>Ga0209913_1000183_pt1 | contig 64379 bp, 69 predicted proteins | sample PersoiDNA2013203_FD_185805 | JGI IMG/M metagenome (GOLD analysis project Ga0209913, IMG submission 185805) | Permafrost soil microbial communities from the Arctic, to analyse light accelerated degradation of dissolved organic matter (DOM) -... | ecosystem: Environmental > Terrestrial > Soil >...
AAGAAATGGTCATGCCAGGCGATAACGTATCTATCACAGTAAAACTGATCAACCCGATCGCGATGGAAGAAGGCTTGCGCTTCGCTATCCGTGAAGGCGGTCGTACTGTTGGTGCGGGCGTTGTTGCAAAAATTATCGAGTAATTTCGAAAAATTGTAGTACACTAGTCGGCTGCCGTGTTTTTAAGCACGACAGCCGCTTTTTTTTAGTAATCGCTCTTTGTAAAAATTGCCACACTCACTGAGTAGTTGGCTCGTTCTTTATAGGAATTAGCATGTCCACACAAAATCAAAAGATCCGCATCCGTCTGAAAGCTTTCGATTACAAATTAATCGATCAATCCGCTTTGGAAATCGTTGAAACAGCAAAACGCACTGGTGCGGTTGTTAAGGGCCCAGTTCCACTGCCAACACGTATTCAACGTTTCGACGTATTGCGTTCCCCACACGTGAACAAAACTTCACGTGATCAGTTTGAAATTCGTACTCACCAGCGTTTGATGGATATCGTTGATCCAACAGATAAAACGGTTGATGCTTTGATGAAGCTCGACTTGCCAGCTGGTGTTGATGTGGAAATCAAATTGCAATAATCAATCCATTTGAAGATTTGCTGCTTTATTGTGTAATTACAAATTGGCGAATTTAAAAGGAATTGACATACCACATTTTTTTGAATTTTCAAATAATTTGCGTTGTAAATAAAAAATTTGTGGGCTATAATCGAAGGCTTAAATGTAGGTTAGCTTCCGCTAACCTTTTCGTTTAAGTTTTTTAAACATCAGCCTCACCCAATCGTAGGTGAGAATGGAGAAAATAATGAGCTTGGGCCTAGTTGGTCGCAAGGTTGGCATGATGCGCATCTTTACAGATGATGGGGATTCAATTCCTGTTACTGTTTTGGACGTATCCAACAACCGCGTGACGCAAGTCAAAACTCCTGAAACAGACGGTTACTCCGCTGTTCAGGTAACTTTCGGTCAGCGCCGTGCATCCCGTGTAACTAAAGCGGCTGCCGGTCACCTCGCAAAAGCAGGTGTTGAAGCTGGTACTGTATTAAAAGAATTCCGTGTTGATGCTGCTAAAGCTTCCGAACTGAAGGCTGGTGATGTTGTGCCTGTTGGATTGTTTGAAGCTGGTCAAAAAGTTGACGTGCAAGGCGTAACAATTGGTAAAGGCTATGCCGGTACCATCAAACGTCACCACTTCGCTTCTGGTCGTGCTACTCACGGTAACTCCCGTTCGCATAACGTTCCAGGTTCTATCGGTATGGCGCAGGATCCAGGTCGTGTTTTTCCTGGTAAGCGTATGACTGGTCACTTGGGTGATGCAACTCGCACTGTGCAAAATCTGGAAATCGCTCGCGTAGATGCAGAGCGTCAGTTGTTGCTCGTGAAGGGTGCTGTGCCGGGCGCAAAAAATGGTCAGGTAGTTGTATCTCCTGCTGTTAAAGTTAAAGCAAAGAAGGGAGCTTAATCCATGGAACTGAAGCTCCTAAACGAACAAGGTCAAGCTGCAGCGAACGTCGTTGCTCCTGATACTATTTTCGGTCGTGATTACAACGAAGCCTTGATTCATCAAGTAGTTGTTGCATTCCAAGCGAACGCTCGTAGCGGCAATCGCAAGCAAAAAGATCGTGAAGAAGTCCACCACACAACTAAGAAGCCTTGGCGTCAAAAAGGTACTGGTCGTGCACGTGCTGGTATGTCTTCCTCTCCTTTGTGGCGTGGCGGTGGTCGTATTTTCCCAAATTCACCAGATGAGAACTTCTCTCACAAAGTTAACAAAAAGATGTATCGCGCAGGTATCTGCTCGATCCTCTCTCAGTTGGCTCGTGAAGGTCGTCTGAACGTGGTTGATGATGTTGCTGTAGATGCTCCGAAAACAAAACTGTTGACGGAAAAATTGAAAGCATTGGGTTGCCTGGATTCCGTTTTGATCATCACTGATGAATTCAATGAAAATCTGATGTTGGCAGCACGTAACTTGGCAAACGTATTGGTTGTTGAGCCGCGTTATGCTGATCCAGTTTCTTTGGTGTTCTACAAGAAAGTGTTGATCACTAAGCCAGCACTGGCAAAGATTGAGGAGATGCTGGCATGAGCGCATTAATCAAACATAGCGAAGAACGCCTGATGAAGGTGTTGCTGGCTCCTGTGATTTCTGAAAAAGCAACTATGGTTGCTGAGAAGAATGAGCAAGTGGTTTTCCTGGTTATGCCAGATGCAACCAAGCCAGAAATTAAAGCTGCCGTCGAATTGCTGTTTAAGGTTCAAGTTGAATCTGTACAAGTAGCAAATCGTCAAGGTAAACAAAAACGTACCGGTAGATTTAATGGCCGTCGCAATCATACAAAACGCGCTTTTGTATGCTTGAAGCCAGGTCAAGAAATCAACTTCACTGAGGGGGCATAAGCATGGCACTCGTTAAGATGAAGCCAACCTCACCAGGTCGTCGTGGTATGGTGAAAGTGGTAACAGAGGGCCTGTACAAAGGTCGTCCGTTTGCTGCTTTGTTGGAAAAGAAATCCAAAACTGCTGGCCGTAATAATAACGGTCACATCACTACCCGTCATATCGGTGGTGGTCATAAGCAGCATTATCGTATTGTTGACTTCAAACGCAACACTAAAGACGGTATTCCTGCAAAAGTAGAGCGTATTGAATACGATCCTAACCGTACAGCACACATTGCATTGTTGTGTTTTGCGGATGGTGAACGTGCATACATCATCGCCACTAAAGGTATGGCTGTTGGTGATCAGGTAATGAGCGGCTCTCAAGCGCCAATCAAATCTGGTAACTGCTTGCCAATCCGTAATATCCCTGTCGGTACAACTATGCACTGCGTAGAAATGTTGCCAGGCAAGGGTGCTCAGATGGCGCGTACAGCTGGTGCTGGCGTTGTTCTGATGGCACGTGAAGGTACATACGCTCAGGTTCGTTTGCGCTCCGGTGAAGTTCGTCGCGTTCATATTGAATGCCGCGCAACAGTCGGTGAAGTTGGTAACGGCGAACACAATCTGCGTAAGATTGGTAAAGCTGGTGCGATGCGTTGGCGCGGCGTTCGTCCTACCGTTCGCGGTGTGGTAATGAATCCAGTTGATCACCCGCACGGTGGTGGTGAAGGTAAAACCGCAGCAGGTCGTCATCCAGTTTCTCCATGGGGTCAACAGACCAAGGGTAAGAAGACACGTCGCAACAAGCGTACTACTTCGATGATCGTCTCACGCCGTGGTAAGAAATAAGGGATAAAACATGACACGTTCATTGAAAAAAGGGCCGTTTTGCGACGCCCACCTGGTGAAGAAAGTCGAAACTGCGCAAGCAAATAAAGACAAAAAGCCAATCAAGACTTGGTCCCGTCGTTCGACAATTATGCCGGACTTCATCGGTTTGACCATTGCGGTACATAACGGTAAGCAGCACGTACCAGTTTATGTTTCCGAAAACATGGTTGGTCACAAGCTCGGCGAATTTGCGCTGACCCGTACGTTCAAGGGTCACGCTGCCGATAAAAAGGCTAAGAAATAAGGACCGATGATGGAAACTAAAGCTAATCTTCGCGGTGTGCGTCTGTCTGAGCAAAAAGGTCGCCTTGTAGCAGACCTTATCCGTGGTAAAAAAGTAGATCAGGCATTGAATATCCTGGCATTCAGCCCTAAAAAAGGTGCTGCAATCATTAAGAAAGTGTTGGAGTCTGCAATTGCAAACGCCGAGCACAACGATGGTGCAGATATCGATGAGCTGAAAGTAAAGACTATCTATGTCGAAAAAGGTGCGATTCTGAAGCGTTTCACAGCACGCGCTAAGGGTCGTGGTGATCGTATCTCTAAACAATCCTGTCACATTTATGTGACTGTCGGTAACTAAGGAGTCACGATGGGACAGAAGATACATCCAACCGGTTTTCGTCTTGCGGTAACACGTAACTGGTCTTCACGTTGGTATGCAGGCAACGGTAATTTTGCTGCCATGCTCGGTGAAGATCTGAAAGTACGTGAGTACCTGAAGAAAAAACTGAAAAACGCATCTGTAGGCCGCATCACTATTGAGCGTCCAGCGAAAAACGCACGTATTACTATTTACAGCTCCCGTCCAGGCGTTGTAATCGGTAAAAAAGGCGAAGATATTGAAGTATTGAAAGCTGAATTGTCGAAAATGATGGGCGTGCCAGTTCACGTCAACATCGAAGAAATTCGCAAGCCAGAAATCGATGCGCAATTGATCGCTGATTCGATCGCTCAACAGCTCGAAAAACGTATTATGTTCCGCCGTGCGATGAAACGTGCGATGCAAAATGCAATGCGTTTGGGTGCTCAAGGCATTAAGATTATGTCCGGTGGTCGTTTGAACGGTATTGAAATCGCTCGTAAAGAATGGTATCGCGAAGGCCGTGTGCCTCTGCATACATTACGCGCTGATATCGACTACGGTTTTGGCGAAGCATCCACAACTTACGGCATTATTGGCGTAAAAGTGTGGGTCTACAAAGGTGATCGTTTAGCAAATGGCGACGCGCCTGTCATCGAATCGACTCCAGAAGACGACAAAAAACGTCGTGGTCCACGTCGTGACGATGGCAAGCCAAATAGCCGTCCACGTGCTAAGCGTCCTGAAGGGCAAACTACAACTGGTGCAGCAGCTCCAGCAGCCAAGCGCGTACGCGCAAAAGCTGACGCTGCAGCTCCAGCTGAGAAAGCAGGAGAATAATCATGCTGCAACCAGCACGCAGAAAATATCGTAAGGAGCAAAAAGGCCGTAACAAGGGGATTTCTCATTCCCGTGGTACAGCTGTCTCCTTCGGTGAGTTTGGCTTGAAAGCGGTTGGCCGTGGTCGTATCACAGCGCGTCAGATCGAAGCTGCGCGTCGTGCGATGACCCGTCATATTAAACGCGGTGGTCGTATTTGGATCCGTGTTTTCCCGGACAAGCCAATTTCCCAGAAGCCTGCAGAGGTTCGTATGGGTAATGGTAAGGGTAATCCTGAGTACTACGTTGCCGAGATTCAACCAGGCAAAATGTTGTACGAGATGGATGGTGTCGATGAAGCGCTGGCACGCGAAGCGTTCCGCTTGGCTGCAGCTAAATTGCCGTTGATGACTACGTTCGTCGTCCGTCAAGTCGGCCAATAATAGGAGTTGTAAATGAAAGTATCTGAACTCCAAGGTAAAGATCAAGCGGCTTTGACCAAAGAACTTAATGATCTGTTGAAGGCACAATTCAGCCTGCGTATGCAAATCGCTACACAGCAACTGACTAACACTTCGCAGTTGAAAAAAGTTCGTCGTGACATCGCACGTGTTAAAACCGTCATGAACCAGAAGGATGCCAAATAATGAACGATCAAGTTAAAGTGGCATTGAAGCGCACATTAATTGGCAAAGTTGTGTCAGACAAGATGGACAAAACCGTAACAGTGGTTGTTGAACGTCACGTCAAACATCCTTTGTATGGCAAGATCATCGTACGTAGTGCAAAGTACCACGCTCACGATGAAGCAAACCAAGCAAAAGCTGGCGATACAGTTGAGATCCAAGAAGGTCGTCCAATCTCCAAGACTAAAGCTTGGACAGTGACACGTGTGGTTCAAGTTGCACAAGTCGTATAAATTTATTGCACAAAATATTTTTTGATGTAATAATGATGGGCTGTCATTTGCAATGCATGTAAATGACAGCCTAAATGTCTTTCGCAACACCCTCTCGTTGTGAAAGTGGTTAAAAAATCGTCCACCTAATCAGTTGGCTCGTGCATTGTAGGTTATGTAGGGGTTGGCTGGCAGGACCAAGACTGACTACAAGCTTGCATTGTGCAAGTGATGTGGATTAAGTTGGGAAAGAGAACATTATGATTCAAACAGAAAGCCGGCTGGAAGTGGCTGACAATACTGGTGCACGCGAAGTTTTGTGTATTAAGGTATTGGGCGGTTCCAAGCGTCGTTATGCGGGTATCGGTGATGTAATTAAAGTCACTGTGAAATCTGCTGCTCCACGCGGTCGTGTAAAAAAAGGTGAAATTTACAACGCCGTGGTTGTGAGAACAGCTAAGGGTGTTCGTCGTCAAGATGGCTCGTTGGTCAAATTTGATGGCAATGCTGCAGTATTATTGAATGCAAAGCTTGAGCCTATAGGCACTCGTATTTTCGGCCCAGTAACACGCGAATTGCGTACTGAGCGCTTCATGAAAATCGTGTCTTTAGCTCCAGAAGTGCTGTAAGGAGTCATGATGAATAAAATTCGTAAAAACGACGAAGTCATCGTCTTGACGGGTAAAGACAAAGGTAAACGTGGTCAGGTGCAAGCATGCATCGACAGCGATTACGTTGTTGTAGCTGGTATTAACGTTGCTAAAAAAGCTGTTAAGCCTAACCCAATGACTGGCGCAGTAGGTGGCATCGTTGATAAAGTGATGCCGATTCATGTGTCGAATGTTGCGTTGTTTAACGCTGCATCTGGCAAAGCAGACCGTGTAGGCTTTAAGGTCGTGGATGGTAAGAAAGTCCGCGTCTACAAGTCGACTGGCGAAGTTGTGAAGGCATAACATCATGGCCCGTCTACAAGCATTATATAAAGAAAAAATCGTTGCTGCGTTGACTGAAAAGTACGCGTATAAGTCTTCGATGGAAGTTCCACGCATCTTGAAAATTACCCTGAATATGGGTTTGTCTGAAGCAATTGCAGACAAAAAGATTATTGAGCATGCTGTTGGTGACTTGACCAAGATCGCTGGCCAAAAGCCAGTCGTGACTAAAGCACGTAAAGCGATTGCAGGTTTTAAAATCCGTGAAGGCTATCCAATCGGTTGTATGGTAACTTTGCGTGGCGCTCAGATGTATGAATTCCTGGATCGTTTCATCACTGTGGCATTGCCACGTGTACGTGACTTCCGTGGTGTTTCTGGTCGTGCGTTTGATGGTCGTGGTAACTACAATATCGGTGTCAAGGAACAGATCATTTTCCCTGAAATCGAGTACGACAAGATCGACGCATTGCGTGGTATGAATATCAGTATCACGACAACAGCAAAGACCGACGAAGAAGCGAAAGCACTCCTCGCCGCATTTAAATTTCCGTTCAGAAACTGAGGTCGCCATGGCAAAATTGGCACTGATTAATCGTGAGCAAAAGCGTGCAGATTTGGTGAAGAAATTCGCTGGTAAGCGCGCCGAATTGAAGGCCATCATTGATGACCAATCAAAGACAGAAGAAGAGCGTTATATCGCTCGTCTGAAGTTGCAGGCTTTGCCACGTAATTCTAATCCGACCCGCCAGCGTAATCGTTGCGCTTTGACAGGTCGCCCACGTGGCACATTCCGTAAATTCGGTTTGGGCCGTATTAAACTCCGTGAAGTCGCCATGCGTGGTGAAATCCCGGGTATGACTAAAGCCAGCTGGTAATAGGAGAATAAGCAATGAGTATGAGCGATCCTATCGCCGATATGCTGACCCGCATTCGTAACGCACAAGTTGTTCAAAAAACTGTAGTTGCGATGCCGTCTTCAAAAGTAAAAGTTGCAATTGCAAACGTACTTAAAGACGAAGGTTACATTGAAGATTTCGCAGTTTTGGAAACTGCAGGTAAGTCCGAATTAAAAATCGGCTTGAAATATTATGCAGGACGTCCTGTTATTGAGCGTTTGGAACGTGTTTCACGTCCAGGTCTCCGTATTTACAAAGGTAAAGACGAGATTCCAAGCGTGATGAACGGTTTGGGCGTGGCCATTGTGTCCACACCAAAAGGCGTCATGACTGACCGCAAAGCGCGCGCAACCGGTGTCGGTGGCGAAGTTATTTGCTACGTCGCCTAAGGAGTGAAAGATGTCTCGAGTAGGTAAGATGCCAATCGCTTTGCCGGCCGGTGCAGAAATTGCAATTTCAGCAGAGCAGATTACAGTAAAAGGTCCTATGGGCGTATTGACACAAAGCTTAAACGGCTTAGTGGCAATTGCGAACGACAACGGCACTTTGAGTTTTTCACCAGCCAATGATGGCCGTGAAGCTAATGCAATGACAGGTACTTTACGTGCTCTGGTCAATAACATGGTTAACGGTGTTACTAAAGGCTTCGAAAGAAAACTCACATTGGTCGGCGTTGGTTACAAAGCGCAAGCCCAAGGTGACAAATTGAATTTGTCTTTAGGTTTTTCACACCCAGTTGTACATCAAATGCCAGCAGGCGTTTCTTGTGCTACGCCAACACCTACTGAAATCCTGATCAAAGGGGTTAATAAGCAGCAAGTAGGTCAAGTGGCAGCTGAAGTCCGTGCATACCGCAGCCCAGAGCCTTATAAAGGCAAGGGTGTCCGTTATGCGGACGAAGTGGTTGTGATTAAAGAAACCAAGAAGAAGTAATAGGGGTTGACGATGGACAAGAAACAATCACGTCTGCGCCGCGCACGTCAAACCCGTGCCAAGATCGCAGAACTCAAAGTGAACCGCCTGGCCGTGCATCGCACCAACTTGCACATCTACGCAAACATTATTGGCCCAGACGCCAAAGTGTTGGCATCTGCTTCTACAGTAGAAGCAGAAGTACGTGCAGAGTTGGCTGGCAAGTCCGGTGCTGGTGGCAACACCACAGCCGCGACTTTGATCGGCAAGCGTGTAGCAGAGAAGGCAATCAAAGCAGGGGTTACCGAAGTTGCGTTTGACCGCTCCGGTTTCCGTTACCATGGCCGCATCAAGGCGCTTGCAGAAGCTGCCCGCGAAGCTGGCTTGAAGTTCTAAGGAAAATTTGTCATGGCAAAAATGCAAGCAAAAACAGCAGCCGACAAGCCGGATGATGGCATGCGCGAAAAAATGATCGCGATCAACCGTGTAACCAAAGTGGTTAAGGGTGGTCGTATCATGGGTTTCGCGGCGCTGACAGTCGTAGGTGACGGCGATGGCCGTATCGGTATGGGCAAGGGAAAATCGAAAGAAGTTCCTGTAGCTGTACAAAAAGCGATGGAAGAAGCACGTCGTAAGATGATTAAAGTGACTTTAAAGAACGGTACATTGCAGCACACCGTTACTGGTAAGCACGGCGCGTCTTCCGTCATGATTTCTCCAGCAAAAGAAGGTACTGGCGTTATTGCTGGTGGTCCAATGCGCGCGATTTTTGAAGTAATGGGTATTGTAAACGTTGTTGCTAAATCCAACGGCTCTACAAATCCTTACAACATGGTTCGTGCGACTTTGAATGGTCTGGCTAAGATGAGTACCCCATCTGAAATCGCTGCAAAGCGTGGCAAGACCGTTGAAGAAATCCTCGGTTAAGGAGAGCGCGATGACTAAGACAGTAAAAGTACAATTGGTCAAAGGTCTGATCGGCACACGCCAGGATCACCGTGCTACCGTACGTGGTCTGGGCTTGCGTCGTGTCAATTCAGTTTCTGAATTGGAAGACACACCAGCAGTACGCGGCATGATCAATAAAGTCTCGTATCTTGTGAAGGTTGTAGCGTAAGTCGCAAGGCTTATGTTCGGAGCAAATTATGGAATTGAATAACATCCAACCTGCTGATGGCGCAAAACACTACAAACGTCGTGTTGGTCGTGGTATCGGTTCAGGTTTAGGTAAGACAGCGGGTCGCGGCCATAAAGGTCAAAAATCCCGTTCAGGCGGCTTTCATAAAGTCGGTTTCGAGGGCGGTCAGATGCCTCTGCAACGTCGTTTGCCAAAACGTGGTTTTAAATCACTGGCAACCCCGTTTAAAGCAGAAGTTCGTTTGACAGACCTGGAAAATCTGCCAGTGACTGAAATTGACATCTTAGCTTTGAAACAAGCTGGTGTTGTTTCGGAGCTCGCACGTGTAGTTCGTGTGATCTTGTCTGGTGCAATTTCCAAGAAAGTTACTTTGAACGGCTTGATCGTCACTAAAGGCGCTAAAGCTGCAATCGAAGCTGCTGGCGGAACAATCGCTTAATTCAGTGCAGACACCGGAGCAATAATTGGCAACATCTCCACAACAAGCTAAAAGTGCAGCAAGCGGATTCCCTTGGGGGCGACTCTGGTTTTTGCTTGCAGCACTGGTCGTCTACAGGATTGGTGCTCATGTGCCAGTTCCTGGTATAGATCCAACTGCATTGGCGGACTTGTTTAAGCAAAACCAAGGCGGTATTTTGGGTATGTTTAACATGTTCTCTGGTGGTGCATTGTCACGGTTCACCGTGTTTGCGCTCGGTATCATGCCGTATATTTCGGCATCGATTATCATGCAGTTGATGTCTATCGTTTCTCCACAACTGGAAGCGCTGAAAAAAGAAGGCGAATCTGGTCGTAGAAAAATTACTCAATATACTCGGTATGGCACTCTGCTATTAGCGACGGTGCAAGCATATTTTATTGCGTTTGGTTTGGAAGCTCAGCCTGGTTTGGTTCTTGATCCTGGCATGGCTTTCCGTCTGACTACTGTAGTAACTTTAGTAACTGGAACGATGTTTCTGATGTGGTTGGGCGAGCAGATTACTGAGCGTGGTTTAGGTAATGGTATTTCTATCATTATTTTCGCAGGTATCGCTGCTGGTCTCCCAAATGCCTTGGGTAACTTGTTTGAACTGGTTCGGACAGGCTCTATGCATCCGGCATCAGTATTATTGATCTGTGTGATTGCTGCGGCTGTAACGTACTTGGTGGTATTCGTGGAGCGTGGCCAACGTAAAATCTTGGTCAACTATGCGAAACGCCAGGTCGGTAATAAAGTGTATGGTGGGCAAAGTAGTCATTTGCCACTGAAGTTGAATATGGCAGGCGTAATTCCTCCGATTTTTGCTTCTTCCATTATTTTGTTTCCAGCGACGATTACCAGCTGGTTCACTAAAGGCGCGGGCGATTCTACAAGTGGGTTCATTACCTTCTTGAAAGATCTTGCGGCGTCAATGGCACCAGGCGAGCCCATTCACGCTTTGTTGTATGCAGCTGCAATTATTTTCTTCTGCTTTTTTTATACCGCTTTGGTATTCAATAGCAAAGAGACGGCTGATAACTTGAAGAAGAGTGGCGCGTTTGTTCCGGGAATTCGTCCAGGTGATCAGACAGCACGTTATATCGATAAGATTTTGATGCGTTTGACACTGGCCGGTGCGGTTTATATTACGCTGGTTTGTTTATTACCTGAATTTTTGATCGCTAAGTGGAAAGTACCATTTTATTTCGGTGGCACATCACTGCTGATTATCGTGGTAGTCACTATGGATTTCATGGCGCAAGTTCAGAACTATGTAATGTCCCAGCAGTATGAATCGCTTCTTCGTAAAGCAAATTTCAAGGGCGGGATTCCTTCTCGGTAATTGCCTGAAGGAACAGCAGATCGAATGGCAAAAGACGACGTTATACAGATGCAGGGCGAGATTCTTGAGAATCTTCCGAATGCGACATTTCGAGTTAAGTTGGAAAACGGGCATGTTGTACTAGGCCATATTTCCGGGAAGATGCGAATGAACTATATTCGTATTCTTCCTGGTGATAAGGTGACAGTGGAATTGACGCCTTATGATTTGAGCCGGGCGCGAATAGTGTTCCGTACCAAGTAAATTAAATTGTATTAAAAGGGAAGAGGGCAAAAATGAAAGTTCTCGCATCAGTTAAGCGGATTTGCCGCAACTGCAAAATCATCAAGCGCAAAGGTGTTGTTCGTGTTATTTGCACAGAACCACGCCATAAACAGCGCCAAGGTTAATTAACGTTATTGAACGAGGAATAACGAATGGCACGTATCGCAGGGGTTAATATCCCAAATCATCAGCATACCGTAATCGGCTTAACAGCTATCTATGGTATTGGCCGTCCACGCTCACAGAAAATCTGTGAAGCAACAGGTGTTTTGACCAATAAAAAGGTTAAAGATCTGGATGACAACGAACTCGAGAAGCTTCGCGACGAAATAGGTAAATTTATCGTCGAAGGCGACTTGCGTCGTGAATTGTCCATGAACATCAAGCGCTTGATGGACTTGGGTTGCTATCGCGGCTTGCGCCATCGTAAAGGCTTGCCTTGCCGTGGTCAACGTACACGTACTAACGCACGTACACGTAAAGGCCCACGTAAAGCAGCTCAATCTCTGAAGAAATAATCCAGGCTAGCCCGGATCCAAGGAAATTATTATGGCAAAAGCACAAAATAACGCAGCAGCAGCACGTGCTCGTAAGAAAGTTAAAAAGAACGTTGCAGAAGGTATTGCACACGTTCACGCTTCTTTCAATAACACCATCATCACGATCACTGATCGTCAAGGCAATGCGCTTTCATGGGCAACAGCTGGCGGTGCTGGTTTTAAAGGCTCACGTAAATCTACTCCTTTCGCAGCGCAGGTTGCAGCGGAAGCAGCAGGTAAAGTTGCTGTTGAATGCGGTATCAAAAATCTGGAAGTTCGCATCAAAGGCCCAGGCCCAGGTCGTGAATCTTCAGTTCGCGCATTGAACAATCTCGGTATCAAGATTTCTTTGATCCAAGACGTAACACCAGTTCCACATAACGGCTGCCGCCCTCCAAAGCGTCGTCGTATCTAAGCAGCAGTATTTGTTGCTGGCGTTCTGACGGTTTTTCCGTTAGAATGCAAGCCCGCCATTTTGTTGGCGGGTTTTGTGTTGGGAATTTTTATTTCAGGCATTAAGTCTTGTACTTATGTCTTTAAGACCACTGTCTGATTGCAGGTAAATCAGACTAGCGCAGATAAGTTCTGCGTCATTAATTAAAGGAAAATACTGTGGCACGTTATATCGGACCAAAAGCTAAGTTATCCCGCCGCGAAGGTACGGATCTGTTTCTGAAAAGCGCACGCCGTTCTTTAGATTCAAAATGCAAACTCGACGCTAAGCCAGGTCAACATGGTCGCACTTCTGGTGCTCGTACCTCTGACTTCGGTAACCAATTGCGCGAAAAGCAAAAAGTTAAACGTATGTACGGTATCTTGGAGCGTCAATTCCGCCGTTATTTCGCTGAAGCTGATCGTCAAAAAGGCAATACTGGCGAAACATTGTTGAAATTGTTGGAATCCCGCTTAGACAACGTTGCTTACCGTATGGGCTTCGGTTCCACACGAGCTGAAGCACGCCAATTGGTGAGTCACAAAGCATTCACAGTTAACGGCATCGTTGTTAACATCGCTTCTTACCAAGTTAAAGCTGGTGACGTAGTTGCTGTTCGTGAAAAAGCGAAAAAGCAAGTACGTATCGCTGAAGCATTGTCTTTGGCAGAACAAGGTGGCATTCCATCTTGGGTTGCTGTTGACGCGAAGAAAATGGAAGGTACTTTTAAGTCCATGCCAGATCGTAGCGACATCGCTCACGATGTCAACGAATCTCTGATCGTTGAATTGTATTCTCGTTAATATTAAGTTTCACGGCCTGCCTGTTTTACGACAGGCAGGCTTTTTCTTTAATGCCATCAGCCTTATCGGTGTAACGAACCGAGGGTATTGAAAAGGACATTTCATGCAAAACAATCTGTTGAAGCCACGTATCATTGATGTGGAAATGCTGGGTGCTGGTCACGCTAAAGTGACTATGGAACCATTTGAACGTGGCTATGGCCACACACTGGGTAATGCGCTGCGTCGCGTTCTGTTGTCAACGATGACAGGCTACGCACCAACAGAAGTTACTATCGGTGGTGTTGTTCATGAGTATTCTTCCCTTGATGGCGTGCAAGAAGACGTCGTTGATATTCTGTTGAACTTGAAAGGCGTTGTATTCAAGTTGCACAACCGTGATGAAGTCACTTTGACTTTGAAGAAAGATGGCGAAGGCGCTGTATTGGCTTCCGATATCGATCTGCCACACGATGTAGAACTGATCAACCCAGATCACGTAATCGCTTATCTGACCGCTGGCGGTAAGCTCGACATGCAGATCAAAGTAGAAAAAGGTCGCGGCTACGTACCAGGTAACGTTCGTCGTCTGTCTGAAGATGCGAACAAAACGATTGGCCGTATGATTCTGGATGCGTCGTTCTCTCCAGTACGCCGTGTTTCTTATGCAGTTGAGTCCGCTCGTGTTGAGCAGCGTACTGATCTGGATAAGTTGGTCATCAACATCGAGACAAATGGTGTGATCTCTCCAGAAGAAGCGATCCGTCAATCTGCTCGCGTTTTGGTTGATCAGTTGAACGTATTTGCAGCACTGGAGGGCACTGAAGCTGCTGCTGAAGCACCATCCCGCGCTCCTGCAGTTGATCCAGTTCTGTTGCGTCCAGTGGATGATCTGGAATTGACAGTACGTTCTGCTAACTGCCTGAAAGCAGAAAACATTTACTACATCGGTGATTTAATCCAACGTAGTGAAAATGAACTGTTGAAGACACCAAATTTGGGTCGCAAGTCTTTGAACGAAATCAAAGAAGTTCTGGCATCCCGTGGTTTGTCTTTGGGCATGAAGTTGGAAAATTGGCCACCAGCTGGCTTGGAAAAATAATTTGTATCGTCGGGCAGCGTTGCTGCCCGAATTTAATCGTAGTACCGACCGGCCCGCGCTAGTTTGTCTCAATCATGAGCAGTAGTTAGCGATAGAAGAGCTGGCTTTTTTAAAACTTGAAAGGAATTACCATGCGTCATCGTCACGGCTTACGTAAGCTCAATCGTACCTCATCCCACCGTTTAGCAATGTTACGCAACATGACAGTTTCCCTGTTGCGTCACGAAGCAATTAAAACAACTTTGCCAAAAGCAAAAGAACTGCGCCGCGTTATCGAGCCGATTCTGACTTTGGGTAAAACAGACACATTGGCAAACAAGCGTTTGGCTTTCTCCCGTCTGCGCGACCGCGAAATGGTTGTTAAATTGTTCGCTGAATTGGGCCCACGTTACGCAAATCGTAACGGCGGTTACCTGCGTATCCTGAAAATGGGTTTCCGCGTTGGTGACAATGCTCCTATGGCTTACGTTGAACTGCTGGATCGTCCAGAAGTTTCTGACGCAGCTGAAACACCAGAAGTATAATTTTAACGGAACTGGTTTTACTTGTTCCATTAGATACAAAAACCGCTCAGTCAGTCTGGGCGGTTTTTTTTTGTTCTCCGTACACTGGCTCGTGTATATCGGTCCTATTGATTTCACTTTAGTAAATCGAGCAAGCTGCTCTTCCTTCTATCGCTCTTGATACAATGACGACAATGAATGAAAACTTAGATCAGGTGTTGTTAGTCATCACGAGTTGCCCCGACAAAGCGACAGCAATAGCCATCGCGGAGATGTTGCTCGTAAAGAGGTTAGCTGCGTGTGTGAACGTTATGCCAGAAGTCATGTCTTTATATATGTGGAACGGAAAGCAAGAAAGATCACACGAGGTTTTATTACAGATAAAGACCACCAGTGACGCTTATCCTGCGCTACAAGCCTGTATTACAGAAAACCATCCTTACGAAGTTCCGGAAATAATCGCACTTCCCGTTGTTGCTGGCTTACCCGCCTATCTGCAATGGGCTCATGATCAAACAGGACGTCAATGAAACTGCCTCGTAACCCCGCGTTGATGCACGTACAGCATCCCTTCTTTCTCATGCTGCAAGCAGTACTGATCGTGGCTTGTTTATTTGCTACCGCGCCTGTCAAAGCGGAAGATTTTCTCGATCCTGAAGTCGCATTTACTGCAGTGGCAAAAATGGTCGAGCCTGGGATCGCTGAAGTGACATTGACGGTTGCCGATGGGTACTATTTATACCGTGAGCGTTTGAAATTTACGTCCGACGATGCGCAACTGGGTGAGCCTTTGCTGCCGAAAGGCAAAGTTAAGTTTGACGAAACGTTCCAGAAAGAAGTTGAGACCTATCGTCATTCGGTCGTCGTCCGGATTCCAGTCAAAGCAGATCACGCATTTAACCTCAAAGTTGTACGGCAGGGATGTGCGGATCAAGGTCTGTGCTATCCGCCCTTAGAAAGCGCTTTTACATTGCCAATCACTATTGCTGCTAGTGCAACTGACAAGGTTGATCCGGGGACACAATCTGCTGCGACCGTTCCTGTCACCGTAAGCGGAACGACGGAGTCAGAGACCAGCACGATCAGTGCTGCCTTAAAGAGCGGTAAGTTATTGGTAATTCTCCCGCTGTTTTTTGTATTGGGTTTGGGTTTATCGCTGACGCCTTGTGTGTTGCCTATGGTACCGATTTTGTCTTTTATCATCGTCGGAGAAGGTGTCGGCGTTAGTCGTCTACGTGCATTCCTTTTATCTGTCGCTTACGTGTTGGGGATGTCTTTGGTCTACACCGGTATGGGGGTTGGAGCAGGTCTCGCTGGCGAAGGCTTGGCGGCGACACTGCAGAATCCTTGGGTGTTGAGTGCCTTTACGTTGCTGATGGTTATATTTGCTTTGTCCATGTTTAATGTGTATCAGTTACAGATGCCAGCGGCCTTGCAGACCAAGTTAACGGAGGTTTCCGAAGGACAGCGTAACAGTAAGCTCGGCAAGCTATTTGGTGTGTTTTTAATGGGTGCAATTTCGGCACTCATTGTTGGCCCCTGTGTCACAGGACCTTTGCTGGGTGCATTGGTGTATATCAGTCAGACCCGTGACATTCTTGTGGGAGGCGCAGCGATGTTTGCGATTGCCATTGGCATGGGAGTACCACTGCTGTTGTTAGGTTTGTCCGCAGGAAGCCTCTTGCCAAGAGCTGGTGTTTGGATGGAAAACATCAAACATTTTTTTGGTGTGTTGATGCTAGCTATGGCCTTATGGATGGTATCGCCTGTTATACCTGTCTGGGCGCAAATGCTCGGATGGGCTGCCTTATTCATTGGCTACGGCGTTTATCAATTGTTTTTCCAGCGCTCTGGATTGTTTGCCAAGACAGTTGGCGTGATCTTTGTGTTGCTTGGAGCTACCCAACTCATTGGCGTTGCTAGCGGTGGTCGCGATATCTATGCACCGCTTTCTCATCTAATGGGAACAGAGTCGCAACAAGTGACTTTCACACGCGTGCGTACGATAGCGGAATTAGACGCTGCACTGGCTCAGAACAAAGGTAAGATGGTGATGCTTGATTTCTATGCTGACTGGTGTGTGTCTTGCAAAGAGATGGAGAAGCTGACTTTCCCTAATCAACAGGTCAAAGCACACCTTGACAATATATTATTGTTGCAAGTAGACGTAACAGCAAATAATGCTGACGACAAAGCATTGTTGAAGCGATTCAATTTGTTTGGTCCACCAGGGATTATTTTCTTCAACAGTATTGGAACAGAAATCACCGATAGCCGCGTAGTCGGTTTTCAAGATGCAGATAAATTTTTACAGTCTTTGATTAATAATGAGGGAAAAAAGTAATTGTTGATCCCACACCGGCAACTGAGATTCATCGTCTTGGTGGGTTGCCTGATCTGTGCGTTTTACAGAAGTTGTCGGTAATATTTAGCGATATTTGTTGAGATTGGTCGTTATTGATTGTTTCTTATACACATCCCGATATAAGCTTTCAACTTCTCTGTTCTTGAATCATCAGTAAGCAGGTCCTATAGTCAAACACTACGCTTTTTTGGAGAAAAACATGACTTTACGTTTAGGCGACACCGCACCAGATTTTGAGCAAGATTCTTCGATTGGAAACCTGAAGTTTTACGATTGGGCTGGCGACTCATGGGTCGTCTTGTTTTCACATCCAGCTGATTTTACGCCCGTCTGCACCACAGAGTTAGGCCTGACAGCCAAGCTCAAGCCAGAGTTCGATAAGCGCAATGTGAAGGCAATTGCGTTGTCTGTTGACGGCGCCGCATCGCATATTCAGTGGATCAAAGATATTGAAGAGACACAACACACGGTTGTTGGTTTTCCTATCATCGCCGATGCAGATCGCAAGGTTGCGACTCTGTTCGATATGATTCACCCAAATCAATCAGAAACAGTAACAGTACGTTCCTTGTTCATTATTGATCCAAAGAAAAAAGTCCGTCTGATCATTACGTATCCCCTGAGCACAGGACGCAACTTCGATGAAGTCCTGCGAGTGATCGATGCACTGCAACTGACCGATGGTTACACTGTTGCAACCCCAGGCAACTGGCGTGATGGCGATGACGTGATTATTCCTTTGTCGATCAAAGATGAAGAAGTGATCAAGCAAAAGTATCCAAAAGGTTACAAAGCTCCTAAGCCTTACCTGCGTATTACACCGCAGCCAAACAAGTAATGATCAAGCAATGATCAAGCAATGATCAAATAATTTCTTGGAATAAAAAAAGCCCGGCTGCTCACATCGGCCGGGCTTTTTGTTTTTTGATTAAGTTCAACGCATTGGTGTTACATGTTCTGCATAATCATACAGTGCGCCTAAAATTTCTTCGGCACGTTCATCGGCCTCTTCTGATAGCTGATCAATTTTTTCAAAAAACTGTTCTACTGTTAAAGCGTTACCAGTTCCCTTATGGAGGCGCTGGGCGCGGTGTTCTTCCCAGTTTTTCGTTTCATCAGGCGTCAGACATTCAGGGAAGTTTCTCGCCTTGTAGCGGAAAAATAACTCTTCCAGGCGTTGATCTTGAAAGGATGGCTGTGCTTGCGCTAACTGCGCTGCCGACATGTGCCTCAGGTCGTTGAGTACGCGACGGTCACCAGCGCCGATAAAGCCGTTGTAGAGGTCTTCATCGACATCATTGGCTGCGAGTTGCGGGCGATCAAATACGGCATCCCAAATGGCGCTCATATCTGGCGCGGTGGCGGCGATGTCTGCATGTGCCATGATGCGATCCATTGCGATACCCCAATGCGCACTACGTTCTGGACTCAGGGTTTTTAAATTACTAATGACAATAGGTGATTTATTGATATGGATTGTTTTGATGGGCAAACGCGGAACGCCTTCAGGAAGATCGTCGGCCTTGCTAAACATGCGCAATTGAATTTCTTCTGCGCTTAAAGAAAACAACTCAGTCGGATCGGCTTGCAAATCCCAGACGATGATTTCGTTTTTATTGGTCGGATGCATGGCCAGCGGCCAAACAACGGTCAGGCAACCCTGTTCCACCGGAATCATTCCTGTCACATGCAATAAGGGGCGCTTCACTGGCCAGCCTATTTCTTCCATCACGCGGTCTTTCTTTCGCAAGCCCAGACAGAACTCGAACAAGCGTGGATTCGTGTCGCGTAATAAGCGGGCAAACGCAATCGTGGCGCGGACATCAGATAGGGCATCATGGGCAGCTTCGTGGCTCAGTCCGTTTGCTGCACTCAGATGTTCAAGGCGGAAGCTGGTCCGACCTTCACTATTGACTGGCCATTGAATGCCATCAGGGCGTAACGCGTAGGCTGTTCGGACGACATCGAGGATATCCCAGCGGCTACAGTTATTTTGCCATTCACGTGCATACGGATCGATCAAATTGCGCCAGAATAAAAAGCGCGTGACTTCATCATCGAAGCGTATTGTGTTGTAGCCTACGCCGATGGTGCCGGATTGGGCAAATGCGGCTTCAATTTTCTGCGCAAATTGGTATTCTGGAATCCCCAGGTCAAGACAAGTTTGCGGCGTGATCCCAGTGATCAGGCAAGCCTGTGGTTCTGGTAAGAAATCTGGTGCGGGTTGGCAGTAGACCATGATTTCGTCGTCGATTTCGTTAAGTTCTGCATCGGTACGAATCGCAGCAAACTGCGCTGGTCGATCACGGCGCGGTACTGCGCCGAAGGTTTCATAGTCGTGCCACAGAAAGGTGTAGTCTTGCATGCGTCAAATATATTTGTTAAAAGAGATCAAACGCCTATTTTAAAGGGTCTGAACGAACAACGTCCGCTATGATCACTTGCAAAGGCTCTTCTAGTTCATATTCGTGTTGTTAAACACGCTCACTGAGCCATTTCTGGCGATGATGCTAAGCGAGAACAAAGAAATCAGACAGGTAGCGATGATACTCACTTGTGCCCACAAAGGTAGCTGCACAATCCCAAACCAGTCAGGACTGACCATAACCATCCCTGCACATAGCATGAGACGTAATGATTCGAGAAGCATGAACCTTCTGTTCTGCTCCAATAAACCACCCACAACCCAAAAACTGACGACCAGCCATAATGCATAAAATATGGTCGACATGACGCTTGTGGTTGGCACCGATAAAAGAAAATGTGTCGTGGTGTGCATCGTGATCGTGAACTGTACAAGGCAATACCATCGCATTCCAGTGCTAAGAGTTGGGTTATAAAGCGAATGATTCAGGTTAAACGACTCCGCAGGCTGCTGGTTTTTTAAGTCAGTTGGTAACCAGCCAGGGGGCATGAACCAGATCTTGATTTTGTCGTGCCAACGGGAGGTGCGCCATACAGTTGCAGCCACAGCGCAATACACTTCTAGGTTCGCCCACAACGGGTTCCAGCTGCGTAAGGGCTTGCGGGTACCAAACACCACAGGATGTGCATCTAGTTCATCGGTGTAGGTGCCGAAGAGTCTGTCCCAGATAATCAGAATGCCGCCAAAATTTTTATCCAGGTATAAGTCGTTGACGGCATGATGTACGCGATGATTAGATGGCGAAACAAATACGCGATCAAACCAGCCGAGTTTGCCTATTTGTTGCGTATGGATCCAGAACTGGTAAATCAGATCAATCAACGCAATGACAACATACACTTCAACTGGGAAGCCTAGAATCGCCAAGGGTATATAAAAAATCCAGCTAAACAGCGCCCCTGTACTCGTTTGCCGTAGCGCTGTCGATAAATTATATTCTTCGCTTTGATGATGGACGACATGGGCAGCCCACAACAGATTGGTTTGGTGTCCCATGCGATGCAGCCAGTAATATAAAAAATCATATATCAAGAGACCACTGCCCCAGACCCAGAGAGAATCCGCGGACAGTTGAAATAGCGCGTAATGTCTGAGTGCCCATGCATAAATACCGATGCTGAGGACTTTGAAGAGTGCCGCGGAAATCTGGCTCATAACGCCAAGGCTGATGCTGTTGATCGCGTCATTGAGGCGATAAGCATGCCGCTGACGACGCCAGGCGACTAAGAATTCAATAGCAATCAGTACGAAAAATACTGGGCTCGCGAATAGGATGATTTTTGCTTGCATGTGCCTTCCAGAATGAAGATAGCGCAGAAGCATGCTAACCAGCTTTCGAGCAGAGGGCAATACGAATTTATTTATATCATTTATTAAGATGATAGAAAATCGCCTAAATTCGTTTAAATTGTATCTATAAAACTATTTAAAAGGAAAAAGAGACACTGAACAAAACGGCGATGTAGAAATGTGGCATCAAGTACCCCGTTTTCTTCGGCCTTCCCGTTGTATCTCTTTTCTCTTTATTGCGATGCTTTATTGCAGGCGTTAATTTAGGCCTTAATTTGCTTGTCTTAATCCGGATTAATCTGGATGCTTCAATAAACGGGCGATGTCACGAGCAAAGTAGGTCAATACGCCATCGGCGCCTGCACGTTTGAATGCCAACATGGATTCCATCATCGTTTTATTGTGATCAAGCCAGCCATTTTGCGCTGCGGCTTTGATCATCGCGTATTCACCACTGACTTGATACGCAAATGTCGGGACGCGGAACTCATCTTTCACGCGACGGACAATGTCAAGATAAGGCATGCCGGGTTTGACCATGACCATGTCGGCGCCTTCTTCCAGATCCAGTGCAACTTCGCGTAAGGCCTCATCGCTGTTTGCTGGGTCCATCTGATAGCTGGCTTTATCGCTTTTGCCCAGGTTCGCAGCGGAACCGACTGCGTCGCGGAATGGGCCATAAAATGCGGACGCATATTTAGCCGAGTATGCCATGATGCGAGTGTGGATAAAATTATTGGCTTCCAGCGCATGTCGGATTGCACCAATACGACCATCCATCATATCGCTCGGTGCTACGATATCCGCTCCAGCGCGAGCGTGAGTAAGGGCTTGATTGACCAGCATTTTGGTTGTTTCATCGTTGAGCACATAGCCATTGGCATCGAGCAAACCATCTTGGCCATGGCTGGTGTATGGATCAAGCGCAACATCACTGAGAATGCCCAGTTCTGGAAAACGATTTTTCAGTTCGCGGATAGCACGTGGAATCAAGCCATCCGGATTGGTCGCTTCAATACCATCGGGTGTTTTCAGACTAGGATGGATCGCTGGAAACAGCGCCATCACAGGAATCCCTAGCGCCACACAATCTTCAGCGACTCCTAGCAAGAGATCTACGGAAAGCCGTTCGACACCAGGCATCGATGCGACTTTTTCACATTGATTTTCACCATCAACGACAAATACCGGATAAATCAGGTCGGCAGCTGTCACGATATTTTCGCGCATCATGGCACGGGAAAACACATCCTTACGCATACGGCGCATACGGATGGCAGGAAATTGGGTAGTTTTGTGATGGGACATAATGAGTTAAGAATAAGGAATGGTAATCAGGATAGGGGGCAGCGTACAAAGTACGGCAGCAGACTCCAGAGTGAACAATTCAGGTCTGCAAATCAAATGGGGTCAAATGGGATTAATCAACACCTTATATTAAAAGAATCTGATATTTTCTGCGTCCGATGAAACTTTTTTCACTTTGTCTCCTCTTATACATAGGTTGAGAACGTCTCCGACTTACCGCTTCCCTTCCCTGAGCGGGCACCGTTGGTCCCTATGCTTAACGGTGTAATTGCCCCGATTCATTTTTTTAAATCAATCGGGGCTTTTTTTATGTCACTCTGTAGCGTCATGCTCATCGTCAGACTTTTGATCGTCTGCGGTAGCATCTTCGTTGAGCTCTACGATTTCTGGCGCTCGGTCAAGGCCAACCAATCGTTGTATCGTTGCATCAGCCTCTTCAATACCAACTCGCTTTAACGCTGAAAACAGTTGTATGCTGTATGGGAACAACGGTCCTTCATTATCAACGTACTGAGATAACACTTCTTTGGCTTGGCGCAAAGCATTGGTAGATTCAGTGCGGTTTAATTTGTCTGCTTTGGTCAGAATGCAGTGAATCGGGCGACCCGTCGGGGCGAACCATTCCAGCATCTGGATATCGAGGTCAGTAAATGGGCGTCTTGCATCCATAATCAACACCAGTGCAGCGAGTTGCGTGCGTCGTTGGACGTATGCTCCAAGCAATTGATTCCAGTGTTGTTTGGCCGCGCCTGGTACTTCTGCGTACCCATAACCAGGCAAGTCGACGATCATGGCTCGGATTTCGTCAACTCGCGTTTCATCTTTTCGATGTTGCCCAACATGGGCACCACCGATGGAAAAATAGTTAATGTGCTGCGTTCGACCTGGAGTCTTTGATGCAAAACAAAGTTTCTTTTGATTACATAGTGTATTAATGGCAGTCGATTTGCCAGCGTTAGATCGGCCGGCGAATGCGATTTCCGGTACGTGGGTACGCGGTAGATCACGTAAATGATTTACCGTAGTAAAAAAGCGGGCTTGCCAAAGGATAGACATAGAGGAAAGGAAAGATTGAAAAATGCAACAGTCAGCGGTAAAAACGCTTAAAAGCTATTGTACAATAAGGGGTTAGATATGGGCAGAAGTAAACAAGTCCAGTTCTACTCTGGATATCAATATAGGTTTGATTCACATCAAGCCACATTAGTAGCTACGTGTCGCCATCAGGGCCGATTTCTATTATTTAGTCTCAGGGTGTATGAATGAACCGTGCTTTCTTACCAGTTTTGAAATCCATTGGCATTGCTATTTTGGCCATGTCTTCTCTTGCTTCCGTGGCTTACGCCAACGAAGGTGCCAAATCAGCCAAAGCTGATCCTGCCAAGGGCGAAGCCTTATTCACCAACGGTGATGCGGCACGTGGTATCGTCGCCTGCGTCTCTTGTCATGGCGAACATGGCAATTCGACAATTACGGTCAACCCAAAATTGTCTGCGCAAAACGAAGCCTACATCGTCAAACAATTACATGACTTCACTGGCGCTGAGCGCAATAATCCGGTCATGACGACGTTTGCCAAAGCGATGACTCCAGATGACATGAAAAATCTGGCGGCCTATCTGACACTGCAAAAATCTGCACCAGGCGCTGCGAAAAACAAAGACATCGTCGAACTGGGCAAGCAAATTTATCGTGGTGGTATCGCTGAGAAAAACGTACCAGCATGTGCTGGATGCCATGGCCCAAGCGGCGCTGGTATCCCTGCGCAATTCCCACGTATTGCTGGACAACATCAGGATTATACCATTGCTCAGCTGACGAACTTCCGTACTGGCGCGCGTAAGAACAGCGCACAGATGGTCTCCATCGGCAAAAAGATGTCTGACGATGAAATGAAAGCCGTTGCGGACTACGTTGCTGGCTTAAAATAAGTTTAAACAATCGGGAACATCGCCTCTGGCGCTAGCCTTCAATCGACAGCTGCCACAGCTGGAGAGATTGGCTACATTGAGGTGATCCAGGATGTGTTGACATGTAATACGGAGGGGGTGGCGAAAAGCCATCCCCTTTTTTTCAGGTAATTTTCGGAGCAGTATGGAAAACAAGATCGATGCTGAACTGGTGACTTCCACCGGCGGCATACACATCAACACTCGCAAAGCCTGGCTGGCGGATGCTATCGAATTAATTTCATCAATGCGTTTTGCGATCAGCTTGCTGACCCTGATAGCCATTGCGTCTGTCATTGGCACGGTCATGAAGCAAAATGAACCGATGCCTAATTACGTCAATCAGTTTGGCCTATTCTGGTTTGAGGTCTTTAAATGCTTTAGTTTGTATTCAGTGTATTCTGCATGGTGGTTTTTGACCATTATGGGATTTTTAGTCCTATCAACCAGCCTTTGCCTGATTCGTAATGCGCCTAAAATGCTCAAGGATATGCGAAGCTGGCGTGAAAACGTGCGCGAGCAATCATTACGTAATTTTCATCATAAAGCAGAATGGCATGCGACTGGCGTCCGTAGTACGCTGACCAACGGGCTTACTTCCCATCTGGCACGTGTCGGTTACCGTTTTAAAGTGATCGAAAAAGAAGGCGCAACACTCGTCACTGCCAAGCAAGGTGCTGCAAACAAGTGGGGTTATATTTTTGCGCACAGTGCGATCGTCATTATTTGTATCGGCGGCATGCTAGATTCCGAAATGCCCATCCATTTTCAGCAATGGTTCATGGGCAAGGTCCCGTTTGATGGCAACGGCATTATTGCTAAAATCCCTGAAAAACATCGTTTATCTCTCGCCAATCCGACCTTCCGCGGCAACACCATGATTCCGGAAGGTGCCAGCAGTGATACGGCGATTATTCCGCAGCAAACCGGTGTTCTCATTCAGGATTTGCCTTTCACCATCCGGCTCAAAAAATTCACGATTGATTTTTATACAACGGGCATGCCTAAGCTGTTTGCGAGTGACGTTGAGATTACTGATCACGAAACAGGTAAATCTTTTTCATCCATCATCAAAGTCAATGAGCCTCTCATTTATAAAGGGATTGCGGTCTATCAGTCCAGCTTTGAAGATGGAGGTAGTCATCTGAAACTCTCGGCCTTCCCGATGTCGGGTGCACAGGAAAAACCGTTTGAGCTCGTGGGCGAGGTGGGTAGTTCTAGCACCTTGGCGGGGACGTTATCTGGTCAGCCCGGTAATGACATGACCATTGAATGGTCAGGATTCCGGCCATTTAACGTCGAGAATATGTCTCGCAATGGCGCCGATGTCCGTGCCGCTGATGCCAAAAAGACGTTTAATGAACAGTTCACCACCGACCTGAACAAGCATCTTGGTTCGGCGGGTAAGAATGCCAATAATAAAGATCTGAAAAATGTCGGTCCAAGCGTGCAATACAAATTGCGCGACAAGACCGGTCAGGCGCGTGAATTCAATAATTACATGCAATCCGTATTGATCGACGGCGATTACATGTTTCTCGCTGGTACGCGTGACTCGCCTGCGGAAGCGTTCCGCTATTTACGTATTCCGGCAGATGATAACGATAGTATCAATGAGTGGATGCGCTTACGTGCTGCAATGAACAATCCTGCTTTGAGAGATGCGGCGGCGCAGCGTTATGCGACTAGAGCGATGTCTGCGTCGACACCAAACGCAAAGCAGTTGCAGGCGCAATTGACTGAGTCAGCTAAGAAGAGCCTCAATATCTTTGTGGGGGATAGCAAACAGGGGGGATTTGTCGCCATTTCAAAATTTTTGGAACAGATTCCGCCTGCCGATCAGGCCAAAGCGGCAGATGTGTTCATGAAAATCTTAAACGGCAGTATGTGGGATTTATGGCAGCTGGCGCGTATTCAGGATGGCTTACCTGAACTGGAACTCAATGAGAAACATGCTCGTTTCATGCAACTGGCAACTGGTGCCATGTCCGATGCCTATTTTTACGGTGCCCCTGTTTATCTGCAACTCAAAGGCTTCGATGAGGTCAAAGCTTCGGTTCTGCAGGTAACGCGCTCACCTGGTAAAAAAGTGGTTTATTTCGGCTGCCTGTTATTGGTGCTCGGCGTTTTCTCTATGTTTTATATTCGCGAGCGCCGTTTATGGATCTGGCTCAAGGACGAAGGCGACAGAACGACTATACTCATGGCATTAAGCTCGCAGCGCAAGACGTTGGATTTTGAGAAAGAGTTTGAGCAGTTAAAAATACAATTAGGGCAAATCGTCAATCTCGGGCATGCTTGAGCGCGAATTCCCAACGATCGCTTACACTAACAACCAACATTGGTTGTTTGAGGAAATAAAATGGAAATGACACAGAACTACACACCATATCAGGGCTTTTTTAGGCGACTGACGGTGCTTGACTGGCTTTATGCAGTGGCACTGAGTATGGCGGCCCTGTTTGCTCTGAGCCGTTTTGGCAATTACATGGATGTGTATGAGAAGGGCGTTTTGCTTATGGCGGCGCCCACGTTTGCCTGGTTAGGCTGGCATTGGAAACCTGTACGCGTTCTGATTCCCGTGCTAGCGCTACTGAGTTTTTTTGCGATCCATTTGTATGGTGGATCATTAGAGATGGCAAATCAGAAATTTTTTCTGAAGTATTTGTTATCTAGTCAATCAGCGATTCTGTGGATGGGAACGCTGTTCTTTTTATCAACGCTGTTTTACTGGGGCGGACTGATTGCCCGTTCTAACTTTGGCTCATCGGTGGGCTCAATTCTTTGCTGGGCAGCGGTGGTCATGGGCTTTACTGGCATGCTGGTACGCTGGTATGAATCCTATCTGGTGGGTATGGATGTTGGGCATATTCCTGTCTCTAATCTGTATGAAGTGTTCATCTTATTTTCGATGATTACGGCACTGTTTTATTTGTACTATGAGCAACAATACGCGACCTTGCAGCTCGGTCCGTTTGTCTTACTGGTGATTTCTGCAGCCGTCGGCTTTTTACTTTGGTACACCGTCAGCCGCGATGCTGCTGATATTCAGCCGTTGGTGCCTGCACTGCAAAGCTGGTGGATGAAAATTCACGTGCCAGCGAACTTTATTGGTTATGGCACGTTTTCGTTGGCAGCAATGGTCGGCTTGGCTTACTTGCTCAAATCCAAAGGGTATCTGGAAGATCGCTTGCCAAGTCTCGAAGTCTTGGATGACGTGATGTACAAGGCAATTGCTGTTGGCTTCGCGTTCTTCACCATCGCTACTATTCTAGGTGCATTGTGGGCGGCAGAAGCCTGGGGTGGTTACTGGTCATGGGACCCGAAAGAAACCTGGGCGCTGATCGTCTGGTTGAATTACGCGGCTTGGTTGCATATGCGTCTCATGAAGGGCTTACGTGGGCAGGCGGCAGCCTGGTGGGCGCTGGTCGGCTTACTGGTAACAACCTTTGCTTTCTTGGGCGTTAATATGTTCTTATCAGGATTGCATTCTTACGGCACGTTATAACTAGCCTATAAAGCCTTCAATCTAAAAGTCAACGAGGAGCCACAGAGAAAATTGATTTTCTGTGGCTCTTGTCTTTTCCGGCGCATCACATTCTTTTGAATAAAGATATTTTCCTGTCGTTTCCGTTTAATTATCCCCAAAAATGTAAGCTCCAGCAGAATTCTGCGACTCATGAGAAACTAAGCGACAAAGCAAGGGTCTGAACGATTATTGTTTTGCCAGGCATCTCAACCACGGAGTCCACCATGCTGATTAAAATTCGTCCTGACGGCATCGATCTGCCGCTTTCCTCAGAAATCACACCGCGTGCGGTCTTTGAGTCCCGTCGTGACTTTATCCGGCAATTAGCCGTCGGTTCGATCGCTGGCACTTCCTTGTACGAGATGGCCAATCGTGAAGCATTTGCACAAACTCCTGGGGCACAAAAATTAGCCGCTGGCGCCAATCCGGCGTATGCGTTGATGTCAGAAAAAAAGACGCCTTACAAAGATGCCACGACCTACAATAATTTTTACGAATTTGGTACCGATAAATCTGAGCCTGCGCAGAATTCCGGCACGCTGAAAACCCGTCCATGGACAGTGACGATCGACGGCGAAGTCAAAAAGCCAATGACGCTCGATATTGATAGCCTGATAAAACTCGCTCCATTAGAAGAGCGTATTTATCGTCTGCGTTGTGTTGAGGGGTGGTCAATGGTCATTCCGTGGATCGGTTACTCCCTCTCCAACTTGATTAAAAAAGTGGAGCCAACCAGCAACGCACGTTACGTTGAGTTCATTACTTTGGACGATAAAAAGCAAATGCCCGGCTTACGTAGCCCTGTATTGGAGTGGCCGTATGTCGAAGGATTGCGTCTGGACGAAGCGAATCACCCGTTGGCATTACTCACGTTTGGTATGTATGGTGAAGTCTTGCCAAATCAAAACGGCGCACCAGTGCGGATCGCTTTGCCTTGGAAATATGGCTTTAAATCGGCGAAGTCGATCGTCAAAATTCGTTTTTTAAAAGATCAGCCGCGCACCGCCTGGAACATAACAGCACCGCATGAATATGGGTTTTATTCAAACGTCAACCCAGATGTTGATCATCCTCGCTGGTCTCAGGCGACCGAGCGCCGGATTGGTGAAGATGGTTTGTTTGCCCGTAAACGTAAGACGTTGATGTTTAATGGTTACAGCGAAGTCGCTTCTTTGTACTCAGGTATGGATCTGAAAAAGTTTTTTTGATATGGCACTTTCACAAAAACACGTTTCATGGCTCAAAGGCCTTATTTTTATCCTAGCGCTGCTGCCGTTTTTCCGTTTAGTCGTATTCACGATTCTTGATAAGCTTGGTGCTAATCCGGTGGAGTTCATTACCCGCAATACGGGTGACTGGACCTTATACTTTTTGTGTATCGCACTTGCTGTGACGCCAGCCAGAAAGTTGTTGAACTTTCCTTGGTTGCTGAAGTTGCGTCGCATGTTGGGCTTATACGGTTTCTTTTATGCAACGCTGCATTTCCTGACGTTTTTGTGGTTCGATCATTTTTTTGATCTGCAAGACATGTGGAAAGATGTACTTAAACGTCCGTTTATTACCGTCGGTTTTATTGCTTTTGTTGCGTTGGTTCCGTTAGCGTTGACCAGTACCAATGGCATGATTAAACGCCTCGGAGGCAAACGCTGGCAACTGCTTCATAAACTGGTATACGTCATTGTACCGTTGGGTGTTCTTCATTATTACTGGATGAAATCTGGCAAACACGACCTCATGCAGCCACTGATCTTTGCGGCCGTGGTAGCGACCTTGCTGTTGGCACGTCTGTGGTGGCATTGGTCAGCACAATCGCGTACTCAGGCTAGTGCGTAGCTAACTAGGAGGAGGGGCTGTGCATAGAAATGCTGCACTGCTTTTGCCTACCTTGATGTTACACGGCATAATGTTTAGCTCTCATTTTATTCAGCAAGAGCTGCTGTTCATGTATGACGACCTATCAATTACAAAAAAATCAAGTAGAGACCTTCACTCAGCGTTGTGCGTTACAGGTGTTGAAGATAATTGGATGGAAAGTAAATTTCCGTCCAATGCCAGGGCCATTAGGGGTCATTATTGTTTATCCGCATACGTCTAACTGGGACTTTATGATCGGTATACTGGCTAAACTAGCGATAGGTTTTCCGTTTCATTTTATTGCTAAATCCAGCTTGTTTGAGGGTGTAACAGGTGCGACGATCGGTCGCATTGTGCGCGCATTAGGAGGTGAACCGGTAGAGCGTGGAGCATCAACAGGAGCGATTTCCCGACTGGCAGACAAAATTAACCGCTCTGATTGGTACTGGATGGCGATCGCACCGGAGGGGACTCGTAGCTTACGTCCTTACTGGCGCAGTGGCTTTTACCATATTGCTCTGGCATCGAAGGTGCCGCTGGGATGCGCGTATTTTGACTTTGCACGCAAGGAAATCAGTCTGGTCGATTATCTGGAGTTAACCGGAGACAGTAACAAGGATTTACAAAAAATCCGTGAGGTATATGCTGGTGTTCGGGGATGTCGGCCTGCTTTGGCGGGGCCGATACGGTTTCGAGAGGACTGAATTGACACCAGTGTGAGTCAGATTCACCCTAAAACAGTTTTAGGGTGTTTTATCTACGCTTCATCGGAAAATTTATTTTCCCGTTCCCTTTGTTGGCACACTACCATCGGTATTTGCGCTACTCGCAGCAGTATTCGCAGTTGGCTTGGTTGTCGTCGACGATGTTGGTGTTGAGACCTGAAGTTCATTAGTCATTGACTTATTGGGCATATAAAGTGGTCCACGCGCACCGCAGCCCCCTAGTGTTGCTGCTAAGAATATACTTAAAATCAAAGAAGAAATAAGAGGTCGCATCTTGTTTTGTGTAACACCGTATAGAATGGCGTTTTAAGTGTGAATCAATGCAAGGGAGTGTAGCATGACTGAATCCGAATTCCTGATCTTGGCAGAAACTTGCCTGACGCAGGTGGAAGAAATGTTTGAAAAAGCCTTCGATAATGACGAATTAGACGTTGAGTGCAGCAGGAGTGGCAATGTGCTGACTATTGAATTTGTGAACAACGGTTCGAAGATGATTGTGAATAGCCAAGCGCCGATGCAAGAGATGTGGCTGGCGGCACGTAGCGGTGGTTTCCATTATAAATTTGACGGCCAACATTGGCTCAATACGCGGGACGGTTCTGAGTTGTTTGCAACCTTGAGCAAGTTGGGTAAAGAACAAGGTCAATAATAGCGTTTGGTATTGAGGTGATGGTGCCGTAAGTTTTAGTAAAATACTTAAGCGCCATAGCAAAAAGGGCAATCATACGACTGCCCTTTTTGCTTAGTTGGTTTCCTCAATCACCGCAGGAGTACTCAGGTCAGGAGCGGCAATTCCAGGTGGATTTTCTGCGTAATAGTAATCACCATTGACGGAAATGATACCGTTAGGAATAGGTCGTTCTTCCATCGGCAAATCTTTCAGCGCTTTTTGCATGTAACCAATCCAGATCGGCAATGCCAGACCGCCGCCTGTTTCGCGGTTACCCAAGTTGCGCGGCTGATCAAACCCTATCCATGCAATGCCCACTAACTTTGATTGATAGCCAGCAAACCACGCGTCAAACGAATCATTGGTCGTGCCGGTTTTACCTGCAAGATCGGTCCGCTTGAGAACCATGGCTTTCGCTGCAGTACCATAGCGTACGACATCCTTGAGCATACTGTCTACCAGGAACGCATTACGTTCATCGATCACACGGTTCGCTTCATCGCCTGCCAAATCCGGTTTTGCCTGTACTAATACCGCACCGTTGTTATCAGTAATTTTCGTGATCAGGTAAGGGTTGACTTTATATCCGCCATTAGCAAAAACTGAATATGCTCCAGCCATTTGCAACGGTGTCACCGCACCAGCGCCAAGCGCCAGCGTCAGATAGGGTGGATTTTTTTCTGGACTAAACCCAAACCGCGTTGTGTATTCCTGTCCATATTTGGCACCAATCCGATGCAAAATTCGGATCGAAATCATATTTTTTGATTTCGTTAACCCCTTACGCATCGTCATCGGACCTTCATATTTACCGTCGTAGTTCTTTGGCTCCCAAGCTTGTCCACCCGTCTGACCCGCATCAAAACTAATTGGGGCGTCATCAATGATCGTTGCTGGCGATAACCCTTTTTCTAACGATGCCGAATAAATGAATGGCTTAAAGCTGGAGCCTGGCTGACGCCATGCTTGGGTAACATGGTTAAACTTATTCAGGCTGTAATCGAAACCGCCAACCAGCGCTTTGATCGCGCCATCATTGGTATCGGTGGCAATAAATGCAGACTGTACTTCCGGCATCTGGGTAATTACCCAATTTTTGCCTTCCTGCATCACACGGATCACTGCTCCACGCTGAATACGTTTGTTGGCAGGGACTTTGGTTGTCAATCCAGCAGCTGCAAAACTCAAACCGGCATCATTGATAGTGATTTCTTCACCATCCGCCAACACTGCACGTACCGATTTTGGTGAAGCTTCCAATACCATCGCAACTTCCAAATCATCGCTGTTACTGTGCTCGGCGAGTGCTTTTTCAATGGCATCCTCAGCTGCTTCTTTCCCTTCAGGAATCTCGATGATCGCTTCGGGTCCACGATAACCATGGCGCTTTTCGTAGTCCATGACGCCACGACGCAATGACAGATAAGCGGCATCTTGATCTGCTTTAGTAATTGTCGTGTAGACATTTAAGCCGCGCGTGTAGGTGTCTTCTTTGAACTGCTCATATGCCAGTTGACGTGCCATTTCAGCAACGTATTCGGCATGAATACCAAACTCACTACTGTCTGTCTTCGTGGTAATAACTTCTGCTTTTGCCTGAGCGTATTGGGCATCACTGATGTATTTCAGATCATGCATACGAAGCAAAATATATTGCTGACGCACTGTCGCACGTTGTGGATTGGCGACTGGGTTATAGGCAGACGGTGCTTTAGGTAAACCCGCTAGCATAGCCGCTTGGGCAATGGTGAGATCTTTAATATCCTTGCCAAAATAAATTTGTGCGGCAGATGCGAAACCATATGCACGTTGACCAAGATAGATTTGATTCATATAGACTTCAAGAATCTGATCTTTGGTTAGATTTTGCTCAATCTTCCATGCCAGAAGTACCTCATAGATCTTGCGCTTAAAAGTTTGTTCGCTGGTAAGAAAACAGTTGCGCGCGACCTGTTGGGTAATGGTTGAAGCCCCTTGTTTTGCACCGCCTGCCAAGTTGTGAAGAGCTGCCCGTGTAATCCCAAGATAGTCGACACCACCATGTTCGTAAAAGCGGTCATCCTCGATGGAGAGTACGGCTTTTTTCATGATGTCAGGAATTTGGTCAAAGCGCACGACATTCCGTCTTTCCTCGCCAAATTCACCTATTAAGACGTTGTCTGCCGAAAAAATTCGCAAAGGCATCTTCGGTTTATAACTCGTAATTGAATCAAGTTCGGGCAAATTTGGATAGGCCAGTGTCAGGGCAAAAACAATGATGAGGGCGATTGCTGTGCCACAACCAACGAAGATACTCAATGCGCCAATGAATATGCGCTTCCCAATACTGCGTTTGGCGCTGGATTTTTGCTGGCTTTCTTGCTTGGTGGAAATTTCTTTATCTGACATGAGTTCATACTGTGACATTCGCAGTCCGCATTATAACGTTTGTCCAAGTGCATACCTTTTAAACTGTGATTGGCAAGTATTATTCGCGATCAATTTCAGTGTTGAGTGGAAATTTGGCAACGTATTACCATGCTGCTCCAAGGAAAGTCCTTTACCATTGTGAGCGATATTGCTACGATTTAATGTAAGCTCGGATAATTGCGTTGTAAATAGCGGTTTTTAAAGAAAATTTTCGATATTTTTCTTAGTTTCCTGGTTTTATTGACATGCTTTGTTTCAATTTGTAAAAAGTGCATACGATTGTGATTATGAGGGGATATTCTTGGCTTTAGATCTTGCTTCGCTGCTTGGCAGAAAAAATCCTTCTCTGATCGGGTTGGATATCAGTTCGTTCGACATCAAGCTTGTCGAATTATCTGAAGGCAGTAATAAGGCCTATCGTCTTGAACGCTATGCCTCAGAGCCATTGCCAAAGGGGGCGATTCAGGACGGAAACATCGAAAACATTGAACAGGTTTCTGATGCGATCCGCAAATTGTTGAAAAAAAGTAACTCCAGTACCAAAAATGTCGCATTAGCAATGCCAGCGGCTGCGGTGATTACAAAGAAAATATTATTGTCCGCAGCCTTGAGTGATCAGGCACTAGAAGTGCAGGTGGAATCCGAGGCAAGTCAATATATTCCGTTTTCGATGGATGAGGTGAGTCTGGATTTTTGCGTGATCGGACCTGCGACTAACCCGGAAGATGTTGAAGTTATGTTGGCAGCGTCTCGCAAAGAAAAAATTGAAGATCGAGTGGCTGTTGCGCAGGCGGCAGGCTTACAAGCAAAGGTCATGGATGTTGAGTCGTATGCTGCACGTGCATCGATGTTGCCTCTGATTGAAAAACAACCGAATGAAGGCCGTGATCAGATTTATGCAGTATTTCAAATCGGCACAAAGCGGACCTATATTTATATTTTGCTCAATGGCGAAGTCGTGTACGAGCGCGAACAACAATTTGGTGGCAGTCAGCTAACGCAAGATATTGTGCGTAACTACGGACTGTCTCAGGAAGAGGCTGAAATTAAAAAGAAGTCCGGTGATTTGCCTGATAGTTACGAAATGGAATTATTGGAGCCATTTTTAGAAAATGCGGCGCTTGAAGTGACTCGTGCGATCCAATTTTTCTTCACATCGACACCGTATACACGTGTTGATCAGATTTTTTTAACTGGTGGGTGTGCTGTCGTGACTGGACTGGTTGACATCGTGGCAGAGAGAACAAAAATATCCACCACGGTCGTGAGCCCGTTTAAAGGGATGGAGCTAGCCACTGGCGTCAACGAGAGAGCATTGCGTAACGATGCTCCAGCTTATGCAATTGCCTGCGGTCTGGCGTTGCGGAGATTTGACGAATGATAAAAATCAATCTTCTTCCTCACCGTGAGGAAAAACGTAAACAGCAGATCAAAGATTTCTATTCGTTACTCTTACTTTCCGCGATTGTCGGAGCATTGATAGCGATTATTGTGGGTGCTTACAATTCCAGCCAGATTTCCATGCAGTCTGACCGCGTTAACTTTATCAAAAAGGAAAACGCAAAGCTGGACAATAAAATCAAAGAAATCGTCGATCTGAGACAAGAAATTGATGCCTTGAAAGCCCGGCAACAAGCTGTTGAAGATTTGCAGGGTGATCGTAATCAACCAGTTTTTTTGCTGAGTGAATTGGTGAAATACACTCCAGAAGGCGTTTATCTGGGGTCGCTGAAACAAGAAGTTCAAAAAGTAACTGTCGTCGGGTACGCGCAATCACAAGAACGTGTGGCTGATTACATACGAAATCTGAGTGGTAAGTCAGAGTGGATGTATAAGCCCGAGTTGGTTGATATCCATTCGGCAGGGATTGGCCAGGGGCGTGATGCTAAAAAAGTGTATGAATTCACTATTAACGCCGCCATTAAGCGTCCCCGTGAAAAAGACGAGTCCGCCTCAAATGCAGCGACGAGCGGTGATTCAGATAAGAATCGCGCAGTCCCTGGTTAATAAGTTAAATGAATTGGAAGGTCGGGCATGGCAATTAATGTTAAAGAGCTGATTGATGATGTCGGCTCTCAGTTTCGTGACTTAAACGGTTTGCACCCCGGGCTCTGGCCGTTAATTCCTCGTTTAACTGCTGGTTTTGCCGTTCTCGTCGTTGTATTGATATTGAGTTGGTTTTTTTATTGGGATGCGCAAAATGAAGAAATCAATCAAAAGCAACAAGAAGAAGTCAAGCTCAAACAGGAGTACCGAGATAAACTGCATCAAGCTATTAATCTTGACGCGCTAAAAGATCAGCGTGTACTTGTGCAACAGTATGTGGCCGCGATGGAACGGCAATTGCCAAGTAAAGCAGAAATGGGTGCACTGTTATCAGATATTAACCAGGCTGGAGCTGGACGTGGTTTGGTATTTAACTCATTCAAACCTGGCGTTGTTACTGTAAAGGACTACTACGCCGAATTGCCAATTGATATCAAATTAAGCGGAAGTTATCACGATCTTGGCGAATTTGTTGCTGATATTGCTATGTTGCCGAGGATCGTTACATTGAACAATTTATCAATTATGAGTAATCCGAAGGACAGCACGTTGACCCTGGATGTGGTTGCAAAGACTTTCCGTTACCTCGATAAGGATGAAGTCTTGGCTCAGGAAAATTTAAAAAAGGCCACAAAAAAATGATGTTCAATAAGCTGAAAATTTTATTGATCTTAGTCATCACTATACTAGTGAGTGCATGTGGTGACAATGGCACGAGTGAGTTGACGGAATGGATGGCAGGAGTCAAAAAAGAAACCAAACTGTCCATCCCCAAATTAATGCCACCAAAGGTTTTTGTACCTGTTGCTTATACGGGAAAGGATGATCTCGATCCTTTTAACTCCGCGAAATTACTGGCTGTTCTCGCCCGAATGAAGGCAGACTCCAGTCATGGACCAGACATGGACAGAAGGAAAGAGGCCCTAGAGTCATTTCCTCTAGATTCGTTAAAAATGGTCGGTACTATAGAGAAGGCAGGATTGAAGCAGGCTTTGGTACAGGCAGATAAGACAGTCTATCAGGCAAGGATAGGGGGATATGTCGGGCAGAATTTTGGGCTAATAACGGGTATCTCTGATGACGGAATTGATATTAAAGAAACCGTTCAGGATGCTGCAGGAGAGTGGGTTGAACGTAAGGTCAAGCTTGAGTTGCAGGAGAGTCAGAAATGAACGCGTTGATAAATAAAAGTAAAAGGGGCGCTATGTTTGTCAGAGCTTGTTTGCTGCTGTTGTTGGGGATGAATCAGTTGGCTTCAGCGCAATCGAATAGCATTGAATCAGTTGAAGCCAACCAGCAAGGATCCAATATTATTGTCCGGGTAGCGATGAAAAAGCCGCTAACCAAATTGCCAACAGGTTTCTCTATTGCTAATCCAGCGCGTATCGCACTGGATTTTGCCGAGGTTGCCAACGGCACAGGTAAAACTTCCATCGATATCAACACTGGCGATTTAAGAACGGTGACGTTAGTTGAAGCCACTGGTCGTTCACGCATGATTTTTAACCTCAATAAGCCTCTGAATTATGCAGCAGTCATTGAAGGAAAAATGCTGATCGTGACAATTGATGGCTCTGGTGGTCTTGCTACACCTACAAATTCACAGGGTTTGCCTGTCAATGTTGATGCACCTGTAATGTCAACGAAACCAATGCTGCATGATATCGATTTTCGTCGAGGGGTTGGCGGCGAAGGACGCATTGTTGTCGATTTACCGCTCAATCAGGTGGCAGTGGACGTACGCCAGCAAGGACAGAAAATATACGTAACTTTCCTTAAAGCCGGTTTACCTGACGTGCTACGTCGTCGTCTCGATGTTGCGGATTTTGGGTCGCCTGTTCAAACAGTCACGACAACGCCATCGGGTGAGAATGTTCAGATGGTCATTGAGCCTAAAGGATTATGGGAGCAAAGCTCATATCAAAGTGACACCCAGTTTGTATTGGAAGTGAAGCCAATCAAAGAGGATCCAAATAAACTGACTCAAGGCACACAAGGATATCGCGGTGAGCGTCTTTCCTTTAATTTTCAGAATATCGAAGTGCGTGCTATTTTGCAAATTATTGCGGAAGTCAGTGGTCTTAACGTGATTGCTAGTGACACTGTCACAGGTACGATTACGCTGCGCCTGAAGGATGTGCCTTGGGATCAGGCGCTAGACAATATTATGCAAATCAAGGGCCTTGATATGCGTAAGAACGGTAACGTCATCTGGGTTGCGCCCAAAGATGAGTTATTGACCAAAGAAAAACTCGAATTAGAGCAGAAAGCACAAATTGCTGACCTAGAACCGTTGAAGACTGAATCATTCCAGTTAAATTATCAAAAAGCAGAGGCATTTAAACTTGTTTTTGGTGCTGATGGAACAACAACGAATCGTCTATTATCAAAACGTGGTAGCGCTGTCATCGAACCGCGTACGAATCAGTTATTTATTACTGACATCCCTTCTAAGATTGAAGAAGTCAGAAAATTGATTCAAAAAACTGATATTGCGTCTAAGCAAGTGATGATTGAAGCGCGTATTGTTGAGGCCGATGATACATTCAGTAAGAATCTGGGTGCAAAATTAGGGTTTACCGACTTACGTGGCATTAACGGTGGTACGACTGGATACCAAGTGAATGGTAATCAAAGTGTTGCGATAACAGGATCAATGCAGGGTGTGGCTGAGCAAACGCTGCAGACCGGTGTTACTAGTAGCACGCTCGCTAATTCTCAATTTGTTAACCTGCCCGCGGCTGCGATTGGCGGATTGAATCCCGGTAGTCTGGCGGTCAGTTTGTTCTCATCGGCTGCAAATCGTTTCCTCAATCTTGAACTGTCTGCCTTAGAAGCTGACGGCAAAGGTAAAGTGATTTCAAGTCCACGAGTTGTGACAGCGGATCAATTAAAAGCGTTGATCGAGCAAGGTACTGAATTACCATACCAAGTCGCTACCGCCAGTGGTGCAACATCAATTGCATTTAGAAAAGCAACAATGCGTTTGGAAGTGACCCCGCAAATTACACCAGATGGCAATATTGTTCTCGATGTTGAAGTGCACAAGGATAGTGTAGGACAACAAACTTCTTCCGGTTTGGCGATTGATACGAAGGAAGTGAAAACGATGGTTTTGGTTGAAAATGGGGGGACCGTTGTATTGGGCGGTATTTATCAGCAAACAGAAAATGATAGCGTGACAAAAATTCCATTTTTTGGCGATTTGCCTTTATTGGGTAACTTGTTTAAGACAACGGGTAAAAGTAATCAAAAAACTGAATTGTTGATTTTTATTACTCCCAAAATTATGACTGACCGTTTAGGTTTAAAGTAAACTTAACTTTTTTGAATATTTAAATGCTCTCGCTCAACTACAGGTGTTACATGAAAAGCTTTTTCCGGATAATTTCTGGCCTATTTTTACTGGCACTCATGTCAGCTTGTGGCGGCGGGGGTGGTTCACCTGGTGCGACGGGGCAAAAAGTGGCATTGTTCACTTCGGCACCGTCTTCTATTAATGTTCTTCCTGGGCAATCACAGAGTTTTACGATCGGTGGCGGTGTACCTGACTATACTGTCGCTACGACTAATGTCGCATTGACTGCGACAGTTTCAGGGACAACATTAACGATTAATGCTCCAGCGACGACATCAGGGACATTCAATGTTGTAGTGACAGATCATGCAGGTACACAGGTCACTATCTCAGTCATTGTAGGTACCGGTGCTTCATTGAAAACCTCGGCCGCATCTAATGTTGGTTTGCTTGTCGGTGCACAATCAGCAGTTTACTCAATCACTGGTGGTACTGGAATCTATACTGTGGTTAGTAATAACCAAGCCGTTGCAAACGTACTTTACAGTTCAAGAGCAGGAACGTTTATGATCACGGGCGTGGCAGCCGGTTCAACTACTGTGACGGTAACTGATAGTATGGGATCACAAGTCTCTATTAATGTGACTGTTGGCACTGGTGCGACGTTTTACACATCTTCACCAAGCAATGTCAGTATCACCGTCGGTTCAGTGTCATCCGTGTATCAGATTGGCGGCGGTAGTGGCGTCTACAACGTCTCGAGTAGCTCGAGTAACGTCCGTGTAAACTTCTTCCCAGGTGGAAATGCATTCTCTCTGGTCGGTTACAGCTCAGGTACTGCTTTGGTATCTGTCACAGATACTGCTGGTGCCGTTTCGACTATTAACGTTACTGTAGGAACGGGTTCTAACTTGTTTATGTCCGCACCGTTCAGTATTTCTGTTCCGGTTGGTTCCGTATCGTCAACATTCCAGGTTGGTGGTGGTAGTGGCATTTACTTTGTCTCAAGTAGTAATGCAAGCGTTGCAACTGCAAGCATCAGCAGTACCGGTATTGGTTCCGGACAATTCTTTGTAACAGGACTTGCGCAAGGTACAGCTTCAATTGTCGTGTCTGATTCTGCTGGCGTAAGTCTGCAGTTGACTGTGTCAGTGGGATCTTCCGGTGGTAGTCTGGTGACTTCCGCTTCGACCAATGTCAATATCGCTGTGGGTGCCTCAGTGCCTTATAAAGTGCAAGGTGGTACGGCGCCATATTCTGTTGGCAGCAGTAACAACAGCGTTGCGACGGCGACTATTACCGGTGGCACTTTGACCGTCACTGGTGTTGCTGTCGGTCAAGCGACATTGACGGTGCTGGATTCGTCAAATCAGTCGACTTCCATTACAGTTCAGGTTGGTTCTACCGCGAAACTATTTACTACCGCCCCAAATTTAGTTACCTTGGGTACGGGCACAGTGTCAGCAACATTTACTATTGGTGGTGGTAGTCAGATCTATCTGGCCAGCAGCTCTAATAACAGCGTTGCGACGGTGAGTCTGAATGGGAATAACTTTATTGTTTCAGGTATTGCTGCAGGCACAGCAACGATTAATATCACCGACACGAACGGTACGACTGTCCCTATTACTGTGAACGTGACGGGAGCATCTTCGACAACGCTGTTCACGACAGCACCAACCGCCCTGACGATTGCCGCAGGCGGCGGTAGCTCATCTTATTCAATCAATGGTGGTACATTGCCGTACTCAGTTGTTAGTAGCAATACCAACGTATTGTCAGCAACGCTTAACGGAAGTACCTTCCAGTTGACTGGTAATATCGGTGGCACAGCCACATTAACTATTAAAGATGCAGCCGGAATAAGTTTGACTCCTATCACTGTCACGGTTTCAGGTGGGACCTCGGGCGCCTTGTATACGAACTCTCCAGCTGCTGTACAAATCAGTATCGGTAGTAGCAATGCTCCACAGTATCAGATTTCAGGTGGTGTAGCTCCGTATAGTGTTGTGAGCAGCGCCACTGCCGTAGTAACAGTGAACCTGAGCGGAAGCACATATACCGTAACAGGTGTCTCTGCAGGTACAGCTAATGTCATCATTACGGACTCTGTCGGTACAAAAGTGACGGTCGCAGTGACAGTGGGTAGTAATGTTGCTATTCCATTCTACACATCCACTCCTAGTGTTGTGACACTGACAGTCGGTCAAACAGTGCCTTCATTATTCCTCGGTGGCGGTACAGCACCGTATATTGCATCGTCCAGCAATAACAGTGTTGTCACAGTATCAGTTAGCGGAAATTCATTGATCTTAACTCCGGTGAGCTCGGGTACTGCCACGGTGCAGATGGTTGACAGCGGCGGAAGTGCGGCGCTGGCAACGACTGTTACTGTTGTTAACTCGAATGTGTCTGGCTTAGCTGTTGCGCCAGCCAGTGTTTCTCAGGCTTATGTTGGTGATGTTCTTCAATTTACTATTAACGGTGGTTCAGGGTCGTATACTGTTATTTCGAACAACCCATCCAGTGTGACGATTGGAAGTGTTGTTCAGAATGCGAATAATTCAACATTTACTGCAACAATGGCCAAGGTCAACACGGGAGTATCTATCGTTGTTACCGATAGTAAAGGAACAACGATTCCGATTACCATTAGTTCAATTGTTGCCCAAGTCTCTTCCATGTCATTAACCCCAGTTGCTTGGTCGATATTGGATAACAACAATAGCTCCGTGGGGTTGACATTGAATGGTGGTGTTCCTCCGTTCCAGATATTCTCGACAAGCCCGACACAGTCTAATGTAGCGCTGTTGTCCTCGATTGTTGTCACGAATAATGGCGTTGCGTTGACAGCGACCCAGTCACCGTTCTTTTCAGACCGAACTCTGACTGTCAACCTAGGAACACAAGGTACACGTTGCACAAATGCAGATGTTCCAATCACGTTCACAGTAAAAGATACTTTGGGTGCATCAGCGACAAGTACAATGACGATCAAAACTGGTGGAACGGGTTGTTAGTAGTAATTTAGTTGTAAAAAGTTGTGCAGGAGACTTTGTGAGTGTCCAGGCGCTGAATTTAATTTGCCCCAGGAAATTGCGATGTCTGGCAATATTTTTTTAGTAGGTCTTATGGGGTCCGGGAAGACGACAGTCGGCCGGGCCCTGGCGAGAAAGTTAAACAAACGTTTTATTGATTCTGATCATGAAATTGAGGCGCGTACCGGCGTCTCAATTCCTGTGATTTTTGAGATAGAAGGTGAAGCTAGTTTTCGCCAAAGAGAGGCAGATGTTATCTGTGATCTAACCGCCCAAAACGATATTGTATTGGCGACAGGCGGTGGTGCCATTCTCAACCCAGAAAGTTTGAGATACTTGCATGAGCGCGGCACGGTTATTTATCTCCGAGCTGGTATCAATAGCATTCTTCAGCGTACACGGAACGATAAAAATCGTCCTCTGTTGCGCACGGCTGACCCACGGAAAAAGCTTGAAGAGTTAGAGGCGCAACGCCATCCTTTGTATCAAAAAGTGGCACATTTGGTCATCGAAACAGGTCGTCCGAATGTACAGCATCTTGTCCAAAGCATTCTGGAAAAGTTACCTAAACCATTAATAGAAACATACCTTCAATCTCATTTTACTGATATGCATTCTGTACAAAACGGCACAATTAATACTTTGAACGTTCAGTTAGGTGAGCGCAGCTATTCGATTTCCATTGGTCAAGAACTCCTCGATAATATAGCCTTGTTAGAAGAAAAAATCCGTGGCAAGCATGTGGTGATCGTGACTAACACCGTTGTCGCTCCTCTCTACCTTGCGCACGTTGAGGCGCAATGCAAGGCTTTGGGTAAAGTAAGTAGCGCAGTTGTTTTGCCTGACGGTGAAGCGCATAAAAATTGGGACAATCTGAATTTAATTTTCGATCATCTACTTAATCACAAATGCGATCGTAAAACGACGTTAATTGCCCTCGGTGGTGGCGTGATTGGCGATATGACGGGATTTGCTGCAGCTACGTATATGCGTGGCATTCCGTTTGTGCAAATTCCCACCACGCTCTTGTCGCAAGTTGATTCGTCAGTTGGTGGTAAAACGGGTATTAATCATCCACTTGGTAAGAATATGATCGGAGCGTTTTATCAGCCGCAGGCGGTTATTGCTGATACCACAACATTAAACACATTACCGGACAAAGAGCTATCAGCAGGTTTGGCCGAGGTCATTAAGCACGGAGCGATCATTGATGCGACCTTCTTTACATGGCTCGAGCATAATATGACGAAATTACGCGCCAAAGATCCGCAAGCATTAGCTTATGTGATTGCGCGCTCCTGTGAGATCAAAGCAGACGTGGTTCAACAGGATGAGCGCGAAGGCGGGTTACGCGCAATTTTGAATTTTGGTCATACATTCGGGCATGCAATTGAAGCTGGTCTAGGGTTCGGTACGTGGCTGCACGGCGAAGCTGTCGGCTGTGGTATGGTGATGGCTGCCGAGTTGTCGTTCAGACTTGGTTATATCGATTATGTGAGCAAGACACGAATCAAGCAATTGGTCGAAGACGCAGGTCTCCCAGTGATTGCCCCAGATCTTGGTGAGCAACGCTGGTTAGAACTGATGGAAGTGGATAAGAAAAATGAAGGTGGGCAAATTAAATTTATTTTGCTAAAACCCCTCGGAGCGTCGATTATTACCAGTGTGCCAGAAGTCGTGTTATTGGAAACTTTACGCCACTGTATTTTAGAATAGTGATGACATTGACTGACCAACATCTAGCATCGTATGCCGCCCAATCAACTACGTCGAGAGGGCGGCTTTTTATTGAGCCGGCGTCAAGCTCGCGTAGTGAATTTCAACGTGACCGCGATCGCATCATTCACTGCTCGGCATTCCGCCGTCTTGAATATAAAACGCAGGTCTTTGTCAATCATGAGGGCGATCTATTTCGTACTCGATTAACGCATAGCCTTGAAGTTGCACAAATTGGTCGTTCTATCGCCAGAAATCTGCATTTAAACGAAGATTTGGTCGAAGCGATTGCACTCGCACATGATCTTGGTCACACGCCGTTCGGACATGCTGGACAAGATGCTCTGAATGCTTGTATGCATCCTTATGGCGGCTTTGAACATAATCTCCAGAGCTTGCGTATCGTCGATAAACTCGAAGAGCGGTACGCCGCTTTTGATGGACTAAATCTGTGTTTTGAAACCCGCGAGGGGATACTCAAACATTGCTCGCTGAAAAATGCCGAATCGATGGGTGATGTCGGTCAGCGCTTTATCCATAAGACGCAACCTGGACTCGAAGCGCAACTCACTAACCTAGCAGATGAGATTGCCTATAACAATCACGACATTGATGATGGACTGAGATCGGGACTAATCACAGAAAAACAGCTACTCCAAGTTGAGATTTTTGCTCGCCACAGGGCGGAAGTTGAGTCTGTATATCCAGGATTATCCGGGCGTCGCGCAATATCTGAAACGATTCGTCGCATGATCAACACCCTGATTACAGATCTCATTAAAACGTCTGCGACTTTGATTCAAAAATATGGCCCGAAGTCTGTCGATGATGTGCGCAACATGCCTAAAATGATTGCATTTTCTGATTCACAATATCAGGAAGCAAAAGTGCTCAAGCAGTTTTTGCATCAATATTTGTATCGCCACTATCAAGTCAACCGCGTGATGTCAAAAGCTAGACGTATCATTCACGAATTATTTGATGCATTCATGGCCGAACCGAACCTGTTGCCGCCCGATTACCAAGTTCTGTCTGCAAGTGATGAGCAGCAAAAGTGTTTACAGCAGGCGCGTAAAATTGCTGATTATATCGCCGGCATGACTGACCGCTATGCAGTAAGAGAGCACCGTCGCTTGTTCTCTATCGATGAAAACTGATTCGTCCCTACTATGTAATCTTAATAGCCGCTATTTATTCAACTGACGGAGAAAATTATGTCTCACAAATCACTCATTCCAGGTACCCATTTCCAACGTGTGATCGCCTGTACATTACTGGGTGTCGCAGTAACTGCGAATGCGTTGTCACTGAGTGACCTGAGCAATCAAGATGCAAGTGCAGGACTGAAAGCGGCATTAGATAAAGGATCGACTGTCGCTGTTAGCAAATTAGGCGTAGAAAATGGATTTCTGAATAACGATAAAGTGAAGATTCAGCTCCCATCCGTGCTGGAAAAAGCGATGCCGATTCTGAAAATGACAGGCAAAGGGCAGCAACTCGATGAGCTCGTTGTCTCAATGAATCGGGCAGCGGAGACCGCTGTTCCTATGGCAAAACCGCTTTTACTCAACGCTGTTAAATCAATGACGTTGACTGACGCAAAAAATATTCTGAGCGGTGGCGAGACTTCCGTCACTGAGTTTTTCAAACAAAAAACTGCCGCACCCTTGTCAGTCAAATTTTTACCTCTCGTCAAAGGTGTGACCGACAAAGCCGGATTGTCCTCAAAATACAACGCTGTTATGGGGCAAGTACAAAAATTTGGGGTGGTGCCAGAACAAGAAGCAACCGTCGAAGGCTACGTAACACAAAAAACGATGGATGGGTTGTTTCTGATGATTGCTGAAGAAGAGAAACAGATCCGTCGGGATCCGCTTGGTGCCGGCAGTGCTGCCATTAGTAAGGTTTTTAGCTTGCTTAAATAAGACTAGCTAGAAATGATCGTCACCGAGTTCATGCGGTATTGCCTGAACTCGGAACTCTCTGCACTGTCCTGCCATCCATTCAAAGAGCGATTTTGGGTTAGTTCTGAGATGATAAGACGCAATGTTGGAACCAACTTTTGGCGAGGTCGGAGTCGTGCTTTGAAGTAGACGCCAATGCTCTTCTCTTAATGTGATTTTTCCGACACAAAAATTGCTGCTTTTTTTCGACTTCTAACAATAATTTGCATTTCAGTGTGATTTGCGAATAGGAAATAGATCGCGATTCTTCCATAACTCTCAATTCATATTTTGTGCTCGACTAGTGCTATTTTTCAATAGATCGCAGAGGGGGTATGACTATTTTCACCTTCTTTTTTGTCTTTACCTCGACAAAAACCACAAACTGCGTAGTTTTACTTAAGTAGATAGTGTTGCAGTGCAGCATTGAAATATCTGTTAAGTTATCTCTTGTGTGTACCGACAATATAAAAGCATTAATCACAGTGCGGTGGCGCGACATGATTGAGATGTGGAAGACACAGAGGGTGAACATACACCACACAGATTCTCATACCTCAGTCCTGTAATGAAAAAGTTGAAATTAACATCAATAATCTGGAGACCAACATGTCACACAAAATGAAAACCCTGATTGCCTCTGCATTGATCACATGGTCAGTTGCAGGTGTTGCCGCTGAACCGATTAAGATTGGTGTCTCCGGCCCACTGACCGGTGGCTCTGCGCCAATGGGCGTATCGATGCGCGACGGCGTAAAATTGGCCGTGGCTGAAATCAATGCAAAGGGCGGTATTCTTGGACGCCAATTGCAAGTAGTGGAACGTGATGATGAAGCAAAAAATGAGCGTGGCGTGCAGGTCGCACAGGAATTGATTAACAAAGAGCGCGTTGTCGCAACGGTCGGTTACGCAAATACTGGTGTCGCGATTGCTTCACAGCGTTTTTATCAGAACGCAAAAATTCCGGTCATGAACAACGTGGCGACCGGTTCTATCGTGACGAAGCAGTTTGTCGGCCCTGAGTTCCCAGAAAACTATATTTTTCGTAACGCTGCCAACGATACAGTGCAATCTGCAATGATCGTTGACGAAGCGATTGTGAAACGTAAATTCACTAAAGTTGCGATTCTTGCTGACTCCACTAACTATGGTCAGTTGGGTCGTGAAGATTTGGAACGCACTCTCAACGCAAAAGGCATTAAACCGGTCGCTGTTGAGAAATTCAATATCAAAGACGTAGACATGACAGCGCAATTGCTCAAAGCGAAGCAAGGCGGTGCACAAGCGATTCTGACCTATGGTATCGGACCTGAGTTGGCGCAGATCGCAAACGGTATGGAAAAACTGGGTTGGAAAGTGCCAATGATCGGTAGCTGGACTTTGTCTATGGGTAACTTCCTCGACAACGCAGGCAAAAACGGTGACGGTGCAAGCATGCCACAGACTTTCATCCAGGATCCGAATACACCAAAGCGTAAGGCATTTATCGAAGCCTACCAAAAAGCCTATAAAATCGACCGTATCCCATCTCCAGTGTCAGCTGCACAAGGCTATGACTCCATTTATTTGTTAGCTGCTGCGATGAAACAAGCTGGCACGACAGATGGACCTAAGGTACGTGAAGCATTAGAAAGCTTGAATGAAAAAGTAGAAGGCGTGGTCACCACTTACGTCAAACCATTCACACATGATGATCACGAAGCGATCAAAGCTGGCATGCCTGTCATGGGCGAAGCTAAAGACGGTCACATTGTCTTAGCAAAATAAGGCTATTTAGTCGTCAACGTATTATTGAGTAAGACCGGAATCAGGTGACTTGCAAGATCACATCGTAAGCACCTGAACCTTTTCTACATACTGCACCCGTTTAATTTGGTCCGCGAATCTTCGATATGCAACATAGCGAGGGTGGGGCGGATTCACGTCTAAGCTGGTGCACTCCATTCGGGTAATAAAAATGGAAATCCTATTACAACTCGTGTTTAGTGGCATTGCCCTCGGCATGATTTACGCGGTCATCGCGTTTGGTTATCAACTCACTTTTGCAACGTCCGGCACACTTAATTTTGGCCAAGGTGAGTCGTTGATGTTGGGTGCTTTAGTTGGCCTGAGTTTGGTTGGTAGCATCCATGGTGGTCCTTACATGAATTACTGGCTGATGATCCCACTGGTGATCTTGTTTGGCGGCCTGCAAGGTGTGGTCGTTGAGTGGATCGCTGTACGACCTGCGATCAAAATTAAATCGGAATTTGGTTGGATCATGTCCACCATCGCGATGGCGATTATTTTTAAAAATGTTGCAGAAAATATCTGGGGTAAAGACGATCTGACTTTCCCATCACCCTTATCCGCGCAGCCATTTCAGATTTTTGGCGCGAACGTTCAACCGATGCAAATCGTCGTGATCGTCGGTGCGTTGGCAATCATGTTGGCAGTGGAATTATTTAATCGTAAGTCGATTTACGGTAAGGCTGTTGTCGCTACTTCTAATGACAGAGATGCTGCTGGCTTGATGGGCATTAATACCAGTATGGTGATTACGTTCTCTTATGCGCTGTCTTCGGCAACTGCGGCGTTTGCAGGTGTTCTGGTTGCACCATTAACTTTAACTGGTGCAACGATGGGCTCATCGCTGGGATTGAAAGCGTTTGCGGTCGCGATTATCGGTGGTTTGACATCGGGTGTTGGTGCGATTGTTGGTGGGTTGATTTTAGGGATTGCCGAAACATTGACAGGTTTTTATGTCTCTACTGGCTACAAAGAAGTACCAGGCCTGGTTCTGCTGTTGTTAGTGTTGGCAATCAAACCTGCTGGCCTGTTTGGTAAAACAGCGATCAAGAAAGTATAAGGAGACATCATGAATAAAAAGACCTTAGCACTTTCCGTCATCGGTATTGCTGCACTCGGTTTGTTCCCAGTGTTTATGCACAATCCGTATTACCTGCATCTTGCAGAAACGATCTTAATTTATGCAATCCTGTTGTTTGGTCTGGATATTGTGGTCGGTTATACCGGCCAGGTCTCCTTAGGACATGCGGGCTTGTTTGGTATTGGCTCGTACACGACTGGTGTTCTTTACCTCAAACTTGGCTTACCAATTCTGCTCGCGTTACCTGCGAGTATTGTGGTTGCTGCCGTTTTTGGTGCGGTAATGGCTCTGCCAGCATTGCGAGTTACTGGGCCATATCTGGCAATGGTGACGCTGGCGTTTGGTACTATCACACAGATTCTGATTAATGAGATGAGCTTTTTAACTGAGGGTCCAATGGGCATTCAGATTACGAAGCCGGGCTGGTTCGGTCAGAAGATGGATGAGACAACGTTCTTTTATTTGGTCGCGGTATTGATGGTAGTGGCGTTAATTGTTGTTCATCGTATATTGCGCTCGCATCTTGGTCGCGCGTTTCAGGCATTACGTGACAGCCCGATTGCATCGGATTGTATGGGCGTTTCGGTTTATCGCTACAAAGTATATGCCTTTGTAATCAGTGCAGCGTTAGCAGGTCTTGCAGGTAGTTTGTATGCCTATTCTGAACAATATATTTCTCCGAACACCTATAACTTTGAACTGACTATTTTGTTTTTGTTAGCAGTCATTATGGGTGGACGTAAGAGTCGCATCGGTTCTTTAATTGGCGCCTTTATTGTGGTGATGTTGCCATCGCTGTTGGCTGACATTGACTTGTTCCGCCAGATATCAACTGCAGCAGCGGTGATCGCAGTGATTGGCGCAGTGATCGCTTTAGTACAGAAGCGTAAAACAGCCCGAGAGATTGTCGTACCCGTGGTAGCAACGATAGGTATGGCATTGTTTTCCTATAAATTGGAAAATATTACCGATTGGCGTCTGACTATTTTTGGTCTGATGACCTTATTCGTTGTCTATTATTTGCAGGATGGTATTGTCGGTTTTGTGAGTGCCATGTTTGGTAAAGGTCCTCGTCATCTTATCGCTCAGTCAGGTGCGCAGGCTGTGGACGAATCGTTGGCAATTGCGAATGCGGGCGGTGAGCGCGTTGGCGTGTTGTTGAGTGCCCGCCAGTTGTTGATGCAGTTTGGTGGATTAAAAGCCCTGAATCATGTTGACCTGCAAATTGCCCAAGGTACGGTGCATGGATTGATCGGCCCGAATGGATCCGGTAAAAGCACAATGATGAATGTGTTGACCGGTATCTACAAACCAACTGACGGTGTGGTTGAGTTTGCTGGGCGGGTAATTTCAGGAACGACGCCATCAGCGATCGCTTTAGGCGGTGTTGCGCGGACTTTCCAGAACGTACAATTGTTTGGCGAAATGACTGCTACCGAAAACGTGTTGGTGGGTTTGCATAGTACTTTCCGTAGTAACGTTTTTGATGCCATGCTGCACACACCACGGTATCTGCGTGAAGAGCGTGCAGCACGTGAACGCGCTGCGAGCATTTTGCACTTTGTTGGTTTATCTGATCTGGCAAATGAAGAAGCCCGTAATCTGCCTTATGGTAAACAACGCTTGTTGGAAATTGGTCGTGCGCTGGGCTTAAATCCACAATTGTTATTGCTTGATGAGCCAGCCGCAGGATTGACTGCGCCTGACATCAAAGAGCTGATCGCGATCATTCGTAAAATTCGCGAACACGGCATCACGATTATTCTGATTGAGCATCATATGGATGTGGTGATGTCGCTATGCGACACCGTCACCGTACTCGATTTTGGTCAGAAAATTTGTGAGGGCAAGCCAGCCGCAGTTCAGGCTGATCCGAAAGTGATTGAGGCTTACCTTGGTGGAAGCGTCAGTGAAGAGCTGAGTGGCGCAGCCCATCCAGTGGCTACGGCGTAAGGAGAACCGCATGTTAGAGATTTCAAATTTACACGCCGCGTACGGTAAGGTGCAAGTATTGCACGGCATTTCTTTGTCCGTCCCAAAAGGCAAAGTGGTGACACTGATTGGCTCAAATGGTGCAGGTAAAACGACGACCATGCGCGCTATTTCCGGTATGTTAAAACCGAAAGAGGGTACCGTTAATCTTGGAGGACAGGACATTACCGGACTCGATTCGCACAAAATTGCACGCGCTGGTCTGGCACATTCACCGGAAGGTCGACGGGTATTTGCAACCATGTCGGTCAAAGATAATTTATTGCTCGGCGCGTTCCCTCGTTTTACAGGATCGCGCAGTCGCGGCGATATTGATACGGATTTGCAAAAGGCGATGGAGTTATTTCCTCGCCTGCGTGAACGTCGCGATCAGCTCGCTGGCACCTTGTCTGGTGGTGAGCAGCAAATGCTGGCGATGGCACGTGCAGTCATGTTAAATCCTGAAGTGATTTTGCTCGATGAGCCATCGATGGGATTGGCGCCGATTTTAGTGGATGAAGTTTTCCGGATTATTCAGCGTCTAAAGCACGAAGGGATGACTATGTTGCTCGTAGAGCAGTTTGCAGCTGCTGCGTTGGCGGTTGCTGATTATGGTTATGTGCTTGAGAATGGGCGGATTTCTGTTCATGGGCCTGCGGCGAGTTTGCAGAACGATCCGGCGGTGAAGGCGGCGTATTTGGGGGGGAATGCGCAGCATTGATGTGCTGGCATTTTGTTGCGTATCTCGGCAGCCAATCACGTTTCTTGTCGCAAGGGTTTGCTGGGAAAAGCGAGCCAAAGAAACGCTCCGCAGACTTCGTTCTTCGAATGCAACACAGTGTGTAGGAACAATGTGCGCGTCACGTAAAACGGGAAAGTATCTAAATTCGCTTCGCTCAGACAAAGATACTTTCTGATCCGTTTTCCGTGAAGCACAAATTGCCTTATCTAAAGCGGATAAAGGTAACTGCACAACCAAAACTAGCTACGCTAAATGGAAAGCAGAAAACGCCCCTCTACTGCAAGCGCAATGGAGGGGCGGCTTTTGGATTAGGTATCAACGACCAACGTCACTTCACCGAAGCATTACCCCATCACCCCACTAACGAACGCAATGGGTGGGCGTATTTTGGCCATACTGGCGTGAAGAATTCCACTACCATATCGCGTGTGACTTCTGATAAGTCTGCAGGTGACCATCGTGGTTGATTGTCTTTGTCGACAACTAAAGCACGTACACCTTCTAAGACTTCGCCATGTTTGAAGCAGTGGCGCACCATCGTTCTTTCCATACGCAGGCAATCTGAGACTGACATACTGGCGCTGCGGCGCAATTGTTCTAACGTGACGCTCATCAGTAATGGCGAGCGTTTTGCCATTGTTGCGAGGGTCGTCTGGGCAAAGGTACTGTCGCTTGCTTTCAGGCGTTCAGTAATAACAGGAACGCTATCTCCAATGAACAATGCATCAATTTCTGCACGTTGCGCGGCGAGTTTGCTTTGTGCTGGGTCGACTTTTGACGCAAACGCACTAGCAAAATCGTGAATCGCTTTACGCCAATCAGTCGCATCGCTATTGCTCAAGAAATCCATCAAAGCAGGGATTTCAGTGGTTGGAACAAACACATCGGCCAGCCCAGCATAAAGGGCATCTGCAGCAACAATGATCTCTCCACTTAATCCAAGATAAGTGCCGATTTGGCCTGGTGTGCGGGATAAGAAATAACCACCACCGACATCTGGAAATAAACCGATATTTACCTCAGGCATCGCCATTTTTGTGCGCTCAGTAACGATGCGCACACTAGTGTCAGGGCCTGCTTGAGCAATGCCCATGCCGCCGCCCATGACGACGCCGTTCATCAGCGCGATGTAAGGTTTTGGATAGAAATGAATTAAATGGTTTAATGCATATTCTTCGGTGAAAAAATCTTCTAATAGCGCGCTGTCACCCGTCGGCGTTGCTGTTCCGACGTCATAAAAAAAGCGAATATCACCTCCTGCACATAAAGCCTTTTCGCTACTACTCTGAATAAACACGGCACGGATGTGTTCATCTTCTCGCCACTGGAGCAAGCTAGCAGTCATCGCGCGTACCATGTCCAGAGATAATGAATTAAGGGCTTTGGGGCGGTCAAGCGTAATAAAACCGATATGATTTTTAACGGATGTCAGGACGTGTTCGCTCATAGGATTACCAATAAATTGATCGTGATGAAGCAATCATTTTATGCTTTGGTTGGCAAGACGTCACGTGCTTTCAACATCGCTAAACAAAGAGCTTGGTATAAACAAAAAAGGACGCCAGAAAGCGTCCTTTGTTTTGATGTCCCCGATTATTCAGGGGATGGAAATTATGCCGATGCCGGGTCTGGCATATGTTTTATTGCATCGTGCTGATGTTCCTGAATTTTGTCTTTATGCTTAATGACTTGACGGTCCAGTTTGTCGACCAGTGAATCAATGGCGGCATATAAATCATGCGCCAGACTTTCAACATGGATATCTTTTCCGCTGATGTGTAGATTGATATCGGCTTTGTGACGTTTTTCTTTTTCTCGGAGCTTGTCTACCGTCAGGATGACGGCAATATCAATGACTTGATCAAAGTGACGCCGTACCCGTTCTAGCTTGGTATGTACGTATTCGCGAATTGCAGGAGTTACTTCGACGTGATGTCCACTGATGGTGAGATTCATACTGTGCTCCTATAATAATGTTCCATACTATGATGATGCGCTCATTTCATCGGAAGTGTTTTGAGCTAAATCATATATAGCAATTTAAACCGTAAATACAAGGACAAACTTATAAAGATTTACGCATACTCACTGGAGGAATTTTCAAGGCTTCTCGGTATTTGGCGACGGTACGTCGGGCAATTACCATGCCCTGTTCACCCAGCATGTCTGCAATTTTACTGTCAGAGAGTGGGTTCTTCTGGTCTTCTGCTCCTATCAACTGCTTGATGAGTGCTCGTATCGCGGTGGACGATGCTTCTCCCCCAGTTTCCGTCGCGACATGGCTGCCGAAAAAGTACTTCAACTCAAACATGCCATGTGGGGTCAACATGTATTTTTGGGTCGTTACACGAGAAATTGTGCTTTCGTGTAGTCCTAGTGTATCAGCTATTTCGCGCAAAACAAGGGGGCGCATAGCAACTGCACCGTGCGTAAAAAAATTACGCTGCCTTTCTACTATCGCTTGCGCAACGCGCAATATGGTTTCAAAGCGTTGGCGCATATTTTTGATGAGCCAGCGTGCTTCCTGGAGTTGGGTGTTTAGACCATTTTCGCCGCGATGCTGACGCATCAGATTCGCGTACATGCTACTCACGCGCAGTTTGGGCATGACGTCCTGATTGAGTACGACTTGCCAGCCATTCGCCGTTTTTTTGACAATTACATCTGGGACGACATAGTCTGAACTACTTTTAGCAAATTCACTGCCTGGGCGTGGTTTGCATGTTCGGATAACAAGCTGTGCTTCACGTAAATCTTCATCATCACAATCAAAAATTTTCTTTAATTTAGTGAAGTCCCGTTGGGCAAATAAATTTAATTGATTTTCAACAATACTTAATGCCAAGCGACGCGTCACGAATGGGATATGAGGTAAACGTTTTATCTGCAATGCCAAACATTCTGCCGGACATCTTGCACCGACTCCGGCGGGGTCGAAACTTTGCACCATAGAGAGCGCAAATGATAATTCTTCTAGCTCAACAGTCAGTTCTATTGGCAGACTCGCATGAATTTCTTCTAATGTTTCGCTGAGATAACCATTATCATCAATGGCATCAATGATGAGTTCAACCAGCGCCAAATCACGCGGTTCGCGCAAATTGAGTCGCATTTGTTCTGATAAATGCTCACGCAGACCAATGTGCGCTGCTTCTAGCTGACGTTGACCGTCATCATCTTCGGCATTGTATTGGCCTGCTGGCGCATCATTGAAGCTCCAGTCTTCCTCGTTTGCGCTGACACTGTCATTCGTTGCAAATTCAGTGTCAGATTGTGAATCCTGCGACGTAGTGGTATTTGCTTGTAAATCTGGTATTTCCATGCCTGCATCAGGTGTTGTACTGGTGCTATTGATTGCGCCATCTGCCAATAGCCTGACTGCATTATCCATAGGGTCATCGACCCGTTCCAAGAGTGGGTTCTCGATGAGTAGTGTTTCCAGTTCCTGATGTAACTCAAGGGTCGACAATTGCAATAACCGTATCGATTGTTGCAATTGTGGAGTGAGCGCCAGATGCTGGGAAGTGCGGAGTTGCAGGCTTTGTTTCATGATGCTTCCGTCACATCCGGAAATGTTCTCCCAGATACACTCGTCTGACCGATTCATTTTCAATGATGTCGTCAGGCTTGCCACTGGCTAATACTGCACCTTGATTGATGATATAGGCATGATCACAGATACCCAATGTTTCACGCACGTTGTGGTCAGTGATCAAAACGCCAATACCACGCTCTTTGAGAAAGCGTACGATACGCTGAATCTCAATGACCGCGATGGGATCAACACCCGCAAATGGTTCATCTAACAGGACGAACCGCGGATTTGTTGCCAAAGCACGGGCAATTTCGACGCGTCGCCGCTCCCCCCCCGACAGAGATAAGGCAGGGTTGTCGCGGATTTTTTCGATTTGTAAATCTGCCAATAAGGCATCTAGTCGTTGTTGAATAACACCTTTAGATAAAAATTTGTTATTTTCATCTTTTTGTATCTCCAAAACCGCGCGGATGTTTTCTTCAACAGTGAGTTTTCTAAAAACTGAGGCTTCTTGCGGTAAGTAAGATAAACCTAAGACCGCACGTTCATGAATCGCCAGTCCAGAGGCGGGTATGCCGTCTATGGTAATACTTCCACCATCCGATGGGACGAGGCCAACAATCATGTAAAACGAGGTGGTTTTTCCCGCCCCGTTAGGGCCAAGCAAGCCAACAACTTCGCCGCTCTTCACGGTCAATGACACATCTCTGACAACCTGCCTCGCGCCGTAGCGTTTTTGCAGGCCTTTTACCACCAGCGTGCTGGTTTTTTCTGAGGTATTGGTTGGCATCTTATATTTCTTTGATATTTTATTTGTCGTTCTTTGGCTGAATAGTCAGACGGATTCTTCCACCGCCAGATACAGCAGTGCCATTGCTTGTATTCGAGCCAACAAAGACATCGTTTTTACTATCGTAAGAGAGATACTCGCCTTCTTGTTCGTCGGTGACTTTGCTACCTTCAAGGTAACGTACTTTGGCACGAGAGATGAATTTAATAAATTCTGTTTTTTCGTCATATTCGGCACGCTCAGCTTCACCCTCTACCCACAGGTCTGGCCCGCCGTCGCGTTTCTGGCGAAACCTGACCTTACCCCCAGCCTTAGCGTAGAGTTTCACGTTTTGAAAATCATCAGGGGTTTTGCTGGCAACAGCACGTTCCGCGCTGACGACCAAGGTCCCTTTGGTGATGTGCACATCACCAGAGCAAGTGGTGACATTGGTTTTGCCGTCACTGATCAGATGATCCGCTTCAATGACCATTTCTTTTTTGCTATCGGCTTTTTCGGCGTGTGCCGATAAAACTACCGAAGTGCAGAGGCCAAAAAATACTATCGAGCTCACAATCTGACGAGTAGAAATGAGAGTCAGGCGCATGGTTTACTTTCTAATTGGGTTTCTTGTCAGGTAAGTTCTCAATCAACACGTTTTTTTAAACGTGCGCGTACTTTGCTTAATAATTCCAGTTGCTGCGTTGAATTATTAGCGACCATACCAATTGCATGAGATTCTATACCGTGGGTAAATAATGTGACGGGATGATCCGAAGTAATTAAATCATCATCCGGGGTCAACATCAGATAATCTGTTTCTAAACGCATAAAATGTGAGTTGTCGCCCTCTGGGCGTTCAACGGTCACGTTGTCATACAGGCGCACTATATCGTGTTCGCGTTTCGGTAGGACTGTATTGGATTTCTGATCTACAACAGCCCGTGCTGCAATGATTGTGACTGCGGTGCGTTGATCGGCAAAGCTATTAATGTGTGGATTGGTAATTTCATACTGATCGGTACGTGGCAGATGGATCAGCTTCTCACCAGTTAAATGGTAATTCGCTTTGTTGCTATTCGATAGTCGTATGAAGTTGAATTTTTCTACATAGTAATCAGGCTCAAGGCGCACGGAAGATTTTTGTGCATCTTCTTCTCCACGCTGGCGAAACGCATTTTCCACCCAAAAGCTTCCGAGCGCAATAAACCCTAGGACTGCTACTGCAATCCAGATTTGTGCTCGGTCAATGGTGATTTGTGGTTTCATGCCAGATAGTCAGCTAAAGCGAGTTGGTATTTGTTCTGCGCCCGTAAAATGTAGTCACACACCTCACGTGCAGCGCCTTTACCACCAAGTGCCGTGGTCACATAATCTACTCTTGAGCGAACTTCTGGATGGCCATTGGGGACACTTGCGGCAAATCCGACACGGGTCAATACTGGTAAATCGATGACGTCGTCCCCAATGAAGCCACATTCGTCGCTGGTAAGATTCAATTCCGCCAGAAGTTCAAAGAAGGCAGTTTTTTTATCATGGATGCCTTGACGGACATGCGTAATGTCGAGGTCTGAAGCGCGTTTAGAAACGATCGCAGATTTGCGGGCGCTGATAATTGCAGTAGCGATACCCGCTTTTTGTAATAAGCGGATCCCTTGTCCATCGAGAACATTAAACGTTTTCAGTGCTTCGCCGTCAGGACTAAAATGCAGACTGCCATCCGTCAGAATACCATCGACATCAAATATCATCAGCTTGATTTTTGCTGCTTTTGCTGTTGCTTTTATGAATGCGTCAGACATTAAATTACCTTTGCTCTTGTCAGATCATGGATATGCAGCGCACCGACCAGTTTGCTATCTTCATCTACGACCAGTACTTGATTGATCCTGTAGGTTTCCATGACTTCGACTGCTTCTACAGCTAGCTGATCGGCACGAATTGTGCGCGGATGAGGATGCATGACATCAGCAATGCTGATTTGCGTAAAATCACACACACCTTCCATCATGCGGCGTAAATCACCGTCAGTGAATACACCAACAATATGGCGGTCTGAATCGACGACTGCCGTCATCGCCATCCCTTTTTTGGTGATTTCAAGGAGTGCGGACGTGAGTTTGGTATCGGGTGAGACGCTCGGAATAGCATCCCCTGTACGCATAACATCTCTGACATAAGTGAGCAGTCGTCGGCCCAGAGCACCACCGGGATGCGAGCGGGCGAAATCTTCTTCGCGGAAGCCACGCGCATCTAATACGGCTACAGCTAATGCATCACCTAAAGCCAGCGTTACTGTGGTACTGGCGGTGGGCGCCAGATTGAGTGGGCACGCCTCTTTATCTACCTGCAGGCTTAAATGTACATCTGAAATTTTACCCAAACTTGAGGCTGGATTGCCTGTCATTGAAATCAGTTTTACACCGAGTCGCTTGATAATTGGCAAAATGGCCATCAGCTCTGTCGCTTCGCCTGAGTATGAGATGGCAATAAAGACATCTTGTGGCGTTACCATACCCAAGTCGCCATGAGCGGCTTCTGCCGGATGGACAAAAAATGACGGCGTACCGGTCGATGCAAATGTGGCTGCAATTTTGCGGGCGATATGCCCTGACTTACCTATTCCAGAGACAACAACTCGGCCTTTACATTGCAGTAGCATCCGTACCGCGTGTGCGAAGCCTGCGGCATCCTCATTGTTGAGGCGCTTTTGTAGGGCAATTAAAGCATCAGCTTCAATTTGTATAGTTTGGCTCGCCAACTCAACAGCACGCATGGCAGCGTCGTTCGTGACGTCATCAGAGGCAGTGTGCGCGTCTGGGAGGGAGGATGCGTTCAAATCATTCATCCCGATAGTATAAACGAAATCCACAAAGCAAAAACTTTGCCAGATGTAACGAAGTGATGATGAATCGCAAAATATGGACTGCATTAATGTAAATTTTGCTTAGGAAAACGACAGTAATTTCTCATAAATCGGCAATAATGCGTCTTATGAATGCTCTTGATACCACTCTCGCTCTGTTAGCTGCTGCCGTCCTTGGGGTAGTGGCTTTTCGTATGCTGCAATTGCCGCCTATCCTTGGCTATTTGACGGTAGGTATTCTCGTTGGCCCTTTTGGTCTTAATGTCGCTGAAGATGGTGCCGTGACGCATGAATTAGCGGAATTTGGCGTTGTTTTTTTGATGTTTTCAATAGGTTTGGAATTTTCGCTATCGAAGTTACTGGCAATGCGTAAGGACGTTTTCGGACTGGGACTGGCGCAGGTTGTGATGACGATCATCGTCAGCTTACTGGTGGGATGGGTGACTGCCACGTGGATGCCAGGCTTCTTTCATATCGGTTGGGAAGGTGCATTCGCTTTGGGCGGCGCTCTGGCGATGTCCTCAACTGCCATTGTGTCGAAGATGCTGACTGAGCGTCTTGAATTAGAAAGTCAGCATGGTCGTAAAATCATCAGTGTGTTGCTCTTCCAGGATCTTGCAGTCGTCCCCTTACTGATTCTTGTCCCCGCGTTAGCGACACACGATGGCAATATTGTACAAACCTTAGCTTGGGCGAGCGCGAAAGCAGTGTTAGTCCTAGTCATCCTTTTGTTCGTTGGTCAGAAGGTGATACGTACCTGGTTCAAGATTGTCGTCAAGCGGCGTTCGCAAGAATTATTCATGCTCAATCTGCTACTCATTACATTGGGCGCTGCATGGCTGACGGACAAAGCCGGATTGTCGATGGCGCTGGGCGCTTTCGTTGCTGGAATGCTGATTTCTGAGACCGAATACCGGCATCAGGTGGAAGAAGATATCAAGCCCTTCCGCGATGTCTTGTTAGGACTGTTCTTTATTACCATCGGCATGATGCTCAATTTTAGCGTGGTAGTCGGTAATAAATGGTTGGTATTGCTGCTGTTTGTCGGACCACTCTTGCTGAAATTAGTGCTGATTACCGGTTTGGCAAAAGTATTTGGTAATTCAACCAGTGTGTCTCTTCGTACAGGTCTTGCCTTGGCGCAGGCAGGTGAATTTGGTTTCGTGTTATTGAATCAAATTGGTGATTTGCATTTGATCGATAGCAATTTAATGCAGGTGATTCTTGCGTCAATGGTGTTGTCTATGTTGGCTTCTCCGCTGATTCTGGCGAAATCAGATGCGATTGTGATGAAGTTGTCTGCCAATGAGTGGATGATGCAGTCGCTAGCGCTGACGCAGATTGCAGCGCGAACAATGACTGCAAAAAAACACGTGATCATTGCCGGTTTTGGACGCAGTGGGCAAAGCCTAGCTCGTTTGCTGGCAGAAGAAAAAATTGCTTATCATGCGCTCGATCTTGATCCCGACCGGGTGCAAGAGGCACAAATCGCGGGTGATCACGTGTCCTACGGTGACGCTGCAAGGCGGGAGAGTTTAATGGCAGCCGGGATTAATCGCGCAGCAGCGTTGGTCGTTACTTATACGAGTACCCCGTCAGCCTTAAAGATTTTGCATTTGGTCACGGAGCTCAATCCCAGTTTGCCAGTGATCGTACGTAGCCATGACGATACCGATTTGGATAAACTCAAAGCGGCAGGCGCAACCGAAGTAGTCCCTGAATTGATGGAGGGCAGTCTCATGTTGGCCTCCCATGCACTGGTGTTGCTTGGCGTTCCTCTGCGGCGCGTCGTGCATCGTGTTCAGGCAGCGCGGGATGCCCGGTATGAATCGCTGAGGGGCTTTTTTCATGGTGTCAGTGATGCGACTGATAGTCCGGAAAATATGCAAATTCGCCTCCACACGGTGGTGTTGAGTAGTAAATCTCAGTTTGTTGGTAAGTTGTTGCCTGAGCTGCGTCTTTCTGAACTGGGGGTTGATGTCCAGGCAATACGACGTGGGAAAAATCGTGTAGAACTGACGAATGATCTGATTTTACAGGCAGCAGACGTATTAGTTTTACGCGGCACATCAGAAGCGGTCGCTAGAGCGGAGTCGCGGCTGTTAAAATAGCGGGTTATTTTTAAAATTGAAGGACATCTGGCGATGTTAAATCCCTCCGAATACATTAAACAACATATCCGCACTGTGCCAAACTGGCCGCAAGAGGGGGTCATGTTCCGTGATATTACGCCTTTGTTGCAGAACCCGAAGGTATTCCGGGTTTTGATCGATATGTTCGTGCATCGTTATATGGATGAAAAAATCGACGTGGTCGCCGGCCTGGATGCGCGTGGTTTTATCATCGGTTCGGTATTGGCATATGAATTGAATCTGGGCTTTGTACCGATTCGTAAAAAAGGCAAATTGCCGTTTCATACGGTGTCGGAACAATACGAGCTAGAGTACGGCAGCGCGACGGTCGAGTTGCATTCTGACGCCTGTAAAGCAGGTGATCGTGTGGTATTGATTGATGATCTGATTGCCACGGGTGGCACGATGATGGCTGGCAAGAAACTTCTGGAGCGTTTAGGTGCTACCGTCGTCGAAGGCGCCGTCATTGTTGATTTGCCTGAATTGGGCGGTTCTAAATTGATCAAAGACAGTGGCTTACCGTTATTTACTGTGTGTAATTTCGACGGCCATTAATTTTTAAAAAATAAATCTGGTACAAAAAAGCAGGTACGACGAGATGATTGTCGTACCTGCTTTTTTATTTTTAGTGTCAGTATTAAGAGGATCTTTTATTTTGTTGTTGAAAATAAAATTTTTATAGCGGTTGAACTTTTCTCAGTGAAAAGTTTCAGTATGTGAATTTTAGTCAACGAACGCCGAAACACTGGCATTCGTGGTTCTGAAAAAATGCAGAAATTCTGAAGCTGCGCTATACTTCCGATCTTCCAAGGAGCGTTGCGACGAGAATCTACATCTCGCCAGGCTTGGAACAAAAGGCGAAAGTCGGATAAATTGGTGTTTTTTAATCAATACTGATGAAAAATACATCTGTCTCCGGCATCCCTTGCCACAACTGCGCTCACGTTACTTTTTTCTACTGAAAGGAGGGCGTGAGAACGCCACCACTATGACTACTCAAACTACCCACCAGGATTACCACGTTGCTGACATTAGTCTCGCCAGCTGGGGACGTAAAGAAATCGCTATCGCAGAAACGGAAATGCCAGGCTTGATGGCCATTCGTGAAGAGTTCGCTGCCAGCCAGCCACTCAAGGGCGCACGTATTACTGGTTCTTTGCACATGACGATCCAGACGGCGGTTCTGATTGAAACCTTGAATGCACTGGGCGCAGAAGTTCGTTGGGCTTCTTGCAATATCTATTCAACACAAGATCATGCGGCGGCGGCGATTGCTGCTGGTGGTACACCAGTATTTGCATTCAAAGGTGAAAATCTGGATGAATACTGGGAATTCACACACCGTATTTTTGAATGGACTGACGGCGGTTTCTCCAACATGATTCTGGATGACGGCGGGGATGCAACACTGTTGTTGCACCTTGGCACACGTGCAGAAAAAGATCTTTCTGTGCTCGACAATCCAGGCTCAGAAGAAGAAATCTGCTTGTTCAATGCGATCAAATCCCATTTGAAAAATGAGCCAGACTGGTACTCCAAACGTTTGGCTGCAATCAAAGGCGTAACGGAAGAAACAACAACCGGTGTACATCGTCTGTACCAGATGCACAAAGATGGCAAACTGGCTTTCCCAGCAATTAACGTTAATGACTCTGTCACCAAATCCAAGTTCGATAACTTGTATGGCTGCCGTGAATCTCTGGTTGACGGTATCAAACGCGCAACCGACGTCATGATCGCCGGTAAAGTGGCTGTCATTGCTGGTTACGGTGATGTAGGTAAAGGCAGCGCACAAGCAATGCGTGCATTGTCTGCGCAAGTGTGGGTGACTGAAATCGATCCTATCTGCGCATTGCAGGCAGCGATGGAAGGCTATCGTGTTGTGACGATGGATTACGCAGCAGAATTTGGCGATATTTTCGTGACAACGACTGGTAACTACCACGTCATCAGTCACGCACATATGCTGAAGATGAAAAATCAGGCGATCGTTTGCAACATCGGTCACTTCGATAACGAAATCGACGTCGCTTCCCTGAAAAAGTACACATGGGAAAACATCAAGCCACAAGTAGATCACGTGGTCTTCCCTGATGGCAAGCGCATCATTCTGCTGGCTGAAGGCCGTCTGGTGAATCTGGGCTGTGGTACGGGTCACCCATCCTACGTGATGAGTTCTTCGTTTGCGAACCAGACTATTGCACAAATTGAACTGTTCCTCAATAACGACAAATATCCAGTCGGCGTTTATACATTACCAAAACACTTGGATGAAAAAGTAGCTCGTTTACAATTGAAAACACTCAATGCACAATTGAGTGAGTTAACTGACGAGCAGGCTACGTATATCGGTGTGTCAAAAGCAGGCCCATTCAAGCCTGATCACTATCGTTATTAATCCCGTCGCCAGACTCCTCGCCGCATTACAATGACGAGGAGTTTTTTTTAAATCTTTTTCATGTCTGGATTGTTCATGCGATTGCTTGCAACCTGGTTAATTAACGCGCTGGCTTTATTGGCGATTCCTTATCTTATGCATTCGGTGTCGATTGATAGCTTTGGAACAGCGTTGATCGTCGCTGTAGTACTAGGGCTGGTCAATGCAGTGCTAAGGCCATTGCTGGTTTTACTAACCTTACCGGCCACCGTGATGACAATGGGTTTGTTTATCTTTGTCATTAATGGTCTGTTATTTTGGGGTGTTGCAAACATGGTTGATGGATTTCACGTTGCCGGATTTTGGGCGGCTGTCGGCGGTGCTTTGTTATACAGCGTGATTTCGTGGACACTCTCGACACTTCTTTTGCAAAAATCATGAAACCGCATAATTTCAGCATAGAATTTTTCCCTCCTAAAACTGGCGAGGGAGCAGAAAAATTACGCGTTACCCGTACCAAATTGGCGGCGCTCAATCCTAAATACTTCTCTGTCACTTTTGGTGCCGGTGGGACAACGCAGCAAGGGACACTCGATACAGTGATTGAGATTCGCCGTGAGGGTTTTGATGCTGCACCACATCTGTCCTGTGTTGGTGGCACACGCGAATCGATACGCGAGATTCTGCAAGAATACAAAACTAATGATATTCGTCGCTTGGTTGCTTTGCGCGGCGATCTGCCAAGTGGTTATGGCATGGGTGGCGAGTTCCGCTTTGCTAATGAGCTGGTCGAATTTATTCGCGCGGAGACAGGTGACTGGTTTCATATCGAAGTCGCAGCCTATCCAGAAATGCATCCGCAAGCACGATCTCCACAAGATGATCTGAATAACTTTGCCCGCAAAATCCAAGCCGGTGCAAACGCTGCGATTACGCAGTATTTTTATAATGCTGATGCGTATTTCCGCTTTGTGGAAGAGGCTGGAAAATTAGGTGTGACCGCACCTATCGTAGCAGGTATTATGCCGATCACTAATAGTAGTCAGCTACAACGTTTTTCTGAAATGTGTGGTGCAGAAATCCCACGCTGGATTCGTTTGAAACTTAATAGCTATGGCGACGACAGCGCTTCGATTAAAGCATTCGGTCTCGATGTCGTGACCAGCATGTGTGAGCGTCTGTTGCAAGGCGGCGCACCGGGATTGCATTTTTATTCGCTCAATCAGGCAGCCGCAACAACGGCTATCTGGCAACGTTTGTTATAGTCTTTGGTAGCTTGCTATCAATGATTCTTGCGGTTCCGTCGCATTAACTTTTAAAAAGGCGAGTTGATGCCTTTACCGCTTTTTACGTGATCGCTGGACGGACTACGCCTGCCAACGCATAGAACTGGTCTGCAAATGACATGTTCTCACATCCGACCAGCTTCAGTTGTCTTTTGCGTAGCATGTGCATAAGTTCAATGCCGGCCAGAATATTTCTGGCAGCACGAAAAGACTTGAATCCAAGCATCGGACGTGTCATACGCTTGATCGCACGATGGTCTTGCTCAACCATGTTATTGAGATATTTGACCTGCCGTACAATAATGCGCAATCTCTTGTCTTCGATGATCTGATCAATCGCTGCTTTATTTGCACCGCTCTTATCCATGGCGAT
>Ga0209913_1000184_pt1 | contig 64049 bp, 50 predicted proteins | sample PersoiDNA2013203_FD_185805 | JGI IMG/M metagenome (GOLD analysis project Ga0209913, IMG submission 185805) | Permafrost soil microbial communities from the Arctic, to analyse light accelerated degradation of dissolved organic matter (DOM) -... | ecosystem: Environmental > Terrestrial > Soil >...
CCCTCCAACTGCCCCAACGGCACCCGCCGCTCTATCGCGCTCGACAAAATGATCGAGGTCTTGCTGAACCCGAACTTCGCTATCCGATTAATCAAACTCTCCAGCTCCGGCATCGAGCCCACTGCCGCTTGCATGATTACGCACGGGTCGCCGGTCACCCGGTGGCATTCGGTCAGTTCGGGGATTTCGGCCAGGGCGTCGTACACCTTCTGGCTGCCATGGTTGGTGAGCCTCAGTTCGATCACGCACTGGATCGGCAAACCCACTTTGGACAGATCCACCTTGGCCTGGTAGCCGGTGATCACGCCGCTGGCTTCCAGCTTGGCCACGCGTTCGGCCACGGCCGGGGCGGAGAGGTTGACCGTGCGCGCGAGTTGCGCGAAGGAGGCGCGGCCGTCTTCGAGCAGGGCACTGAGGAGCATGCGGTCGTATTTGTCCATGAAAAGGCTCCAGCGCTAAGTGGCTTTCGAAAAGATGGTTTATAGCCATCATAACCATGCTTTGAAAAGTGTATGGGCGGTTTAAACAGGTTTTGTAACTTATGTTTATGCGCCTGCCTTTTTAGAATAAGCCTCTCTTTTTCTGTCACAGAGCTGCCCAATGCCTGGCCCACGTCGCTTTCCCTTACCGTTGATCGCCGCCTTTTTTGCGTTGTACGTGATTTGGGGATCTACCTACTTGGTGATCCGGATCGGTGTGGAGTACTGGCCGCCGCTGTTGCTGGCGGGGATTCGGTTTTGTACGGCGGGTGCGCTGATGTACGCGCTTTTGCGCTGGCGCGGGGTGCCGGCGCCGACGTGGGCGCAATGGAAGGCAGCCGGGATGATCGGGATTTTGCTGCTCACCTTCGGTAACGGTGGTGTCACGTTGGCGGAGCATGCGGGCGTGTCGTCCGGTGTCGCCGCGCTGGCCGTGGCGACCGTGCCGCTGTTCACCTTGCTGTGTGGTTACTTCTGGGGGGCGCGCAATACCCGGCTGGAATGGGCCGGGGTGATTCTGGGCATTGTCGGCATCGCCATGCTCAACATGGGCAGCACCCTGCAATCGAGCCCGATGGGCGCGGCTTTGCTGTTGTTTGCCGCCGCCTCGTGGGCATTCGGTTCGGTGTGGAGCCGGCAACTGTCGCTGCCCCAGGGCGCCATGGCCAGTGCAGCGGAAATGCTGGTGGCCGGTGTGGCGCTGTTGATTGGCAGTGCGGTGTCCGGTGAGCGCCTGCAAGCCATGCCGCCGCTGGAAGGCTGGCTGGCGCTGGCCTACCTGACGGTGTTCGGCTCGATCATCGCCTTCAACGCTTATATGTACCTGCTCAAGCACGTGCGCCCGGCGGCCGCGACCAGCTATGCGTATGTGAACCCAGCGGTGGCGGTGTTGTTGGGGATTGTGTTTGTCGGCGAGTCCATCGGCATCGAGGAGGCACTGGCCATGTTAGTGATCATCAGCGCCGTGCTGTTAATCAGCCTGCCCCAGTGGCGAAAGCCTGGGCCGAAAATAAGGTAAACTGCCGCGCATAACGCCTTTTTACCCGCTTAGGCGCTGAATTTTCCCTACGGTAAACACATGACTTTCGCCACCCTTGGCCTGATCGAACCCTTGCAGCGCGCCCTTGAGACGCTCGGCTACCAGACTCCGACGCCGGTGCAGGCGCAAGCCATTCCGGCGGTGCTCGCCGGCCGCGACCTGATGGCCGCCGCCCAGACCGGCACCGGCAAGACCGCCGCTTTCGCCGTACCGCTCCTGCAACTGCTGACCATGGAAGGGCCGAAAGTCGCTGCCAACTCGGCGCGTGCGCTGATTCTGTGCCCGACTCGCGAGCTGGCCGAGCAGGTTCACGCCAGCGTTGCTGAGTACGCCCAAAACCTGCCGCTCACCACCTACGCGGTGTACGGCGGCGTGAGCATCAACCCGCAGATGATGAAGCTGCGCAAAGGCGTCGACGTGCTGGTCGCCACGCCTGGCCGCCTGATCGACCTGTTTCGCCAGAACGCGCTGAAACTCAATCAACTGCAAACCCTGGTGCTCGACGAAGCCGACCGCATGCTCGACCTGGGCTTCTCCGAGGAGCTGGCGAATATTTACCGCATGCTGCCGAAAAAGCGCCAGACCCTGCTGTTCTCCGCGACCTTCTCCGATGAAATCCGCACGCTCGCCGGGCAAATGCTCAACGACCCGCTGAGCATCGAAGTCAGCCCGCGCAACGTCGCCGCCAATACCGTCAAGCAATGGGTGGTGCCGGTCGACAAGAAGCGCAAGTCGGAGCTGTTTGTCCACCTGATGCGCAAGGGCCGTTGGAAGCAGGTGCTGGTGTTCGCCAAGACCCGTAACGGCGTGGATGCACTGGTGGATAAACTACAGGGCCTGGGCATCAATGCCGACGGCATCCACGGCGACAAGCCACAGGCGACCCGCCAGCGTGCGCTGGACCGCTTCAAGTCAAGCGATGTGCAGATCCTGGTGGCCACCGACGTGGCGGCCCGTGGCCTGGATATCGAAGACTTGCCGCTGGTGGTCAACTTCGACCTGCCGATCGTGGCTGAGGACTACATCCACCGTATCGGCCGTACCGGCCGCGCGGGCAACACCGGCGAAGCGATTTCCCTGGTGTGTGCCGATGAAGTGAACATGCTGTCGGCCATCGAGATGCTGACCCGTCAGACCTTGACCCGGCATATGGAGCAGGATTTCGAACCGGAACACCGAGTGCCGGATACCGATGCCAGCGGGCAGGTGGTGAAGAAGCCGAAAAAGCCGAAGAAGCCTAAAACCTCCGGCGGTGGCGGTAAACGCAACCTGGGCAAGTGGGTGGACAGTGGTGAGGTAGCGCCGGCGGAGCCGTCGATCAAGCCGGTGCGCAAGGTGCCGGTGTTCAATACTGGGCCGCGTAAGAAGAAGTGATTTTGCGGCGTGGCTGAAGGCCTCATCGGGGGCAAGCCCCCTCCCACATTTTGACTATGTGAACCCGATCAATATGTGGGAGGGGGCTTGCCCCCGATGGCGGTCGTGAATTCACCGCAAATCTGAAGTGTTCAACCATTCCAACATCCCCCGCCCGGCCGCTCTGCCACTCGCAAAACACCCCGTCAGCAAATACCCGCCGGTCGGCGCTTCCCAATCCAGCATCTCTCCCGCACAAAACACCCCCGGCAATTGCTTGAGCATCAACCGCTCGTCCAGCGCCTCAAACGGCACGCCACCCGCCGTACTGATCGCTTCATCCATCGGCCGGGTTTTCACCAGGCTCAGGGGCAATGCCTTGATATCCACAGCCAATTGCGCCGGGTCGTTGAAGTGTTCGGCGGGTGCCAGTTCGCGCAACAACGCCGCCTTGACCCCCTCCAGCCCCAACTGACTGTGCAAATGCTTGCTCATCGAGCGCGAACCACGCGGTTTGGCCAGCGCAGCCTGGACCTTGTCCAGCGGCTTGCTCGGCAGCAGGTCGATATGCACCGTGGCCGCGCCCTCGCGATTGATCGCTTCACGAATCGGCGCCGACAGCGCGTAGATCAGGCTGCCCTCGATGCCGGTGGCGGTGATCACGCATTCGCCCAGGCGTGGTTTGTCATCACCCAGGCCAATGGCGACGTTTTTCAACGGCGCGCCAGCGAATTTGCTGACCATCAGTTCGCTCCAGGCCGACACCTCGAAGCCACAATTACTGGGCTGTAACGGCGCGCAGGGCACGCCTCTATCTTCCAGCCGCTTGAGCCAGGCGCCATCGGAGCCCAGGCGCGACCAACTGCCGCCGCCAAGGGCCAGCAGCACGGCGTCGCTGTGGATGATTTTTTCGCCGTCCGGGCTGTGGATAAGTAAACCGCCGTCCGCGCTCCAGCCCAGCCAGCGATGGCGGGTGTGGATAACCACGCCGTGGTCGCGCAGGCGCTTTAGCCAGGCACGCAACAGCGGGGCGGCTTTCATATCGGTAGGAAACACCCGGCCGGAGCTGCCGACAAAGGTCTCGATGCCCAGGCCATGAATCCATTCGCACAGCGCTTGCGCACCAAACGCGCGCAGCAACGGCGCCATCTGCGGTGCACGTTCGGCGTAGCGTGACAGGAACGCCGGGTAAGCCTCGGAGTGGGTGATGTTCATGCCGCCCACGCCGGCCAGCAGGAACTTGCGCCCCACCGAGGGCATGCCGTCGTACACGTCCACCCGCAGGCCCGCCTGGCTCAGGACTTCAGCGGCCATCAGGCCGGCAGGGCCGCCGCCGATAATAGTGACGTGTTGAGCAGGGGTGTGAGGCATGGGCAGGGCTACGGTCGCGTGAATAGGCCGAGCATTCTACCCGAGGACGGCGCAAGTTCCTGATCAAAAAACGTACAGCTTCCTACAGGCTATGCAGTTACTGGCTTTCAGCCCCTTACGCTCAAGTTATCCACAGGCCGTTCCACAGGCATTGTGGGTAACGCCCATACTTCAATGACAGCCTGATGACGTCCACACCCGTTGCGCGCTGTGGTGCAGGATGCCGTGGCGGCGAGCCAGGGCCGGGCGGTCTTTGCTGTAGCCGCCGCCGATCACGCCCATCACCGGAATGTCGCGGCCCAGGCAATGGCGCATCACGCTTTCATCGCGGGCGGCGAGGCCTTCGTCTGTCAGCTTGAGGTAGCCAAGGGCGTCATCCTTATGCACGTCGACGCCCGCGTCGTACAGCACCAGGTCCGGCTGGTACAGCGGCAGCAGGTAGTTGAGCGCGTCGTCCACCACCTTGAGGTACTCGGCATCACCCATGCCCATGGGCAGCGGGATGTCCCAGTCGCTCTGGGCCTTGCGCGCCGGGAAGTTCTTTTCGCAGTGCAGCGACACGGTGATCGCGTCTGGCGTGTCATGGAGGATACGTGCGGTGCCGTCGCCCTGGTGGACGTCGCAGTCGAAGATCAGCACGCGGTTGACCCGGCCGCTGGCCAGCAGGTAATGGCTGATCACGGCCAGGTCATTGAAGATGCAAAAGCCCGCCGGGTAATCGTAGTGGGCGTGATGGGTGCCGCCCGCCAGGTGGCAGGCCAGGCCGTGTTCCAGTGCTTGTTCCGCCGCCAGGATCGAACCGCCCACCGCACGTACGGTACGCCGCGCCAGGGCTTCGCTCCAGGGCAGGCCGAGGCGCCGTTGGTCTTCGCGGGACAACTCGCCGCTCATGTAGCGTTCGATATACCCAGGTTCATGGGCCAGGGCCAGAATCTTTGCCGGGCACAGCGGTGGGCGCAGTAATTGGCTGTCCTGGGTCAGCCCGGTGGACACCAAGTGGTCACGCAACAGGCGGAACTTGTCCATGGGGAAGCGGTGGTCCGCCGGGAATTCGGGGCTGTAGTCATCGTGGTAGATCAATGGCAAAGGCATGGGATTTTCTGACGGGAACCTGCGACGGATCTTAACAGCGCGTTACACTCACGCACATGGCAAGGGAGGGGGACCCATGGAGCCGATACTGGAATTGGAAAGCGCACGCCTGGTGCTGCGCCAATGGCGCGATGCCGACCTGCCGGAGTTTGCGCACATGTGCGCCGACCCGCAGGTGATGCGTTATTTCCCGGCCCAATTGGACCGCCTGGAAAGCGCCGCATTGATCGGCCGGATTCGTGGGCATTTCGCCGAATACGGCTTTGGCCTGTGGGCCTTGCAGCGCAAGGACAGTGGCGCATTTATCGGCCTGACCGGGTTGCAGAATGTCAGCTTTGAAACCGGCTTCACCCCCGCGGTGGAAATCGGCTGGCGCCTGGCTCGCGAGCATTGGGGCCTGGGGTATGCCAGCGAGGCGGCATGGACCGCGTTGCGCTGTGGTTTCGACCGCTTGCAACTGGACGAAATCGTCGCCTTCACCACCCAAACCAATCTGCCATCACAAAAAGTCATGCAAGCCATCGGGATGCATTACGATCCCCAGGCAGATTTTGAACACCCCAAGGTCGCAGCTGATGACCCGCTGCGCCCGCATGTTTTGTACCGCATCACCCGTGCCCAATGGTTGGACACGCTGCATGGATAAGCAGCCCGGAATGCCCCATAGATTGTAGGAGTTGCTCTATGAGCCAAGTATTGGAAGATCTGGTGGACTTGCTGACCCTGGAGCCGATCGAGGAAAACCTCTTTCGCGGCCGCAGCCAGGACCTGGGTTTTCGCCAACTGTTCGGCGGGCAAGTGCTCGGCCAGTCGCTGTCGGCTGCCAGCCAGACCGTCGAAGCCGAGCGACACGTGCATTCCCTGCACGGCTATTTTTTGCGCCCCGGCGATGCGGCATTGCCGGTGGTGTATTCGGTGGACCGCGTGCGCGATGGCGGCAGCTTCAGCACGCGCCGGGTGACGGCGATCCAGAAGGGCCAGCCGATTTTTACCTGCAGCGCCTCGTTCCAGTACGACGAAGCCGGTTTTGAACACCAGACCAGCATGCCCGAGGTGGTCGGCCCGGAAAACCTGCCATCGGAGCTGGAGCTGACCAAGCAGCGCGTCCACCTGATCCCCGAGCACATGCGCGACAAGTTGCTGTGCCCCAAGCCGATCGAAGTGCGCCCGGTGACCGAAACAGACCCGTTCAACCCGCAGCCGTCCGACCCGGTCAAGTACGTGTGGTTCCGCGCCGACGGTGCCCTGGCCGACACGCCGGCGCTGCATAAATACCTGCTGGCCTACGCCTCGGACTTCGGCCTGCTGACCACGTCGCTGCTGCCCCATGGCAAGACCGTATGGCAGAAAGACATGCAGGTCGCCAGCCTCGACCACGCGCTGTGGTTCCACGCCGACCTGCGCGCCGACGACTGGTTGCTCTACGCCATGGACAGCCCGTGGGCCGGCAATTCCCGTGGTTTCTCCCGGGGCAGCGTGTACAACCGCGCCGGGCAACTGGTGGCCTCGGTCACCCAGGAAGGCCTGATCCGCCACCGCAAGGATTGGGCATGAGCCTGGCGGACATTAAACATTGGGTGTTCGACATGGACGGCACCCTCACGGTGGCCGTGCATGACTTTGCGGCCATTCGCGTGGCGCTGGGAATACCGCCCGAGGACGACATCCTCAGCCACCTTGCGGCGTTGCCGGCGGATGTCGCGGCGGCCAAACATGCCTGGTTGCTGGAGCATGAGCGCGAGCTGGCGCTGGGTTCGGTTGCGGCGCAAGGCGCGGTGGAACTGGTGCGGGAATTGGCCGGGCGCGGTTGTCGCCTGGGCATCCTGACCCGCAATGCGCGGGAGCTGGCGCACATCACCCTGGAAGCGATTGGCCTGGCGGACTGCTTTGCCGCCGAGGATGTGTTGGGGCGTGATGATGCGCCACCCAAGCCTGACCCGGGTGGCTTGCTCAAACTGGCGGCGGCCTGGGACGTATCGCCCAGTGCGATGGTGATGGTGGGGGATTACCGCTTTGACCTGGATTGCGGCCGGGCGGCGGGGACCAGAACGGTGTTGGTCAACCTGCCGGAGAACCCGTGGCCGGATTTGGCCGACTGGCATGCCGAGGATTGTGCGGTATTGCGCCGGATGATCCAGCCCGGGCAATAGAGATCAAATGTGGGAGGGGGCTTGCCCCCGATAGCGGTCTGTCAGTTAAAAATTGGCTGACTGTTACACCGCAATCGGGGGCAAGCCCCCTCCCACATTTTGAGCCGGTTTCTTCAGTTAATACTGGGAAAACAGTACGTTCTGGCCCTCGGGCGAGGTAAACATCCCATCCCCGTTATGCCCAACCCCCGGCACTTCCACCAGCTTCTGGGTCAGTTGCGGATGGCGTTGCTTGAGGGCGTCAAAGTAGTTGTGCCCACGAATCAGGCGATACGCGCCCTGGGTCTCGGCTTCACAGCTTTTATCCAGCGCTGGGTGGTTCGGGTCGGTGTCCTGCTGGCCGAGCAGGTAGGTGATGTCACGCGACACGTAGGCCTGCTCCAGTTGCTCGGCGCTTTGCCCCTTGGCATAGGCGGGCAGGAGCTGCATGCCGTACTTCCAGTCATTGAAACCAGGGCAGTCCGCGACCTTGAACGGCACCGGCCGCTGCGGGCTGAAGTAGGCGTAGGACGACGGGTTAGCCACCACAAAACGCAGGCGGATGCCCTCGGTTTGTAGAGTCGGATGGTCGTGGCCGGTAAGGGCGAAGCGCTGCACCACCTGGCCACCGCCGGAATGGCCGGCCACCACAATCTCTCTCAGCGCTGGAAATAGCGTGCGGTTGCCCAGGTGCTTGATGATCTGGTCGAGTGCGCCGAAGGAACTGACAGCGCCCGGCTCCACTGAGGGCTCGCCGGCCATCCAGTCATTGCCCTTCCAGCGCAGAAGTTGCTTGTCCAGGTGATTGCGTTTCACATCGGACTGATTCAGAAACTGCGGCGCGATCACCAGCGTCGTGCCGCCAACCCCGGCCTGCTCGGCGGCGTCTTCACCGCTCTGCAGGTAGGTTTGTGCGTTGCGCAGGCGACCATGCACGATGATCAACGCACGCGTGACGTTGGGCAGCGGTTTACCCCAGTCCTGGCTCAAGCCGAGGCTGAGGTCGCCGGCATCCAGGTGAAAGCGCTCGGGACTGACCACCTTGACCCCGTGCTCGGCGGCCCAGGTGGATGAGCAACAGGTGACCAACAACCCCAGCAGCATGCCCAATCGCGTATTCATCTAAAGACTCTTGGCCGTAAAGGTGTCGCATTGAGTGATCTGGCCTTGGGCAAAGCCGGTCTTGAACCAGCGCACCCGCTGCGCCGAGGTACCGTGGGTAAACGAGTCCGGCACGACGCGGCCCTGGCCCTGTTGCTGCAAACGGTCATCGCCAATCGCGTTGGCCGCATTCAGCGCTTCTTCAATATCGCCGGGCTCCAGCCAGTTCAGGCGTTTTTGCGCACGATAGGCCCACACCCCGGCAAAGCAGTCGGCTTGCAGCTCCTGGCGCACCAGCAGGCCGCCGTCGCCTTGCATCTGCCGGCCTTGCTGGCGCGCAGCCTGGATCTTCGACGAGATGCCGAGCAATGTCTGCACGTGGTGCCCGACTTCGTGGGCGATCACGTAGGCCTGGGCAAAATCGCCAGCGGCCTTGAACCGTTGTGACATTTCCCGGAAGAAATCCAGGTCCAGGTACACCTGCTGATCCGCCGGGCAATAGAACGGGCCGCTGGCAGAGGTGGCGCCACCGCAGGCGGAATTGACCCGGCCGCGGAACAGAATCAGTTTCGGGTTCTTGTAGGCCAAGCCGTTTTCCTTGAACACCTGGCCCCAGGTGTCTTCGGTATCGCCCAGCACCGCGCGGACAAAATCGGCTTGCTCATCATTGGCCGGCGGCGCCTGGCGCGATGGGGTGCTCACCGAGGGCGCCTGGTCCATCTGGCCGGTCAATTGGCCGAGGATCTGCAGCGGGTCCTGGCCGGTCAGCCAGCCGATGCCGACGATCAACACAATCGCGGTCAGGCTCAGGCCCTTGCCGCCGCCAAAGCGCATACCACCGCCACCGCCGCCGCCACTGTCATCGCGGGCATCCACCACGTTGTCGCTGCGTCGGCCTTTTTTCCATAGCATGGGGCAATCCTCGAAGTGCTAACCGTGATTGATTATGGTCGTGATTAACGGCAATAGCCTTCGCCGGTAGCAACAATCAAGCAGTCCTTTTTATCCGCCAGCCATTTCAACCCGGTGGCGGCACCGTCACCGGCGCGCAGCAGTTGCGGGCCGTCCGGGCGGGTGAACGCGATGCCGTCTTCAGCCGCTTCACCTTTAAAGGTGCCGGCAGCGTCGGCGTCGAGGCCGTATTGCATGGTCAGAAGGTAGTGGCCACGGCCGATGCTGTCGTCCTTGGCGATGGTCAGGTGCAAGCCTTCGACGCCGATCCATTTGCCGACCCAGCTGTCGGTGGGCGGGGTTTGCGGCACCAGGGTCGCTTGCACGGAAGGCGGCGCAGGTTTGGCGGGCGCCTTGGACTCTTGGTTGCACGCGGCGAGCAGGGCAAGGGCAGACAGAAGAAAGACAGTTTTTTTCATAGCGGCAAGGCCTTGGTTAAAAAGTGTGCAACGCCGGGGCGAACGTGCAGCGTTGGACTCGATTGCAGTGATTTAGTGCGCTGTTCGCACGGTGTTTGGTTATGCTCTTGGGGCAGACGCATGCCCGGCTGCTAGATTACCGGGTTGAGTGCCACCGCGTTCAGCCAGCCACGCAAGAGAATTCAATGACTGTCAGCACCCCCCTTTCCGGCGTCAACCATCCCTTCAAAGGCATTCTGCTGATTGTGGTGGCGACTTTTCTGTTCTCCAGCCACGACGCCTTGTCCAAATACCTGGCCGGGTTCTACCCGATCGTGATGGTGGTGTGGGCGCGTTACCTGGTGCATACCTTATTGATGGCCGGGATTTTCCTGCCGCAATCAGGCTTGCGCGTGCTGCGCAGCAAGCGGCCGGGGATGCAGGTAGTGCGGGCCTTGTGCCTGCTGGGCACCAGCCTGTTTTTTACCGCCGCGCTGCATTACATCCCGCTGGCGGAAGCCACGGCGGTGAACTTCCTCGCGCCGATCCTGGTGACGGCGCTTTCGGTGCCCCTGCTCGGTGAGCATGTCACGCGTGGCCAATGGCTGGCGGTGATCTGCGGGTTTGTCGGGGTGCTGGTGATCATCCACCCGGGCGGTGAATTGTTCACCCCTGCGGTGCTGCTGCCGCTGTGCTCGGCACTGTTCTTCTGCTTCTACCAACTGCTCACGCGCATCCTCAGCCAATACGACACGCCCACCACCAGTAACTTCTTCGCCGGCCTGTGCAATACCTTGGTGATGAGTGCGATGGTGCCGTTCTTCTGGCAAGTGCCGACCCTGTGGCACGGCGTGTTGATGCTAGCGTTGGGCACCTGCGGGATGACCGCGCACTTGATGCTGACTCAGGCCTTCCGCTTTGCGGCGCCGGCCTTGCTGGCGCCGTTCGGCTATTGCCAGATCGTGTTCGCGGGGGTGTTGGGCTGGCTGGTGTTTGCGCATACCCCCGACTTGACCACGGTGGTCGGCATCGGGGTGATCTGCATGAGCGGGTTGGCCGCTGCCTGGCAGCAGCGGCGGCGCTGAATCAGGCGTCGACTGTAGGAATCTTGCGCGGCGCCATGAAGTACATCCAGGTCAGCGCGATGAAGTACATCGCCGGGATCAGGGTGAACAGCACGGTGTAGTTGTTGTTCGTCACGGTCAGGATGTGGCCGACAACCTGGGTCATGAACATGCCGCCGATGGCCGCGCACATACCGCCGAAACCGAACACCGTGCTCATCATGTGCTTGGGCGTGTAGTCCATCACCAGGCTCCAGATGTTGGCGGTCCAGGCCTGGTGCGCACCAATCGCCAGGGAGATGGCGAACACTGCGACCCACAACTGGCTGGAACCGGCGGCCAAGATCACGCCGACGATGCAGCAGGCGAACAGCAGCATCGACACCAGCCGCGCCTTGATCGGGTTCAACCCGCGGCCGATCAGGAACGACGACAGAATCCCACCCCCCACACTGCCGAAGTCGGCGGTCAGGTAAATGATGATCAGCGGGATACCCATCTGGGTCACGTTGATGCCCAGGTTGTATTGCTGGTTCAAGAACGGCGGCAGCCAGTACAGGTAGAACCAAAACACCGGAGCGGTCAGCGAGTAGGCGATGGCGAAGGCCCAAGTGCCGCGCATGCGCAGGATACGGCTGAAGGGGACGCGGGGCTGTTCCGGTTCGACTTCCTGTTGCACGTAGTCCAATTCGGATTGTTTAACCGTTGGATGATCTTCCGGGTTGTAGTACTTCAAGCCCCAGAGCACAAGCCAGATGCCACCGAGTGCCGACATGCACAGGAACGCCGCCTGCCAGCCCCACACATGCAGGATCAACGGCAGCAGCATCGGCGTCATCATCGCGCCGACGTTGGTGCCGGCGTTGAAGATGCCGGTGGCCACTGCGCGTTCGCCGGCGGGGAACCACAGGCGGGTGGTCTTGACGCAGGCCGGGTAGTTGGCGGCTTCGGTCAGCCCGAGGATAAAGCGGCAGACCATAAAGCCGACGGCCGAGGTGGCCAGGCCGTGGGCGCCGGTGGCCACGCTCCACAGCAGCACCGCGCAGAAGAACACGCGCTTGACACCCACGCGGTCGATCAGCCGGCCTTGCAGCACAAAGCCAATCGCATAACCGACCTGGAACCAGAAGTTGATGTTGGCGTAGTCCATCGCCGTCCAGCTCATTTCTTTGGCGAGGATCGGTTGCATCACGCCCAGGGCGGCGCGGTCGATGTAGTTGAGCGTGGTGGCGAAGAACACCAGGGCCAGCATGCCCCAGCGGGTTTTGCCGACGGCCAGTGCGCCGCGAATCTTGTCGCCGATGCCGGCATGCGGGTTGGCCGGGCGCGCAGCCAGGACGGAGTTTTGCGAAGGCATGAGGTTTTACCCGTTTTTTGGAATTTTTAGGGTGTGTTCTGGGTTTTATTTTGGACGTTGCTACGGGAACGATGGTGCGCAGTGGCTAAAAAATCGTCAATTCGCTGATGGCCATTGTGTTCGATAATCGCCCTAAAAACTAACTGGTTCGTACATTTGAATTGCTGTGTGTAGGCTGGGGGCGAATAATTTACTGTAAATAACAACTGCCGGGAGTCTCCCCATGCAACGTTCCATCGCCACTGTTTCTTTGAGCGGCACCCTGCCGGAAAAGCTCGAAGCCATTGCCGCCGCCGGGTTTGATGGGGTTGAGATCTTCGAGAACGACCTATTGTATTACGATGGCAGCCCACGGGAAGTCAGGCAAATGTGCGCTGACCTGGGGCTAGCCATCACGTTGTTCCAGCCGTTCCGCGACTTTGAAGGCTGCCGCCGCGACCGCCTGGCACGTAACCTGGAGCGCGCCGAGCGTAAGTTCGACCTGATGCAGGAGCTGGGCACCGACCTGGTGCTGGTGTGCAGCAATGCCTCGGCCGATTGCGTGGGCGATGAACGTATTTTGCTCGATGACCTCAGCCTGCTCGCCGAACACGCCGGCCGCCGTGGCCTGCGCATTGGCTATGAAGCGCTGGCCTGGGGCAGGCATGTGAACACCTGGCAGCAGGTGTGGAACCTGGTGCGCCAGGTCGATCACCCGAGCCTTGGGGTGTTGCTCGACAGCTTCCATACCCTGTCGCTCAAGGGCGACCCGAGTGCTATCGCCGAGATTCCCGGCGACAAGATCTTCTTTGTGCAAATGGCCGACGCACCGATCCTGGCCATGGATGTGCTGGAGTGGAGTCGCCACTTCCGTTGCTTCCCCGGCCAGGGCGAATTCGACCTGGCGGGCTTTCTCGCGCCGATCATCAAGAGCGGTTATACCGGGCCGTTGTCCCTGGAGATCTTCAACGACGGCTTCCGCGCCGCGCCAACCCGGGCCAACGCGGCGGATGGCTTGCGTTCGCTGCTGTACCTGGAAGAGAAAACCCGCCAGCGCCTGGCGCATGAACAGCCTGCCGTGCCGGTGGAGATCCTCTTCGACACCCCGCCCGCCAGCGAATACGACGGTATTGAATTCCTTGAATTTGCCGTGGACGAAAACCTCGGCGCCAAGCTGACGCAATGGCTGGAGCGCCTGGGCTTCGTCAAGGTCGGCCAGCATCGCTCCAAGAGCGTCAGCCTGTTGCGCCAGGGTGATATCAACCTGATCCTCAACTGCGAACCGTATTCCTTCGCCCACAACTTTTTCGAGGCCCACGGGCCGTCGTTGTGTGCCACGGCGATGCGGGTCAAGGACAGCGCCAAGGCCCTGCAGCGGGCGGTGGCCTACAAGGGCCAGCCTTATCGTGGCCTGGTCGGGCCGAATGAGCTGGAATTGGCGGCGGTGCGCGCGCCGGACGGCAGCCTGATTTACCTGGTGGACCCAAGCGAAGGCGTATACGACACCGATTTCAATCTGCAACCGAGCGCTGCCTCCAGCGGCGGGCTTTTGCGCATCGACCACATGGCGATGGCCTTGCCCGCCGACAGCCTCGACAGCTGGGTGCTGTTCTACAAGAGCCTGCTGGATTTCGAAGCCGATGACGAAGTGGTGCTGCCTGATCCGTATGGCCTGGTGAAAAGCCGTGCGCTGCGTAGCCGCTGCAGCTCGATTCGCCTGCCGCTGAATATTTCCGAGAACCGCAACACCGCGATTTCCCACGCGCTGTCGAGCTATCGAGGCTCAGGTGTGCATCACATTGCCTTCGACTGCGCGGATATTTTCGCCGAGGTGCGTCGGGCCAAGGAGGCGGGAGTGCCGTTGCTGGATATCCCGCTCAACTACTACGACGACCTGGCGGCGCGCTTTGATTTCGACGATGAGTTCCTCAGCGAGCTGGCGTACTACAACGTGCTGTACGACCGCGACGCCCAGGGCGGTGAGTTGTTTCATGTGTACACCGAGCCGTTCGAGGGGCGTTTTTTCTTCGAGATCATCCAGCGCAAGAATGGCTATGCCGGCTACGGCGCGGCCAACGTGGCGGTGCGCCTGGCGGCGATGGCCAAGTCGCGCAGCGGTGCGGTACGCCAGGCACGGTTATGACGGCGGGCCTTGTGCTTCCTTCGGGGAACGCCGCGGCCCATAATCGCGGCCTGCACAATAAAAACCGGCCGTGAGCGCACCATGACCTTGACTCCCGATCTCTCCGCAGTGTCAGACGCACCGCGCAAGAGTCGCAAGAACAACCCGGAAAAGACCCGCGAAAACATACTGCAAGAAGCCATTGTCGAGTTTGTTCAGCAGGGTCTCTCTGGCGCTCGCGTGGATGCGATCGCCGAGCGTATCCACACCTCAAAACGCATGATCTATTACTACTTCGGCAGCAAGGAGCAGTTGTACGTCGAGGTGCTGGAGAAGCTCTACGGCGATATCCGCAACACTGAAACACGCATGAACCTCACGGCCCTGGAACCGCGCGAAGCGATCCGCCGGCTGGTGGAGTTCACCTTTGATCACCACGACCGGAACGTGGATTTCGTGCGCATCGTCAGCATCGAAAATATCCACAATGCCGAATACGTGAAGCGCTCCGACTCGATCAAGGCGATGAACAGCAACATTCTGGATGCGCTGGGCACGACCTTGCGCCGTGGCGCCGAGATGGGGTTGTTCCGTGCGGGGCTGGAGCCGCTGGACGTTCACCTGCTGATCAACTCATTCTGTTTTTACCGCGTATCCAACCGCCATACGTTCAGTGAGATTTTTCAGATCGACCTGTCGGGTGAGGCGGTTAAACAGCGGCATCGCGAGATGATTTGTGAGTCGGTGTTGCGTTACCTGCAGGCCTGAGGCAGGCGCGGACTCAATGTGGGAGGGGGCTTGCTCCCACATTTGGATTCGGTTTTGGCTGTCAGGTATTCATGCTCTGGAAGTGCGCCAACATCCTGTGTGCATCCGGCACCACGCCACTGAACAACTCAAACGCCTTCACCGCTTGAAACACCGCCATGTTGCCGCCATTCAGGGTGCGACAACCCAAGGCGTGGGCGTTACGCAGCAGTTCGGTTTCCAGGGGGAAATACACGATTTCCGCGACCCACAGTTCAGCGCGTAACAGCGCGGCTGGCACCGGCGTGCCCGGCAGCTTGGCCATGCCCATCGGCGTGGTGTTCACCAGGCCGTCGGCCTCGGCCATGGCGTTTTCCAGATCGTTGCCAACCTGGGCGCGCCCGTTACCGAAACGCCGGGCGAGGTTATCCACCAGGTCGCGGGCGCGGCTGGCGTCCACGTCGAAAATGCTCAAGCGTTCAACGCCCTCTGCCAGCAGCGCATGAGCCACAGCCGCGCCTGCACCCCCGGCGCCCATCTGCACCACGCGTTGGCGTGCCACGTCATTCAGGTTACGGCGAAAGCCTTCGGCAAAGCCCAGGCAGTCAGTGTTATGGCCGATGCGTTTGCCCTCCTTGAACACCACGGTGTTGACCGCGCCAATGCCCCGGGCCTCGTCGGACAATTCATCGAGTAAAGGCAGGATCGCCTGCTTGCACGGGTAAGTAATGTTCAACCCGGTGAAGTTCATTTGCTCGGCGGCCTGCAGGAGGTCGGGCAGGGCATTGATGTCCAGGTGCAGCGGTTCCAGGTCGATCAGGCGATACAGGTAGCGTAGGCCTTGGGCGTCACCTTCCTGTTCATGCAGGGCGGGCGTGCGGGAGGCCTGGATGCCGGCGCCGATCAGGCCGGCGAGGATGCGCGGTTTCATCGGGCTCATCCTTTCACCGTGTGGCTGAAATGTTCCAGGGCCAGGTGATAGCCGTGGCTGCCAAACCCGGCGAGTACCGCCTTGGCGATGGGCGACACAAACGAGTGATGACGAAACGCCTCGCGCGCATGCACGTTGGATAAATGCACCTCGATCACCGGCACTTCACTGGCCACCAGCGCATCGCGAATCGCCACCGAGGTGTGGGTCCAGGCCGCCGGGTTGATCACGATACCGGCGCAACGGGCGCGGGCGCCGTGGATCCAGTCGAGCAACTCGCCTTCATGGTTGGTCTGGCGAAACTCGATCCTCAGCCCCAGTTGTTCCGCGCTGCGGCCGCACAGGGCCGCGACGTCGGCCAGGGTTTCATGCCCGTAGGTGGCAGGTTCGCGGGTGCCGAGCAGGTTGAGGTTGGGGCCGTTGAGCACCAGCACGATGGGCTGCATAAGGGGATCTCCACAGTTATTATTCGTTGTGGGGATAAAATGTACTGAATGGTTAATTTGGTCAATCGATGGCGGTAGATGTGTTCGATTATCGAACTATTAATCAGGTTTGCAGGGCGCTGGGATTCGCAGGGGGGGGATCAATTATTTCCCAAGGTTGCTGAGCGAGCAGGACTTGCGGGCGTTGGCGGGGTATTTCCCGCCGTCGGCATGAGTGGTTACAACCCGGTATTCGCCGGGTTGTTCGTCGTTACTAATCTGTGAAACAGCTCCGAGAGCCGGTTGTCGGGCAGCTCGAGGAAAAGTGTTACCTGGCGGAAAATAACCTAACGGATGGGTTACGATGAAAGTAGGCACTTACAAAGGGTATTTGATCTCGGTACTTCTCAGGGATGAGCATTGCCCGCCTCACGTGCATGTCAGGGGAAAGCAATGGGATGCGCGCTTTCGCTTCAGCTTTCTGGATGGGCGAGTGGAGCTTTGGGATGTAGACCCCGAACGGCGGCGGCCACCCCGTGGGGTTCTGGAAGGCATTCGCCAGGCGTTAATGCAGCGGCACGTCCTGGCACGTGTACGAAGGATCTGGTGGGAAAAACTGCAAACGGTTTGCCTGGAGAACCATTCCTGGGATTGGGACGCCGATGAGGTGGTGCCGGGGTTGGTCATTCGGCGTGGTGTGTATGTGATTGCAAACGCCCGGCACGATGTGGCGGGGCAGCGAACCCTTTTGAATCTGGTCAGGGCGCCGGATTGTGTGGAGATTGATCTATGAAAATCGTAAAAGCCAAAACCTTGCCCGATGTACCGATCACTGAGGCCGATATCGATAAGGCCATAGTGCGGGGGCGCAAACTGAAGCGTTTGTACGCCAATGCCTGCTCCGTGCGTTACGAGGATGACTGCATCTCCATCGGCTTCAGCGACGGTAGTCGCATCCTGTTGCCGGTGGTCGGACTTCCGGAGTTCGAAGGGTTTTCTGCACAGGACTTCCAGCAACTGGAGGTCGGTTTTGGCGGCAAGGCGCTGTGCTGTGAAGCCCGCGACCTGCAGGTGTCCATCACCGGCCTGATTGCGACCAGCCAGCCCTTGATGGAGTTGGCCGTGAGCCTGGTGGCGTCGCACAACGGCCGTAAAAGCAGCGCGGCCAAATCCGCCGCCGCCCGAGCCAATGGCAAGAAGGGCGGTCGGCCACGCAAGGAACCGTGAGGGGGGTTAGCGACGGGTCAACAGCACTCCGGACTCCATATGGTGCGTCCACGGGAACTGGTCGAACAATGCGCATTGGGTGATCCGGTGCGTGTCATGCAGTTGCGCAATGTTCGCTGCCAGGGTTTCCGGGTTGCAGGAGATGTAGAGGATGTTGTCGAAGCGTCGGGTCAGTTCGCAGGTGTCCGGGTCCATGCCGGCGCGCGGCGGGTCGACGAAGACGCTGCCGAACGCGTAGCTTTTCAGGTCGATGCCGTGCAGGCGGCGGAACGGACGCACCTCATTGAGCGCTTCGGTGAGTTCTTCGGCGGAGAGGCGCACCAGGGTGACGTTACCCACCGCGTTTTCATCGAGGTTGCTCAAGGCGGCATTCACCGAGGTCTTGCTGATTTCGGTGGCGAGCACGTTGCGCACGCGGGTGGCCAGCGGCAGGGTGAAGTTGCCGTTGCCGCAGTACAGCTCCAGCAGATCATCCGGGCGATCGCCGAGTGCTTCGTATGCCCAGTTGAGCATCTTCTGGTTCACCGTGCCGTTGGGCTGGGTGAAGGCGCCTTCGGGTTGACGGTAGCTGAAGGTGCGGCCACCGACGTCGAGTTTTTCCACCACATAGTCGTGGCCGATCACATCGCGCTTGCCCTTGGAGCGGCCGATGATGCTCACGTTCAAGTCGGCCGCAAGCTGGTTCGCGGCGGTGTGCCAGTGCTCGTCCAGCGGGCGGTGATAGCACAGGGTGATCATCGCGTCGCCGGCCAGGGTGGTCAGGAACTCCACCTGGAACAGCTTGTGGCTCAGGGCGGCGCTGGCTTGCCAGGCGGCCTTGAGCTGCGGCATCAACTGGTTGATGCGCTGGCTGGCGATGGGGAATTCTTCGATCAGGATCGGCGTGCGCTTGTCGTCCTGGGAGAACATCGCGTAGTGGCGTTCACCGCCTTCGCGCCACAGGCGGAACTCCGCGCGCAGGCGGAAGTTCTGCAGGGGCGAGTCGAAGACCTGGGGTTGCGGCGCGTCGAACGGTGCGAGCAGGTCACGCAAGCGCGTGACCTTGTCTTGCAGTTGAGCGGTGTAGCGTGCGGCGTCAAAAGTCATGCGTTGAACCAGCCCAGCTTGATCACAAACAGAATCGACAGAATCACCAGTGCCGGGTTCAGCTCACGGTAGCGGCCCGAAAGCAGCTTGATGGCGGTCCAGGCGATGAAACCGAAGGCGATGCCGTTGGCGATGGAGTAAGTGAAGGGCATCGCCAGGGCGGTGATCACCACCGGCGCTGCAACAGTAATGTCATCCCAGTCGATTTCCGCCAGGCCCGAGGTCATCAGCACCGCGACGAACAGCAACGCAGGCGCGGTGGCGAAGGCCGGTACGCTGGAGGCCAGTGGCGAGAAGAACAGCGCCAGCAGGAACAGGATCGCGACCACGACAGCGGTCAAACCGGTGCGGCCACCGGCACTCACGCCAGCGGCGGACTCGATGTAGCTGGTGGTGGTCGAGGTGCCCAGCAGCGAACCGGCCATGGCGGCGGTGCTGTCAGCGATCAGCGCACGGCCCATTTTCGGCATGTGGCCATCCTTGCCCATCAGCCCGGCGCGCTTGGCCACGCCGATCAGGGTGCCGGAGTTGTCGAACAGGTCGACGAACAGGAACGCGAAGATCACGCTGACCAGGCCGATGTCCAACGCGCCTTTGATATCCAACTGCAGGAAGGTCGGGGCCAGGGACGGTGGCATGGACATCACGCCGCCGAACGCGGTGACGCCTAGCAGGATGGACACGATGGTCACGGCCAGGATGCCGATCAATACCGCGCCTCGTACCGCCAGGGCTTCCAGCGCAACGATCAGCATGAAGCCCAGGATGGCCAGGATAGGCGCCGGTTTTGTCAGGTCGCCCAAGCCCACCAGGGTATTAGGGTTGCCGACCACGATCCCGGCGTTATGCAGGGCGATCAGCGCCAGGAACAGGCCGATACCGGCAGCAATCGCCGAGCGCAGGGGCAGGGGGATGCTGTTGATGATCCATTCACGGATGCGGAAGATCGACAGCAGGAAGAACAGCACCGCCGAAATGAACACCGCCCCCAGCGCTACTTGCCAGGTATGGCCCATGTGCAGGACCACGGTGTAGGTAAAGAAGGCGTTGAGGCCCATGCCCGGCGCCAGCGCGATTGGGTAGTTGGCGATCAAGCCCATCACGGTCGAACCGATGGCCGCGGCCAGGCAGGTCGCGACAAACACTGCGCCCTTGTCCATGCCGGTCTCGCCGAGGATGCTCGGGTTCACGAACAAAATGTAGGCCATGGCCAGGAATGTCGTGATGCCCGCGAGGATCTCGGTGCGCACGTTCGTGTTGTGTGCTTTGAGTTGAAACAGCTTTTCCAGCATGCCTGCTCCCTGTGACGCTATGTTGCGTCGTGATTTGTTGACCTCTAAGTCAAAGCACAAATTGCGCCAAGCGCCTGTGGCTTCAGAGAGGATCGGAAAAAGCGGCGCATCATACCAGCAGCCGGGCCCGTGTGGCGCACGGGGTTGGCTTTGTGACGCATGGCTGTGAATCATGGCCTTGAGGCATACTGCGCCGACGTTTAATTCAGGGTCATCGACAGCATGAAAATAGCCAACGCGTGGAGTCTAGCTCTGATCGCTTGTATCAGCTTGTGGCTAGGCGCGGCACCGGCGTGGGGCGCGACTGCACCGGCCTTGAGCGAGGTGCGGGTGTTCAAGGTCGAGTCGGCGGGGTGTGTGGAAACGATTCCGGAACGCTCACAGAGCACGCAGATGTGTACGCACCGTGGGCCCACCCAGGTGTCGGTGATGGAAGTCGGGCTGGGCAAGAACCCGATGGGCCGTTTCAATGGCGCCGAACTCAACGGGCAACGCACTGCGGTGTGCCAGGTCGGTAGCGTCAGCCAGGCCTGCGCTGGCGCGGGCACGCTGATGGGCTACATCTATGTGTTCGACCTGAACGTCGCCGCCCCAGGCTGGTTCGAATACAGCAACACGTCGATCAACGCGCCGCGAAATACCCTGAAAACCCAGCTCAATATCCGCTGATCAATGGCCTTGAACGCCACGGATATCCGCAGCGGTTCCCACAGGGTAGGGCGGTGAGGTTCAGACGTTGGTTTCGTCCACCGGCACATGCATGCGGTCGCGGTTGGCCAGGGTCGGGAACAGTTTGATCCACGCCCCGGTCACCAGCAGCGTGCCGATCCCGCCCATGACCACGGCGGGCACGGTGCCGAACCAGTGGGCGGTGATCCCGGACTCGAACTCGCCCAGTTGATTCGACGCGCCAATAAACAGGCCGTTGACCGCACTGACCCGCCCGCGCATGTCGTCCGGTGTCTCCAACTGCACGAAAGAGGCGCGGATCACCATGCTGATCATGTCCGCCGCGCCCAGCACCACCAGCACCGCCAGGGAAAACCAGAACGAGGTGGACAGGCCGAAGGCGATGGTCGCCACGCCGAACACACCGACGGCGGTAAACATCACGCGGCCCACGTGCCGGTCGACCGAAAAGCGCGCCAGCCACAACGACATCAACAACGCGCCCACTGCCGGCGCCGAACGCAACAGGCCCAGGCCCCAGGCGCCGGTGAGCAGGATGTCCTTGGCGAACACCGGCAGCAACGCGGTGGCACCGCCGAGCAGCACGGCGAACAGGTCGAGGGAAATTGCCCCGAGGATGTCCGGGCGGCTGCGAATAAAGCGAATCCCGGCCAGCAGCGAGTCCATCGTGGCCTTGGCTTTATTCAGCGGGGTCTGGCGGGCGGGCAGGTTGAGGGTCAGCACGCAAGCAATGAGGTACAGCACCACGGTCGGGCCATACACCCACACGCTGCCAAACGCATAGAGCAAACCGCCGAGGGCCGGGGCGACGATGGTTGCCAGTTGCTGGGCCGATTGCGATGAGGCCACGGCCCGCGGGAACAGGGCGCTGGGTACGATGCTCGGGAGCAGCGCTTGAGTGGTGGGCATTTCAAAGGAGCGTGCGGCGCCGAGCACGAAGGCGAGGATAAAGATCATCTCGCGGGTCACGTTGCCGGTCAGGCCGCCAATGGCCAGGGACAAGGCAATCAGTGCCTGCACGATCTGGCAGATGGCCGCCACCTTGCGCCGCTCATAGCTGTCGGCCACATGCCCGGTGTGCAGCATGAACAGCACGCGGGGGACGAACTCCACCAGACCGACCAAGCCCAAGTCCAGCACATTGCCGGTCAGTTGATAGAGGTTCCAGCCGATGGCCACGGTGAGCATTTGGAAGCCGCTGGCGGTGAAGATCCGCGCCAGCCAGAACGCGATGAAAGGGCGGTGGTGACGTAACAGCAACGCGGGTTCACTGGGCATCGGGCGTTCGGGTCAAAGCGGGAGGGGAACTCGAGATTAGCATCAAGCTGTAACAAACAGTTGCAAAAACTGTGCTGAGGCAAGCTGTCACGCGGCAAAAGACCACACAGGTCAATCGCCAAAACGGGACTACTCTTTTGATTGTGATTGATCCAGATCAAAGCTATTTCAGGATTTGCTCTGGCGGCCGCAAGGCCTGATTCCCTACGTGGTTGATAAAAAAAGAAACGAATTGAAATTCGCCACACTCCATATCCGTGGGGGCAGTGGATGCGGCCTTCAGCCGGCATTCGGTATTACCTGACAGAGGAAGACTTATGTTCGGTTTGGAGGCGCTAGATCTCGCCCGAATTCAGTTTGCGTTCACCATCTCGTTCCACATCCTGTTCCCGGCGATCACCATCGGCCTGGCGAGTTACCTTGCGGTGCTAGAAGGCTTGTGGCTCAAGACCCATAACGACACCTACCGTGACCTCTACCATTTCTGGTCGAAGATCTTTGCCGTCAACTTTGGCATGGGCGTGGTCTCCGGCTTGGTCATGGCTTACCAGTTCGGCACCAACTGGAGCCGCTTCTCGGACTTCGCTGGCTCCGTCACCGGGCCGCTGCTGACGTATGAAGTGCTCACGGCCTTCTTCCTCGAAGCCGGTTTCCTCGGAGTGATGCTGTTCGGCTGGAACAAGGTGGGGCGCAAGCTGCACTTCTTCGCGACCGTGATGGTGGCCGTTGGCACGCTGATTTCCACCTTCTGGATTCTCGCCTCCAACAGTTGGATGCAGACACCCCAGGGCTTTGAAATCATCGACGGCCGCGTGATCCCTACGGACTGGCTGGCCGTGATCTTCAACCCCTCGTTCCCCTACCGTCTGATGCACATGGCCACGGCGGCGTTTGTGGCGACCGCGTTCTTCGTCGGCTCCTCCGCGGCCTGGCATTTGCTGCGCGGCAAGGACAACCCGGCCATCCGCAAGATGTTGTCGATGGCCATGTGGATGGCCCTGATCGTCGCGCCTATCCAGGCGGTGATCGGTGACTTCCACGGCCTCAACACCCTGCAGCACCAGCCGGCGAAAATCGCCGCGATTGAAGGCCACTGGGAAAATATCGGCAACGAGCCGACGCCGCTGATCCTGTTTGGCTGGCCCGACATGAAGGCGGAAAAAACCAAGTACGCGGTGGAAATTCCCTACCTCGGCAGCCTGATCCTGACCCACTCCCTGGACAAACAGGTGCCGGCGCTCAAGGACTTCCCGCCTGAGGATCGCCCCAACTCGACCATCGTGTTCTGGTCGTTCCGGGTCATGGTCGGCCTGGGCTTCCTGATGATCTTCACCGGCCTGTTCAGCCTCTGGCTGCGCCGGGGCGGCAAGATGTACACGTCCAGGCCGTTCCTGTACCTGGCGTTGTGGATGGGGCCGTCCGGCCTGATCGCGATTCTCGCGGGCTGGTTCACCACCGAGATCGGTCGCCAACCGTGGGTGGTCTACGGGCTGATGCGCACGGCGGATGCGTCCTCCGGGCATAGCCTGGTGCAGATGAGCATCACCCTGGTGTTGTTCGTGGTGGTGTACTTCACGCTGTTTGGTGCCGGGTTGGGCTACATGATGCGCCTGGTGCGCAAAGGCCCGGTGATCCACGAAGGCATCGAGCCTACCCACGGTGGCCCAGGCCAGAAACGCACACCGGCGCGTCCGTTGTCGGCGGCCGATGACGGCAGCGATGACAATCACGTCGACATCCAGCACAAGGGGAATTGAGATGGGTATTGATCTTCCGCTGATCTGGGCCGTGATCATCATCTTCGGCATCATGATGTACGTGGTCATGGACGGCTTCGACCTGGGTATCGGCATCCTCTTTCCGTTTATCCCCGGCAAGACTGACCGTGACGTGATGATGAACACCGTCGCTCCGGTCTGGGACGGTAACGAAACCTGGCTGGTACTCGGCGGCGCGGCGTTGTTCGGCGCCTTCCCGCTGGCTTATTCGGTGGTGCTGTCGGCCCTGTACCTGCCGCTGATGCTGATGCTGATCGGGCTGATCTTTCGCGGTGTAGCCTTCGAGTTCCGCTTCAAGGCCAAGGACCACAAGCGTCACCTGTGGGATAAGGCGTTCATCGGTGGTTCGTTGGCGGCCACCTTCTTCCAGGGCGTGGCGCTGGGGGCGTTCATCGACGGCATCCCGGTGGTCAATCGCCAGTTTGCCGGTGGTTCACTGGATTGGGCGACGCCATTCACGATGTTCTGCGGCGTGGCGCTGATCGTGGCCTACGCGTTGCTGGGTTGCACCTGGCTGATCATGAAGACCGAAGGCAAGTTGCAGGAGCAGATGCACAACCTGGCGCGGCCATTGGCCTTCGTGGTGCTGGCGGTGATCGGTGTCGTGAGTATCTGGACGCCGCTGTCGCACCCGGAAATCGCCTCGCGCTGGTTCACCCTGCCGAACCTGTTCTGGTTCCTGCCGGTGCCGATCCTGGTGCTGGTGACCATGTATGGGCTGATCCGCGCCGTGGCGCGCAATGCGCACTACACGCCGTTCCTGCTGACGCTGGTGCTGATCTTCCTCGGCTACAGCGGCCTGGGTATCAGCCTGTGGCCGAACATCATCCCGCCATCGGTGTCGATCTGGGACGCCGCCGCGCCGCCGCAAAGCCAGGGCTTCATGCTGGTGGGCACGTTGTTCATCATCCCGTTCATCCTGGGCTACACCTTCTGGAGCTACTACGTGTTCCGCGGCAAGGTCACCCACGAAGACGGTTATCACTAGGAGGGTCGTTTCATGTCCGGCAAACCTTCGTTGCACGAGATTGAACAGGCCGAAAAACAGCCGCTGTGGCGGCGCCTTGGCTGGTTGGCGATGATCTGGACCGGCAGCGTGCTGGCCCTGTTCATCGTGGCCAGCCTGATGCGCCTGTTCATGAGCGCGGCCGGCCTGACCACGCACTGATATCCCATCCCGTTGCCTCGCGGCACGGTTTTTTGACCCTGCCCCTTCTTTGGAGGGCGCGGGGTCTTTTTTTATTTGCGCGCTTTGAGAATCACGAACTTGGGCGTGGCGGCCACTTGCTCGACGCCACGGAACAGCCGCGCCAACTTGCTGTGATAGCCCAGGTGACGGTTGCCGACTATATAGAGGGCGCCGCCGACCACCAGCGCTTCGCGCGCCTGCTGGAACATGCGCCAGGCGAGGAAGTCGCCAACCACCTGCTGCTGGTGGAACGGCGGATTGCACAGCACCACCTCCAACGATTGCGGCTCCTGGCCGGCCAGGCCATCGTCGGCGCGGACGATGACGTCGCGATCACCCAGTGCGGCTTGCCAGTTCTCGGCGGCCGATTGCACGGCCATGTAGGACTCGTCCACCAAGGTGTAGTGCGCGTCCGGGTTCTGCAGGGCGCTGGCAATCGCGAGTACGCCATTGCCGCAACCCAGGTCGGCAACCCGCGCACTGCCAAGGCCTGTGGGCAAGTGCGGGAGGAATGCGCGAGTGCCAATGTCCAGGCCTTCGCGGCAGAACACGTTGGCGTGGTTGAGCAGGGCGATGGCCGGTGTGTCCAGGGCGTAACGGGTGGGGTAGGGCGAGACGGCGGCCGGGCGATCCCCTACGGAGGCAATCAACAGTCGCGCTTTTTTGACCGCCAGGGACGCGTGCATCGGCCCGATGTACTGCTCCAGCAACTCACCGGCCGCCCGTGGCAGATGCTTGACCATCGCCCCGGCGATGACTTCAGCGCCCGGCGCCAGTTGGCCCTGCAGGCGGATCAACTGTTCTTCGAGCAACGCCAGGGTTTTCGGCACGCGGATCAGCACCCGGTCGAATGGCCCAAAGGGCACTTGGCTGGCAGGCATGAACGGCACGGCATCAAACGTCTTGCCGTTGCGCACCAGGTTTTTTTCCAGGCCTTGGGCGGCGAGAAACGAGTCGCCGCTGGACGTTACCTGCACATGGCCTTCAAGGCTGGCGGCCAATGCGCCAAAGCTGTCGTTCAGCACCAGCACGCGGGTCGCGGCGTTCGGTTGCTGCTCGGCCAGGTAGCTGAGCAGGTACTCGTCGGCGGCGTCGAAGGCTTGCAGCGGATCGTTGTGTTGCTCGGGTTGGCGGATCAGATCGAGCTGGGCGAACGGGCTTTCAAGCAGGGGCATGGAGGGGGAGGCTCTGGGTAGTCGATGAGTGTTCGGCAGGTTGCATGGGGACCGGCGCAACCGTCTGAGTGAACGGCGAGGCGGCACCTTGGGGGGCTGCGTCAACACTCAGCGTTGGCCGTAAATGTTACTTTTTTTTCGCAAGGATTACATGTGGTGATTCCGCGCCGGTTAAAACAAACCCGCCTTCGAGGCACAGAGTACGGCAGCGATCTTATTGTTGACCCCCAGCTTCCTGAAACAACTGGCGAGGTGAAAGCCAATCGTACGCTCCGACAGGCACAGGATGCGGGCGATGTCTGAAGCGGTCTTGCCCAGAGCGGACCATTTGAGGATTTCTGTTTCCCGCGGGGTCAATGTGTTAGGAGGCTCTGCGCCGGGGCTTTCGGCGTATTTCTGCGCGACCACCGCATGCATGGCATGGCAGAGCCACAATACCTGGCCGGCCTTCTCGTACAGCTCTTGCGGGCTGACCTCGCCCTTGCCGCGTCCCAGGGTCAGCATGCTGAACACCCCCTGGAAGTCGTGGACCGACTGGGTCCAACCCAGATGTACGCCAGAAGACTGGGCCAGTTCCCATAAGTTCGGCGCGGCGCCGAACACTTTTTCCTCCCAGACAATCGGCAATACGCAACGTTTGCAGTGGGTGACAACCGGGTCTACATCGAAGAAGTGGGCCTGGTCGTACAGTGTGTTCCATTCATTTGGGTAGTTATTGAGGCAAATCGGCTTGTTTGGGTGTGTTGGGCGTTGAGCGCTCATCGTAAAGGAACAGAATTGGAAACCAAGCTCGTATGTTTGGTTGATGACCATTTCAAATATGCTGGTGATTTTGTCCTCGCCCTCCAGCTTGGGGAGCCGTGTATTGCGCCAGTTGACCATCTGTAACTCTCCATGGATTTTTTTGTGACTTGGGTACGTCCTGGCCCCCAACGGTGCACGGAATGGAGTGTAGGATATCGGTTACATTTGGAGATGAAATTTTCGCTCTTGTACCGAGTGTTCTAATAATTTTTCAATCGAGCATTAGTTCGCTATGCAAATGCCGGTGTTTTTTTTCAGATTTTTTAGTGGGTTGTGATGCCTGTAACGCTCAACTAACAAAGACGCTGCGTGCCAATGTAATGGAGCGACGTGGGGTAATAGCGAAATGATTAAGGGTGAAATCAAAGTGCTACTATTTTGGCAGGCTCTGGGTGGCCAAACGATACTACTGCCGACTGTAGGTGTTTCCGCGTGTGACTTTGGGGGACACTAGGGCACCTGTAGAACGGAGCTCCCCATGACGGCCAGTGCTGAGAAATTTACCCGCCAGACCCTGCTCGACGTGCAATCGCTGACGCCCAGCCTCTTCACCCTGCGCACCACCCGTGACCCGGGCTTGCGGTTTACCGCCGGCCAGTTCGTGCGCCTGGGGGTGACCAAGGCCGATGGCAGCACGGTATGGCGCGCGTACTCTGTGGTGTCGTCGCCGTTTGATGAGTATCTGGATTTCTTCTCGATTGTGGTGCCCGGCGGCGAGTTCACCAGCGAGCTGAGCCGCTTGCGCGTGGGCGATACGCTGATGGTCGAGCGCCAGGCCACAGGCTTCCTGACCCTGAACCGGTTTGGCGACGGCCGTGACCTGTGGCTGCTGGGCACCGGCACCGGGGTGGCGCCGTTCCTGTCGATCCTGCAGGACTTTGAGGTCTGGGAAAAATTCGAGCGCATCATCCTCGTGTACAGCGCCCGGGAGGCCAGGGAGCTGGCCTATCAGTCGCTGATCCAGGGGCTGGGGCAGCGTGAGTACCTGGCCGAGTACGCCCACAAACTGACCTATCTGCCGCTGGTCACCCGCGAGCAGCATCCCGGTGCCCTGCATGGGCGCATTACCACCCTGATCGAGAATGGCGAACTGGAGCGCGCAGCCGGCGTCGAGCTGACCCCGGAGCATTCGCGCGTGATGATTTGCGGCAACCCGCAGATGATCGACGACACCCGCCAATTGCTCAAACAACGCGACATGCAATTGAGCCTGTCCCGGCGCCCAGGCCAGGTGGCGGTGGAAAACTACTGGTAACAAAAAGGCGCCCCTGGAGGCGCCTTCTTTCAAACCGATACGGCTTACAGCGGCTTTTCGTTCTGTGCCTTGAGCAGGTCACGGATTTCACCCAGCAACACTTCTTCCTTGCTCGGCGTCGGCGGTAGGCTTGGGGCCACCGCTTCTTCGCGCTTCAGGCGGTTGATGGCCTTCACACCCATGAAGATCGCAAACGCGACGATCAGGAAGTCGATCACGCTCTGGATGAACTTGCCATAGGCCAGCACGACCGCCGGGACATTGCCCTGGGCAGCCTTGAGCGTCACCGCTAAATCAGCGAAATCTACACCGCCGATCAACAGACCGATCGGTGGCATCACCACGTCGCCTACAAACGATGAAACAATTTTGCCGAAGGCGGCGCCGATGATAATACCGACGGCCATGTCGACCACATTACCTTTGACCGCGAAGGCCTTGAACTCACTGATCACGCCCATAGGTTATTCCTTGTTACAGATGAGAAGGGTGGAGCTCAGTGTAAGTCAGTCGTAACCGGCTTGCCTGACACAACTGTTAACACTGTTGCTTCTTATCGACACATTAAATCGTAAATAGTTTGCAAAGTGCCATCATTCGCGCGCGAAGTACCCATAATTTCAGTGGGTTACCAGATTATTTTCTCAATCGCCCCGGTGGTGTTTTTCTATTTATCTTCTGACTCGCGGGTCACTAGCCTCTGGCAAGCACAACTGAATGTGCATTAAAAAAACCAGAGGAAACCTCGATGAACAACCCCATGAACCGCGCGCCCGTTCTGGCGCGACATGCGCTGGTGCTGGCGACCGTCAGTCTGCTTTCCCTGTCTGTGCAAGCCGCCAACTTGACCCGCGATAACGGCGCCACCGTCGGTGACAACCAGAACTCGCAAACTGCGGGCGCCAACGGCCCGGTGCTGCTGCAAGATGTGCAACTGATTCAGAAGCTGCAACGCTTCGACCGCGAACGCATCCCCGAGCGCGTGGTGCATGCCCGTGGTACCGGTGCCCACGGCACGTTTACCGTCACCGATAACCTCAGCGACTTGACCAAGGCCAAAGTCTTCGCCGCCGGTGAGGCAACCCCGGTATTCGTGCGGTTCTCGGCGGTGGTACACGGCAACCACTCCCCGGAAACCCTGCGCGACCCTCGCGGCTTCGCCACCAAGTTCTACACCGCCGACGGCAACTGGGACTTGGTCGGCAACAACTTCCCGACGTTCTTTATCCGCGATGCCATCAAGTTCCCGGACATGGTCCACGCCTTCAAGCCGGACCCACGCACTAACCTGGATGATGACTCGCGTCGTTTCGACTTCTTCTCTCATGTTCCCGAAGCCACCCGCACACTGACCGAGCTGTACTCCGACTCCGGCACGCCAGCCAGCTACCGCGAAATGGACGGCAATGGCGTACATGCCTACAAGTTGATCAACGCCAAGGGCGAAGTGCATTACGTCAAGTTCCACTGGAAGAGCCTGCAAGGCATCAAGAATCTTGATCCCAAGCAAGTCACCGACGTGCAGGGTCGTGACTACAGCCACATGACGAATGACCTGGTCACGCATATCAACAAGGGCGACTTCCCCAAGTGGGACTTGTACGTGCAGGTGCTCAAACCTGAGGAACTGGCCAAGTTCGATTTCGACCCGCTGGACGCCACCAAGATCTGGCCCAATGTTCCCGAGCGCAAAGTCGGGCAGATGGTGTTGAACCGCAACCCGGCCAATGTCTTCCAGGAAACCGAGCAAGTAGCCATGGCCCCGGCCAACCTGGTGCCGGGCATTGAGCCGTCGGAAGATCGCCTGCTGCAAGGCCGGGTGTTCTCCTATGCCGACACGCAGATGTACCGCCTGGGCGCCAACGCCCTGCAACTGCCGATCAATGCCCCACGGGTCACCGTCAACAACGGTAACCAGGACGGCGCGATGAATCTCGGCAAAACCACCACCGGTGTGAACTACCAGCCAAGCCGCCTAATGCCACGCGAAGAACCGCAAATTGCGCGTTACAGCCAGTCGCCGCTGGCGGGCAGTACCCAGCAGGCGAAGATCCTGCGTGAGCAGAACTTCAAGCAGGCCGGTGATCTGTATCGCTCCTACAGCAAGAAGGAACGTCAGGACTTGATCGATAACTTCGGCGGTTCCCTGGCCACCACCGACGACGAGAGCAAGCACATCATCCTGTCGTTCCTCTATAAAGCCGACCCGGAATACGGCACCGGCGTGACCAAGGTCGCCAAGGGTGACCTGGCCCGCGTGAAAGCGCTGGCGGAAAAGCTGACTGACTGACGTTGGTTCCGGTCGACGCCCTACATGGGCGTCGACGCTTTCAATGGGGGCTTTGCCCCTGGCAGGAGAATGACCATGCGTATTTCCATCGGGCTGCTGATGGCCATGCTGGCCTTCGTCGCCCATGCCGAGTCCCCGGACCCGGTTGCGCTCAAGGCGCAATTGCAGGACTACTATTTCGACGCCGCTCGCCGTGGCGATCTCGACATGCTCAACACCTTTATCGACGCCGGCTACAGCCTCAATACCCAGGACGACAAGGGCTACACCGCGCTGATCCTCGCCGCGTATCACGGCCAGGGGTCCTTCGTGGAGCGCTTGCTCAGTGCCGGCGCCGACGCCTGCGTGCAGGACAAACGCGGCAACACCGCACTGATGGGCGCGATCTTCAAGGGCGAACTGAACATCGCCCGGCGCTTGCTGGCCACCGCCTGCAACGCCGATCAACGCAACGGCGCCGGGCAAACCGCCGCCATGTACGCCGGGCTGTTCAAGCGCCTCGAACTGCTCGACGAGTTGAAAGCCAAAGGCGCCGACCTGAATGCCGAAGACCCGATCGGCAACAGTGCTTCACGATTGGCCAGCGGTGAAATCCGGACCCCGGCGCCGCGCTGAGCTATCATCGCGGTTTTTCGGTTGGAGGTTCTCAAATGGCAAAGGCCAAGCGCATGTACGGCTGCACCGAGTGCGGCGCGACCTTTCCCAAGTGGGCCGGCCAGTGTACCGAGTGCGGGGCGTGGAACACCCTCACGGAAACCATGATCGAAAGCGGCGGCGCTGCGGCCCCCAGCGGCCGCGCCGGCTGGACCGGGCAACAGGCGCAGATCAAGACCCTGGCCGAAGTCAGCGTCGAGGAGGTCCCGCGTTTCTCTACCGCCTCCGGTGAACTCGACCGGGTACTGGGCGGCGGCCTGGTGGATGGCTCGGTGGTACTGATCGGCGGCGACCCTGGTATCGGCAAATCGACCATCCTGTTGCAAACCCTGTGCAGCATCGCCAGTCGCATGCCGGCGCTGTACGTCACCGGCGAAGAATCCCAGCAACAAGTGGCCATGCGCGCCCGCCGCCTGGGCTTGCCCCAGGATCAACTGCGGGTGATGACCGAAACCTGCATCGAAAGCATCATCGCCACCGCGCGGATCGAAAAGCCCAAGGTCATGGTGATCGACTCGATCCAGACGATCTTCACCGAGCAACTGCAATCGGCCCCGGGCGGCGTGTCCCAGGTGCGTGAGAGCGCGGCGCTGTTGGTGCGTTATGCCAAGCAAAGCGGCACGGCGATCTTCCTGGTCGGTCACGTGACCAAGGAAGGCGCGCTGGCCGGGCCACGGGTGTTGGAGCATATGGTCGACACCGTGCTGTATTTCGAAGGTGAATCCGATGGCCGTTTACGCTTGCTGCGGGCCGTGAAGAACCGCTTCGGCGCGGTGAACGAGCTGGGCGTATTCGCCATGACCGACCGCGGGCTGAAAGAAGTTTCCAACCCCTCGGCGATTTTTCTGACCCGTGCCCAGGAGGAAGTCCCAGGCAGTGTGGTGATGGCGACGTGGGAAGGTACCCGGCCGATGCTGGTGGAAGTGCAGGCGCTGGTGGACGACAGTCATTTGGCCAACCCGCGCCGGGTGACGCTGGGCCTGGACCAAAACCGCCTGGCGATGCTGCTCGCGGTGCTCCACCGGCACGGCGGCATCCCGACCCATGACCAGGACGTGTTCCTTAACGTGGTGGGCGGGGTCAAGGTGCTGGAGACCGCGTCCGACCTGGCGTTGATGGCGGCGGTGATGTCCAGCCTACGCAATCGGCCGCTGCCCCACGACCTGTTGGTGTTTGGCGAAGTCGGCCTGTCGGGCGAAGTGCGCCCGGTGCCCAGTGGGCAGGAGCGTTTAAAGGAAGCGGCCAAGCACGGCTTCAAACGCGCGATCGTGCCCAAGGGCAACGCGCCGAAGGAGGCGCCGCCGGGGTTGCAGGTGATTGCGGTGACGCGGCTGGAGCAGGCGTTGGATGCGCTTTTCGAGTAGCCAGCAACGGCGCAAGACAAATGGGGGAGGGGCGGTGCGACGATTCGACTTGCTCCCGATTGCGGTGTGTCAGTGGCGTATAAGTGCCTGACACACCGCTATCGGGGGCAAGCCCCCTCCCACAGGGGGTCAGAGCTCCAGCAACGCACCCAACTGCCGCTCCAGTTCTTCCTGATCGCCCAGATTCAACTCGATCAAGCGGCGCAAATGGCTGATCGACTCCAGACTGATGTGCTCGCACTCAAACCCCAGTTGACCAGGTTGGTCGTGGGTCAGCCTGACCTGCATCTGCACATCGGTAGTGGCGTCCAGGTGGATATCCACATGGAACGACTCAGTGACGATGCCGAGCCAGGGTGTTGGTCTCAGCACCAGCAAGCCCTTGAGCGATAAGTCCACCAACTGCACCGGCCATTCCTGACCGTTTTGCCGAAGTTTGGTCTTGGCATCAAAGGCGATCCGGCGAAAACGACGGCGATCAGACGCATGTTCGGTCATGGTGAAACCCTCTGTGGATGAAGGGATTGTAGCCCTGCGCCACTATTGAGGCTTTATTTCTGTTTTTTTTGCCATGGGAAGGCTCTAGACCAACGTAGGGGGGTGGCCTTTAAGGCCAGTAGCGCTAAACTCGAGCTGGTTGTCCTTTCTGTCCACCCTGGCTGGAATACAAAAAATGAAAAATAATAATAGCCTGCTACGCCACTTACCCTGGCTGGTACTGGCCATAGTAGGCGCGTGCGCCCTGGGCGTAGTGGCGTTGCGCCGCGGCGAGGCGATCAATGCCTTGTGGATCGTGGTCGCCGCGGTGGCGATCTATCTGGTGGCCTATCGTTACTACAGTCTGTTCATCGCCAACAACGTGATGCAACTCGATCCACTACGGGCCACTCCGGCAGTGGTCAATAACGACGGTCTGGACTTCGTGCCGACCAACAAACACATTCTTTTTGGTCACCACTTTGCGGCGATTGCCGGTGCAGGCCCCTTGGTCGGCCCGGTGCTGGCGGCGCAAATGGGTTATCTGCCCGGCACCCTGTGGCTGATCGCCGGGGTGGTGCTGGCCGGTGCGGTGCAGGACTTCATGGTCCTGTTCCTGTCCACCCGTCGTAACGGCCGTTCCCTGGGGGATATGGTTCGTGAAGAGATGGGCCGCATTCCGGGGACCATCGCGCTGTTCGGCTGCTTCCTGATCATGATCATCATCCTCGCGGTGCTGGCGCTGATCGTGGTCAAGGCCCTGGCCGAGAGCCCGTGGGGCATCTTCACGGTGATGGCGACCATCCCGATCGCGATGTTCATGGGCGTCTACATGCGCTACATCCGCCCGGGCCGCATCGGTGAGATTTCGATCGTCGGCGTGCTGTTGCTGCTCGGTTCGATCTGGCTGGGCGGGCAGATTGCCGCCGACCCGGTCTGGGCCAAGGTCTTCAGTTTCACCGGAATCCAGATCACCTGGATGCTGATCGGCTACGGGTTTGTCGCGGCTGTACTGCCGGTGTGGCTGATCCTGGCACCGCGTGACTACCTGTCCACCTTCCTCAAAATCGGCACCATCGTCGCTTTGGCCATCGGCATCCTGGTGACCATGCCCGACCTGAAAATGCCGGCGCTGACCCAATTCATCGATGGCACCGGCCCGGTGTGGAAGGGCGGCCTGTTCCCGTTCCTGTTCATCACCATTGCCTGCGGTGCGGTCTCGGGCTTCCACGCGCTGATCGCTTCGGGTACCACGCCGAAGTTGCTGGCCAGTGAAGGCCATGCCCGTTACATCGGGTATGGCGGCATGTTGATGGAGTCGTTCGTGGCCATCATGGCAATGGTTGCCGCTTCGGTGATCGAGCCTGGCGTGTACTTCGCCATGAATAGCCCGGCGGCGATTGTCGGCTCCGACGTGGTCACCGTCGCTCAAACTGTCAGCAGTTGGGGCTTTGCGATTACGCCTGAGGCGCTGTCGGCCGTTGCCCGTGACATCGGTGAAACCACCGTCCTGGCGCGTGCCGGCGGTGCGCCGACGCTCGCAGTGGGTATTGCGCAGATCCTGCACAGTGTCCTGCCAGGTGAAAACACCATGGCGTTCTGGTACCACTTTGCGATCCTGTTCGAAGCGCTGTTCATCCTGACGGCGGTCGACGCCGGTACCCGTGCCGGGCGCTTCATGCTGCAAGACCTGCTGGGTTCCTTCGTGCCGGCGCTCAAACGCACCGAGTCCTGGACCGCCAACCTGATCGCAACCGCCGGTTGCGTGGCCATGTGGGGTTACCTGCTGTATCAAGGTGTGATCGACCCACTGGGCGGCATCAACACCTTGTGGCCGCTGTTTGGTATCTCCAACCAGATGCTGGCAGGTATCGCGCTGATGCTGGCGACTGTCGTGCTGATCAAAATGAAGCGTCAACGCTACATTTGGGTGACCATGCTGCCGGCTGTCTGGCTGCTGATCTGCACCACCACGGCGGGCTTCATCAAGCTGTTCGACGCTAACCCGGCGATCGGCTTCCTGTCGCTGGCGAAGAAGTACAGCGATGCGCTGGCCAACGGCCAGATCCTGGCCCCGGCCAAAAGTATCGACCAGATGCAGCATGTGATCTGGAATGCCTACACCAACGCAACGCTGACGGCGCTGTTCCTGTTCGTGGTCTTCAGCATTCTGTTCTATGCGCTCAAGGTCGGCATTGCCGCCTGGGGCAACAAAGAACGCACGGATAAAGAAGCCCCGTTCCAGGCCATACCGGACGCATGATCGAGGATTGCAGCCATGTTCAATGACATCAGTCGCCTCGGTAAATACCTCGGTCAGGCCGCGCGCCTGATGGTCGGCATGCCCGACTACGACACTTACGTCGAGCATATGCAAACCAAACACCCGGACAAGCCGATGATGGACTACAAGGCGTTCTTCCGGGAACGCCAGGAAGCCCGTTACGGCGGCAAGGGTGGGCCCAAATGCTGCTGACCCGGTAATTCGGGCTGGCGGTGATTTACTGTGGGAGGGGGCTTGCTCCCGATAGCGATGTGTCAGTGACATACCAGTGCCTGACACACTGCTATCGGGGGCAAGCCCCCTCCCACATTTGTTTCTGTGTTCCTTCAAGGAGAATTTCTTTGTCCTCTCCCATCCCCGTCACCGTCCTTAGTGGCTTCCTCGGCGCCGGCAAGACCACGTTGCTGCGCCACCTGCTCAAAGCCGAGCACGGCTTGAAAATCGCCGTGATCGAAAACGAATTCAGCGACGCCGGTATCGATACCCAGCTATTGGGCGTCGAGCCCGTGCAAGTCATGACCCTGTCCAACGGCTGCGTGTGCTGCACCATCCACACCGACCTGACCAAAGCCCTGTACCTGCTGCTGGAGCGTCTGGACAGCGGCGAGATCGCCTTCGACCGCCTGGTGATCGAATGCACCGGCCTGGCCGACCCTGCCCCCGTGGCCCAGACCTTTTTCATCGATGAAGAGCTGCGCGAGCGCTACATCCTCGACGGCATCATCACCCTGGTGGACGCGGCCCACGCCGAGCACCACCTGAGCCAAACCATCGCCCAAGCGCAGATCGGGTTTGCCGACCGCCTGCTGGTGAGCAAGCGCGACCTGGTAGACGACGCAACCTTCGACGCCCTCAGCCAGCGCCTGACCCGCATCAACCGCCGCGCGCCGATTCGCGTGGTCGACCACGGCGCCATCGACCTGGCCGAATTGCTCGATGTGCGCGGCTTCAACCTCAACGCCGGCATGAGCCTGCGCCCGGTCAGCGCCGCGCCGTCGATCGACCGCATATCCAGCCTGGTGCTGCGCACCGAGCAGCCGCTGGATATCGACCGCCTCAGCGAGTTCATGAACGAACTGCTGGAAGACCACGGCAAGCAATTGCTGCGCTACAAGGGCGTGCTGAACATCGCCGGAGACGATCGGCGCATGGTGTTCCAGGGCGTGCTGAAACTGTACGGCTTCGATTGGGACACCGAATGGGCCGAGGGCGAAGCGCGGGAGAGTGTGATTGTGTTTATTGCCGATGAGTTGCCGGAAGACAAGATTCGCGCAGGCTTTGCGAAGGTCCACCAACTCTGATCTGAAATGCGATCAAAAATGTGGGAGGGGCGGTGCGACGATTCGACTTGCCCCCGATGGCGGTGGGTCAGTCGACACATGTATGGCTGACACACAGCCATCGGGGGCAAGCCCCCTCCCACATTGGGCGGCATTCCAAATTCTGATTGGCATAAAAAAGCCCGGCTCAAGAGCCGGGCTTCTTAGTCAAACAACTGCAATCAAGCGCCGTACACCGGCAGCTTTTTGCAGATGGCCTTGACCTTCTCACGTACCGCATCGATCACGGCGTCGTTGTTCAGGTCAGCCAGGATGTCGCAGATCCAGCCGGCCAGTTCCTTGCACTCTGCTTCCTTGAAGCCACGAGTGGTCACGGCCGGGGTGCCGAAACGCAGGCCCGAGGTGACGAATGGCGAACGTGGATCGTTCGGCACGGAGTTTTTGTTCACGGTGATGAAGGCTTTGCCCAGGGCAGCGTCAGCATCTTTACCGGAGATGTCCTGCTTGATCAGCGACAGCAGGAACAGGTGGTTTTCAGTCCCGCCGGACACCACGTCAAAACCGCGTGCGATAAACACGTCAGCCATGGCCTTGGCGTTTTTCACCACTTGTTGCTGGTAAGTCTTGAACTCAGGCTGCAGGGCTTCTTTGAAGCAGATCGCTTTGGCGGCGATCACGTGCTCCAGCGGGCCGCCTTGGGAGCCTGGGAATACCGCGGAGTTGAGCTTCTTCTCGATCTCGGCGTTGGCGCGAGCCAGGATCAGGCCGCCACGTGGACCGCGCAGGGTTTTGTGCGTGGTGGTGGTGACGACGTCAGCGAACGGAACCGGGTTCGGGTAGACGCCAGCAGCGACCAGACCGGCCACGTGGGCCATGTCGACGAACAGGTACGCGCCCACTTTGTCGGCGATTGCGCGGAAACGTGGGAAGTCGAGGATCTGCGAGTAGGCAGAGAAACCGGCCACGATCATTTTCGGCTTGTGCTCGACCGCCAGGCGCTCGACTTCGTCGTAGTCGATCAGGCCGTTGGCATCGATGCCGTATTGAACGGCGTTGTACAGCTTGCCGGAGGAAGAAACGCTGGCACCGTGGGTCAGGTGACCGCCGTGGGCCAGGCTCATGCCCAGGATGGTGTCGCCGCCTTGCAGCAGGGCCAGGTAAACGGCGCTGTTGGCTTGGGAGCCGGCGTGTGGCTGGACGTTGGCGTAATCGGCGCCGAACAGTTGCTTGGCGCGGTCGATGGCCAGTTGCTCAACCACGTCGACGTATTCGCAGCCGCCGTAGTAGCGCTTGCCTGGGTAGCCTTCGGCGTACTTGTTGGTCAGAACCGAACCTTGAGCCTCCATGACCGCAGGGCTGGTGTAGTTTTCCGAAGCGATCAGCTCGATGTGCTCTTCCTGGCGCACGGCTTCTTGCTCCATGGCGGCGAAGAGATCGGCGTCGTACTTGGCAATAGTCAAATCACGGCTGAACATGGCGGTCCTCAAGGATCGGGGGCAGAAAAGGAAGGCATTCTAACCCAACGGGTTTTAGATGGCATATGAAAGGACGTCATGTCGCGGACAAGCGGCTTTCATCTGTGAACGGGCGGTGACTGTACCGGCGCCATCGGGGGCAAGCCCCCTCCCACATTTTGATGTGTGAACACAATCCAGTGTGGGAGGGGGCTTGCCCTCGATGAGGCCAGCGGCTTCACCGCAGATATTCAGTCGAACATGAACAACGCATCATTGCTGAACTGCGCCGCGAACCGATTCGGCGGCATCGGCCGCCCGAACAAGTAACCTTGCACCTCATCGCAGCCATGCTCGCGCAGGAAGTCCAGCTGTTCATGGGTCTCCACGCCCTCGGCGATCACCGCCAGGTTGAGGCTGTGGGCCATGGCAATGATCGCTCGGGCGATTTGCGCATCCTGCTCGCCGGACGGCAGGCCGTCGACGAAGGAGCGGTCAATCTTGAGCACGTCGATGGGGAACTGCTTGAGGTAGTTGAGCGACGAATAGCCGGTGCCGAAGTCGTCCACTGCGATGCTCAGGCCGAGGTTTTTCAGGCTGGCGAGGATCTGCAGGGCTTCGTTGACTTCGCGCATCAGGATACTTTCGGTCAGCTCCAGCTCCAGGCACGCCGGCGGCAGGCCGGTGTCCTTGAGGATGGTGGCGATACGCTCACCCAACTGACCGTCGGAGAACTGCCGCGCCGAGATGTTCACCGAGACTTTCGGCACCCGCACTTTGTTCTCGTGCCAGGTCTTGAGCTGACGGCAGGCTTCGCTGATCACCCAGTCGCCCACGTCCACCACCAGGCCCAGCTCTTCGAGCACCGGAATAAAGTCCCCCGGCGGCACCAGGCCACGACGCGGGTGGCGCCAGCGCAGCAGAGCTTCGGCGCCGGTCAGGCGTTTGCCGTCGCCGCTGAATTGCGGCTGGTAATAGAGTACGAACTCGTTCTGCTCCAGGGCATGGCGCAGATCGCTTTCCAACTCCAGCCGCTCCAGGGCGCTGGCGTTCATGTCGGCCTGGTAGAACTGGAAGTTGTTCTTGCCGCGCTCCTTGGCGTGATACATCGCGGTGTCGGCGTTTTTCATCAACTGGCTCAGCTCGTTGCCGTCCTGCGGGCTGAGGGCGATGCCGATACTCGCGGTGACGAAGAACTCGCGGCCTTCCAGCACGAAGGGTTTGACCAGGCTGGCGAGGATTTGCTCGGCCACGTTAATCGCGCGGTTCAGCGCCAGTTCGCGGCTGGTCCGCGGCTGCAGGAGCAGGGTGAACTCGTCACCGCCCATGCGCGCCACGGTGTCGTCTTCGGCCACGCAGCCGAGCAGGCGGGTGGCCATTTCCTTGAGCATACGGTCGCCGGCGGCGTGGCCCAGGGAGTCGTTGATCGGTTTGAAACGGTCGAGGTCGAGGAACATCAGCACCACCCACGACTTCTGCCGTTCGGCCGACTGCAGCGCGGTGTGCAGACGGTCCTGGAACAGCGTGCGGTTGGGCAGGTGGGTCAGGGCGTCGTAATAGGCCAGGCGGTGGATGCGCTGTTCGCTGGCCTTGCGCTCGCTGATATCGCTGAAGAAGCAGACATAGCTGGCCAGGTCGCCTTCATCGTCGAATACGGCGGTAATGCCGACCCAGGCCGGGTAATGCTCGCCGTTGCGGCGCTTGAGCCACACTTCGCCTTCCCAGGTGCTGTGCTGGTGCAACTGCTTGAGCACGTAGCGCAGGTGGGCTTCCTGTTGCTCGTCGACGGTGAGCATGTTCGGCAACTGGTCGAGCACGTCTGCTACGGCGTAGCCACTGACGCGACTGAACGCCTCGTTGGCCTGCACGATATAGCCCGCCGGGTCGGTGATCAGGATCGCCGACGTAGAGTGCTCGAATACCGTGGCGGCCATGCGCAGGTCTTTCTCTGCGCGGCGCTGCTGGCTGATATCGCGACCCACGCCGAGGATGCCCTCGAAGGCGCCGTGCTCGTCCCACACCAACACCAGGCGCAACTCGATCGGTACTTTGCGCCCGTCGGCGCGCAGGCAGTCGAACAGGAACAGTTGGGTATGGATGTCATCACGCAGCTTGGCCAGCGCCTGCGCGTCGCCCAAGGCCCGGCTGACTTGCTCGACCAGGCTGTAGATGCCGGCCAGTTGCTGCGGGTTGGCGATGATCGACTGCCAGCCATTCTTGAACACCCAGTCCACGTCATACCCCAGCACGGCGCTGACCGATGGGCTGATGTAGTTGAGGGCGAGCCGGCTGTCGGTGGAGCAGATCACGTCGCTGATGCTTTCGGCCAGCATGCGGTAGCGCTGTTCACTGTCACGCAGGGATTCGCTGGCTTCGATCTGATCGGTAATGTCCTTGGCCACGCCGATGATACGCGTGACCTGCGCGGTCTTGTCCCCGGCCAGGGCTTGCTCGCGGATATCGAAGCGGCGCCATTGGTTATTGCGGTGGCGAAAGCGTAACTGGCAGTGCAGTTGGGTCGAATAGCCGGCTTGGCGCTGCTGCTGGCGTAAGTCGTGGTAATGCTCGGCGTCTTCGGGGTGCAGCAGGATTTCCCAGAAGTACTCGCCCATTTGCTGCAGTTCGGCCTTGTTGTAGCCGAGGGTGTGGCCCAGATGGTGGTTGCTGAAAATCATCCGTTGGCTGATCACATCCTGCACATACAGGTGATCAGGCACGGTGCGCACCACGTCCGACCAGAAACTCTCGCGCTCCACCAGCGACAGTTCGACCAGCTTGCGGCTGGTGATGTCGCTGATGCTGAGGATCACCGCCTTGAAGTCGTCGCGCTGTTCCGGCAGGCGCATCACCAGCCATAAGTATTGGAGGTTGCCGGCTACGTCGTTGAGCTGGATTTCCAGCTCCAAATGGCTCTGTTGGGTCAGTACCGCCTCGAGCACCTGATAGCCGATGGCCGTGGCGTTGCGTGGGCAATCGTCGATCAGGCGTTCCCAGGCTTGCTCGCACGAGCTGACGTTCAACAGGCGCACCGCCACCTGGTTGACCTCGGTGACGCGCAGTTCCCTGAGCAATTGGCGCCGCGCTTCGGGGTTGCCCTGCAGCCACTCGTGCAATTGCTCGCGTGTGTGGATCTTGGCCTTGTCGAAGAACGCATTGAGCTCCGACAGGTCAAGCACGCACAGGGCCACGCCGGTGCCTTCGAAAATATCCTGATAACGCCGCCGGCCTTCGTTCACCTGGCGCTGACGGCGGCGCATATTCAACAGCACGATCACCGGGACCAACGAGAAGGCAAGGCCCAGCAGGCACTTGCCGATAAACGCCGGCAGCAGTTGTTCCAGGACGGCGTTACGGTCGAAGAGGCCGTGCAGTTGCCAGTCGCTTTTGCTCAGGGGCGTGACCAGGACGCTTTTATTCAGTTCGTCCGGGGTCAGGGCGGCGCCCCATGGTGTCGACATGCCGCTGTCACGGCTGACCACGCGGTGGTTCAGGCTATTCTCGATGGCCCACATCGGCCGCTGGCCTTGGCCGTCCTGGCGGGTCAGGCTGGCCAGGTAGTTCGGCGCCAGGCGCAGTGCCCAGTACATTTTCGAATCGCCACTGGGCTGATGCAGCAACAGATAGATGACGGTGCCGTCGTTGTCGTTGCTCAGGTAGTAGGGCTGGGAATGGCTGCGCTTGACCAGTTCCTCGAGCAAGTCGCGGTCCTGACTGTCTTTGTCCGTGTCGCGGATCATCGCGCCGCTGGGGGCGAGCAGCGCGAAGCTGCGCAGTTCCGGCAGGGAGCGCTGCAAGGTGTGCATCAAGGCCTGTTGCTGTGCGTCATTGCGCGGCGGCTCGACCATCGGCAGCAGATTCAGGGCGATCTGTGCGCTCAGGGCCATGTTCAGGCTGATCTGTTCCGCCAGGTCGGCGCTGTAGTCGATGGTGTATTGCTGCTGGTTTTTCTGGTTCTGCTGCAGTTGGTCGAGCAGTTGCCAGAACAATAGCGCGAGCAACATGAGGACAAGCGTCGCCAATGCGCCTTTGAGGGTGCCGTGCAGGGGCGCTCCCGGCGCTATATGAGCGGCGCGCAGGGGAGTGGGCGGCGTGACTTTGGACAAGCTGTGATCCTGCGGTTTGGCTGGACTGGCGCGCGACATGCACTATAAGCCGGGCGCACGAAGGGCGGCTAGCATGCCTTGAGTTGTGGCAAAGTGCCAGTCCTGCCTGGCTGGACTGCCCTGGCGCATTCAGGTAGCTTTGCCGGTTACGCGGGGGCGTTCCAGCCCCAGACAATCAGGCTTTTTCCGCTCGCAGGCATTGACCAGGGTCAACGGCCCGCGCGGCGCATGGCCTGGCACGGGCTTCGCCCGCTCAATTCATCAGTCACTGACGCTAGGTTCACCATGGCTCAATACGTCTTCACCATGCATCGGCTGGGAAAAGTTGTTCCGCCGAAGCGGGAAATCCTGAAAAACATTTCGCTGTCCTTCTTCCCTGGCGCCAAGATCGGCGTGCTCGGCCTCAACGGTTCGGGTAAATCCACCCTGCTGAAAATCATGGCCGGCGTCGACACCGAGTTCGAAGGCGAAGCTCGCCCGATGCCTGAACTGAACATCGGCTACCTGCCGCAAGAGCCGATCCTGGACCCGACCAAGACCGTGCGTGAAGTGGTCGAGGAAGCCGTCAGCGTGATCAAGAACGCTCAGGCCCGCCTGGACGAGGTCTACGCCGCCTACGCCGAACCGGACGCCGACTTCGACAAGCTTGCCGCCGAGCAGGCCAAGCTCGAAGCGATCCTGCAGGCCGGTGACGGTCACAACCTGGAACGCCAACTGGAAGTCGCCGCCGATGCGCTGCGCCTGCCTGCGTGGGACGCCAAGATCGAATTCCTGTCCGGTGGTGAGAAGCGCCGTGTGGCCCTGTGCCGCCTGCTGCTGTCGGCCCCCGACATGCTGCTGCTCGACGAACCGACCAACCACTTGGACGCCGATTCCGTCGCCTGGCTGGAGCATTTCCTTCACGATTTCCCGGGCACCGTGGTTGCGATCACGCACGACCGGTACTTCCTGGACAACGTCGCCGGCTGGATTCTCGAACTCGACCGTGGTGCCGGTATCCCTTACGAGGGCAACTACTCCGGTTGGCTCGAAGCCAAGTCCGACCGTCTGGCCGCTGAATCCAAGCAGCAGTCGGCCCACGAAAAAGCCATGAAGGAAGAACTGGAGTGGGTGCGCAAGGGCGCCAAGGCCCGCCAGTCCAAATCCAAGGCCCGTCTGCAACGCTTTGAAGAAATGCAGTCGCAGGAATTCCAGAAGCGCAGCGAAACCAACGAGATCTACATCCCGGCCGGTCCGCGCCTGGGTGACAAGGTCATCGAATTCAAGAACGTTTCCAAAGGCTACGGCGACCGCGTGCTGATCGACAATCTGTCGTTCTCCATGCCAAAAGGCGCGATCGTCGGTGTTATCGGCGGTAACGGTGCGGGTAAATCCACACTGTTCCGCATGCTGATGGGCAAGGAAACCCCAGACTCCGGCACCATCGAAGTCGGTGAAACCGTGCAACTGGCCTGCGTGGACCAGAGCCGCGAAGACCTCGATGGCAGCAAGACTGTGTTCCAGCAGATTTCCGACGGTTCCGACCAGATCCGCATCGGCAACTATGAAATCCCGTCGCGCACCTACGTCGGCCGTTTCAACTTCAAGGGTGGCGACCAGCAGAAGTTCGTCAAGGACCTGTCCGGTGGTGAGCGCGGTCGCTTGCACCTGGCCTTGACCCTGAAAGAGGGCGGCAACGTGTTGCTGCTCGACGAACCGTCCAACGACCTCGACGTTGAAACCCTGCGTTCCCTGGAAGAGGCCCTGCTGGACTTCCCGGGCGCCGCCATTGTGATCTCTCACGATCGGTGGTTCCTTGACCGCGTGGCGACCCACATCCTGGCGTATGAAGACGACTCCCAGGCGGTGTTCTTCGAAGGTAACTACACCGAGTACGAAGCGGATCGCAAGAAACGCTTGGGCGAAGCCGCTGCCCAGCCGCACCGTGTACGGCACAAAAAATTGGCCTAACTTTGGTCGGTTTAGAAAAAGCGGAGCCTTCGGGCTCCGTTTTTTTTGCCCATTATTCCTGGCACACATCGATCAATTGTGGGAGGGGCGGTGCGACGATTCGACTTGCCCTCGATAGCGATTTTTCAGTTGGTGCATGACTCTGTTTTGAAATCCCTTTTTAGGTGCGATAAATGCCTGTTTTTCAGGTTTATTTATATCCAACGCACCATTTAAATTCATAAAGGCGACATTTTGCCCTGTCGCGGTGCGACATGAATTGATAAAGTCCGGCTCAATCGCCCTTAACGACAATAAATTTGCCGAGACTTTTCATGATCGAATCCGTTGAATCCTTCCTCGCCCGTCTCAAGAAACGCGACCCCGACCAGCCGGAATTCCACCAGGCCGTAGAAGAAGTCCTACGCAGCCTGTGGTCGTTTCTTGAAGCCAACCCCCACTACCTGACCTCGGGCATTCTGGAGCGCATCTGCGAGCCGGAACGTGCGATTACTTTCCGGGTGTCGTGGGTTGATGATCACGGCAAGGTGCAGGTCAATCGCGGTTTCCGTATCCAGATGAACAGCGCCATCGGCCCCTACAAGGGCGGCCTGCGCTTTCACCCGTCGGTCAACTTGGGCGTGCTGAAATTCCTCGCCTTTGAACAGACCTTCAAAAACTCCCTGACCTCGCTGCCCATGGGCGGCGGCAAAGGCGGTGCGGACTTTGACCCCAAGGGCAAGAGCGACGCTGAAGTGATGCGCTTCTGCCAGGCATTCATGAGCGAGTTGTACCGCCATATCGGCGCGGACGTGGACGTACCCGCCGGCGATATCGGGGTGGGCGCCCGCGAGATCGGCTTCCTGTTCGGCCAGTACAAACGCCTGAGCAACCAGTTCACCTCGGTGCTGACCGGCAAGGGCATGACCTACGGCGGCAGCTTGATCCGCCCCGAAGCCACCGGTTTTGGCTGCGTGTACTTCGCTGAAGAAATGCTCAAGCGCGATGGCCTGCGGGTTGAAGGCAAGCGCGTGGCGGTCTCCGGCTCTGGCAACGTGGCGCAATACGCTGCGCGCAAGGTTATGGATTTGGGCGGCAAGGTGATTTCGCTGTCCGACTCCGAAGGCACCCTGTACGCCGAAAGCGGTTTGACCGAGGCGCAATGGTCGGCGCTGCTGGAGTTGAAAAACGTCCAGCGCGGTCGCATCAGCGAGCTGGCGGCGCGTTACGGCCTGGAGTTCCGTGCCGGTAAAACCCCGTGGGAGCTGGCGTGCGATATCGCGCTGCCGTGCGCCACCCAGAACGAACTCGACGCCGACGCTGCCCGCGCCCTGTTGCGCAACGGCTGCATCTGCGTGGCCGAAGGCGCCAACATGCCGACCACCCTGGAGGCTGTGGATATCTTTATCGACGCGGGCATTCTGTTCGCCCCGGGCAAGGCGTCCAACGCCGGCGGCGTGGCGGTGAGTGGCCTGGAAATGTCGCAGAATGCCATGCGCCTGCTGTGGACCGCCGGAGAGGTGGACAGCAAACTGCACAACATCATGCAGTCGATCCATCATGCGTGCGTGCATTACGGTGAGGAGAACGGCCGGGTCAACTACGTGAAGGGCGCCAATATCGCGGGCTTCGTCAAAGTCGCCGACGCGATGCTGGCCCAAGGCATCGTCTAGGCCTCGGCCTCGATGCGCAGCACGTCGATCACCTGATCGCCGACGGGGCGTTGCCACAGCACCTCGTCGCCCACCTGGGCCCCGAGCAGCGCCCGACCCAGGGGTGAACCCCAGTTGATCAGGCCCGCGCCGGCATCGGCCTGGTCTTCACCGACCAACTGAATGCGCTGCTGCTCGTCCTGCTCATTGGCGAAGGTCACCCAACTGCCGATCTGCACCTGGTCGGTGGAAACGGCGGGCGCCACCACCTGGGCGCTCTGCACCCGCTGGTTGAAGTAACGCAAATCCCGCTCAAGGTCGGCCTGGCGCTGTTTGTCGGCCTGTTCGCCCTTGGCGGATTCGACGCTGTATTCATGCTGCAACTGCGCGACCTTGGCCTGTAACTGCGCCAACCCGCGCGCGGTGAGGCGATTGGGTTGCTCGCTGACCTGACGCTCGACCGGTGTGTCGGCCTGGGCGGCGGCGCTGTCTTCATTTACAAAAGCTCGGCTCATGACAGGCTCCCTCTGTGGAGTTTGGGCCATGTTCGCCGCACTTTAGTTTCGACGAATGTCTGAAAGCGACCTATCGCGAGCGATAAGCCTTGGCCGCGTCGCGATCTTTCTCCTGCTGCCAGGCGCGCTCGCGGTCGTCCCAATGGCGGTCTTTGTAGTCGCGCAGCTCTTCGCTTTCGCGCATGGCCTTGCACTGGCGAAAGCCATCTTCCCAGCCTTCGGCGTATACGCGGTCTTTCAGATAACGCGGCACATTCTTGCGAAATTCGCCAGTGATCACCCCCGCCGCCTGGCGACCGCTGCTGCAACCGTCATCGAAGCCATCGGCAAACGCCGGTGGGTAGCCCTTGGCCAGCAACTCCTGATGGGTCGATTGGCAACCCGACAGCCCCACCACCGCACACAGCATTACTGCATACCGCCACATTGCTTGCTCCCTGGCCGTTTCACGGCTGATAGGGGAAGTCTAGAAGGGGATTCGTCGGGGGGATGTGAAAGGGGGGTGAGAAAGGTGTGGAGCATCGCGCTGCTTAAGGCGAACGCTATACATATGGCGAGGGAGCTTGCGCCCTCGCCACCGGAAGCTAAGCCGTCTGGGTTATCGCCAGCGCAGCATGCTCAGCCAATTCCTGTTGGATAAACGCCGCGATCATTGCGCGATACACCTGTTCGGTGACGTCTGGATTGGCGCCGACTGTGTGGGATAGGTCGCGCACTTTGCTGATTACCTGTTCGACCCGCTGTGGTGCCTTGACGCCGTCGGTGTCTTTTTTGAAGTGCGCCGCCTGGGAAACGTACTGGCCGCGTTCGGCCAACAGGCTGACGATTTGCTGGTCGAGGCGGTCGATGTTGCTTCGGACTTGTTCAAGCGTGGTGCAGTTAACGGCCATGTTGAGTGAACTCCTGATTGTGCGGGCAATGCTAACAAAGTGTGGGAGGGGGCGTGCTCCCGATTGCGGCGTGTCGGTCAGCCTATTTATAGCTGACCCACCGCTATCGGGAGCAAGCCCCCTCTCACATTTTTAGTCAGTAGTGATACCACTTCATTTCAAGCATTACCTCATTCACCGGCGTCGACAAGTGGCTGTACTCGCGCTGGGCGCTCAGGCGCAGGCCGAGGTTGCGCGACAATTCCCACTGCTGGTTCAGGCTGATGCTGCGCCGCACTTCGCCATTGGTGAAGAAGTCCCCCTTGGCTTCCAGGCTCAGGTTGCCCAGCGGGTTTTTCCACAGCACGCCGGTGTTAAAGCCGGCGGCGGGGGAGATGGCTTCGCTGAAGTCATTGTTGTGTTCCACGCGCACGGTGCCGAGGGCGAAGCCGAGCATGTCGTCGCGCAGTTGCCAGGTGCCGCCGGCGCCGCCGTTGACATGGGCGACCAGGGTTTCGTCGTCGTGTTTGCCCGGCACACGTTCCAGGCCGCCAGTGACTTGCCATGACCAGGGTTGCAGCAGCGCGTTGCGCGGAGTCAGGGAGCGGATGGTGGCCAGGTCCAGTTGCTGCAGTTGCCAGTGATTGCCTTCGTACTGGCGCAGTTTCATTTGCAGGATCTCGATCTGCGCGCCGAGGGGGAAGCCTTCGGCGTTGTCGTTGAGGTCGTGGTAGGCCATGCGCAGGCCGTATTCACCGAAGGCTTTGTCGCCACGGGTGCCGATGCCGGCTTGCCAGGTGCGCGATTCGTGGCCGTTTTCCGGTAACCCAGGGGGGGCGACTTTAAGGTCTGGCGCCGGGTTCTGGTTGATCGCACGCAGCAGTTCGAAGCTGCGTTGGGAGCGTTCGGTGTCGCGCTCCAGGCCATTGGCGCGGTAGCGGCCGAGGCGGTAGGCGGCGTCGATGATCAGGGCCTGGCGATCCTTGGCGATGGCCTTGAACGCGGGTGCCTGCAATTGTTTCTGGTCGTCGCTGACTTTCAGCACCCATTGCTGCTCATCGCTGTCCAGCGGCTTGGCACGTTCCAGCAACTCGCGCTCGCGGGAGGGCCGGTAGTCGATTTTCTCGACCAGACCGGCGTCTTTCACCGCCTTGACCGTGTCAGTCGGAATCGCGGTGAGCGGGAATTGCTCGGTCAGGCGCAGGCCGGGGCGGGCCACTTGCAGCAATTCCAGCAGGCGGTAGGAGCAGTTTTCGTCGAAGAAGAAGTAGTCGAACTGGATCTGCTTGAGCTCCCACACGTGCTCGACCATGCGCTCGGTCTCGACCTGGGTCAGGTTCAGGCGGTATTCCCACAGGTCGCGGTTTTCCAGGCTGCGGTATTCCGAGAGTTTCTCCTGGTAGGGCACCAGCGCAAACAGGCCGGGGTAGCCACCCATCAGGCCTTTCCAGGCGTAGAGGATGCTGTTGTCCGAGCCTTCGATATACGCGCCGAAGTTGATCGCATAGCTGAGCAGTGCCGTGTTGTTGCTCTGCACGTCCGCCTGGTCGATGCGCAGCAAGGTGTGGCCGAACATCGATGAGGGGCTGTTGAGGTAGGCCGCCGGGAAGATCAGCACCGCGCTATGGGGCGCGACGTCCTTGAACCATTGCTTGAATTCGCTGCAGTCCACGGCGGGCAGGTCGTTCAGGTGCAACTGATCCTTGAGCCAGCGGGTGCGTGCGGGGTAAACGCATTGGGCGTGTTTTTCACCCAGGCTGGCCGGCGCGTAGAGCGCGTCGACGGTGGCCTTGAGCTCCGCATCCGGGTGATGAGCACCGTCGGCTGCGATGAAGAATTTTTTGTCGCTGACATAGCTGCGCCAGCCACTGACTTTGCCGGCTTCGTAATGGCCCAGGGACAACCAGAACGGATCGTTGGCCAATTGCTGCAAACGCTGATCATCAAGATGCGGCGTCGCGTACAGCGGGGCGCAGGCGAAGAGTGCCATCCAGGCAAGGCGTTTGAGCATAGGGGCAACTTAAGTCGGAAAAAGTGAGACCCAAACGGGGAGGCGGGTCCAAAAGTAAAACCCGCGCCGTGGAGGGCGCGGGCGGGTCGAGCTTAAGCCTGGGTTACGTATTTCGCCAGACGGGCATCACTTTTCAGTACAGCCAGGGTGTTGTTGTGCACATCGTCAGCGGTCACATCGGCCTTGCTGAAGATTTGCTGGAAGTGCTCGTGAGTCACTGCAGCGAAGTGCTCGCGATCTTCAGGTGCAACGCCCAGTACCACGGCGTAGGTGGTCAGCGCTTCGCCATTGCCTTTTGCCATGTCTTCGGACAGCTCGTTCATCATGCCATTCATGGCAATCCACGACTTGCCGCCGTAGGTCAGGGCGCTGTTGGTGCTGCAACCGTTGGTGCCCGAGGTCATGCCGAAAGTGGCGTTGCCTGAGGTGCCGTTGGTGGTGGAAGCCAGGAAGTGCGCCGGAGTACCGCGCTGGCCTTCGAACAGCATGTTGCCCCAACCGCAGTTCGGGCCACCGGGTGATTCAGCCATTGCATTGAGGGAAACGACGGTGAAGAGAGTACCGAGAAGGATCCGTTTCATAGCTTTGTTCTCTTTGTGTGCAAACCAATGGACAAGGGTCAGGCACTTCATAGCGCCTTAGGGGCCAATTATTAGTCTAGCCCGCGCAGTTTGGAGTTTAGGCAGGTTCCAGGGGTTCCGTGATTTTTTATAAAACAAACAGAGATGTCGCGTTTTTTTTGTAGGACGCATGCCGTGTCTATGCTTTACCTCAGGCTCGCCTTGCCAGAGCGCGCAACGGAGAGCCAGAATGCCGCCATCTGCCCCGCCTGATGTAAGGAAGCCCGATGCCTGATCCTGTTGCTGCCAGCTTGCGTCTAGCGCCCGACGCGCTGACTCGCCCTTTCTCCGCTGAACAGTTCAGCTTCTCGACCACCAATGATTTGGAGCCCTTTCGCGGTGTGCTTGGCCAGGAACGTGCGGTTGAAGCCTTGCAGTTCGGTGTGGCCATGCCACGCCCCGGTTACAACGTGTTTGTCATGGGCGAGCCGGGCACCGGCCGCTTTTCGTTCGTCAAACGTTACCTGAAGGCCGAAGGCAAACGCCTACAGACCCCGGCGGACTGGGTCTATGTGAATAATTTCGATGAGCCCCGCGAACCGCGCGCGCTGGAACTGCCTGCGGGCGGCGCTGCGGCGTTCATCGCCGATATCAATGGTTTGGTCGATAACTTGGTGGCGACCTTCCCGGCCGTCTTCGAGCACCCGACGTATCAACAACGCAAAAGCGCCATCGACCGCGCGTTCAACCAGCGTTACGACAAGGCGTTGGACGTGATCGAGCGCCTGGCCCTGGAAAAGGACGTGGCGCTGTACCGCGACAGTTCCAACATCGCGTTTACCCCGATGCTCGACGGCAAGGCGCTGGACGAGGCCGAGTTCTCGCAACTGCCGGAAGTCGATCGCGAGCGATTCCATACCGATATTTCCGAACTGGAAGAACGCCTCAACGAAGAGTTGGCCAGCCTGCCGCAGTGGAAGCGTGAGTCGAACAACCAACTGCGCCATTTCAACGAAGAAACCATCACCCTGGCCCTCCAGCCATTGCTGTCACCGTTGTCGGAAAAGTACGCGGAGAACGCTGCGGTGTGCGGTTACCTGCAAGCCATGCAGGTGTACTTGCTGAAAACCGTGGTCGAGCAATTGGTGGACGACGCCAAGACCGACGCCCAGGCCCGCAAGCTGCTCGAAGAGCAGTACTGCCCGAGCCTGGTGGTCGGCCATCCGGTCAACGGCGGCGCGCCGGTGGTGTTTGAACCGCACCCGACCTACGACAACCTGTTCGGCCGTATCGAATACAGCACCGACCAGGGCGCGCTCTACACCACCTATCGCCAGTTGCGTCCGGGCGCCTTGCACCGGGCCAACGGCGGGTTCCTGATCCTCGAAGCCGAAAAGATGCTCAGCGAGCCGTTTGTGTGGGACGCCCTCAAGCGTTCCCTGCAGTCGCGCAAGCTGAAGATGGAATCGCCGCTGGGCGAACTGGGCCGCCTGGCCACCGTGACGCTAAACCCGCAAATGATCCCGTTGCAGGTCAAGGTGATCATTATCGGTTCGCGCCAGCTGTACTACGCGCTGCAGGACGCCGATCCAGACTTCCAGGAAATGTTCCGGGTGCTGGTGGATTTCGACGAAGACATCCCGATGGTCGACGAAAGCCTGGAGCAGTTCGCGCAGTTGCTGAAAACCCGCACCTCGGAAGAAGGCATGGCGCCGCTGACCTCGGACGCGGTGGCGCGGTTGGCCACCTACAGCGCACGCCTGGCCGAACACCAGGGGCGTTTGTCGGCACGCATTGGCGACTTGTTCCAACTGGTCAGCGAGGCGGATTTCATTCGCCACCTGGCGGGCGACGAAATGACCGACGCCGGCCACATCGAACGCGCGCTGAAGGCCAAGGCCACGCGTACCGGGCGTGTGTCGGCGCGGATTCTCGACGACATGCTCGCCGGGGTGATCCTGATCGACACCGCCGGTGCGGCGGTCGGCAAGTGCAACGGGCTGACGGTGCTGGAAGTCGGTGATTCGGCGTTCGGCGTGCCGGCGCGGATTTCCGCCACGGTGTACCCGGGCGGCAGCGGCATCGTCGACATCGAGCGCGAGGTTAACCTCGGCCAGCCGATTCACTCCAAGGGCGTGATGATCCTCACCGGTTACCTGGGCAGTCGTTATGCCCAGGAATTCCCGCTGGCGATTTCCGCAAGTATCGCGTTGGAACAGTCCTACGGTTACGTGGACGGTGACAGCGCATCCCTGGGCGAGGCCTGCACCTTGATTTCGGCCTTGTCGAAAACCCCGCTCAAGCAGTGCTTTGCCATCACCGGTTCGATCAACCAATTTGGTGAAGTGCAGGCGGTAGGCGGGGTCAACGAGAAGATCGAAGGTTTCTTCCGCCTCTGCGAAGCGCGCGGTCTGACCGGCGAGCAAGGCGCGATCATTCCGCAAGCCAACGTGGCGACGCTGATGCTTGATGAGAAGGTGTTGCAGGCCGTGCGTGCCGGGCAATTCCATATCTATGCGGTGCGCCAGGCGGATGAGGCGTTGAGCCTGTTGGTCGGCGAGCCGGCGGGTGAGCCGGACGCGCAAGGGCAATTCCCCGAAGGCACGGTGAATGCGCGCGTGGTAGAGCGTTTGCGTGCGATTGCCGAGATGATCAGCGAGGAAGACTTGAAGGAAGCAGAGAAAGAACTGGCGCAGCAGACGTTGGCTGAAACCAAGCCAAGCTGAAGCGTTAACCCGCCACAAAATTGACTCCAGGTTAGGGGCCAACGCCCGTTGGTCCCTACAGCCTTGGTTTATCGCAGTTTTCTTCTATTCTGAGCACTAGGGATATCCACAGGAGTCGCAGGATAGAGACGGTCTCGCCGTGCTTGAGGCTGAACACTGATCTACCGAGGGTCGCCGCCATGCCGCGCAACCTTTGCCTCACCCGCCAGTGCCTGGGCTTGGGCACCCGTATCGAATGCTTCGTTCGTCCTCTCGCTGGGGACAACGGGATGTGGACGTTGCTGTTTGCCGCCGGTATGACCGGCGAGCAGCCTTCCACCGTCAAATCCGAAGGTCCGTTTCATGGGCCTTTCGTGGCCGAGACCATTCTGCAAACGATCGTCGATAACCTGACACAGCACGGCTACGAGCTGGCGGACGAGCCGCAGATCTGGTGCCTGCATGTGCAGGCCCACCTGCGACTGCTCAACAATGGGCAGGAACGCCTGGCCTTGTAAGCGCCGATCATTTGCTTTCGGGCTTGTCCAGCTTGACCTCGAAGCCGTACTGCACGGTGCTCAGGTCGGTGCGCTGGTAGCTTTCCAGCAGGGTCGGCCGGCCGTAGAAGTAATGCACGTCAAACAACGCCGTGCCGTATTCCTCGGCGCGGTGGCTGACCCCGAGAATTTCCTTGAGGTAGTTGCCGCTGGCGTCCTTGGCATAGAAGCGCCAGCTGTCGGACGGGAACTGCGCCTGGTCGATGATCAGCGCGTTGTCCTTGAGCGACAGGCCCTTGGGCAACTTGGCCACGTCAATCGTGGCTTTGTCGATGGTGGTCAGGAACAGCGGAATCGAGCCCACCACAAACGCCGGGTTCTCCGGGAACAGGTTGAGGTCGTAGGTGAGGGTGCCGCGTGCAGGGTTCAGCTCGAAGGCTTCGCTCGGCAACTCGATGGGCTCGCCGCGCGCGCCTTTTTCATCCGCCGTGAAAAACGTCACCGGGGCTTCGCCGCTGTTGCGTTCGGCGCCTGCCAGTTCGTCGTTGAAGGTAAAGGGGTGGTCAAACACGATATGCGCGGCGCTGGCATCTTCGACGGACTGGCTGATGGTCACGCTGTTTTTTAGCTGGTCCTCGGTCATTGTCGCGTTTTTGAGCCAGTTGGCAGCGTCGTCGTCATACACCGTTACCGCCATCGGCAAGGCTTGTACGGTTTTCTGCAGACTGTTTTTGTCGAAGCGCAACACCGGCAAGTCGAGGTCCTTGCGGGTCACCGTGGCCGTGGAAAAGTCCAGTACGTCGACCTGCAGCGTGTCGATCAGGCCGTTGAAGTAGACCTTGGCGTAATGGCTGTTTTGCTGGTGTTCGAAGGCTTTTTGTTCGTCCGTCAGTTGTTTTTCAAACGTGTCCGACCAGGCTTTCTGCTTTTGCATCTGCGCCAGTTGTTTTTCGTAGAACGCCACCTGCGCGCTACTTTCATTGATCGAACCAGAGCGCGTGAGGAATAGCCCGGTACTGTCGCGCGCCTGGACCAGCAAAGGGTTCGGCGATTCGTCGGCGGCTTGCGCTGCCAGCGGTTCGTGGTTGGTCAGTTCGATCTCAGCGTAGTTTTTTTCCAGGCTCAGCAGCTTGAGGGTGATATTGCCGTCGGTGCGCGGGTGGCCCAGGTCTTGTTTCGACAAATCGAACGTCAGCACCTTGCCCGGTGCAATGACCTCAACCGTGCCTTTGAGGCTGACGGGCTGCGGCTGGCTTTTGTTTTCCGTCTCGATGCCGTCGATGAACGGGTAGGTCACCGTCAGGTCATCGGGGTTGGTCAGGTTGGAACTGCTGGGGCTCAATTGGATGCCGGGATCGGTTTCCGACCATTCCGGCTGGAAGGGGATGACTTTGTTATTGCTCAAGGTCACCGACTGCCATTCCAGGCCGTGGGGGAAGGGGAACTGGTCGGGCATATTGAAGTTGAACGGGAACACCGGCTGCAGATCGGTCAGGTAGTCGGAGTGGGAGGTCTTGCGCAGTACGAACAGGCCGTTGATATAGGTATCGACCAGCGCCTGGGGCGTGGGGTAGTGCTTGAGCAGCGCCAGGCTGTCTTCGCCGTATTCGGCTTCGATAGGCTTGGTGGCGAGCTTGACCCGCGCGCGTTCCAGTAACAGCAGCGAACCGCCAAGGTCGGCGATGGCGTCACGCAGTTTTGGGTCCTGGATACTGTCGAGCGACTGTTCGAACTGCGTGGTTTTCTCTTCGAGGGTGGTCTGCTTTTTCTCATCGCTGGGAGAGCAGCCGCCGGCCAGCAGCAATGCCGCACACAGGCCGATGCTGGCCCAAGGGGAACGCACATCCATCATCTTGAGTTTTCCTGTCCGACATCTTTGAGCCGAGTTGATGGGCTCGACACTAGCAGAAAAATTCTCTTACAGATGCCGCCCAGGTCAGTTTTCTCGCGGTTCCAGGTGTTTGGGAGCCGCTGGTATACTCGCCGCCATTTTTAGCCAAGCTGTGTGAGATTCAATGGAACGCTTTATCGAAAATACGATGTACGCCTCGCGCTGGTTGCTGGCGCCGATCTACCTGGGGCTGTCTCTGGGCCTGCTGATCCTGGCACTGAAATTCTTCCAGGAAATCATTCACGTCGTTCCCGGCATCTTCAGCATGCTCGAATCGGACGTGATCCTGCTGCTGTTGTCGTTGATCGACATGGCGCTGGTCGGCGGCCTGCTGGTGATGGTGATGATCTCCGGCTACGAGAACTTCGTCTCGCAGCTGGACATCGATGAAAACAAGGAAAAGCTCAACTGGCTGGGCACCATGGACTCTTCGTCGCTGAAGATGAAAGTGGCCGCGTCCATCGTGGCGATTTCCTCCATCCACCTGCTGCGTATCTTCATGGACGCCAAGAACGTCGATCCGCAGCATTTGATGTGGTACGTGATCATCCACATGACCTTTGTGGTATCGGCGTTCGCCATGGGTTACCTGGACAGGCTCACCAAGCACTGATCCCCCGCGCCCGCCTTACTGCTCGATGAAGTAGTAAGGTTGGCGACTGATTGCCATTTCCTTGATCACCGTGACCTTGTCGGTCAGTTGGTTCATGTTATCCAGCAGCACGACGTTGCCGGGAGCGGCGGCCAGGTAACTGCGCAGTTCTGGCTCGGTTTGCAGAATCGGCAAGTAGGCCTGCAGATAGAACACGCTGGCGCCGTCGATGCGCTCGTTGGGCCGAAACAATGCGACTTTTTTGCCTTCGGCCTGCAGTGCCTGGATCTGACTCACTACGGGCACGAAGGACTGTTTTTTGTCGGCTTTTGGCGCGAACCAGAATGCCGCGCCCAGGTAGCAGGCGATGAGCAGGGTGAACACGCCGCCGATCACGATTTTATGCGGCGCATACAGCGCCGGTTTGTGATCTTTCAGCCATTGCAGCAGTACCCGCGCGTATTCCGCAGCCAGTACCGCGGCGGCCGGCGTCAGCGCCATCAGGTACACCGTGCGCTTGCTGGAGGCCAGGGTCAGCATGGTGAATTGCGCCACTAGCCAGACGCAGAAAAACAGACGGTAGCGGTTGTGCACCAGGCTTTTGCGGAAGTGCCAAAGCCCCAGGTACACCAGGATATTCCACGGCAAAAAGGCTTCGGGCAGTTTGGCGATGTAGTAGTAGAACGGTTCGTAATGCCCGGCTTCGACAAACGAGCCGCTGAACCGCCCGACGCTGTTGGTCCACAGTACTTCGCCCACCGCCTGCATCCCGCCGCGCTGGAACAGAAACCCCAGCCAGATCAGCAGCGGCACCAAGGCCAACAGGGTAAACAATGCCGGTCGCAGCCAGTCGCCGATGCGCAGGCGTTTGTCCATCCAACTGGTACACGCCAGGTACACAAAGATCACGATGCCCGGCATCGCCAGGCCCAGCACGCCTTTACTCAGGGTGGCGACCGCCATCCCGGCCGTAAACAGGGCCCAGGCCCAGGTGGTTGAGCCCTGGCGTTCGGACGCCGGCCGCATCGCCTGGTAGAACGCCAGCAGCGCGGTAGTCACGCCCAGGCTGAGCAACGCATCTTCACCCACGCCGCGCACGTTGCCCCAGTAACTGGCCATGGTCGCCAGGATCAGTGCCGCGCAGAACGCCAGGATCTGCGGTCGCCCGAACCGGCGCAGCATCCCGTAGAGCAGCATCACGCTGAACAACCCGGCAAACGCCGAGGCCAGGCGCACGGCCCAGGGTGTGCCGCCAAACAAGCGGATCGCGCCGGCGTCGAGCCACAGGCTCAGGGGCGGTTTTTCCAGGAATGGCTCACGAAACAGCCGTGGCACCACCCAGTCGTTGTCCAGGTGCATGGCCATGGCGATCCCGGCGACGCGGGCTTCGGTGGAGCCTTGCAGCTCATGGCTACCAAGGGCGAAGAAGAACAACAGACCAGCAAGCAGGAGCAGCAGCAGAGGAACGGGACGCGTCATGGGGGCTGGATACCGGGGCAGGGGACCGTTCGGGGGAACGGCTCACAATCGGTGAGTATAGGGGGGCGATTCTTAATATTTCGTGAATAGGCGCGGAATTTATGCGGCCGGGCCGGAGGTGGTGGTAAATCCACCCCCGGCTTCACTCCAGATGGCTGCAAATGGGCGTTATGTGGCTTTGACTTTAAAACGGCTCAACCCTTGCTGCATGGAACTGGCCCGTTCCGACAGGTTGCGGGCGGCCACCGCGCATTGTTGAGAGTTGGTCTGATTCTGCTGGGTGACTTCATCGATCTGCTCCAGACCGATGCTCGCCTGCCGCAAGCCAGACGCCTGTTCACTGGAGGCTTGGTAGATCAACGACACCAGGCTGGAAACGGTGCTGGTGCCGCTGACGATGTTTCGCAACGAGTCGGCCGTGCGACCGGCGATGACCATGCCGCGCTGCGTCTTGGTCGACGAGTCGGCGATCAGCGCTGCGGTTTGCTGGGCGGCTTCGGCGCTGCGGGCGGCGAGGCTCCTGACTTCATCGGCGACGACGGCAAAGCCGCGGCCCAATTCCCCGGCGCGCGCGGCCTCGATCGCTGCGTTCAAGGCCAGCAGGTTGGTCTGCGCGGCGATGTTGTCGATGGTGGTGATGATGGCGGTGATGTCTTTGCCCGAATTGTCGATTTCCGCCATGGCGGCGATCAATTCGCTCATCAGCTTGTCACTCTCCCCGGCGTCGGCGCGTGAGGCCTGGGATTGTTCGTCGGCCTTTTTCGCATTGGCGGCGTTGTCGGTGGTCTGCGCGGCCATTTGCGTCATGACGGCACTGATTTCAGTGATGGACGATGCCGAATTGGACGCGCCGTCGGACAACGACTGGCTCAACTCGGTGACCTGTGCGGAGCTGCCGGTGATTTGCGTGGCGCTGGCCTGCACCTGGGAAATCAAGGTGTTCAGGTTGCCGACCATTTTCTCCAGGGACTTGCCCAACGTGTCGTTGGGGGAGGACAAACGCACTTCCAGGTCCAGATCGCCTTCGGAGATACGTTCAGCCACGCGGACCTGACGCTGCAGGCTTTCAGACATCTCGTTCAAGGCCAAGGACAACTGGCCGACTTCATCTTCGGATTTTTGCACCAGGCGACGGGAGAAATCCCCCAGGCTGATGTTGGCAGCCAAGGCGGCGGCTTCACGAATCGGCCCGACGATTTTTGCGGTAGCGAACCACAGCGCCAGCAATGCCAGCAATGAGATGCCCAGGCCGACCGAGACCTGCCAGATACTGCTGCTGACGCCACGCGATTGCAGTTCCTTCTCCAGGGTAATGGCCTGGCTCATGACCACCGCCTTGGGCAGGTGGATCAAGATGGCCCAGGGTTTTTCGGTGCGGCCCAGGACGATCGGCATCTGCACTTCGATTTCCTGGGAGTCCTGGTTGAGCCGGCTGTCGCCCTGGCCTTTCTGCACATTGGCCAGCACCTTATCCCAGGTGTTGGGTAGCAACGCCTTCAATGGCTGGCCGATCAGTTCTGGCCGTTTACTGTCGGCCACCACCAGCCCCTGATTGCTCAGGATCGACACCGAGCCTTTGCCGCCATAGAGATCGGCGGACATTTGCTCGCTGAGTTTCTGGATAAACGAGATGTCAAAGTCCGCACCGACCACGCCATAAAACTTGCCATTGGCGGTGATCGGCACCGAGAGCGTGGTCAGCCACACATTTTTGCCTTGCACCACGTAGGGGATGGGGTCGAGCACGCTTTCTTTCTGGGTATCCCGGGGGCCGCTGTACCAGCCGCCTTTGAGCACACCATTGGGGTGGCGGGCATCGGAGTCGTACTCGACCAACGGTTGCACCGCGACATGGCCGTCCGAGCTGCGCGTCCAATAGGGCGTGAAGCGGCCGGTCAACGGGTTGTTACCGCCCTCGTTGTTACGAAACGCTTGGTCCTGGCCGTCCAGCGCATCCGGCTCCCAGCACGAATACGTGCCGTTGAACTCGGGGTTGTCCTTGAGCACGCTGAGCAACATCGTATTGATTTGATCGCGGCCCAGCGCCAGCGGGCTTTGCGCACTTTTACTCGCACCCAGCGCATTGGCCAGCGTGCGTGCCGAGTCCAAGGCATTTTGCAGTTTCGCCTTGATGGCGTTGGCACGGGACTCCGCCAGGTTTTGCACTTCGCGGATGGTGCCACTTTCAATCAATGCTGAAACTTCAGTGCCCACGTAGGCTTGATTGGCGGTTGAGGAGTACAACCCATATGACACCAGGCTCGCGCAAGAGATTAACAGGCAGAGTCCGGCGGTAAAGCAAATCCGAGTCTGTAATGAGTTGAATTTCATGATATTTCCTGCCCACGCTAGTAGTTTCCGACATGATTGGATGGCGGAATTTCAGTTTGTTTTTATTTGCAAGGCTTACTGCTTGATCATGGGCTGCTTAGGCATATAAATGCGGTACAGCTGGGTTGTCGCTTAGTTCTGTTCGGACGCCTCATCGAGCCATAAACGTTCGGTATTTTTAAAGCCATAGCGCTGTGGCGGCACGCGCGCAATGATGCGATCGGTTTGTTCGGGATCACTCAGGTCGACTATTTTTGGGGTGATATAGATATTTAATACCGGCAAGAAGAATAACTTTATTTTTGGCGTCAATAATGAGTCGGGATGCTGTTCGATAACCACGCCGATACTGCCACTTTTCAATTGAACGATAGACCCGACCGGGTAAATGCCCACGGACTTCAAAAACGCGCGGAATACCTCATCGTCGAAGTGCCCGTCCCATGTCGACATTTGCTGAATGGCGACGGCGGGGTCCCAGCCTTGGTTGTAGGATCGGTCCGAGGTGATTGCGTCATAGACATCGCAAACGGCGGCCATTCGCGCAAAAAGACTGATCTGGTCGCCCGCCAACTGATGGGGGTAGCCGCTGCCGTCGATCCGTTCATGGTGGTGCAGGCAGACATCCACGACCATGTCGCACAGCTGCGAGGTCGCCAGCAGGGTTTTCTCGCCTTCCAGCGGGTGGGTGCGGACCAGCTCAAATTCGTCACGGCTCAAGCGTCCAGGCTTGTTGAGGATCGCGCCCGGTATGGCCATTTTGCCGATGTCATGCAGCAGGCCGGCCATTCCCACCCGGCGAATCAACGCAGCAGGCAGGTTCAGCTGGTTGCCCAGGGCAATCATCAGTGCGCACACGGCGACCGAATGCATATAGGTGTAATCGTCGAGGCTTTTCAGGCGTGCCAGGCTGATAAAAGCATTGGGATGACGCGCGATCGAAGAGGAAATGTCGTCGATCAGCGCGCCGATATGTTCCAGCTCCAGGGCGCGGCCCATGCGGGCATGGCTGAACATCTCGACCACGGCGGTCTTGGCGCGGGCACAGATTTCCTGGGCGGCGACCAACTCGTCGTTCATGCAGGTGGGGGCGATCGCGGCCGCTGCGGGCGCAGGGTTTTGCGCTGGGGCCGGGTCTGATAATTGGGGCGCCTCGGCAGGCTGCGCGCCGCAGCCCATGGCGCACTGGATGTCCGACTGCGCGTCACGCGCGCGACCCTTCCAGAATGGCCTGGCCTCGTTGTCTGGCGCCAGATGATAGAGCTCATTACATTTCGACATGATCTGCCCTCCGTTGATTTTGTTCTTATTCGCTTCCTTACAGCCTCCTTGGCTTGAGTGTTGGAGTGATAGAGCGTCAGGCCGGATTGGCGGCTTTGATACGTGAGACGACACGACCGGCGAGGTCATCGGGGCGGAACTTGGCCAGGAAGTCATCGGCCCCGACTTTCTTGACCATGGCCTGGTTGAAGCCCCCCGAGAGCGAGGTGTGCAGCACAATGTGCAGGTTGGCCATGCGCGGGTCGTTACGGATCTCGGCGGTCAAGGTGTAGCCGTCCATCTCCGGCATCTCGATGTCGGAGATCATCATCAGAAACTCCTCATCTGGCTTGCGCCCTTCGTCGAGCATAGCGCGCAGGTAGTCAAGCGCTTGCCGGCCATCGTTCAAGGCCACCACCTCGACGCCCACGGTTTCCAGGCAGCGGGTCACCTGTTTGCGTGCGACCATCGAGTCGTCCACGGTCAACACACGCAGGTGTCGGGCTTGTTGGGTGACGTCGTGATCGATCACGCCGTTGGATATTTCTTCGGACGATGGCGATATTTCTGTCAGCACCTTTTCAACATCGATGATCTCGACCAAGCGATCGTCCGTGCGGGTGACGGCCGTCAGGTAATTGTTCTCACCACTGCCCTTGGGCGGCGGATGAATGTCTTCCCAGTTCAAATTGACGATGTGCTCGACCGCGTAGACGAGGAAGCCCTGAACGCGATTGTTGTACTCCGTAAGTATTATAAAAGCGCTTTCCTGATCCTCGACCCCGGGCAGTCCCGTGGCCATGGCGAGGTCAAGAATAGGGATGCAGACACCTCGGATATTGGCCACGCCACAAATGTTGCTATTAGACTTTGGTATCGAAGATAACTTCGGGCAGCGTATAACTTCCCGAACTTTAAATACGTTGATCCCGTACAGTTGCTGATTGTTGAAACGGAATAGCAACAGTTCGAGCCTGTTCTGCCCGACCAGTTGTGTGCGGCTGTTAACGGATGCCAATACTCCGGTCATACACACTCCTTGTATCCTGGTGGACAGCGTTGATGTCGTAATGACATTAGCATATGTAGGGGGATGTAAAATATATGTGAAAAAAAAGACTGGCTAGGGTGATGGTTAAAACGATATGAGAGCAGATGAGTGTCTATCCGCACGGATGTTTTAAATAGTTAGTTGGCTAACTTGCTATTTCTTATTGTTGAGAATTATTTAGATCGATGGCTTTTAGACTACCCGCGGAGACCGGCAATTCATGTCGTTCGAGGCGCCGGGGAGACGCAACAGTCTAATTTCCGGCCAAGCCTCCCTCCAAGCCGCTAGGGCCCTAGCGCAATGTCCAGGCTTTGCCCGTCAAGTTGAGCGAGCGCTCCAGTGCCTCATGCCGGCGCACTGACACACCATGTTCGGGCGGTCCATGGCATCGCTCGGGTCTTTGCTGCTCAAGGCTTTCAGTCGTTCGTGAAAGACGTGTGGATGATGAGGTCTTCCTTGTGTCCTCTGGGATTAGCGTGATTTCGCCGCGATGCCGAACGCGTAGATCTTGTCGACGATTTGGCGTGAAGCCGTCCTGATCGCCGTTGCGCTATTGCCCGCGATATGCGGCGTCAGTTGCGCGTTGGGAATGCCTGCCAGCGGTGAGTTGAAGCGGTCCTTTTCCTGGGCAAAGGTATCGATGGCGACCGCTTTGATATGCCCGGGAAAACGGGTCATGAAAGCTGCCAACTGGTCCTCGTCGACGATGCCACCGCGAGCGGTATTGATCAGGATCGAGCGCTGGCGCATCTGGCTGAACGCCGTAGTGCCGAACAGGCCCCGCGTGAGCGGCGTGAGCGGTGTATGGATCGAGACGACGTCGGCTTCGTCGAGCAACTGCGAGAGGGTTGGTCTTCGATCAAGCCCAAGGTCCCGTGCGACCTGATCTGTAAACCGTTCCGAACCGGTGGCGATGACCTTGATGCCGAGTGCCCGAGCCTTGCGAGCGACCTGTTGCGCGATGTCGCCAGTGCCCACCAGACCCAGCGTCAGCTCGGAGAACTCCTGGACGGGAGGCAGGCTGCCCTTGGACCAATGGCCTTTATGGGTTTCGGCGTTGTAGTGGCCGAGGTCCCGGGATAAAAACAACGCTTGGGCCACCACGTATTCAGCAACGGCTGTGGCGTTGGAGCCTGGTGTGTTCAGTATCGTCACGCCAGCGTGCCCGGCTGCTTGCCGGTCGATATGGTTAAGCCCTACGCCTGCCTGGGCGATGGCGCGCAACGGTGTTGCCAGGGCGGGGGAGGCGGCGGCGTTGATCAGTTCGCCATCGAGGGGGATGTTCAAGCGCGTCTTGAACACGCTGTAGCCTCCGGCCTGGGTCAGCGCAGCGATGAAGGCGGACGTGTCGTGGCAATTGATCCGGGCATATTGAATGCGCTCGCCGTAGTGGTTCCTGATGCTGTCCTTATCGGTGAAATAGTGAAGGTTCAGGGTGACGGCCAGCCCCAGTTCAAGGAATCGGTCGACTTCCTCAAATAGCAGCGGCGGGCCAGGGGCGTCCAGTATCAGGGTGGTGAATGCCATGCGCGTGGTCCTTTTGAAAGAGTGCCTGAGCCCCTCGGCGGCCTCGATGATTGCGTTGTTCGCATTCCACCATAGTCCGCCGTTTGGGGCGGTGAGGCACTTTTTGACCGTAGCCGAAGAACTGCACTTCACGCGCGTAGCGCAGAAACTGTATCTGGGGGGCTGCCCAGACGGTTACGGGCAATCAGCCGATCACCGTTTATACACCACCGTATTGATATACCGACGCACTCCAATATCGGCTGCCGTTACGCTGTTGGCAGGTCCAACCGTCTGCGAGCAGTTGTTTGGCAATCATTCGATTCATCACGCCATGACCGAGCAGCAGAACCGGCCCTTCACCGGTAAGGGACTGCAGCCGCTGAGCTGCCGTGTTGGCGCGCAGCCTCGCGGCGCCGGCGGATTCGACATTGCGTGAGTAACCGCACAGCCATAAGACTCGAAAGATAAATGCCCAGGTAAACGGTGAGAGCCGGGGGAATCGCCAGTCACCGTGAGGCAGTTGCGCTTCGCAGAACAGCGCGTCAACGACCGCCGGCTCCAGCCCTAGCGCCTGGACGGAGGTCAATGCACGCGGTGCGTTGCTTGAAACGAGCACCGTGGCGGTTGCGGCGAGTTGCGTGCTGGCATCCGGAGCCGGATGGCGGGTGATTTCGGAGCGGTTGTACTGCTCGATCCAGTCTTTCATCGCGAGCATTGAGATTTTTTCGGTCGTGGCCAGCTTTGGCTGGCCGTGACGCATCAGGATGATTGTCTTGCTCACTGTGTGTTTTCTTCCTTGTTTGGCTTAAACCAGCCATGTTTCCGATACCACGCCACAGTGTCAGAAATTGTCTGCTCCAGTACTCGAAAACTCAGGCCAAGCTCTTGTTCACTCTTACGGTGGTTAAAGCAGGTGCGGTGCTCCTCTCGTATCAATAGGCGCAACGTCGCCATGCTCAGCAAAATAGGCTTGCCGGTAA
>Ga0209913_1000185_pt1 | contig 63759 bp, 75 predicted proteins | sample PersoiDNA2013203_FD_185805 | JGI IMG/M metagenome (GOLD analysis project Ga0209913, IMG submission 185805) | Permafrost soil microbial communities from the Arctic, to analyse light accelerated degradation of dissolved organic matter (DOM) -... | ecosystem: Environmental > Terrestrial > Soil >...
TCAGCCTGTTCGGACTACTCAGTTATGTGGAGCCGGTCTTGCTGCTGGGGGTGGCGTTGCTGTTGGGGGAAGGTATCAAGGCGGGCGAATGGCTGACGTATATCCCGATCTGGCTGGCGGTGATGGTGCTGGTGTACGAGGGCTTCAAGCACCTGGTGCGTCAGCGCAGGGCATGAGTGAACGAGCGGATGTCGGTGGTGGGGGCATCCATTCCCTCCGGGGCTGCATGGCGACTTAACCGATTCGCACCTGAGCCGTTGGTTGCTCAGGCGTGCCGAAATGCTTTTCCAGAAAGTCGGCCACGGTATTCAGTTGCTCCCTCCTGCTGCCATAAATCGGGATGTTGCTCTGCACCTCATTGCCTATCTTTTCCAAGGCGGCATCCATCACTTCTTTCTTGACGCCAAACAGATTGCCAAGCCGATTGTTTTGGTTCAGCTCAAGCAATGTCCCCGTGACCGGGTTCTTCGCGATTTTCTCGATAGAGTAAGCCACGTCTTCAGGAACGCCCAACTCTTTCAGCGCCGTCCCCAGGCCATGGCCAGGGTTTCTGAGCTGTTTGAGGAACTCATCGTAGAGCCCACTCCGATTATTGGCGCCCACATTGTCCAGGGCAACATTGCGCAGATTCGCGTTGTATCTCTCACGCGTCATCTTTACGAGCGGCTCGTTATTGTTCAGCCCGTTACGCACCAAGTACTGTCCGTCTGCGGCACCGCCATGCAGGTTGCCGTATGCATCATAATTGTAAACCACCTTATTTCCATCCGCGCGCGTCCCGAAGTAAGTGGCCTTGCCGTCCGGCGACAGGTTGTAGAGCTGCGTATTGGTTAAGCCATTGACCGGCGCCGGCGGGGTGCTGGCGTCTTTGTTCAGGCGCGTAAAGATGTCCCCCTTCTCATACGCATAACTGCCGACCACCGTATCGGGATCGCCAGCGGCAAATTTTTCCAGCACCTGCTTGACCCGCTCCACTTGCTTTGGCGCCGCGTCACTGGCGAAGTGTGCGGCAAACGTGTCCCGCGCCTTTGGATCGCTGAGCGACGCCTTGAGCCAGGCAGTCACTTCCTCAGGGGTATTGAATGCGTGAAACGACTGGCCTTCTTTCTCCGGCAAATACATCAGAAAGTTCGGACCTTCGGCGGTCGCCGGCGTGCGCTTGACCATTACGATGTCGTTGGATTGCGCGCCATCGACGGCGAAGGTAGACACCTGCACCCCAGGCGCTCCCGGCTTGTCGGGCCTGACGGCGGCATAAGCCAACGCGCGCCCCCCGGCACTCAGCGAACCGTTCTGGAACTCTGACTGCACGCGGTCCATGTAGGTTTGAAACGCCAGGTCGACTGGGTCCGAGTCGCTGACCGAGCGGATGCTGCGAGTGGAAGCGACGGGCTGACTGTGCGTGTAAGGCGTAGGCGTCTGTGGGTTTGCATAGGACGTATTGATCATAAAGAGGATCTCAGCGGCATGAATACTGAAGTACGGCATCCCTGCATCAAGGTGCAGGTTGTTTCCTGCGGCCCTGTCATCTTTGTGGGTGCTGATCCAGATACGGTTCCGCACAAAAAAAGCCCGGCAGAGGCGACCTCTACCGGGCTTGTTGTGACGACAACGTGATCAGTCGGCGGTCAATACACCGCGACGCACCTGGTCACGCTCGATGGACTCAAACAGTGCCTTGAAGTTGCCCTCGCCAAAGCCATCATCGCCCTTGCGCTGGATGAACTCGAAGAACACCGGGCCCATCAGGGTTTCCGAGAAGATCTGCAACAGCAGGCGTTTGTCGCCTTCAATGGACGAACCGTCGAGCAGGATGCCGCGCGCTTGCAACTGGTCCACCGGCTCGCCATGGTTTGGCAGGCGGCCTTCGAGCATTTCATAGTAGGTATCCGGCGGCGCAGTCATGAAGCGCATGCCGATTTTCTTCAATGCATCCCAGGTCTTGACCAGGTCGTCGGTGAGGAACGCCACGTGCTGGATGCCTTCACCGTTGAACTGCATCAGGAACTCTTCGATCTGCCCGGCGCCCTTGGACGACTCTTCGTTGAGCGGGATGCGGATCATGCCGTCCGGGGCGCTCATGGCCTTGGAGGTCAGGCCGGTGTACTCGCCCTTGATATCGAAATAACGCGCTTCACGGAAGTTGAACAGCTTCTCGTAGAAGTTGGCCCAGTAGGCCATGCGCCCGCGATACACGTTGTGGGTCAGGTGATCGATGACCTTGAGGCCGGCGCCGACCGGGTTGCGCTCCACGCCTTCGAGGTAGACGAAATCGATGTCGTAGAGCGAGCTGCCTTCGCCGAAGCGGTCGATCAGGTACAGCGGCGCACCGCCGATGCCTTTGATCGCCGGCAGGTTCAGCTCCATCGGCCCGGTTTCGATATGGATCGGCTGGGCGCCCAGTTCCAGGGCGCGGTTGTAGGCCTTTTGCGAATCCTTCACGCGAAACGCCATGCCGCACACCGATGGGCCGTGCTCGGCCGCAAAGTAGGAGGCGATGCTGTTGGGCTCGTTGTTGAGAATCAGGTTGATCTCGCCCTGGCGATACAGGTCAACGTTCTTGGAGCGGTGGGTCGCGACTTTGCTGAAGCCCATGATCTCGAAGATCGGCTCCAGGGTGCCGGGTGTAGGCGATGCGAACTCGATGAATTCAAAGCCCATCAGGCCCATTGGGTTTTCGTATTGCTCAGCCATGTTCGGCGCCTCTTCATTCTTGTGATGAACGGATGTCAATTGCCAGCAAGGATGAAGCAGGAGGGAGGCGCACACGAGAGACCTCGCACGCTACGGGCGAGGAAGTCACCAAAGATCAGGGGGGAGCCGAGTAGCTTCATGGTTACATCAGTCTCTGACGGCTGAGGCTTGCGTGAGCGCAAGTCCATATTCTTGTATGCGTAAATCGATTCTACACAGCGTAACAGTGTTTGTCCGCACTCTTATCAGATCCCCATTGGCCTGGCCGGAGCAAGGGGTTTGTTGCACAGGTAGATGCCGAGCAGGATCACCGCGCCGCCCAACAACATGGGTGGAGTCAGTTGCTCATCCAGCAACACCGCGCCGCAAATGACGGCGGTCAGCGGATTCAGGGCGATAAACACACCGGCGCGGGTCGCGCCGATTCGGCGAATACCGTCGTACCAGCCGATATAGGCCACCGCCGACCCCAGTACCCCGAGATACAACAGGCCGAGCAGTTGCGGCAGATGGACGGCGGCCAGCGCATTCAGAGTGATCCTGCCACTGATGAGGGTGGTGACCATCAGCATCCCCGTGCCCAGCAGAATGGACCAAGTGACCGTTTGCAAGGGGCCCAGGCGTTGGTTGAGCTCACGCGAACACAACGAGTACACGCCCCACCCCACCACGCAGCCGAAGATCAGCAAATCGCCGCGCCAGGCGTTGTCTACCTCCTGCAACAGCTGGGGGTTGCGACTGACAATCACCGTGCCCGCGCCGACCAGGCACAAGGCAATCCCCAGCCACCTGGCTGTGCCCAGGCGCTCCTTGAACAGCAACCATGAAGCAACGCCGATCACCGCGGGGTTCAAGGCGACAATCAAGGAGGCTCGCGATGCATTGATGTAATGCAGGCCGTAAAAGAAGCACAGGTTGTAGAAAAATATACCGAAAAAACCCAGCACGGCCAGACGCACGCACTGCCTGACGTCTGGGCGAATCAGGCGCACACGTGCGCAGGCCATAAAAGCCAACAGCGCAACACTCGCCAATAGAAAGCGCAGTGTCGCTGCCAGCAGCGGTTCTAGGTCGGCGGCCAGGTAGCGGCCGGCCACGAAAGTCCCGCCCCAGATCATGGTCACAGCAGCGAGCTTCAGGTAGGTCGAGTGGTCCGGAGAAGATGTCATCGGTGGGTTGCTCTGTGGCTTGCAGGATTGGCGTATCCTCCAACTAATGATAAATCATCGTAAAATGAGTAAATACTCATGACGCTCACGCAATTGGAAATATTCTCCCAGGTCGCAGCACTGCAGGGTTTCACCAGCGCGGCCCATCGCCTGGGGATCAGCCAGTCCGCCGTGTCCCACGCCATCAAAGCCCTGGAGCAAGAGCTGGGCGTCGAGCTATTTCGACGTCATCAGTCCCAAGTTGAACTCAGCGACATCGGCCGGCAACTGCTGATGCGCGCCCGCACACTGCTCGGCGTGGCCGACACCTTGCAGCAGGAAGCCTGCGACGCGCGCGGGATGAAACGCGGCACCCTGCGCATCGGCTCTTTCGGCCCCACCTCATCCAATCGCCTGCTGCCGCGCATTCTAAAGCGCTACCGGATGCAGTATCCGGGCATTGAAGTGCATGTCGACGAAGGCCCGGATCGCCAGGTGATCCAATGGCTGGATGAGCGGCGTATCGATGTAGGGTTTGTAGTGTTGGAGCACGAACGATTCGATACGTTTGCGCTGTTCAAAGACCAGATGGTCGCCCTTTTGCCCGCAGCCCACCCCTTGGCCGAACGCTCATGTGTGGCGTTGAAGGCGCTATGCGCTGACCCGTTCATCCTCACTGAAGCCGGTTCGCTGGAGCTGGTCTCGCGACTGTTCGACACGGCTCGGCTGACCCCGAATGTGCGTTATCGCTGCTCGCAACTGCTCAGCACCCTGGAGGCGGTGAGCCGTGGTGACGGCGTCAGCGTGGTGGCGCAGGCGTCGTTGCCCGAAGCACCGGATGCGCGCTACACCGTGCGTCCGCTGTCCCCGCCGGTCAGCCGCGAAATTGGCCTGGCGGTGCTGGATCAACGCCAGTCGACACCAGCGACCCTGGCCTTCATTCATGTAGCGCAGAGCGTAGATTTCTCACCTGCGGCGAGCTTAATCGGGCCAGGCCATCTATCATCGAGTTAATCGTTTGCCACCCGGCACTCCCCATCCCACGACAGACCGTTCGCCCCATGCCCCTGACCGTCAACGCCCCGCGAAAGCGCGCCACGCGCTATCTGATCACCGCCCTCAGTGCGCTGCTGCCGATCGGGGTGGGCGTGGTCATCCTGCATTGGCAGGCTGAACACACCCTGCAACAAAGTACCGCGCAGACGGCCCAGGAAGCAGTGCGCCAGTTCGACCTGATGCTCGACAATACCGCCCTCGCCGCCCAGGAATTACTGCCGCTGGCCGGTCAGCCCTGTGACAACGGGGTAAAACTGGCACTGCGTGAACAGGTCACGCGCCGGCCGTTTGTAAGGGCGACCACCTTGTCCTGGCAGAAAAACATCTATTGCAGCTCGCTGTTCGGCGGAGGTTACGAATCACCGGTCAACCCGGACGATTATGTGGATGGGCGCTTGTGGTTGATGAATGGCAACCCGGTCACACCGGATACCGCGCTGTTGGTATACCGCCTGGTCGACGGCGATAAAGGCGCATTTGCATCGATTGACGGCTATCACCTGAGCAACGCCCTGCGCCTGATCAGCCACAACGCAGACCTCGTCCTGCAGGTCGGGCCTCACTGGATGAGCGCTGACGGCAAGGTGCGCGACAGTGCGCTGCCGGTGTTTGCCGTGGCCCACCACCACCTGGCGTCCACGCGCTATCACTACAGCGTCGACGCCGGCATGCCGGCCGGGGAAATCTGGCGCTATATGCAGGAGCGTTACCCGGCGCTGTTCATCCTGGTGGGATTCTTTGGCGCACTGGCGGGGGCGTCGGCTCATTGGTTGCAAAAACGCTCGTCAGCCCCGACCCAGGAACTGCACCGGGCCTTGGGCGCCAATGAGTTCATCGCCTATTTCCAGCCGGTGGTACGCGGCGATACGCGCGAGTGGGCCGGCTGCGAAGTGCTGATGCGCTGGAACCACCCCAAGGAAGGCCTGGTGCGGCCGGACCTGTTTATTCCACTGGCTGAGGACTGTGGCCTGATCGTGCCCATGACTCGTGCGCTGCTGCGCCAGACGGCGGCGCAATTGGCGCCGCATGCCGAGCGTTTCGCCCGCGGTTTCCATATCGGCGTGAATATCACCGCCCGTCATTGTCAGGACCTGGCCTTGGTGGAGGACTGCCGGGAGTTTCTCGCCGCCTTCACGCCTGGCCAGGTGATCCTGGTGCTGGAGTTGACCGAACGCGAACTGATCAAGCCTACCGACATCACTCGCCGCCTGTTCGATGCGCTGCACGAACTGGGGGTGATGATTGCAATCGATGACTTTGGCACCGGTCACTCCAGCCTGACCTACTTGCGTAACTTCAATGTCGACTACTTGAAGATCGACCAAAGTTTTGTCGCCATGATCGGTGTAGATGCACTCTCGCGGCATATTCTGGACAGCATCATAGAGCTCTCCGGCAAGCTCGACTTGGGCGTCGTTGCCGAAGGCGTGGAAACAATCGAGCAATGTGAATACCTGGCAGCACAAGGCGTGGATTTCCTGCAGGGTTACCTGTTCGGGCGCCCGCTACCCTGCGACGAATTCATTAAATCCCTGACCAGCCATTGAATAGCCATCTACCGCACCGATGAAAGAGTGTTAATTAGCTAAAGACATGATTTACTCGTGGCGGATTAACTACTACAATTTTTCATACCTGTGCAGAACTCGCAGGAAGGCTTCTTTCTTGAGTCGCCTTAAGGCTCTTGGCTTGTAGCGTTATCTGCAGTTGATATCAGCCAAATACACTATTGGAGTAAAGATTTTGTCCAGACTCGCCGAATTTCGCGCAGCAGAAAAAGCCCTTCAAGAGCAGCTTGCCCAGCTGGAATCCCTGAAGAACGACGCTGGCCTGAAGAAAGAAATCGAATTCGAAGAAAAGTTGCAAGCGTTGATGAAGAACTACGGCAAGGGCCTGCGCGACATCATTTCCATCCTTGATCCGAACCCAGGCAAGGCCGCAGCGGTCGCGACCGCACCAAAACAGCGCCGCGCGCGCGTGGTCAAGGTTTACCACAACCCGCACACTGGCGAACTGATCGAGACTAAAGGCGGCAACCACCGCGGCCTGAAAGCCTGGAAAGAACAGTACGGCGCCGCCACTGTAGATTCCTGGCTTCGCGGCTGATCAAAAATACACTTACAAAGAGCCCCGCAATAGCGGGGCTTTTTTGTTTAACGGTTCGAATGCGAACTTAAATAACATTTCACTTTGTTCAAAAAAGCTGAGGACAGCGCCTTTCAAAGTTTCAGGCTGTCGCGCACCGAACGGACTTCATCCTTGCTCGCTTCGTATGCTTGCGCCTGGCCTGCGTATGAAAAAACAAAGGCTTTATCGGTATCAACAGCGCCAACCAATGTTTGCGAGAGTACGTGCCGGCCGTTCTCGGTAATCACGCAAGTAGTTTCCAGCGCTTCAAGACGGCTCAATGTTGTAGGATGCATCTTGCTGCACACACTTTGATAGCCGCCCTGGGCAAAATCTTTCTGGATGGACTTGCGCATTTCCAGTAACACCCCCTCAAGATTGACGGCATGCCCGGCCTCGATCGGCGTGCCCGTCAACTCCATGACCATCACTGTCGCGCCATTTTCATCATTCTTTATTGCCCGCTGCCGAGACACGTTTTGAGTGCTGGCTGGCGTCTCTTTGTCAGTGACCACTTCCTCGACTTGCCAGCCACTGGGCCAGTGGATTTCCGGTTCGGCCGCCAGCGCCAAGGGGCTACTCAACAGCAAACACAGCGCGCTCAACAGCGGTGTACGACATTCGATCATTGCAAAAACACCCCAGGTTCAAGCGCCAAAGTTTGCGGCCCAGCCCCCGCGGGTCGCAAGGCCTGCGTGACCTTTTTCATTTGGCGCGGTGGGCGGGCCTTGCGTATCATGGCCCCGCTGCACGAATGCTTGCCGCAAGCCAAGGGAACGCACCTGTCATCTCAAACCGCGTTTGCCCCATTTTTTCTGGAGGGTCCATGAGCCTGCACGATCTGAACACTTTCCCGGGCGTCACCGCCCAACCTGACACCGCCACCTCGAACTTCGTGTTCAATCACACCATGCTGCGGGTCAAGGACATCACCAAGTCCCTGGACTTCTACACCCGCGTCCTGGGTTTCTCCCTGGTTGAAAAACGCGACTTCCCGGAAGCCGAATTCAGCCTGTACTTCCTGGCGCTGGTGGACAAGGCCCAGATTCCGGCGGACGCTGCCGAGCGTACCCAGTGGATGAAATCGATCCCAGGCATCCTGGAACTGACCCACAACCACGGCACCGAAAACGACGCCGACTTCGCCTATCACAATGGCAATACCGACCCACGCGGCTTTGGCCATATCTGCATTTCGGTGCCGGATATCGTGGCTGCGTGCGAGCGTTTCGAAGCCCTGGGTTGCGACTTCCAGAAGCGCCTGAGTGATGGCCGCATGAAAAGCCTGGCATTCATCAAGGACCCGGACGCTTACTGGGTTGAGATCATTCAGCCAGCGCCGCTGTAAACATCCCACGCAATAAAAAACCCCATGCTTACACATGGGGTTTTTCATTTCCGGGCCGGATTTTATGCTGGCGCCGAGCTACGGATCAGGTGATCAAAAGCACTCAGGGAAGCCTTGGCGCCCTCGCCCACCGCAATCACGATCTGCTTGTACGGCACAGTGGTCACGTCACCGGCAGCGAAGACGCCTGGCAGTGAGGTTTCGCCACGTGCGTCGACAATGATCTCGCCACGGGGCGACAGTTCGACCGTGCCTTTGAGCCAGTCGGTGTTCGGCAACAAACCGATCTGCACAAAGATGCCTTCCAGGTCGATGGTCGTGAACTCGCCGTTGTCACGACTCTTGTACACCAGGCCGGTGACTTTCTGGCCATCGCCTTTAACCTCACTGGTCAGCGCGCTGGTGATCACGTTGACGTTCGGCAGGCTGAACAGCTTGCGCTGCAACACAGCGTCGGCGCGCAGCTTGCTGTCGAACTCAAGCAAGGTGACGTGGCTGACGATACCGGCCAGGTCGATGGCTGCTTCAACGCCGGAGTTACCGCCGCCGATCACCGCCACGCGCTTGCCCTTGAACAGCGGGCCGTCGCAGTGCGGGCAGAAGCACACGCCCTTGGCTTTGTATTCCTGCTCACCCGGCACACCCATTTCACGCCAGCGGGCGCCGGTGGCCAGGATCACCGTTTTCGACTTAAGCGTCGCACCGCTTTCAAAGCGGATTTCGTGCAAGTCACCGGCATTCTTCGCCGGCACCAGGCTGCTGGCACGCTGCAGGTTCATGATGTCCACGTCGTACTGACGCACATGGGCTTCAAGCGCGCTGGCCAGTTTCGGCCCTTCGGTTTCCTGCACCGAGATAAAGTTCTCGATGGACATGGTGTCCAGCACCTGGCCGCCAAAACGCTCAGCCGCGACACCGGTACGGATACCTTTGCGCGCAGCATAAATAGCCGCCGCCGAACCGGCCGGGCCACCGCCGACCACCAGCACATCGAATGCCGCTTTGGCACTGATCTTCTCGGCGGCTTTTTCAATGCCGCTGGTGTCGAGCTTGGCGAGGATTTCTTCCAGGCCCATGCGGCCCTGGCCGAAGTTCACACCGTTGAGGTAGACGCTTGGCACGGCCATGACCTGACGCTCATCGACTTCGGCCTGGAACAGCGCGCCATCGATGGCCACATGATGGATGTTCGGGTTCAGCACGGCCATCAGGTTCAGCGCCTGGACCACGTCCGGGCAGTTCTGGCAGGACAGCGAGAAGTAAGTCTCGAAGCTGAACTCGCCTTTGAGGGCGCGAATCTGTTCAATCACTTCGACACTGGCCTTCGACGGGTGGCCACCGACTTGCAGCAGGGCCAACACCAGCGAAGTAAATTCATGGCCCATGGGGATGCCGGCAAAACGCAGGCTGATATCGGCACCCGGGCGGTTGATGGAGAACGAGGGTTTGCGCGCATCGTCACCATCGGTTTTCAGAGTGATCAGCGTGGTGAGGCTGGTTACGTCCTGCAAAAGAGCCAGCATTTCCTGGGACTTCGCGCCGTCATCGAGGGAGGCGACGATCTCGATCGGCTGGGTGACCCGTTCCAGGTATGACTTCAACTGAGCTTTAAGATTGGCGTCCAACATACGGGCGATTCCTTTTGATTCGGTAAAAAAAAACGCCCGAGCGAATCTCGCCCGGGCGTTTTTGAGGGCGGTTGCAGCTTACTTAGGTGCGGAATCCCGCCCTTGATGTGTCACAGACTTAGATCTTGCCGACCAGGTCCAGAGACGGAGCCAGGGTGGCCTCGCCTTCTTTCCACTTGGCTGGGCACACTTCGCCTGGATGGGCAGCGACGTATTGAGCGGCTTTGATTTTGCGCAGCAGCTCGGAAGCATCACGGCCAACACCGCCGTCGTTCAGTTCAACGATCTTGATCTGACCTTCCGGGTTGATCACGAAAGTACCGCGGTCTGCCAGGCCGGCTTCTTCGATCAGCACGTCGAAGTTGCGGGAGATGGTCAGGGTTGGGTCGCCGATCATGGTGTACTGGATTTTGCCGATGGCTGGCGAGGTGTTGTGCCAGGCAGCGTGGGCAAAGTGGGTGTCGGTGGAAACGCTGTAGATTTCGACGCCCAGCTTCTGGAATTCGGCGTAGTTTTCAGCCAGGTCTTCCAGCTCGGTTGGGCAAACGAAGGTGAAGTCGGCCGGGTAGAAGAACACTACGGACCATTTGCCTTTCAGGTCAGCGTCAGACACGTCTACGAAGTTGCCGTTTTTGTAGGCGGTCGCTTTGAACGGTTTTACTTGGCTGTTGATGATAGGCATCGTTGACTCTCCGTCAGGGGTTAGTAAGTTGATGAGATGAATCCTACCCACTCTTGCGGCCGATGGCTCATTGGCAAACCTGATGCTCGCGATTGGCTTTCTCTATTAGCTGGCAGTATTAATAGAAGAAACCTCAAATCAGCGGCTGGGTGGCCAGGGTCATGCCAAGAAAGGGCGTCGCTTCAACATAGCGCATGGCAGATTTCATGTCGCTCCAGCCGACGTAACTCATCAACGACTTCAAATCCCAACCGCTGCGATGGGCCCAAGTGGCAAAGCCCCGGCGCAGGGAGTGGCTGGTGTATTGCTCGGCCGGGATGCCCGCACGCTCCAGGGCCTGGCGCAACAGCGGAATCACGCTGTTGGGGTGCAACCCCGCCTCGCCCACGTTGCCCCAACGGTCAATCCCACGAAACACGGGGCCGCGGACCAGCCCCGCGGCGCCGAGCCATTCGCTGTAGGCCTGCACCGGGCATAGCCGCAGCAATGCCGGGGTTTGGTAGGTCTTGCCGACGTTGTCGCGGTCGCTTTTGCTGCGCGGCAGGTACAGGCTGATGCCAGCCCCGGGCACGGCCTGAACGTGCTCGATGCTCAATCGGCACAACTCATCACTGCGAAAGCCTCGCCAGAAGCCCAGCAGAATTAATGCACTGTCACGTTTGGCGCGCAGCAGTCGGGCGGGGTCCCGGGCTTCGCTCGCCGCTCGCGCCTCTCCTTCCAGGCATGCCACCACCTGCTCCAGGTGCTTGAGCTGCAACGGCTCTGCCTGCTTCTCTCGCGCAGGGTGCACGGCGCGAATCCCCTTGAGCACCTTGCGCACGACCGGCGCCTTGGTCGGGTCGGGAAAGCCCTGGCTCGTATGCCACTGCGCCAACGCTGAAAGCCGCAGCTTCAAGGTATTCGCCGCCAACACCCCGGCATGCGCCACGAGGTAACGCGCCACGCTGTCGCTGGTGGCGGGCAGGAATCCGCCCCAGCTCACCTCGAAGTGCTCGATGGCTGCGCGATAACTGCGGCGCGTGTTATCGCGGGTAGCGGCGCTGAGGTAACGATCCAGATCGCTCATGAAGGCCTTTTCGTACTGCTGAGGGGCGTACTCACGGCTAAAACCGCGCTGACACGGGATAATACGCCACTACCCAATGTCAGGAAGTTGAGTGCTAAGTTGCCCAAGCCCAAATTCTCCGCTTCTATCTAGGTAACTTTGTACACCAAGTGGCACTACGCCAGTACACACATACAACAGCTCTATCCTGCACATCCCAACACTTCCGTATGAATAACAGTACACTTAAAATCGTTATTTGATACCAACTAACAAGCCTCTAGTATATGCACCAGCGCGCGTACACTTGACACTTGTTTGCACTATAAAAAATGCACTCTTTAATAACATGTGGCCCACACAGGCACCCTACCTCTCCACGAAGTCCGCTCTAGCTATTATTTAGGTTGGTGATAGATTTAGTCGACATACCCATCCACACTCTAAATGCATTGCACCCTTCCAACTTGTTGCAACAGGCCGGTATAAGTTCTTTGAGCTACACATGTTATTAAAGAGTGCACTAATTACAGGCTATGCCTGCAACCAATGCCCTCCCAATCCGCTCTATCTCTAGAACTATTGCTCTTCAAATTGTTAAAGATCGTTAAACACAAACAAGTGATTGCAGGCAGTGACTCATGCTTCTGCCGTATCGGTTCCACTATGTACACCCTGCAATCTATCTTTGTATTCACTCGCAGCTAAGAGGTGCATAGTAAACTATGGCTCACAAAGCTTTGTAGCAGGCATCACACAGACGCCTATCTTTGTTGGAAGTCCTATATGCGACTTATCTGCGCAGGACTTTGTAGCTATTGGGTTGGCCTATTAAAGCTAAATCCTGACCATGATGTGCATCCTTATCCAATTAGGTGCGCCTGGCTCTTGGCCCGCGCTTTTAAAGGAAATCCGAGCTAATCCAACTGATGCACACATTTGGTCGATGCGCATCCTATCTTGTTTTTTGCTTTGTGCAACAAAAGTTCCGAACAAATAAAAACTAAACAAATGGACAGTAAGCCAATGTGTCAAGCACGCGCATCTGCGCAATTATCGGCTATTAAAGCCAACACTTTATGGTCACTTCGTCGCATTTACTTCCGAAGAATTAAACCAACTTGAACAGTCAAGTAAAGCAGATCGCTAGCGATGTGCTATCATGGCCACTGTGCATTCAAGTTTAGGTGGTAATCAGAATGAAAAAGTTAATCACAGCAATGTTGCTTCTTGTGCCTTTCACAGCATCCGCTGGTGATGTGTGTAAAGGTCTTATCCCCGACATAACTCGCAATTACGAAGTGTACGAACTTGAAGTTATGCGCAATGGCAATCCTCAAGTTTCTCAGTCATTAGTGTCTTGCACATATAAGGCTGTCGTACATGAAATGTGGGGTAACAGGCCGGTGATGCTTGTAGTGTTGTTGAACACTGCTAACAACCGTTTTACTGTCGAGGTGCGTTAACGAATCCAATCTGTAGGTACTGGAGTCAAGGATGAAAACGCTTTATCCAATTCATCCTTGAAGTACTTTTTACCTTCGTACAAGAATGTCTCTCGTGGTGGTGCAACCATTCGACAGTTAACTACCACTTGAATCACTTCTTGTCGGAATACAAATGTCAACTCTCGCAAACCTGATGCATGAAAAGCTCGTTCACACGTACAGAAGTTAAGTACGCCCGCCTTAGTAACAAAAATAGCTTCTGCCGCACCCATTACCCTAGTCCTTGTGGAGCTGTTGTACCAACTAAACCCAAGGTTAAACAAATGGTCTTGAATTGCTTTTGACTGCGCAGCGTCACCCACAAAGAACTTAGTTCCTAAGAACGTGTCGCTGTTGTTTACTGGTGTTGTTGGTATAGTTACCCCACCCACCCTGCTTTGGCTAGACATGCCGTACTGCTCAGCTATTCGATCTAACTCCTTCCCTGTTGCTATGGTTATCTCACCAAACCCTTCTGCTGGAATTCCTACATCCATCTTTCGGCGGCGTTTTGACAGCTCTCCGCTAATCAATTGTAAATCCCCATAAACTCCCGAGCTTCAACAGTTTTATGAGTAATCTTACGTGGATGTTGATTGGCACGGCGTACCTGCTCACGAGTCAGCTTATCGTCGGAGTGGGCAATTGCAGTACTAACCAACATCTGCGCATGGTTGTAGTTCAACCGCTCTTTCAACTTCTTAACCTTCTTTTCAACTTTATGCAGGTTCGGAATTACATCGCACTCTTGAATGTTGTTCAGGAGTTGGGTGTTGATTGCTACAGTCATTCATTACTCACTTTTAATTTCAAATAGGTAGGAAACTTACAAACTGACCAATTGACGGTCTTTTTCGGGTTCTGCCATTCCGTATCTCGAATAACAATCCCTTTGAACAACAAAGTGCAAATACCATGCACCTTCAAATCTGCAATCACACGCTCAATAAGAAGTGGGAGCATGTTGCAATATTCCAACCAAGCACGAAGCTCTGGTTCTGTATCGAATTCATCTACGAAGTTTTCAGCGGTCACTTCATAACGACCTTTCATCTTGCAAGCATGTGCCACACTAACCAATTGATTAGGTGGCACCCTTGTGACTTCAATGTGCATTACTTAAACACCTTCACCAACACTGTGGTGGCAAGGGTTGCGAATGTAAGCCAAGTAATGCACTTGGCAACTGGATGTTCCCAAGGTTGCTTTCTCATTAGTGCGTTACCCACACTTTGATTGCTGCCAATGCAACGGCTGTAACAGGCAGCAACAACACAGTGACAATGCTGGCCTTGATGAATTTTTCAAGGTCGAAGTATTTATATCTGTTCATATCAACCTCTACATTTCTTGAGCCAGATTTTCTCTGCTTTGCTCAAGCGACGTGATTGGATTACATCTTGTTTAGCAAGTGGGATAACCAAATGCCATGAGCCGCCCCAACGTCTAAGAATCATTTTCCAATCCTGTGGAACCAAAGTTCCGATGAGTTGAACAACATCAACCAATGCTCATACAGAGAAGTATTGGTTCTAATTGCCACAATCAGCAGGACGCCAATCAGCAAGTAAATGAAGATACTCGCCACAATATCCTGCACCAATACTTCTCGGTACGAGAGTTCATCAAGAGAGCTTTGATCAACTGAGTAATGAAAATCCCAGTCAATCATCTTTTGGTGAATCAGGTATGCAACAAGAAGGAGTAACAGACTAGATAAGATCATTCTATGTGCCCTGCCCGTCGCATGATGGTGTTTGCAACCTCAGCATTTACATAGCGATGCTTAATGCAACGGCCATTGTCTTTAACGTAAACCTCTGCTGCATGCTGCATGTAAAATCTGTGGTCTGATTGAGGGTTTTCAAGTATTACATTCAACACTTCCTCTGTGTTGAAGTAGTATTTGTACCCTTCATTTTCAATCAAGAAGTCTTTATATAAGATCATAAAGTGAACTCACTTTCTTACTGATCCAATTACCCTTTGAAATCTCAATGAGTACATAACGATCAGGAGGATTGATTGCATCACGCGCTGCCTTACGTTGTTTGGCAAGATTGCGAGTAATACTCCGAGAGGTGAAACCATCTTTGTCTAAACTCATTTTGCAAGCCTCACCCATTGGTTGTTCTTGAAGTCTACGTAGCCGTCATAGATGAAACTACGCAGCCTGTAGACAACACCGGCACCTGGGCAATGAGTTGGTAACTCCCCTTCACTGCAATGACAAACACTACAAGTGTATAGGTTGCAGATTGGGCAATGGTTGCCGTCGCATTTACTATCAATGCATACAAGCTTTACATGCTTCATACCAACACCTTCCAGATGGAATAACTGATAACAGTGGTTGTAACAATCAACGACACAAGGAAGTCTTTAAAAGATAACTTCCATATCGCTATGCACGACCACAGGAGGGATACGGACAGGACTACTACCACGGACATATTTATCACCAATTTTGTTTACAAGACTTTTGGCAAAACCGTAGCTCGCGTGTTTAGAGCTATTTAGGATTTCGTCTTCCATCCACTTCTGCGAAGACTGAGATTTAAATAGCCACACATCTTCCTCTTGCTTAAGGAAGTAGGTGTTTCCTGACAACAGTTGAAAATGAGTTGCACCTTTCGGATGCACAGTAATGCTTTTAATCATTTGTTTCGCCCACAGTTATTCCGACCACTATTGGCCAGAGTGTTGTTTAAGAGTTTCCAGCTATATGCACAGGCGGTCAGAGTGCCTCATTCCTGTGCATATAACTAAAGCTCTATCTCATTGTATCTCTAGGTGTGAAATTCTTGTCGGGACATTAGAATTGTAGGGATTCCGTTTGCCCCGTCATTTCAATCGTTCTTCATCTTCGGTGGTACACTGCAACCAACATTCATAACGTCTAGCGATATAATCGCAAAATGTACTCCGCCCTACGGAGCATTCAGTCATGAATACCAGTTGAATTAACAATAACGTCATTGTCATTGTTTCCTTCTAGTCTCATTAATTAGTCGTCTTCTCAAACCCTACACGGGCAATGTTTAACTACGGGCCGTCACGAATCTTAGTCATCTTTGACCTTACTGTAATGTTGTGGGGGCATGTGTTGCGATACAGGTTCCCGATACGCCTGCATCAAGCCGGCATTGGACCAATAGTGTCCACAATTGCTCACAATCAAATGAGCAATAATTGAGACTATTCAGCTTCGATTTGTTCCACCGAAATTAGAATACCAACCTGCAAATCCACTGCCTGTTGGTAGAGATACTTTGGTGCGTTTTTATTTTCGCAACCAATGTGGCAATCTCACATTTGGTGTGGATCAGTTGCAACATTTGTTCAATAATGTCTCGCAGTGAAATCTTATCAATCATCTTCATTGCCCAGTACCCAAGCAGATAATTTCATGGTCGAATTCAAGGTCTGTAGCTTCTTCAATTACTTCTGACAATTGAATGGCTACATCCTTGGTTTCACAGAAGACACTGATCCATTGTGCAGGCCATCCAATGCCAGCACCTTTGAACTTAATTAGCCAATTACACATGTTGTTTAGCCCACGCTTCCAATTCAGCATTATTTTCGAAGTAGCGAATACCCATTGTAGATTTGGCATCCTTTACCACAACTTTGTAAGTACCAGTGCTACGCATGAAATGTGCGTCACTGAACCAATCTTGCATAGAGGCCCACTGGACGTCCATGTAGTAAATGTTTGGTTTAGCTAACGTACAATCACAAGGGATGAGTATTGCCTCGCCCCAAGGTTGCACACCACCACTATCAGCCATCCCAGTATTCTTACACCTTTGGCATTTATTCACGATCTTTAGCCCACCGTGTAAGTTCTTTGATATTCAGGAAAGGCCAAGGGTGAATCTTTTCACCCTCATTACACCAGATGAGTATGTTGCCACTGGCGTTGGTTTCCCAGGATCTGAACCAAGCGAATTGCTTGAAGTGCCTAACCGTTGCCATTGTGATGTCAGCTTTGGGTATCATCGCTGAAACCTCACAGGAGTGAATGGAGACGCCTTACAAGTGTAAGTGCCAGGTGGAGTGTTTGGTGGCAAGTCAGGCTCCAGTGAAATAACTTGCTGTGTCGCAATGTGGCTTGGACGCCAGCAAGTGTTGAAACCTTTACCTGTGTAGCAGAGGACTTGTGTCATGGCTTCACCAATGTTAGTCGAGTATTTAGGCTGGTGCTGTGAACGCCGGATCTGAACCAACCATCTACATCCCAAAAATGCCAGGTTCCATTAATCTTCTTATACCATTTAGGATAGGTAGGGAACTGCATGAAATGGGTTGCACCTTCTGGAGTAACTTGTGTCATACATCACCTATCTTAAAGAATAACTACAATAGAACAGCCTCTTTCAAAGCTGCTCTCAATAGTTACTACATATCTAATTGTTATCAAGGTTGAATCCATTGTGTAAATGTATGGTCAGCCAATGCCTGTGAGGCATCAAAGCTGGAGCGATAAAACTCGGCAGATTCTCTGGAATTCGTAGTGCCAATGTAGTAACCAACACCACCAGACATAACTTGTAGTTCAAGATTCACGTAGTTCTGTTGTTTCGCTAACAAATCAAACATGTACGTCACCCTTGTGACAGATTAGTTAATGACATGGGCACCGAGACTGATGCCCACATTGTTTAAACACTACGACTATTTCACGTAGTGAATAACTTCTTCTGGTGTCAGCTCAGTGAATGCGAGCGACATGAAGGCTTCTGGAGTACCAGTTTTCTTGGTCCAGCTTGCAATCCAATAGTGACGGCCAGCAATCTCGCAACGGCCTTTGGCGTTCGGGTGTTTATCACTGGTACGCTTGCTGTTACGGAACAGAGAGCCAGTCATGTTGTTGTCGAACTTTTGAGGTTCTTCTTGAAACAGCATGTCTTCTGCTGGCAGTTCTGGAGCGTTGTCTTTTACATCGGTGTTGGTGTTTGCAGTAGTCATTTTTGATTCTCACTTTAAGTTAACAAGGCGCTAGATGCGCCTCATTGATTAATTAGCATTCTTGCTAATATGGGTTTGATAAGCTTTGTTCAAACACTCAGCAAGCGTGTCAGCATGACAACGCCGAGGTTTGCAGAAACATTGCAGATTCAATTTCTCACCAGCAACCATACGCTTGAACAAAACAACAAGTTCTTTACGCACAGGACTATCTTTGATTTCTTTCTGTTTGTTGAAGTACTCAATGAACTTCTCACAAACTTCATCACGCATGGATTCACCCTGCATTGGAAATGGATTACCCAAAGGGCTACCACGACCAACATAGACAGATGAATAACCAACCTTTGCCTTCTTATTCACACCTGCTACTGCTTGCATGAGTTTCACCTAAACATGATATTTAATGGGACATTCAATCTGTTAATGCTTGATTGCACGTCATGTAATTCAATGCTTTTAGCTGTTGCTTCAAAGCAAATCCGAGCTAATCTTTTGGATGTACACCACTTTTAAGAGCAAAACAGATGTAAAGAAATCTGTTTAAACATTGTTACAAACAACAATAAATCACAAACTCTTTACTCAACAAAGATTAATGAGTTAGGAAAAACCTACTAGATAAACAGATATAACTCATAGATTAGTAGCAGCGAGCGAAGCTCAAAGCCCTGTAAACATTGGGCCGAAGGCAAATATTGATACCGGAAGATTACAGATTAATGATTCAAGGTTTGATTCAATACACGATTCAAGGATTAAACAACAACGAATCGAAGATTCAATATTAAGAAGAATAGGAAGCGCTGGTCACAAGTAAAGATATAATATTAAAACGAACGAAGTGAAAGGGTCCGTCACCTACTCCGCTCTTTGAAATGCTTTAACAGTTATTAATTCAATCTTGTGATGATAATTGTAACCACGTCCTCAATGTTGAATCTCCGATTCCATTTGCTAGAACCTCTTAACAACCTGGATTCAAACATCTTGAGTTTAATGTTGCGACTACTTGTTGCACCTTGATTCGATAATTTGATTCAAGAGCAATCTGTTTGTGATAGTTAAGTGATGAAGTGTATTGGATAGTAGTCCTGACGTGTTTACACCTTCGAGCTAATCTTGGATCTGTATTGCTCTTATGGGCAGTAATATCTCTGGTGTCTTGTTCCTATCGTGTGACTCACAGAGTTGTGGCTGCTACTGAACCTATAACATCAGGTTGTGTCTCTATTCATATTGATTCCTCAATTGATTCAAGATCTTCTATTAGCAGAAGAAGTAGGCTTCTTTGTTGTAGATCATGTCGCTTGTCAGTTCACGACTAACCAAAGGCATGTCAATGTTCAACTGACTGCACAGATGTGCAATTGGATCATTCTCTACAAAGATGATTTCATATGCACGGCAGATCAAGGCTTTCAACTTAGGAGTATCTTTCAAAGCTGTACGGAAACAGTCATGAATAGATACATAACCTTCGATGCCAGCATCTTTAGCCAATGCTGCTACAGTACGAGCAATAAGCGCATCAATGCCCTGAATGTAGTTAACCATGAATGTACGAGCATATTCCTCAGCAGATGGAGCCTTGTCACTAACAGTCAAGCCAGTATTCTTCAATTGGCTACCAAAGCTGATGATAGTGTTTTGAGTGTAACGAATGCTGGTGAATGTAGCTGTAAGCTCAACCTTGCCACACACAACCAAGTCAACAATCTGACCATCAATGTGAGTGTAGACAACATTAGACTTACCATTTGCCTCCATGATTGCTGCAACCTGTTCTGCCATGTACTCTTGAAGACCAATGATCTTCTTACCAAGTACACGCTTAACAGCTTCGATAGTAATGTTGGCAGCTTCTTCACTGTCTTCAATACCAGCGTCAAACATAACCTTCATGTAATCCTTTTGTTCGGTAAGTGCTTTCTTGCCACCACCGTATTGGATAGCCATGTAGGGTGTTTTCATTGCGTTACGATCAATACCAGCCATGTCCATCTGAATGGCACAAAGTGCATACGGGTCAAACACCTTCTTCATAGTGAAGCCAGTAGCCTCAAGAAGTTGTTTGTTACCTGCCAAGATAGCCAGGATCTGAGTACCCGAACATTTAGCATCCAAGCCCATTGGTACACGAACATCACACTCGCCAGTCTCTTCAAAGGTAACGAAGTAACGAGCAAGGCGAACATACATGAAAGGACTATCAACACCAGCACTCTCAAGGAATGTCTTCAATGCACGTACAGGCGACTTACCAACACGCATCAGATACTCAGTGGACATGTACTTTGGATCTTTGCCAGCAGCTTCCTCAAGCTCATTCATGAAGAATGTGTAAGCCTCGCTATCCTTGGTAACAATAGACTCAACATTCAACTTGTAGATGCTGCGGTTGTAGTCATCACCTTGTGGGTTAGTACCAGCATGTGCAACGTGATACATACGACCACGCTTGTCAGCTTTCTGCTCACTGTAGTAGTCAACACCAGCTTCCATGTCATTGATGCCATTCATGCTACCTTTCACATCTTTCCAGATAGCCAGCTCTGGAGTCTGTGACTTAACAAGGTTGATGATAGTTGTCATATCCATGTCAGCGCTGAATGGTGTTGCTTCCAAGTAACGCATTGCTTTGTCCAACAGCTTGGATGGCTTAACCTTGCCACCTTTAACCTGCGACACACGACGATTGGTATCATCGATCATAGTTGTCAGAGGCGCTGTCTTCTCACTTACATAGCAAGCATCATAGAACTTCTGACTAACATAGAACACACCACCAAGTTCTTCCATGAAGCCCATTGTTACCAAGCTTTCAAGTGCATCATTACATTCAACCATAACACCCAAGTCACGATTGCGAGCAACCATGTAACCAAAGCACCCTTTATACTGAGTGTTAAAAGACTCAACAGTATGTACACCTTCCTCAAGCATGAACATTGTCTTGAACATAGACGCTGCTATCACTTGCTTGTTGGCGATGGTGCAGGTGCTGTACATGTCACGCAGCATGATGTCTGCAAACAGTTGTGGGATAACGGATTCAGCGGTGAGTTGTTCGGACTTACGCATAGTGTGTTTGCTCATGTGGGTAGCGATGGTGTTAGGAGTAGTGTTGTTAGCAGTTACGTTAGTGATTGCGTTCATAATGTGTTCTCACATTAGGTAGATCATTAAGGTTGTGGTGCTATAGCAACAGTGAAGCGTCACGCTTATGTAATAGGCATGGTGTTTAGTTCCAAACGGCTAGGTTGAGGAAAAACGGTACTTGGAGCCTCCTTATTGTGCTGATGCCAGGCGCTTGCTCCATTTACAATAAAAATTTGAAATCCGGGTTACAGACTTGTCCCGATACTTATTTCAAGGTTGTTAAAAAAAAATATTAAAATGTTGTTTCGAAAAGCTTTTGTATCAATATTGTTAAAAGCTCTTTTCTCAAAGCTTTTACAAAAATTCGCGACGACATATTCGTGAGGACTTGTCCGAACAATATAATCATCCGTGTCCATTCGTTATATGTTGTTTTTGTGTATAGGTCGGGGCTAACTCTTCACACCATTGCGGTGTGAAGTTGTGAGAAAGGCTTTGTGATAATTACCTTTCCCACTTTATTCTGTAACTAGTTTCGACCTATTACTGTCTTATGCCTGTGGAGCATCTGGAGCAGCAACGATATTCACGTCTTTCAGGATTAGGTGAATGGTGTCTGCGCTCAAACCCAGGGTGTTGTCAGTGCGAGCTTGCAGGGTAGTTACACCTGCTTTAACAATGCCCAGCAGCAGTTGGCTACCTAGTTGCAGAACGATCTTAGTCAAGAGTGATGCGAACATAATTTGTTCTCCTATTTGTTTTAAGGGTGTGCTGCAAGGTATGCAGCGATAAGTGCATCAATAGTTGCAACTGTAACTGGTGCAGCGCCGTTAATGGTTTCAACCTCTAAAGTCACTGTAGTTACATCAGTACAGCTCACAGAAGTGACCTCAACAAGCCCATTTGCATCTTCACAAACAGGGTTAATGAGGGTAGTTCTGACGTTAATACCGCCCTGCAAACCGATTAAATCGACTGGTAAAGCTGGATTTGCAGGTGGAAAATCACTGAATTTGGAGCCTACTGGCGTCATTTAACTATGCTGCTACAGCAACTGGAGCAGACAGATAAAGAGCCTTTTCACGCAAGCGACGGGCATTCAAACCCTCGCTATAAGTCAATTGACCGTTGATTGTTACCTTGTTCCACATCTGAAATGCAGCAGCAGCATCACGGAAGTTACCCGCGTTGTGTTGGCGCAGCACTGTAGATGTTTGAAATGCGTAAACACCGATGTTGAAAGTTAAACTCATGAAGGCGTCAAACTGGGCCTGTGTAGCAGCCCGCTTGAGGGCGCTGGAGACGGCCTTTTCAACACCCGCTACATGTGTGTCCCGCGCGGCGTCGGCCTGCTCCTGGGTCCACTCCAGCCCCTCCTTGATGTCCTCCCCCGTCTGGCCCCAGCCGATAGTCCAAACGCCCTTGATATCCTGGTAAGCCTTCAACTTACAGCCTTCCGACTTCTGAATTGCTTGCAAACCCTCTACAGATGTTTTCATTGTTTGTTCTCCCGCTTGTTAAGTATGCACTGCACCTCGGCACAGTTATTCGTAGACTCTTTGATGAAGATTTTGATTGCCAACAAATTCACAGCCACACTTAAGGTTGTGACAATTGCAGCAAGAGGGTGAATCACAATGTGATCCCCCTGGAAATACAAGATCATACTTTCAGCCAGATACAGAACACCGATAATAACTATCAGGATGGCTACACAGCGTGGACCTGAGTCACAGTTGTCCATAGTTCTAATGGCTTGCACACCGGAGTACACACTGTATGCGAATGCCAGGAATACGAGTACCGCGATAATAGTGTGAGCTATCACTTGATCACCTCCTGAGTCTTGCTTAAGAATTTACCCTCAAGAATATCCAACAGTGGTTGAGCAGTGAAGCCAACCATAAGAATGATGCCATCACGATATGCGACATCAAGGGGAATAAACTTACCTACGGTGATGCCTGCGAACAATGCAATAGCAAGGTGTAGGAGAAAACGACCAAGGGAGAATGGTTCATCCCCTTTAAGTAATCTGTGGCACTGCTTTGCAACAGCACCTGCAACAGCAAACAAACCTAACTGTAAAAGCTCTAGGAGTTTGTCATATGGGAACATAGAACCTCCTAATTTAACTCCTTACCCAAAGTAATTTAGTATTTAAACAAGACAATTGGGTGTGGTTGGTCTTGAGGCAGCATCTGGAAACTTCGAATCCAATGGCCAACCCCGCAATGCATTTCGGTAAAGTTGTAGTTCTTTGTAGTCCGCACTTGAGATGGTGAGTGGCATATCCATTTCTATTTCATCCCTATGTCTAGCCACTAAACCATCTGTAGCAGACAGTGCGCGATCCCTCCATGTGCGCTCCTTTACCTCTTGCTCATCTTTAGACAATGGTGCAGGTTTAGCTAAAAAAGGCACACCATTATCATCGGAACTAATCAGCAGCCCCTGTCCTTGCCCCTCCAGTAACCCTAAGTAGGTTTCCTCACTGATAACCACAAGCTCATCTTCCGGTGGGAGTGTGCATTGTGGGTTAGCTACGGATACCTTGTTTGGATATGCCAAGGGGTCGATAACTTTAATTTTTGGTTTTGTTGACACATCTGGGTCAGCACCCGGATCATCAACTTCTATAAGTGGGGCAGTCCAAGTGGGGTCATCAACTTCTATAAACCTAGGTCCATGCATTCGGTCCATAAAAAACCCGCCAACCTTCTTGTGGTAGTAGATGCCCATTTAGTAGCCCTCTGCTTCTATCATGATTGTTAATCCAGATTGCACCCATGCGTTCCACTCGTCAGCCCTAATGCCACACCCACTAACTGTTGGATTGAAATATGAGGCTGAAAGAGTTGCACTAGAGCCTGAACTCTGCAAAAGTGATATTTTCACTGTGTCAATCCTAGTTGGGAATACCATGGGCCACGTTACTGAACCAGTATAGTTAGTAGAAATGTCACCAAGGAACAAACTTACCTTCTGTCTAATTAACCCTGTGTCTGCGCACTTCCACCACCCTGGCACCCCTTGTTGACAGGTATTTCTAGGGAGTGCGGTATTAGACACAAGGAGAACTATGTTATTAGTACTCGACTGTCTGACATACGGCAATGATGGGTTGTTGCTAACAAGTCCAACAGTCGAAACCCAATCTGCGTCAGTCTTATATGATAGTTGTGTGGCAGTGGCTAAACGGATAATGGCCGTAGAGTCAGATTGAAAATATGGGTAGGTAACATCCCCACTGGAAAAGCCTGCGGTAATAATGGCATCCCTGCCAACTCTTTTAGCTAGCTCAATTTGTGTCAAGGTTGAGACTGGTTTATCCATGTCGCTGGTGTTGTTTACATTTTGCAGGCCGATGGTAGCCCGATTTGCGGTGGCGTCAACATCATCAAGAAGCGACAAACCTTGATTTGTCACAACACTGTTAACACCCTTAATTTTTTTGCCAGATGTACCATCGAATAAAACCAAGGCCCCATCTGTGATGGCTGCGGGGCCAACCACATCCCCCGTTGAAAGTAATACCACTGGATCTGTCATTAATACCCTCCTAAATGTTGGAGACTTGTTGGGAAGTCAAAGGTGAAAGCCAAACCCGGAAACTGTTTAAGTACCTGGCTCCGAATGGGTAGGTGGAATTACTAAACTCATAACTGGTATTTGGTATGGCATCTTGGGCAGAGTTAACTGTTGCCTTTAGTGCTCCATCCAAGTACACAAAAGTCTTGTTCAAACTTAAGTTTGACACAACAACAAACTTATGATTAATGGTGTGGTCCACTGGGGCTATCAGCACGCTGCTGGGTGTACCAGAAAGTACAGATCTGAAGTAGTAATTACCCGAGTTCAAAAGTATCGCAGGGGTATTTGTTCCTGGTGTATAGAATAGAGCCACATCAGTTGTGCTAGTTGATTGCACATCCAGGCAGTATGTATAGTTTCTAGAGCCAGCCCCATTAAGTGCAGTTGGAAAACTAAGGGACTCTAAATCTACTTGGTTAGTTAAGAGCATGCCTAGTACTGTGTATCTTGGGGTATTTAGTGGTGCGGTTTGTGTTGCCCCACTTTTATCCAAATATCCCCGGCTACTTGCTGGACCTATAAAGGTGGCTGAGCCGACACCAGATAACAGTACTAAACTATTCCTGAAAGCAATCTCACAATCGGGGGAGGGTGGGACATAGTTAGACTCTGCTGCCTCCCTGGCTGCAATATAACTTGACTCAATAAGTAAGTTACTTTTGACGCTGGAGTCGTCCACGTACACAGCTTTGTTGCTGCTATCTAACCCCAACTTCGCATTTGCACCTTGAGCGAGGAATGTGCCGGCACTACCTGACAGTAATTGTGCTGCATAACTAGTGGCACCAATACCTGTACTAGCAAATAGGTGCTTAACCAGCCCTGTGTAGCTACCACCAGTGACAGGTACAGCCCCAGCTTGCATAGCGGTAACGTTGTGTACGTTGCCAGTAATGTTATTGGTGTGTGTATTCAGTGCGGTTTGTACTGTTGCCACTTTACTGTCTATCACTACTTTGCTGTAAGTGTTTAGAATATCCACAGTAAGTTGGTGGGGGTTTGAAGTGTTGGCAATGTGGTTAGACCAGTTAGCAACCGCCAAATCGTATTGCGCCCTGGAAATCTGTACAGAGGATTTATCCCACTGGGTAGAATTCAAACTGGGCCGTATAGCTACATTTGGGCTTGCTACCTTGGATACATATACGGAACCATCTGTCTCATCCCATACTATCGCAGCCAGCTTGTAGTCAAGGTCTCCACCCCACTCAAACACACCACGTTCAGCCAGTGACACAATATTGGTGTCGTAGCGATTGTTGATGTAGTTAAGCATTTGATATACGGGGATTTCTGGAACCCACCCAAGTTTCCACTTCGCAGCCCCAGGGTCGATATTAGGACTAACAGGTGCAGCAGCCCACACCCTACCTAATTGCATTGCACTCATAATCTCTCCTTAACGCGGAATACGAAGTTTCTGTCTTGGTGTAAGTCGTTGAGACCACACCCTAAAATTCTTTACATTGCCAGTAACACCAAAATAATAAGTAAGGTCGCTATTGGTAAATTGTACATCCGAGACCACTACCGCACCATTCAATGTGTAAGATATGCAACCATCCCTGCATCCGAAAACCCCGGGGGCTGCAACTACTAGGGAAGTACCTGTCGCAAGTTTTAGTCCCAAGGTTTCAAAGGCTGGGGCATTAACAGCAGCAGTTTGTGCGACCAATCCCCTGTCGGTGTACGCCAAAGTTGTTGCCCGGTTTAGCGTCAATGTATTAGCAGTATTGCTTGCAAGTAGGTTTGTCATCAGTGGAAAATGTAAGTCTGGTTTGGGCATTACAAAGGATGGGTTATACCGCTGATTAACTGCGGGATAGCTAGCAGCAGTTAAGATGCCCTGCCACCTACCGCCCTTGTAATAATCCGCCACCCCAAGTCCAATTGCCCCAACCTTACTTCTGAATGAGACAAAGGTAGATGCATTGGTCATAAGTTCGCAGTCTGTACCAATACTCAGGTTATCCAAGTAGTTTACTTGCCCTAGAAAACTTCCCCCAGTGGTTGGGATTGTGCCTATGCCTATTGCAGTATCTAAGTGTGGATTATCCACCCTTGCTGCATGTGCTGACACTGCATCATTGACAAACTTAACCTGTGCATCAATTGTAGCTTTATAACTTCCACCAATACTTGCGCTGGTTATGTCGTCATTATGGGAATTCTGCCCAGGGGTTGTATGCGTACCAAGTTTATTTTGCATGTCTGAAATTGTTGCAAGGTAATCCACAGCAGTGCTGAACTTCACTGGAGACCAGTTTAATGTTTGCGTGGTCGGCAACTTGTTATGATTTGTTGGGTATATAGAGACATAGGTGACACCCCCGTAAGTAGTGAGTGCCCCCAACTTATAATAAGCGTCTTCATCCCAGGGAAGTTTTCCGTACTGCGCCACACACTTAACTCTTGTCTCTCGTAAGTTAATTATGTAGTTTTCCCATTCCTCTGGCTCAGTTTCTGACTGCCACCCTCTTGCTGTTTTGCCCGGCCCACCCTCCCCGCTCGGGTGATTTACATCAACCTCTGGATCAACCACAAATGCAGCAGGATCAGATGCCCAAACATTAGTGATGTCATTTCTGTTTGTCATTTACCACACCCTCAGTTTAAGATCTAATAACAATAGCCCCATGGTTGTCCCTAAGAGTCATTGATGTACAAATAGGCCGAACACCATCGATCATCAACCCGATAGATATACGTTGCAGTTGGGTGAGGTCTTCATGAATAAAAATATCAACATGAAGACTGCCCTCCTTAATTTCGGTGTCGCAATTAAAACCAATGATCAAATCAATGTACAACAGAACATCTTCAATGCAGCAGTTGGTCATGTTCTTAATGATCTTGGCGTAAATAGCTTTCTTGTAAGTTAAGTCATCCATAACATAGTCAGCAGAATCCCTGTCTGTTACCGACTTGTAGATTCCACCAATGGTTGGGGAGGAAATATCCCCAATAGATGGGGTTGCAGATTGTGGGTCATCATAGAAACCAAAGTATCCTAGGGATGCGGCACCGTAAAAGATGCGCCCAATACCTACAATCTCCCCAATCACATCCAACTGTTTACCTTTGGCATCTGACAAGTACCGAAGGTTTATAGAATCCTCAATTGCCTTGTTTACAATATCCACTTCCTGCAAAAAGCAATTGATATACGCAGAAAGGTTTGGAGAACTCTTGTATTGCATCAGCAATAAGGATTGCAACTTTTCAGAGGGAATTGCAAATTGAACTGTTGGTGCAGGTTGTAGAGGTACATAGTCAGCGCTGCTATACGACATTTACCACGACCTTACTCGCATCAGTACGTGCCCGTTGTTGGGCAGTGATCGGCAAGTTCTGTTGGGCAAATGCCCCACCAATAGTAAACTTTATTTGGATTGAGTTTACTTTGATGTTTGGTACAGTGGCCAAAGTGGCTGTAACCATTTCCCCCCAGTCAACTCCTTCGGAGATATTCAACCCATTTGTGTGGTCAACTAACGCACCTTGCGCCAAAGTGGCAGAGTCAATGCTTGCCCCTGGTTTGTTTGAGATACTCATAAGTATGCTGACATCTACTGGATATGGCCTACTCAAACCAATGTAGTGTGGGTAGCCCTTCGAATCATTGATTGTTGTAACAATACTTCCAAAGGCTTGCGCGCCTTGCGGTTTGTTGTCATAGATGGCTTTAGACACTTCTTGTGGTGTGCCACCCTCAACAACAGTTAGAAAACTCTTGGCTGGGATGCCATCAACAACAGCATCAGTTCTGTTTTCAACGATTGCAATGTATGGAAGATTTAACGCACGCACTGCTTCGTATATTGCATCAACACTGTTTGTGCCACGGCTGATGGTAGAACCTTCCCGTCTGGCTCGCAGTGCTGGATCTTCCTCTTTCACAATCCCTGTAATACCTGGCTCAAGGTTAACTGCACTTGTAAGCCCAGGGATAGTTGTGGACAACACATGAACATCGCCAGCAATAATCTTGATAGCCCCTTGTGTTTTGCATACTGCCGTAACGACTGCTGGAATAGTAGCCAACGCAACTGTTGCAAATTCAAGTTTGTCATCAGTGCGGATGATGTACCCTGCTGGGATATTGGTACCAGTTGTTCCCGCAAAGGTAACTGCAACACTTGTAGGGCGGTTGGTGATCCGTGTTACCCCGTTAAGCTCAACCACCTTATCTAAACCAATACCAAAGGTATCGGATGGACTAAAGGCATTATATGCAGCCTCAGCTTTCTCCCAAATATCCCCCAATACGTCTGCCATAATGCCAATGCACTGCCCATCAGGACTTGTTGGGGATACGTCAAACTGGGTGCCAAATGCAGCAGTGAATCGGGAGTTTAGATTAGTTGTAATCTCTGGAACTGTTTTTGTAGTAAAACCTTGCTCTGTTACACCTGCCACTATGCACCTCCCGTTACTGCTACTGTACTGTTAAATGTTCCCCAATCTGATAGAGCCTCAAAAGTAACTGTCAGCACTCGTGTAACTTTATCGAGTACTAAGGAAATGCTTGTCACATCCAACACATGTGGTGTGCCCTTGATGCAACTAAGAATGAGCCCTTCAACAAGGGATAGATCTGGATTACTTCGCATGATGTCGGAGAACCAAGGGAGACCTAAGTTTGGGTCTGCACTCCATTCCCCCAACACTGTAAGCAATCGAGTCTTTGTTAACTGCGCCGTGTACTCCAAACCACTAACACGAGCAGTGCCACGGCCAATAATAATGTCGTGGTTTGAATCCAGTTTTAAATTAAATGCCATAAGCCTCCTTATGCTTTAGGTTTGTTAGACAGGCTTGTAAGCGGGCCTGGGGTTACACCAGTGGTTAAGTGGTTGATGAGGGATACAGTTGTTGCCGTAACATCAACCGAACTATAAATAGTGTCGTCACATGTAATCTTACCTGTAACATGTAAGTTGCCATTCATTGTGGCGTTGCCATTGATAACTGTCTCTGGGGCAGTTATATCTAACTCCGTTGGAGTCACAATTTCCATCTTGCCTGTTGGCAACATAGTTACCCGCTGTGTTCTGTCACGGTTCCTAAGTTCAGTACTTGTTGCATTGAAGTTAGGGATGGCTTCTGGTATCGGGTTGTACCCAACCATAGCCACAGCATCGTTGATGTTGTACGCCCGGAAGTAGTCTGCTTTAGGGAGCCCCGAAGCAAACGTACCTATCTTGGCAGCACCAGCATTCTTCCAGTGGTCAATGCCTTTATCACAAAAGTCCAGCAAGCAATTCTCCCCACCATTAATGGGGAACGTTAAGAAGTAGCCCCCACCTTGGGGGAATTGCACTGGTACATTTTGAAGTATTGGAAATGCATACTCTGTGTAGAGGGAGTGCAATTGGTTGTTGAATTGCTCCCGCATTATCTGCACTGTTGCTGTTTGTGAATCCTTGTCGAAACTAATAATCTTACCCGGATAGTGGGTAAGAATTGGTACCCAATCCGTCACATATACCCCCTATGCGTATTCGATTATGTAAGCAGTGATGGATGAAAACTTGCCTGGGTCTAACTCAGGCGAACCATTGTTAACAACATACAAACTGAATGGTGCGTTAAGTTGTTTGAGCAAATCTGTGCCAGCACGAAGTGCAAGGCTGTTAATAACAATGTCTCCACAACTAAAATCGCAAACCCAACAACGCATAATGTTGTTCCAACGAACAGCAGAAAATCTTGTAGATCCGTAGTAGTCAACAAGGATGCCACCTTTGTTAGAAAGCGGTACTCGATAACTCATAAGATACTCCCAAGAATGTTTACACCACTAAGCGCCAACATCTTTAACATCAGCTCTGTGTCGTTGGGTGTTGTAGTCAACAATGCCTGCTTCTGATCTAGTGGCAGATCAAAACCAATCCTGCCATCAGGTTGAATAATTCGCTGCTGTTCAAATACCAAGGTAACTGGCAGTACCGTTGCAGTCTTGCCATCTTGGTTGATTCGAACTTCATGCAGTACACAACCTTCATAAGTACCTAAGATTGTCGCTACGTGAACAATCGTTCCATCACGAACCAGATTCTGTAGTTGCAAGAAGGTTTCTTTAACTGGATCACCAGTAAGGCCAGCGTTGTCGATGGCATGAGCTGCGCTACCAATCAAGCTGCCAAGCACAGGGCCAACTACCCTACTCACCATTGCGCCTGCAACCTTGCCCACAGTACTGATAAGGCTCAGCTCTCCAGGCATACTCACGTTGGTTACTAGCCCCGTAAGGCTAAACCTAAAGTTCTTTTTAATGATGTGCTCACTAATCAGAAACCCACTAGAGATTGGGTATTGAGTGACTTCGTTTCGAAAGTTGTGGGACTCGCTCATCACACAGTCAAGGGCCAAGGAGTTATAACTAACCTGCTTTTCTTCTTGCGGTCGGTCTTCATCCCCGTAGTAAATAGTCTCTACTGGTGTGCCTTGGTTGTCTGGTGTAAATGTCTTTGCTACAACTTCCTTTTCAATTACCGCCTGCTCTTTGGCCCATATAATCATTGACTTTGTAAAGGCCATTAACTTTCCCTCCCTTTCTCATCGAGGGCATGCGCAAACCTTAGATAGTCACGTGTCTCTCTGGCTGGAGCTTGTCTTCCATTCATGACCTCATCGGCTGCATAGTTGCCTCCGTTATAGTTAGCATTCATTGCATCGGTGTTGCCTTCATACCTTTCATTGAGTTGGTCATATAACTTACCAGCCGCATAAGAGGACTTAGCAAAATCGTTTCTGTCGTCATGTCCCTTCTCCACAGTCAGCCCTAAGTTTCTAGCTGTCTCTGGCATTAGTTGATACGGGCCAGCCGCACCAGCACTAGAAGTAGCATTCCTTACAGAATTGTTGCCGCGATTCTCAATGATGAGTTTGTTGCGAAGGAATTTAGCTTTGGCTTCATCGCCACCAGATGCATCAGCAATTGCTTTATTCTGTTCATCAGTGAACTTAACCGCTTCAAGTTGTGTTGCCTCTTTAGCGGTAATGCCAACAGTTTGATCCAGCCTTGGCACACCTTTAGTCCTGTGCACTTCTGCACCAACGTCAATATCCCATGTGCCAGTACCTCTACCATTGCCACTTACATCCTTGTCCCCTGCTAAGCCATCGTTAAATTGTATTCCAACGATTCTTGTTTCCCATGCTGGGGCATAGTTACTACCCACATGCTGCGTGGAAAGAACTAAGTATTGTTCAAATATTGTTTGTGCCCACAAGCTGTCACTTCGGAAAAGTACAGAGTCAGCATTGTCCACAGAGATAACCCCATCAGCTTGTGGCCTATTTGGGTCACTAGTTCGGGCACCCAGGAAGGCAGTTACATCAACCACATCCCCGCAATCAATAGCAGCATTAAGGTTCATCACAAAGTTAAGTTTGGCAACCGTTGCTTCTGGAGTTCCTTTCAACTTGTCCATGCTCATCTTGTGAAAGGAAGCCTCCCCAGTTTTGATCTTCTCTACGACATTCGAAGAGTTAGCCATACTAATAATTTGGACATTACTATTAGTGCCTCGGACGTAGAAACGATACTGCTCCCCAAGCTCTGATAGGGAGTGACTAACAGTTCCCCTCAAGATGTAACTCAAGATTGGAGAGCTTAGTACCTCCGCATCAATTCCAAAGAATTTGGGTGGAGCTTTGTATCCCGCAAACTTGCAGATAGCTGTTATCAGACCTTGTAGTGTTCCACCCTCGTACACCAAGGTGTTCAAGCTGGAGTTACTGCTCAAGGTTTCAGCGGAGTGTGGTACACACCAGATGGATGTAATATGTTCTGGAATAGACTTACGTCCGTACACGTTTACAACATACCCATCCATAAGCATTGACATATTAGCCAATTCATCTTCATAGCCAACACTCACTTGTATCGTTCTATTCTTGGTGTCCAGCAACATTTTCAGTTGATCTGGACCAAGGTTATAGACTTCCAACTTTAGTGTGTCAGCCATCCAACTCAAGTTACCTTGGTATACAAAGTCAATCCTGTGTTCAGTAGTAGCTAGAAGAATATCGCCTGTGTCTTTGTTGAGTATCTTTAAATCAATCCTGCGCTGCCACAATTAGTACCTCCTAGCCCTGCTATTCATTAGTGGATTGTTTGTACGCCTTTTGAGAGGTTGCAGATGAGTTACCAGCCTTAGCTTCAACTGTTGCGACATTACCTTGCAGAGTTACAGTTACATTCACATCTACAGGTGCTGGAGCTACTGCACCGCTTCGGTCAACCTTGCCGGTATATACTTCCCCACCTTCTGCCGAAGCATGGCTACCATCTAGCCCGGTGAGGGAGTTACCAATCTCGTTAATAGCGGAGCCAATAGTCTCAGGGATGTTTTTCAACTTATCCATCTGGCTCTTTGCAAAACCTGCATCCTTGGAGATACCTGCGTTAACACCTACAGCAGCCATACTTCTACGGTGCGCTGCCTCTGCTCCAGTGTTAACCACCATGTTGGCTTGTGCGTATGCACCTGGGGTTGCTTGGGGTTGTTCCTTTGTCTTGGCGCTCACGCTCGCTTGTTCGTCGCTAGTCAAGTTTGCCAAAGTCCCAAACCCTTCCAACCCGGATCTACGCAAAGCCTCGGCAGTTGCCATATGGCTCATGTTTCGATCCTTCGCATTCTTCGCTATACGCAAAGCACGTTCTGTTGGGTTGTCTGCAAGTTCCCGCTTAGTGGCAAGGTCTTCAAGTCCTAGTGTCCCTACTACCTGATTAACTGCACCGCTATAGTCTCCCAACTCCATTGCACCAGCAATAGATGCGCCAGACAGTGTTGCACTTCGTGCGTCACGGTCGGATACACCAGCACCACGCAAAGCAATGTTGTTGGCAAGGTACTGCCCAGGGTTAACGCCATAATCTAATGGCTTGCCAATATCTTCACGGAAGTCTGCTGCAAGTTCTTGGGCATTCTTATCAACGAATTGTGTAACTTCCTTGACAGTGTTGTAAGCCTGGCTCAACCACCCGCGCTTATTACCCCCGGCATCATCCCGCTTGGCATTCTCTTTATGAGCAGCATTCCAATCACGGGCAAATGCCATTCCTTCTCTCTGTGTGTTATCTGGCGGTTTGTTACCTTTGCCACCGCCCACAGCTTCTTCTACATCTTCCTTGTTAGCACTAACCAAGAAACCATACTTACCGGATTTATCAGCAGCCATAGTTGCTTGTGCTGCAAGAAACTCTTCCTGAGTCATCGCAGCATTACGTTGAATGCTTTCTTGAGCTTGCTCAATCTTGGCCCTGTTGCGCCGTTGCCATTGCAAATCTTTATTTACAGTTTGCGTTTGAGTGCGAAGCTTTCCATCAACTTCCACACCCTGCATAATGTCAACAGAATCCAAGTTACCAACAGCCATCTGCATTTGAACTTGGTCATGGTACTTGGCGAAGTCTCTAAACTCACGAGGGGCTTTAAACTCCACCCCCTTCCTAGTAGGTAAGCCATCCTTAGTAACCAAGCCATCAAGAGACGCACCCCCTGGGAAACCTTTGCTTTGCAGCAACCCCATTTCAAGTACTTCTGTTTCAGTTTGCTTCTCATACTGCTGGCGGATTTTGTCTTCTAGCCTGTGCCCTCGTTCAATATCTTCGCTTGGGTAGGGTTGTGTAGAAGTCATCCCCCAATTTTCCATAGACTTTTCGCCTACGAACGTGTTGCGGGATCTATCACTGCCAGTTACACGGGTAGCATCAGATGCAGTTACAAGCAGCTTCCTTTCGTCCAACCATTGCTGACTACCTTGAGGTGCATTGCTAATGGATAAGTTAGGGTTGGCAGCTTGATACGCACTTCTCGCCCCGGCCAACCTTTCGACACGGCTGTCACGAGTGGCTACCGAAGCCCCCAATCTACTGCCTGACGTTGCCCCTGTGGTCGATACAGACTCGCCAAGGTTGTTGCCTGATGTTGCCCGCTGGTTGGTATTTGCGCCTTCCCTGACGCCCTCCACGGCCTGCATATCTACGCTCGGCGCCGCTGTGGCAAAGGAGTCATCAACCTGCAAGGGGCCATCGCGTGTAAGCGCCTCAAGCCCCGTTTGGGGTGTGTACTCCTTACCGCTACCATCGCCTGGACCACCGGGCGGAGCACCCCCACCGTCATCAGGGGCACCCAGGTCATCGTTAAAATCAACGTCAGCCGCCCTCATGCCCAAGTACTCATCAACTTGAGACATGTTGTTATCAACGTAATCTGCTGCAAGGTCGCCCGCAGGTTGGAAGAAAACATCTACTGTGCGTGCAAGTTCATCCCGAGCGTACTTGTCAAGTTGTGAGGGCTTAAACTCAACCCCTCTATCCAACTGATGCTTGATGGTGTCTTGTTCCCCGAACAGTTGTTCATCAAGGGATTGCTCAAGTACGTCGTAGTTAAGCTGTAACCCACCACCCCAAGACTTGCGACTAACTGCCGTATCACTGATGCCATAGATACGGCCTAATTGTTTAGGTAGTTCCGTGAGTGCAGCACGAGCTACTGTTGCCCGCTGATACTCATCATCCTGCTTGTCGAAGTTGTTGTATGACAGATTGCGTGTACCGTATGTAAGCAAGGTAGACATGGTGTCCACTTGGCTTTCATCATCAGTCCACAAACCTTTTGAAGTCATGCCACGCTTAACAACGCCCGCTGCGAATTCACGGAGCTTGCTGCTGTTAATGGAGCCAACCAACTCATGTGGGCTTGGGTACGCAGTGTACGCAGCAGTAGGTGGAATAAACTCACCACTACCTTTGCCAACCATTCTTACCGCTTCATCAACACCATACTGTTCAACGAGTTCATTAAACTTATCGTCATTAGCCTGAATGGATGTAGCGTTCTGTACAGACACAGCCTTGAGCCGGCTAGGAAGCATCTTGCTAATCTGCATAGAGATAAGACGAATAGCCTTACCCTTTTCAGCAGGTGACATATGCTCCAGCTTACTTGGGTCAATGTACTGTTCAGCTAAATTATCAAAGTACTCTTGCACGTTCGCATTGTCTGGTAAGCCCAGGGCTTCCGACTGTTGCTGTTGTACAGTAATACCTTTCATGCCGCGCGCAGGTTGCATGTAGTCTGGATATTTTGCTGGTGCTTGCAGGGAGAACTCAGATGCTAGCAAATCCCCGGACACTTCCTTCTTGTTGATGGGAAGTACGTCATAAGTTGCACCAGATAATGACTCACGGTACGAGCCAAAGATTGCTGCCAAGGATGCATTGGGCGTCTTGACATCTGTTGCATAGTCGTCAACCACAGGTGCCAACATTTCATTGCCATCTGTAGCCTCGTCAAATGAGCCACCTTCATTACCAAAATCAAGGACAGACTTTTTGCTGGTAAGTTTAGAAGGAGTTAAACCAGTGTTAGAAATAGTTGTGAAAATAGAAAGCTCTTCTTTCGAAAAAGATTTCTGCCGTTCGCCAGAAGACATGGACAAATATGAATCATATTTATTAATAACCCCGGCCAATTCGTTTTCCAAACCTGCTGCTTTGATCTTCCCAGCCACAACTGTTTCTGGTGTTAGGAGGTTTGAGTTTTCTTCGTAGTTGCTAGAGATTGCTCCAGTCTGTTTACCCAAGAACTCACGATCACTTTGAATCTTTTCCAGCTTTCTTGTTGTTGCATTTTTATTCGTTTGATAAACTTTTGCTCGAACTTCTTCACTCGTATTGATGAGTGTGGTTTCCCGGAACTTCGCAAAGCGATCTTCCAAGAGCATTTCTTGAACGTCTAAGTCATCCCAGTCTTCACTATTTATAACCTTTTCAAACTGGGCAGCAGTACCGCCAGTGGTCTTTGCCATGAAGTACGCAAGTTCTTTCCGTCTGGCGGCTTTCTCACGTTTACGTTGTGCAGCAATACTTGCATCTGTGGCTTCTCGTGAAATCACATCCTTAGCTTGGGATGGGGCTACATACTTAGAAGTGCCAGACGCCACCGATACAACTGGTTTTTGGCGTTTGCCAAGTTTAAGTATCTTCTTTTCATCCATTAGATTAGTCCCTCATTTAGTTGGAGCAATGTGTTCTTTAAGGTCTAGTAGCACATGCATCAGATAAATATCATCAATGCTATATGTTGAGTCATCGAGTTCCCTTAAGGCGCACATTGGAGGTTCAGCAATCAATGGACGATGTAGGAAGTAGTTCACGTCAGGAAACATTTCAGAAATGGTCGGCCCCCTATGGGCATCCAACTCATTGTTTATTGTTATTGTTCCGTCTGCGTTGTTTGTGATGGAAGCAAGTTCTGCTTCTTCAACTTCTCGATTTCGTCCATCGCTGCTAGACCTTCTACGAAAAAATCCTTGAAGTTAACCTCAACTACAAAGGAGAACAGGTCATAAATAAACTTCAACTCGCCGCTCAATTCAACATCAAAGTTAGCGGCATTGATTTCTTTGCCATCAATGCGAGCATAAGAAATACATTCTTTAACGAATGGCAGGAACACATGCTTCTCTACACGCTGCAACACGTACATAAGGTTGCCGAAGTTCCAGTCACCCATTACAAATGCAAGACTTTCATCCCCCATTGCAGTGAGCAAACCAATTTGCATGTCCATTGCTTTGTTAGCAGGCCATTGACGAACAAATACTTGCTTGCCACCAATCTCCCGTGTTTCTGATTTACAAGCCATATAGTTCTCCCAAGCTGGAGACACAATGTATCTCCAGCTAAATATTCTTATTACAGGCCTACGTAATCGTACTTACCGTTGGTGAACCAAATCTGCTCAAACTCAACAGTCCAACTCAGGGAGACGATGCCAGTACCACGAACGATGGCAGGCATAACAGGAATGAACCCATTAACACCAGACACAAGTGCAAGGCCCATCTTGTCGTTCATCAAACCTTGGATTGGATCAAAGGTTTGACGGTTGCCACTCAAGCCGGTGTTCTGAGAAAGAATTGCACGGCTGTTCAGGGTGGCGTTGTAGTCACTGGTTTGGAGCAGGGTAAACACAATGCGGCCAGACCGATCCGCAATAGTTGCCACAGACATTTCACCACGAGCACCAATTACTTTGGTGTGCTGTACGTTAGTACGGCCTGCTGAAATGATGCTGTTGTTATCAGTGAAGCCAGTAACTGGAATACCATCCAGCAAAAGGTCAACGTTATAAAAGCTATACTGCTTCATTTACTTCTCCTTATTCCGAGAACGAGCCGGTGATAGTTACTTTATGAATTGCACCAGCGCCGACTGCAATGAAGGAGATACCTTTGTAAATACGAGTACCTTTGTCAGCAGAGCTAACATCACCAACAGGGATGTAATCAATGCGATAGCCAAGTTCCAGGTACTCGCCATCAGTGGTATAGCCAGGAGCAATCAGGCCGTTAGTAACGCCTTGACGCAAACCTTGCTCAACCTTTTGAATGATCATGCTCACACCAGTATCAGTGTAAGGAACCTTGGTATTGGAACGGTACATCAGATTGAACACATCAGTTTCAATGCGGTTCTGCAACCAATCCAAACCATGCTTGGTGTCAAACCAACTGCCATCACCCATTTTGGATTCAGCGAAGAACGAGTTGCCACCTACATCCAAGAACACGTTGCAGTTGATCTTGTTCAGGTTGGCGTTCTGGCCCGTAGTAATGCGAGCAACAGGGATGGTTGGCAGCTTTTTGTACATCAGGGTGATGGTGGTGTTAGTGCCTTCAAAGTTAACAGTGAATGCACGACCAGCAACCGAAGCACCAGCATAACTACCAGCAACAGGTGCATAGGTAGACAAGGTGTTACCCAGCGAGGAACTTGAAATCAAACCAGCAATGGTCATGCCATTAGTGTTGGTAAGTGCCACTGGATCGTTGGTGGTGTTGAAGAACTTCTTGGTACGAGCTTGTGCCCATACCGCCGCATCGTATGCAGCCTGAGTATCATCAAACTCTTTATCAAGGACAATGCCGTAGAAAGAGTTGTCTACCTGTTCACATGCAGTGAGGGCTTGTGCAGGAGTCTCAGATGCCTGACCTTGTGTCAGTACAGCAGTGAGTACGCCCAGTGCAGCAGCCAAGCCACCAACATCCGAAGATGCAACAGTGATGGTAGAAGTTACACCAGTGGTAGGACTGGTGATTACAAAATGGGTGCCGTCATAGGTACAAGTAGTACCCGGCTTTTGTACGGCGAGCTTGCCTTGTACGATAAGTGCAGCAGCAGCAAACGAAACTGCGCCAGACAAATCTACGGCGGTAATTACAACCAAGGCGCCATCAATGGTGATAGTGAAGCCACCAGCAGTTACGGCTTGCACTGCCACCAAGTTAGGTGCAGTACTGCCAGTTGCATGTGCAGCAGTGTTGGTGCCATCAATCAGGCCAACCATGAAGTAGATTGGTCGCGGTACTTGGGCATAGTAAGCAGTGGCTGCTTTGTTAATCTCTGTGCCGTCAGTGTAATCGGCTGCTACAGAAGTCATGCTGCTGTACTTTCGAATTCGCTCATCTTTATTGATGGGGGTTGTGCCCGTGTTGGCGCTCTTACTCATCATTACAAGTTGGCCAAACCCTGCCAAACCCTCTGGCGTTGGTGCGAGTGCAATGCCTACATTGATATACTCGGAAATTGGTACGGATGCCGACATATGGTAATGTCTCCTTTGTTAGTTTATTGGTTTGGTTTCTCCATCAATTTCGATAACCATATTTACGGAAGCTGCTTCTAGTTGAGCTTCACCGTTAATGACAGCACTAATAATGCGGGGAATACGTGTGGTCTGTGTTCTGATCACATTAAAGTCGAGACGAATTGCAGTTCGAACTTCCCATTGAGATTCCAATGTCAAGGTCTTTACATTGATTGGCCCCTTACTTAAAAGAACCATCCCCAGCTTCTTCATCAAATCCAAAACATCTGGACGAAAGAAACTGTTGTTCAAGAAATCAACATCCACATCATCACGAGAAAACAAAACATCGAATGAGAGAATGCGAAAGCCTTTAGTAGTGAATACAAATTCATCAGCAACTTCGTCGAAGGTGTTATAAATCTGGTCATACCCTGGGCTGTAAGTACCCATCATCCTTACTGCTGCATATGCATCAACAGGTGGACGTGGGGCATTCTTAAACATTGGGTATGAGTAGCGAGGTTTGAGTACACACTGATCAATTACTTTCTGAACCTTTTGAACGTCTATATCCATTAGCCCCACCCATTCACTTGAAGTGTATTTTGTGGTGGTGTCTCTAGGATCATTAACGCGCCAAGCTCAGTAAGAAGTGCTGTGCCATCCTCGGTGAAAATCTCTGTAACCAACCCTTCGGTAAGCACAAGGTTTTGCACCTTGCTTGCAATGGTCATGTAGAAACCAGCGGCACTATAGTTGGCATACTGTGTAACGAAGTAAGTAACTCCATATACACACAGCAGACTATTAATAGGCATGTCCACAAGGGAATGGAACTTCATGAAGCCAGGTTGACGTTCAAGCTCAGGGTTTGCTTTCAGTTGTTCACCGAACACACCCTCATCCCTATCACCGTGTGGGATAGGTGTTGCATAGATTGCAATCGCTGGCCCAGTGGCATTCTTTACCCACTGATTGTCTGCATCCCAATATCCACCAACTGGGCTGCACATTAAGACTTTGGTTGTTGTATTTCGATTGAATGCTCTGCGAACACTAATCATGGGCAGATAATTCTGGAACCAGCAAACGCTTGGTTACGCCAATGAACATATTGCTGTCCGTAGATAGATGCTGCAAAGTTATCTACCGCTGTGCCTGGTGCAACTGTCGCAACTGCATACTCCACCAACACATCATCAACATCTGTACTTCTGATGGGCATCAAAGCCATCGTATCGCCTATTGCACTTCCTTGAGCCACAGTTAGAAAGTGGGCAACGAGGTTCGCTTGAGCAACGTCATAGACATTCTCCCAGCGATATTCCTCAGTGCCCATTTCAATTTGAGAGTCCCCAAGGAAGATGCTAAACCTTGCTTGGGAAGTACTTGTAAACTCAGGGAATCTGGCAACAAACATTTCATAAGTCACCATTTATGATCCTCCTACTTATTCACACAGGGACATATGCAGCGCATCAATCTCTTCTTCTGTGTGGGTCTCAGCAGTAACAACAACCTTCTTAACAGCAAGGTTCTTGAGTTTGTCTGCCATCGACAGTTTGCTGGCAACCTTCATGGTAATTTCCAAGTCACCTTTCTTTACGCGCTCTTGGATCAAGTTGACGTCACGGAACTTGCCAGTAGGAACAAGCACAGTCTGATATACAGGCTTGCCATCAATCTTCGCTTCTGGAATAACTTCACGTTCTTCGTCGAAGATCTGCACACGGGTTTTACCCGAGGTGGCTTGCTCCCACAGTTCGTCCTCAATCTCTACTTCTGCGCTTGCAGGAATACAAATCAACGTATATTGCGGAGCTTCTGCTTTAACAATCTTGTTGCCATGAACATCTTGGTGCGTAGTCTTCTTACCAGCGTTAATGTAAGCATTAAGCATGATAGGAGCTTCGGAATGATTTCGAACGCGCATGTTGGTTCTCCTTAAAATTTGGGCAATAAAAAGCCCCACATATAGTGAGGCTCTTAAGTAACGCTATTTGTTAGATGCCGTACCACAGGTCAATTGCACGAGGGTAGGTGATTTCCAAACCAGCGAAACGGCCACGACCTGGAACTTCATAGACCAGACCATGCAATTGCACTGGCAGGAATTGAAGTGGCAGTGGTTCACGAATACGAACAGTTTGAGTACCTTCTGGAGTTTTCTTGGCAAGTACAACAAAGCCATCAGCGCCACCATCGAACTTGTTGTCGATAGCATTCAGCGCTTTCACTTTATCTTTGGTAATGCCGAAAGGGTTGTTATCGCAGAAGTATTGCAGGATGGTGGTATCGCTCAGAGCGCTACGTGGAGTAGACGCAATGTAGTTGTGTTGCAGAACTGGCAACCAAACTTCTTCTGGTTTGTGAATTTTCTTGGTGGCTGCGTACATAGCGCTGCAAGCCGAGTTCAAGTCTTTCAGAATTTCATCTGGAGTCTTGGTGGTCCACAGGGTAGTGCTTGCTGCACCGGCAACAACTGGGTTGTGTGCAACATACGGGTTGCCGAACAGACCAACGAAACCAGCAGTAGTATCGCCAGACCATACAGCATCGTTCACGTACTGCTCATAACCACGGCGCGAAGCCATAGCTTTACGAGCTTCAAGAGGCATGCCGCTCATGTTGGCAGATGCAACTTCATCAATGTCGAAGTCGTAAGCGCAACCAACGGATTTCACGTTGATCGAATACTCACGGCCCGAGATATCGGATTTTGGCAGGTCGGTTGCACGAGCGTTGATAACTTGTGCTTTACCAACACGGTCATACGAACGATAGGTCAAGCTTGTTGCACCTGCACCGCCAAGGGTCAGGGTTGGGAAGCATTCACGAGCTTCCAAATCTGGATACAGTACGTCGTAAGTGGTTTGTTCGATTACTTCCAGTTGACGTTGGAAGAACACACCGTCACCATCAGAAAGTTTTACATCGGAGGAATCAGCCAGACGTTCAAAGTGATCGTTCAGGGTTGCGGTAGAGCCATCAGCCAATTTTACTTCACGAGCCATAATTCAAATCTCCTTTATTAATTATAATTAAACAGCGGTGCCATTGATCATTGCTACGGTGATATCCACCCCAACAACTTCACCAGCGGCCGCAGAAGCTTTGAACTTCATGTTCGACGCTTTGACATAACCAGCAGTGGCAGCAGAAGTAACCTGGCCAGTAGTGGTATTAACGTATACAGCGCCATCAAACAGGCACGAGGCAACCGTAACAACGTTGATTGGACCTTCCAACAGGACTGGAAGCATTGCACCCAGTGCATAAGGAGCTGCGCCAGTGTTTGGACGGAAGTCACTTTCAGTGGTCATTTGACGGATAACAACACCGAACTGTTGACCGGCACCGGCACTACCCAAATCAACTTCACGGTCGCCAGTGTGCTTTACAATTTTGCCAGCAGTAATGCCTGCAACTTTTGCACGGAAGCTTTCACGCTTGGCGTTGGTGTAGTTCAGGCCGATGATAGTGCCTTCCTGGGCGCCTGGGATGTTGATGCTGTAGTTTTGAACTGGCATATTAAATAGCTCCTTCATTTCGTTTGATCATTGCTTCCCGAGCGGATTCATTCTTTGCTGGGGTTGCTGCTGGTTTCACATCCTTACCTGCAACGTCTCGCAAGACTTGCGTTAGGTCTGTGGATTCATCTTTCACAAAATCCTTATCTTCAAGGAGAATGCCGTATCGGACTTCAACATATTGGTCGGACATAGAAGTAGGGGCAGACGGGCATACCTTAGTAACCACTGCGCGCATTACTTCCAATTTAGTCAAACCTTTTACATCAACATCTGCAAGCTTGAGTGCCTGGCTAACAAACTCCATGCGTTCTTCAACAAGTGCATCAATGTCTTTAAGCTTCTCGCCAATTGCTACAGCGTCGGCAAGTTTTGCAGTGACATCATCCAACTTCGCTTTCAGTGTTTCCACTTCTGCAACCAAAGCAGCGTCTGCTACTTTAATCTCGACAACAGCATCAGCGACCTTGGCCACTTCAATTACTGGTGCGATAACTGGGACATCATCAATTACTTCTTCTTCCACATCTGCACTGTCAGCAATAGCTGCTGTACCAGCTCGGCCCTTAGGCACGATTGCAAAGTGGTTAATACGGATGTTGGTCTTTTTGGCGTGGTAGCCAACAGTAGCTTCGTCGCACAGAACCAAAGTGGCATTGTGACCGCTGGACAGTTGGTTAACATTAGCTCTAACCAATGCAATAGCATCTGCATCATTAAGCACCATAGTGCCGATTAGTTCTTCGCCTGCCTCATCCTTGCAAGGCACACCTTCAAGCATACCTTTTACCAACTCTTTGGCATTTTCAGTATCAACATCATCTTTTGGATGGCCGATAGTGAAAGGTGCCGAACGGGCAGAGTTAATAGCTGCCTCATCAAACAAGTCTTCTGGCAAAGTCATTACCTTGATAATGGCTTCTGGATCATGGTCTTTAAACTGTGCACCCAAATCCTTTGCCTTGTACTCCATGATGCCAGTACGTGCGAGAGTACAAGGAGCAATCATTTGACCACTCGTCTTGAACTTGCGCTTTGTAGGCATGTGCAACTTGTCTTGCAGGTTTACAACTGTGTCTTCATCGTGGAACCGAACAGCCAATGCTGCCACTGCCAGGCCCAACGTATTTTTCAAACGCATTTATTTCTCCTTCTTATCGTCAGGCCCATCTGATGGACGTGAAATCTTGGCTGCTCCAGGTGGTGGTGCTATGGGAACTTCACCCATGTCTTCTTTCGAATAAACATTTTTGGTGTACAGAATCCGTTGTGCAGCCTCGGCAGTTAGAACACCTACTGCAACTAGAGCCACGACATTCGCAACAGTGTCCTTGTCTTTAGCTTCTTTCTGTGCAGCAGATTCAGGGAAGATGCATCGCCACTTATACTTACACTCTGGCAAACCAAAGTGAGCTTGGATAATGGCGTCAAGGATTTTGAGTTTTGGCTCGTACTCCATCTTTTGAATAGCAGCAAGCAAGTCAACGTAGTTAACAAGGTCACTCTCACCTGTAGCATTCATGCCGCTTGGTGATGCAGACAAGAAGCGAGTGGCTGGAATACCTACACCAGCAGCAACTACTTCCAAGTACTCCCAAATCAAATCCTTTACACCAGACAGTTGAACTTTCTTGGTGGAGTAGACTTCATTGGCATCAAGCAGAATTACGTTGTAAATCGACTTCATCTGTTTCATCAGACGGAATCGTTTCATAACAGCCTTCTCCCCCGCAGGGTTGGTAAGCATGTTCTGCAAACCATTGATCGTAATTACATCAGTGTTAGCCTCTACAACAAGATGTGCAGCAGCCTGAACAGCAGTATGGAAATTATCAATCAACTTATTCAGTGGCAGTAACACACTGTCTGAATACCATTGGTTATGCCAGTTCTCATACATAGGAAGGCGTGTACCTTCAAACCTAATCAAACGGGAGTAGTGAATCTTGGCAGTGCTGCCAGCAATCATGTAATGCTCAGGTTGCCCATAGCATGGTGACAGTGGGTCCATGTTGATCATGCCACTGCCCATCAACCTTGTACGGTCAATAACTTGAAGACTGTTGATGCAATTCACCTTCAACCGTTTAAGGTCTAGTGGTGTATCCATCTTGCCGGAACTTTTGATGTCCAGCAGAATTGCAGAAGTGCCAAACACCCTCGCCCACTTGTATGCTTCATTAAACAAGCCTGAAACATTGAAGTAGTCGTCCGCATCTTGTGCATCCTCTGTTTCCAACTCTCGCCATTGACGGGTTGTATCCAGTGGGATGATGGTGCAAATCTTTTGTGCAATCCAATCTTCACGGAAGCGGGTAATCAAACCATCTTGGTCGCTATTGCCACCACTACGATTCCACTGGTTGTAGGTGGTCTTATCACCAGCACCACCCATACCTGAAACTACGTTTTCCAAACCATCTTGTGCCTTAATCGCTGTTGCAGCATCTACGATTAATTTTTCAGCGAGTTGTTCTAAAGTCAGGTTTTCTTCTTCATTCATAGATCATCCTTCTTGCTAGAGTAGCCATTGGGTTTTTCCAAGTGGTACTCAGGCAGTGTGGATACTTGTAGCTCTACTCGATCACTCACAGTTTCAATTGTGGCGATGATGTTGCCAGCGCTATCTTTGATATGAAAAAGGTTATTGCCCGATGCTTTCTTGCACAGACGTGTGCTGATCATGACAGTACTCCTTAATTAACCCAGTTTTCATAGTTGGCCGAACTTCCACTGTATTCGATGGCAACTGCATCACTCACGTTATCAACAACGTCATCATGTCCAGTTGAACTACCTAAGCCAGTCATGCCCAAGACTTCACGCATAACGTGTGCCTTATGTACATGCTCACTTGGAAACCATAATCTACCTTGTGCAAAGTAAGGGATTGTGTTGAGGAAGCGAGCCACCTTGTCCCCGGAAGTTTTATCCTTCGGCACAGGCAACACTCTTACATCCCCATCACGTGTAAATTGTTGGTTCAAGAATTGACCAGAACTCTTGTCCTCCATATACAAGGCCGTAGGCAGCATGCATGGATAAGACAGGTCCAACTTGTTGTGCTTATTCCAGAACTTAATAAGCTCTATCTTAAGCTCAGGTGTTTCCCATTTACCCAGCACAACATCTGCTAGGTACATATCTCTATTCCTCATCACTGCCCACAAACAAACCACAGAGTAATCTGAGTAGGTCTGCGCAGTAGATGCTGTATCCGCTGTCATGAATGAGCGAACAACCTGGGACTTATCAAGTTCTAAGTATTCCTGCCACCATGCTTCTTGAACAAGTCCTGTACCTTGTGCAGTTGGATCACCCATGTACTGACTGTTGAATGTATATGGGGAGGCTTTCTTCATTGCATCCAGTGACTCCAAACTCTTACGAGACGGCCACAATGCAGTGCGAGCTTCTTTACGATGCAACTTAAACAGCACAGGCTTGGCGTGTGTATACGCTTGTTTCTCAATGAGTTTGTCGTACCACTCTTTAGAGCCCACACCTTCTTCAATCACTGCTGGGATGTTCAACCAGTCGTAACTGTCACTTGAGTTACCCCGTAGCAGATAGCCAACGAGGTCTTCGTCATGCACACGTTGCATAATGATAGCCATAGGTGTACGAGAACATTTAACCTCGTTACCATCGTCATCATTAACTACACCGTCATTTGCAAGACGTGACATAAATGTATTGTCGTATCGGTCATTAATCTCGGAGCGAACTGTATTAGAGTAAGCATCCTTTGGCTTAATGATGTCGTCTACAACAAAGCAACCTGAATAAGCGGTAGTCAAACTACCAGCACCCTTCCCGGTCAACTTACCACCAGATGGAACTGCGTGAAGCACGCCACCTTTAGTAGTACCCCAACGTTCAAGCGAGCGCTTACTTGCATCAATCTTCAATGCAGGAAACACTTTCATGAATAGTTCGTTGAGCATGATGGTACGGATGTAACCACTACTTTCTGATACAACGTCATCGGCATAAGAAGTAATGATGTTATGTGAACCTGGGTTGTGGCAGAAGCTATACAGCGGTAGAAAGATACTGAGAATCTGTGTTTTGGAATGGCGGGGAGGGATCGTTACAATTACCCGATCCCTCTTACCATCCACAATATCCTGACACACTTCGAAAATAACATTATGAAAGTCCTGCATCTGGAATTTGAATCCCATCTGCAACTCAAATGCCCACTTACTGAATGTAGCAAAGCTAGCGACAAGTATCTCCCTTGCCTCGGTACAATCTTCGTTAGTAAGTTCTTCAAGATTTACTTCCAGCGGATTGTTAATAATGGCCATCGCCAAAGAAAGTTTCTTCTTGGCTTTGTTAACAACAGTTACCTCACCATTACTATCTAACTCAACTTTACCCTCTGTAATTAATTTCTTAATCTCAGAGCTATATACAGTGTTGTTTTTATGGTCAGCATTTCTAAACGCTTCCAATTGAGCATCTTGCAAAGCTTTGATTACAGCATTGTTCTCTAAGCCCTGACCTTCAATCTCACTTGTAATAGACTTTTGGTATTGCTCAATAATAAAGTCATTTTCTGAAATGTATAAGCGTAGTTGCGGGAGTGTCTGTGTAATGCCCCTTGATCTACTAACCTTCAACAAATCACCGTAATGTTGAGTCAGTTGGTTAACAATGTAGTTATCAACCTGCTCATCAATCGGTAATGCAGCCATTAAAACTTATCCTCATCCGCTACAGGTTGCAGCATATAAAGGAAGTTAAATCGCTCGGTAGTCATTCTTTGTGGAATGAGGTCTTGCAACTCCTTACAAATTGCCATCCATTCACCTTCTGTTGGTGCAGCGAAAGAAATACTGATGTTGATTTTCTTATCTACAACTTCATCTTCATCAACCTCGTAATACACTTCGTCACACAGAGGGCAAGCCCCTGCAACTAGATCAACGTAGTGATCACAACTTCTGCATTTGGTTCTGCAATCATTGCTCATGTGGTTTCTCCTAACTCATTAGTTGTTACCTCTCAGGGAGGTAGTTATGTGGTGGAACATTTTAGTTAACAAGAATTGTCAAACCTTTTAGTAAAAGAGAAAGCATCCCCCAGCCCCTTAGAGGCCAGTGGAAATTTCTTTATATTTAAATTGAGTGCGTTCTTATTCTTCTATGGTGGGTAGCTGGAGGCCACGGTTTATATGGCCTGTAGCCAAACCGCTTTTGCCAATATGCCCAAAAGTTTGCAAACTTTTACAGGAAAAATCTGTCGCACTTGTGAATGATGTTCAAATCCCAATCACCCATTGCAGGTTCATCAGGCAAATCCACCTTGTACTTGTACTCCCATTGACGCTTTAGATCTAACAGGTAGTTACCAAAGTACAACTTTACGAATTCTTCTCGGATTACTTTGTCGAGAAATGGGATGTAGTTTGCATGAACAGCAAAGCTATCGTGTACCCACACAGCAGGAAGCCCGACTTCCTTCAAACGAATAGCCACCATCCGAAGATGTGTTGCATCTAGCGAGTGAATTACATTAGGACCAATTGCAGATTTGTGCTTTGAAAGCTTGGGGATGAATGCACCTTCTTCATCCAAGACATCCTTTTTGATAGTGATCGTGTGCTTGCGCCGCTTAATCACCACTGTAACGTCTTCTTCCTCAGTTACTCGGTAATCCTGACTGGCTACAAATCCGTCTGGAGTCTCCCATGAAACTTGGTGAACACCAGTAGCACAGATAATTGCCATGCACGCCTTCAACCAATCCACACCTGCAACGATGGGTTGTAGAACCTCGTTCGTGGTGTTGAACAATTGAGAGCCAAGCTGGCAAGCAACCTTTCTATCAAGCTCAGGATGCATGTCACAGACATTATCCATTGCCGATATGCGAGTTGCAGAATACGCAAAAGTCATTACTGGCTTCTTTGCACCCTTACGTGTAGCAATGTATTTGTATTCTTCTGGTAAGTAGTAGTCCCACTTGAAGGCCACAAACTCGTAAATATCCATGCCGTCAGCGGACTCGCACAACTCCATCCCTAAGCGGTCTGTGATCGCACTGGACCCCATCAGGGCGCTCCAATGCTGTAGGCCGGAACATCGCCCATCCCTGGGAACGAACGCTGCCAGGGGCTGCTCAGGGGCTTTCAGGTGTTCGGCTATCAGCCTGGCATTTGCCATTCCGCAGTAGGGTTTATCCCACTGTAGCCACTCCAAATTCTCCCAATCTAGAGCCTGTGCCGCATACAGGCAGGCTTTAGCCTCAGTGTCTGCACCGTCATAGCGGGTGTCCTCTGCGTAGTCGTCAGTAGCCGCCACAAGGGCAGCCAGCCCAGCCGGTGACAGGGCTTCGCTGAAAATAGGAAGACACATTGCTTTCTCATGGTCAGCACCTTGCGGGCTAATACCAATAGTTGTGTCTGCGTAAATCCTCCCACGACTATCCAAGAAGCAACCAAACTTGAAGCTGTTTTCATCAACAAGTTGTTCCGCACATTTCACAGCCCTGCTAGCCATGATGCTGTCATTATAAGGAGCGGTTTCTTTATACAGGTTAAGTACAAACGGATTCACACGAAACTTTGTATCAGCTATCCCACTGGTTGCTTCTAAATGTGAACACTGCTCGATGCCGTAGCGTACTTTTGCATCAGGCACGTCAAAGCCTTCCCTGACAACATGCGTTAAAATAGGCGGCAAGCCACCCTTAACCATCATGCTAACAAGGTCGTAAGTTGGTTCAACGATCACATGTGTTTCTGTTCTACTTACACGTATGTGCTCAAGGGTAAGTAATTTTGCACCCACCATCGCCATTATAAAGCACAAGCCTATGTACGGATCAGTGTGTAGATACTGGGCGAGATAGTTACGTTTATTGTACTTACTCCCCGGATTGCACAATGCAACATAAAGCTTGGGGATGCAGTCAACGTATACTTGTGCAGATTGGCGGTATGGTGGTGCCAGTTTTGGTATTAACCTTCTTGTGACAGAAAGTTCAAACGATTCTTCTTGGGCCACCAATCACCTCTTAGGTTGTGCGTAAACAATCTCCTGCAATGTGTAAGAGAGTTTGCTAACACGGACTATCAACCACTGACGGTTTTCCATGTGCAATACAGTTCCCTTCTCTAAACACTCAATTGCCCACCTGAAATGCGAAGGGTGTGCTAGCTGAAACTCAACTGTATTTTCATGCATATGTATACCTCAGTTGTTAGGTTTGCCAGTAAGGCAACCAGTGCACAAACACTTCCCTCCCCAATCAACTTCCTTCTCTTGACGCTTCACATGGAAACACCAGCACGTTGTTTTGCCTTGTTCAATCTCGCATTTAACTGGAGTTTCACAGCTTGGGCAGGAGTGTGTAATCAATGTTGGCAACGATGCGGACACTTCCATGTAATTACACATCTGGCATTTCGTCTTTACTTAATTTCGCAGAACCCACCAGCACATGCCAGTTCGGCAGTGAGGTTGACTGCACTGCCATCAACTTCGAAAACTTCATCAATATTAATAGCCTCCAGATGGACAAGCAGGGATTCGTAGACTTCTTTGGAGCAGTCTTCGAAAGGAAGTTGTGGGTATGCTTCTGCACCAAAGAAAGGAAGTACACTGATGCCGTTGTAATGCTCACGGTTGATCCACATCCAATTGGTGAGTTCTTCCCACTCGTTGTCTTTAACACTAATAGTGCAAGATACGTTGTGTTTGTTGTCGCCAGTGGTGTGACCAGCAGCTACCCACTCAGTACTAACCAGCTTCACACGCTCAAGAAGTTGGAACATGCTTTCAGTACGAACACATGCACCTTCTGGAGCAGACTGTGGAAATGACAGTACAACTTGATGTGGAACCTTTACATCTTGTTCAACAAGTGCAGGTGCAACACGCATCATGTATTGAGCAAGTTCTTCATCTTTACCAGCTCGCATACGACGAATGTAATACTCGGCGTGCCAAGCATGGATGCCACTAGAAGTGCCCAATGCCAATGAAGTGGTGCCAGCAGGTTTAACACAGGTACTGCGCTCAGCTTCATTGATGCCAATGATGTTTGCGATAGACTTGTTGGTAAGGACCGCAACCTGTGCAGCTTGTGCCATGTCCAGTTTAGTAACTGTGTTGCTGGCAATGCCTGTCATCGAGACGCCGAGTAATGCCCCTCGTTCACAGGTCTCACGCCATTTAGGATTGAGGTAGTGGAAGTCTGTGTAACCCGCTTGCAAAGTACCAATAAAAGCAGCAGCCGAACTAACATCGTTGAAATCCTCCTGATCAGTAATGAGCGAAGCATTAATCTCAGTGAGGTTGCACATTTGATATGGTTCAAGTGCAATCTCACAGCATGGATTAGTGCCCCAGTCTTTGTTGTTGTTCCAGTAAACACCTGGCTCACCACAACCACTCGCTTCAACACGAGCCATCAACTTAACAAACTGATCCGAGGTTACTTCACCACGAACGAGTACTGCGCTGTTGTTGGCACGGGCACGGTATGGGTGTGTTTCCCACCAGTTACCAGATTTACAGGTGATCAGTTCTTCATCATCAAGATCGAAAAGGCTAATCATTGCTGCACGACGAATGCCACCAGCCAATACTGCATCAGCAATAATACAGGCAGCATCATGAACTTCCACAGGACGCATCTGGCGACCTACAGCATTGCTAAACAGTGCAGACAATGCATCTACACATACTTTCAATGGTGCTGGACCTGGGGCTTGACCACCAGTAGTTACCAGCTCAGAACCTTTCTCACGAATGTCGCGGTAGTCGAACATTGGAAGTGCACCACCACACAAGAATGCTTTAGCAACAACCTTGATAGCATCAGCCCAACCTACAATGGAGTCTTGGATCTGGAACTTATGGAAGTCACGGCTCTTTGGTTCTGCTACTGGGGGCAGCTTATTGACGTGGTGTCGTTGAACGCTGTACCCCATACCAGTGCCGCCAAGAAGCAGAAACATAAGTTCAGGGAAGAAATGATAGTCTTCTGCCGGCATGTAAGCACAGTTGAAAATACGGTTGTGAGCGAGTTCAATCGGGCGTCCACCAAACTGAAGACTGCGCATAGAAGGAAGCACCCGCTTAGGAAAAACAAACTGCTCGTAAACATTGCCAATGGCCTCTGCAATTAGTGGATACTTACGCTGATGCATTTCCATATTGCGAGTTACAATCTCTTTGTAATTCTCACGACGGCCAACTTCTGGAAGGAACTTTGCGTACTTGTTGAAAACTACGATGTCACTAAGTGCTTGTTTATCAGCACCAATACCATTAACACTCAATTGCATTGCTCACCTCTTTCAAATTTATTAAAGGGATACCAACCCCATTGGTAGCAGCACACGTGCTACATCGGGAGAAACCCCGAGATCAATCATTCGTTTGTAGTGATGGCGAGCAACTGCAATTACTTCCTGCTGCGCTTCGGTCCAATCTTCTAGGAGGTCCAATTGCTCAGACTTGCTCAATCCACTTTGACTCAGCTTGATACTGCTACCAAGTTTCTTGGGGTCTTGCAAACGACATTCACTGGTAATGAATACTACTTCTTTAACTTGGCTCAAGTGGTTCTCCTATTTGATTAATAGTTACTTACGCGCTGCTACAAGTTCTGCATAGCGTGTGTCTGTGGATTTGATGAAAACACCTTCGAACATAATGCCTTCACGATCTTTGATGTCGTTCCATGCTTGGTCTAGGCAGGAGAGGAAAGAGATCCGATTGCGAGCACACAAGTTAACAAGCACAACGACAATATCTCCAACATCATCCCGGATGTCTTTACCTTTGCAGAGGTTGTCACTGAGTTCTCCCACTTCTTGAATGAGCTTTGCAAATTGTGTTTTGTCATCGCTACCTTCAATCAAGTTACGATCATGATGCCAAGTAACCATGTCACGAAGGCGACGGCCAATTGGCATGTATTCTTCAATGTCCACCAGTTCGGTACGAATGGTTTTTGCTGGACGGTCAGCGCGTGCTACAAATTTCTCTACAACTGCATTCATTAAATCTTCTCCAAAATATTCATGAAGCTAACCAAGTCCAATCCTGGCTTACCCATTGTCGTATTAATGATGTGTGCCATTGCCCCAGGCACTACTACGTAATCCCTACTGTCTTGCTTGAAGTCGAAGTCTTTGTTGTGCAGTTGAATGATGTGAACTTCATAACCATGCTCAACAAGGCACTCAGTTTCTTCACAGAAGCCACCATCTGAAAAGACTACAGTTCCCGTTTGCCCATCCAATTCAGTAATTGCTTCAACAGCTTTCAAACCAAAGAACTTCTTGCCGTTCTTTGGCTTAATGATGTTTTCACTTACATGGATCAGTGCGTCACGTGGGGTCATGCCATCAAGTAGCATGTCTGGAGCATCCTTCGTATGTCGCAGGGTTGCCACATTAATGAAGTACTCCAGGTCAACGCCCATGTATGCAGCAGTTTCCTTATACAAGGCATCTTTAAATGCCATTGATGGAAATCCACACAATTCCTTTATGTTTGCTGCCAATGTATCTTTGCCAATCCCTGGCGGACCATTAAGAATGAATACTCGCATCAGATGCTTTCCTCATTCTTATCGAAGCGTTGATGTACAAATGCAGGGAAGCGCAATTTGCCAGCCTCGGTAACTTCGCGGTATTCAACCTGAATGATTGTGCCCATCAGGTTGCTACGATCTACCCACAGTTTGTCTCGCAGTGCATCATCAAAGCCACTGCCAACAGAGCCGTGCTTTGTTTGAATACTGCCGAGCGTACCTTTCAAACGTCCGGCACCCTCTTTGAAACCAGTAATCCGAACGTCGGCCTGCTTTTTTGGAACCACCTTCAACCACACGTAGAACTTGCCGGACTTGTGAAGTTGGCGAAGAATCAAACCTTCGTCACCTGCATCGAGGCGCAGTTGCATCAAGCCCTTAAGCTTCAAGTCGTCTGGATGCAGCACAGTACCCATCAGCAAACGAGGATCAATGTTTCCGTCAGTCAGCTCATAGATCATGTCCTGAGTAACAACTTGTGGTGTCTGTGAGCGCACCAATGAAACAGATGTGTTCCAGTTGACGTTGTAAACCTCAGCATCCTTAAACTCAAGGTGGTTGACGTTGTACAGTGGCTTACCAGCACGACTAACAGGTTCATTGGCAGCGTTACGCATTACACGAACACCATCAACCTTGCGATAAACCTTCCAGTAACCTTTAAGGGTTTCCCCTTCGTAGTACTTTGCTTTGACGTACTCAGTGCCGTCATCAAGCTCTTTCAAAATAGCCATCAGGATTCTCCTTTAAGTATCGACGATATGTAGGTTCTGGCCTGACTTCTTCTAATGCCAGCGGTAGCTCCAGGTTCAATCCCCTTGCTACGCAACTTCTCTTTCTGCACTGCTGCACTGTTCTTTGTAAAGTTGATGACCATCTTCTCAATCTTGGCATCCTCCATAGACATCCCACTCCTTTCGGAATAGGTAACAATCGAGTGGCAGGGCTTACATAAGATTTCTAAATCAGTTTCTTTAACGTGGAACAGGTTCTCGACAAACTCCCCAAGGTTTTCCCACGTAAGGGCACCAACGGTTTTAATGTGATTAACTTCCACATCACCGGGCCTGAACCACTTCTTACAATGCTTGCACTCATGATGAATAACCAGACGTGTTGAAACCTTGCTAGGTAGCAACTTCTGATTGTTCTGCAACATGACAAGTTTTGTAGGATGTTTAGTCCAAGCCTTACGGAGAGCTGACCTAAGCCAATTGAGTAATTGTGCTTCGGTCTTTAGGTAGCCATACAACTACGCAGCCTTTGCGACTGGAGTATTGAATTCTTGGGTACGCATGTCGTAAACGGATTCATTGAAGCGCGCTGTGTCGTGGTGCCATAATTGAATATGATGCTCACCAACATAGCGTGTCACCATATATAGGCAGCGGCCTTGTTTAAGCAAAGCTGCCTCCCAGTCATCACCGAATATTTTCCGGTATTCGCCACGAACAACATGCATGCCTTGTCCATAGGACTCACAATTTGCAAGCAGTTCATAAGCTGTAACTGCGCCAACGCCAACACGTGTTTCATATGACTCCCCTGCATTCTTGCCAGTTTTACGGATTTTGGTTTCTTTAACACCACAACCCATAATCCCATCAGTAGGATCACCAGTAAGCAATTGCCAACATAGGAACAAAGGACCATTACCTTTAACAGCTTTGGTAATTTTCCCATTGGTTGCGCTCACCTTGTGCACAATCTCCAACTTGCCGTTGCCAGTTACATGAGTGAATTTCTCGCCTTGGTGAACTGTTTCCCAACGGTAGTGATGCCCACGACACTGCATCATATCTTTGTCAATAGTTGCAATGATGGTTGTGAAGTCTTTGGTGTCTTGATGAATACACATCAGGTCGTCTGCTTCCATGCAGTCAACCATTTCAGCATCCCACTTGTATGTGGCATACGCCTTAGCAGCAGGCAGATAATAAGGCCGCTCAACGAATTCTCGATTGGCCTTATACTCTGGCATAACTACAAAGCGGAAGTTGTTGCTACCGCTAAAGAACACACGAACCTTCTCAGCATTGACTCGATTCTTGATGTACACGATTTTGGAATCAATGGACTCAAGAATCTTATCAAGGTGGACATCAACAAGTTCGTTACCGTATTCAGCAGCGGAGCAGCACGCATACACAAGAAGGTCGCCGTCAATCAGAACCTCTTTGAAGTCAAATGACATAGGCTTACTCCTTAGTAGGGGCTATCGTCGTTATCAGCAGTTTCTTCAACTACTTCTGGAGTGGAGTCAACTGGTTGAGCATCCTGATCAGCATCGTTTGCAGGGAAGCCATCATCGTTATCTTGATCGCTGTCATCTGCTGGAGCATTAGGTTCAATGCCCAACATCTTCTGCAACAGACTGCCAGCGAACGAGCTGGAAGCCATGATGCGATCTTGGTGCGCATAAGGATTGCCCTTATACAGTTTGCCCCATACAGCCAGATCAGGTTCACCCAGGTCGAAGAACAGTGGTTTGTTGATCAGCGGACCAGCGGTAGCAATACTTTTTGCTTTCATTGGCAGAACGGCAGTGATTTTGTTGTCTTCTTTACCCGCATTCTTGCCGGATTTCTTCATGTACTTCTGAATCATGATAGTGACCGGAAGGCCAACCATTTCAGAAAGCTCCAATTCAAAACCATTTGGAATGGCGGAAATGAGTTTGTAGATGTTGGCTTTCTCATCCATATAGCCATCTTCGTTGTAGGTGACTTCGTAGTTGAATACGCGAGGTGCGGTTTCATCTACAGTGCCATCTTCACCAACCATGAACTCATCTAGGCACTCCATGCGGAATTCAAGTTTAGGTTTAGGTTCAGGATATTGTGGACTACCCGGCTGCATGCCAAGGTCAACAATAGACAGGACGCGAGCATCGTAAGTACCAGCATCCAACAAAGGAGTCACACCGTACTTTTTCGATTCGCCAGCTTTTACTGCTTTTTTAAACGCCATGGTAATTCTCCGATACTTTAGAAATTTCTGGTTTGATGGTGTTGGCAACAATAAGTGCGTTGATGCCATTACTCATTTCCGACTCGTAGTATTTACGAGCAGCCGTTAGTGCTTTGTCGCGAACGCAGCGTGCCGTCTGTAAAACTACTTCATTGTGGCTTTGTCCATCTTTACCAAACGCTTGTGCAATCTCGCCATACACAACATGTGCTGCATTTTGTTGGCTTTGCATATTCAGAAACAGTTGGTTCAGGGCATTGAATGTAGAAACTTTCAAGAATAATCCTCAGTGAATTTCGCTGTAGTTGTTGCCAAATTGAACTTCACAGTCCAAGGTTGTATTCAATTTCAAGAGTTCGTTTACACGTACAATTGATTCTTTAACAATCCCACCCATCAACAATCTGGCGGCTGGTTTGTCTTTCAATCTCAAGATACCTTCGTCATGAAACTCGCCAATTACTGGTGCATTGCTACCATGACGTTCCCGACAAATGATGTGCATGTTCTCAATCCAAATGTCACAGATATAAGAACCACTACCTTGGCAGAGTGTAGAGAAACGGTCTTTTTCAGATTTAAGCCAGTACCAGATACTGTTGATTGGGTTCCACTGCCACGAATAACCACAGCACTTCATGACTGTTGTTGACTGGGCAATTGCATCAATGGACCAGTTGAGGTCCAAGTAAGCTGTACGGATGGCCTCACCTTGTTTAAAAGGAACGCCTGCTGCACGAGCTACCGTTGCTGCACCTGCACCGTATTGAAGTGCGTACCCTGCTGTTTTAGCAATCGAGCGCATCAAGCTGATGTGTTTAACTTTTACTGACTCTGCATCAGTAAGGTCTTCACGATCCTTGTTAGTTTTGTACCACTCCATTTCCGCTTCGGTGATCAGCCCTGCTACTACAGCTAGCTGCAAGTGAGGGTCATAACCTGGAGTCTGCTGTGTTACTACATACTCAGGATCAAGCGGCCATTGGAAGTGGTTCTTGCATTTGTTCTCAAGTGAGCTTAAGTCACTGCCCAACAGAACTTGACCTTCCTCTGCAATAAGCAGCCCACGAATATCTTCACCATAAGGCACACGGCTTGAAGGTAGGTTTACCAACTCCCGGTGTTTAAGCCGCAGTGTGTTAGTGAAGCCTTGTGCTCGTGCGATCAGATAACCATCAATGTGGTTTTCTAAGAATCCTTTCACCATGCCTGCACGGTGTTTAAGAATGCCCAAACCTTTGATGTGTTCGAAACCCGCTGTCGGATGCTTCTTAATAAGTTCGATAATGCCTGGATCGACTTTACCGCCGCTATTAGGAACGTTCACTTGTGCAGATTTCTTTTCTTCGCCAGTGTCTTTATCACGAGTGAATTTAAAGGTTTGTGGAACCCAACCATAACTATCCAACCAGTCTTTAACCTGTATTGGGCTGTTAGGATTTGGTTCTTCAAGCTTCAACACTACTTTTACAAACGTAGTATCAATAGGAAGGTGGTTCTGTAGCAGCAACGTAATCCATTTGATGCCATGTGCAGACAATTCACCATTAGCCTTGTACGGTTTAGCTGGTGGCTCCTTGATCCCGAACTTCTGAACCTTCGGCATAACCTTAACAAGCTCATCCACTTGCAATGCCAGCTTAACGTCAAGCTCACCTTTCAACACTTCTGTCTTGGGCACGTCAAGTTTCCACTTGTTCCGTTGTTGCGTCTGCATGTGGCGGGCTTTCATATCAAAGTATTCCAAAACATGCCCAAACCCTTGCGGGTACATCTTCTTCAATTGGGCCATCTGATCTTTGACTAGACGATATTGAATCCTTACGTCTTGCATTACACGATGGTTGTATTCGTCCTGGGTTTGATTCTCCCAGTTCTCAATCAACGGCTTTGGAATACCATAATCTTCCCCATACTCCCCCAAACCATGACGCTGACGTTTAGGGTCCAAGTACCAAGAAAGGTAAAGGGTGTCTTTAATGTCGCACTGTTCAACCTCGATAACCCCAAGGAAAATCAAAGCCTCGTTATCGAACAGCTTGCCGTTGTGCATGTACAACTTGTGACCAGCAGACAAGAATTTCTTCAAGTCATGAATAGGTCGAACAGAGATGTTTTTGTACTGCACACTATCAATCAGGTCTAGGTCGAAGTAGTTATTACTAAAGAGGATTTCCTCTCCAGTGTTCATGTCCTTGAAACCCATGTTGTGCAACACTGGCCGTTCTTGCAGCTTCATCTGCTCAAGTAGACCGCTTGTTTCGATGTCAGCCGCATAGCTAGCCATGTTTAAATCTCCTAGTGAATAACCATGTGATGGTTTATTTTCATTAACAGTTGCGTTAAGTAGTCTTTGTACTCATCAACTGTCATGCAGTGTGCGTATGCACCATGGTCATATACCAACCTCACAACGGATGGATATCGTCTTGGGTGTCCATGTATGTATCGCCTGTGCGGTAGCTGGTATTCATTGAAGTGACTTTTCAACGCACTTTTAAATCCAGCTTGTGTGAAGCACAGGTATAGGTTCCCACCCAAGTGTTCAACATTTGTCTTGGCCATATATCACCCAGTAATTTTGTAAGCGGTCTTATACAGAGTCACTTCATATGGCGTCATGTACTCCCATGCGAAGTCTTCCAGTTTTGGTCCACCCTTGCATGCGTCATAACGACTACTGCCGAACATACGGACAGCGGAGTAAATCAATTCTTCCCGGGTTGAGTCACATCCAACAACATCCAGCATTTCACCCAACAAGAAGTCGCACTCAGATTTCAGCTCACGGTTCATGCAATACAAACCATCATGCATAATGCCGGGAATGCGTGTATCAATAGAGTTGAAGACGGGTTGAACAACCCAAGGGATCGACGCTAAGTCAGTTATGAAATACTTCGGTGTAACGTATTGCTTGCCTGCTTTGCTTGTATAGATCAAGTCTTGTAGCAGCATCCACTCCCCCGCCTTATAGGGAAGGAGTGGTGGAACTACCGAGAATTGCCCAAGCCCGTTGCCAACATAATTCAAATGACCTCCAATGTAGTTAGAGCCCCCAAATAAGATCTTGATAACCTGGGAGCTTAGGTATCAACCGTTCCCGGTAGTTACACAGCAGTTTGTATGCCTCGGAATCCTTGTAGTCATCGTTCTCGCATGATTGGTATTGCAGGTTGTCAATCAGCTTGAGAACAATGAGCGGATGCAAAGGTTTGGCATCACGAGATACCTTCACCTTCCATTCAGGGGTGTTCGGCTTGCGCTTAAGATCCTCGTAACGCTTGTGAACAGATCGTAAGTTCTCAGCCATCAACACATCAGCTTCTTGTTGGTGCATTGCCTCAGCACCCATCACAAAGTAATAGGAGTTCTGGTCAACTTGGGCTTTCCACACATCAGTTCCAACGTGTAGACAACCATATACACCTTGCAAAATCGCTGATATTTGCTCATCTGAAACTTGATATGCGGACATGCTTAAATCCTCACAGGTTTATGGATTTCACCAAGCGCCCAGCAATAATAATTTGCTCCGCCGTGCTGACAGTGATTGCGTAGTGGTGTGCGAACGCCTCCACAGAAAGGAAGTTGTTCACATAGTCGAGATACATTATTACGAATGAGTCAAGCGACATAATCAAATCCTCTGGAATGTATAACCCTTCATGTTGCAGGCTTCACCATCAACAAGCTCACCTGCCTTAATCTGATCACACGTTTCAAACAATGCCATAACTTTCTTGGCACTGTTGTTACGTTCAATCAATACATCAAGGAGTTTGTGGTACTTGTGTGTCACTTCTTCGCCATTTGGCTTCAAACACTTGACGGAGAAGTTTAATTCCTCATCAGTTTTCTTACTCATTTCTTCTTCCTCGTTCTCGTTGGTGCCACTGTATTCTAGGTAGGCCTTGTTCGCTTCTATTGCACTTGTATAAGTTCCTAGAAATGTCCTTGATCCATTCACGTAAGCGTAAGCCTCGTACTTACCACTCTTGGTTGCAGATATGCCCTTATAGCCACTTGTATTGTTTCTATTTAAACCGGTGTTGTACCGATTCTTAGACTTGTTGGAGTCCAACAGATTATAAATCCTGTTGTTGCCTCTATCTGTGTCGTCATGATCTATAAGTTTCGGCATACAAAGGTGGTGCATCAAGTAGATCAACCTATGTTCTAGGTAAGCCTTATCAAGTACACGAACTCTTCTGTAGCCAGCGTGATAAGAGCCAACCCTTGAACCTTTTACTGCCCTGCCTCCAGTTGTGAATCGCCTGTACAGTGTGCCGTCAACATACTCAAACATAAGCTTGCAGTAGACGTACAACTTATCCAACTTTGCGATTCTCGTACAACTCATCTTGCCAGTTGCGCTGTGTAAGCCTTCCTGTTGAGGCTTCGTAGTAGGTCTTACAAGTACCTGTCTTGCCATACTTGCGATTCTTCAAAAGACGAATGATGCTACAGTTTGGATCTTGCGCTTGTTTATTTCTTTCGAAGCCGAAAATCATATGGGAATATCGCATCAATGCACGAGAGCCAGTAAACTGAGACTCCAATACCCGACCACCATTCTCGTGACTTTTAGAACTTTTTTCAGGTGAGTTCAAGTGACTAAGTACAACAGCCTCGAAGTCAAACTTCATTGCTAGATCAGCAAACTCTTTTGCCACCAGACCAATGAATTCATTCTTCTCAGAGGTATTCAAACCTTCAGAGAGGGTTGTCATGTTGTCGACAATTACGCAATCAATGTCATTACCATGGGTACGGATGGCTTGCTTGATGGATGCCCAAGTAGTTTCAGGATCACTGTTCTCATCTGGATTCCATATGATTAAGTACTCATTGATTTCATTGGCAGTAGCTCGCAATACATCTTTATCAAACTGAGTGCCTGGCACATGGTAAGGTATATCATCCAGCTTCCCGCACACGTTACGTACTGTCTCAGCCGGACTTTCTTCCATCATGATTACAAGGGATTTCCACTTGTAATGACGGAAGTTGTGGGCAGCCAATTCATGAGCAATAAGGGATTTACCAACACCAACACCAGCACCAATGGCAATTAACTCTTTCTTACGTTGACCATAAGTCAGGTCAGTTACACCGGGCCAAGGGTAGTCATTGCCGTATACAACTTCCTCACATGCTTCATCAATGAGGCTGTTAACTGTGAGCATAGAGGTAGGCATTGGCTTTTCAGCGTGGTAAACAAGGGCATCCCGTGTAGCTCGCATCAATCCATTGCGGAGACATGCGTTTGCATCTTTGGCTGGTAGTGCAGCAATTTGACAGTCAGGCAGCAGCCGGGACTTAACAGCTTTAGCCGCCTTCTTCCCAGGACCATCATTATCAAACGCCAGAACAACCTTTTTCCAAGTCTTGTTAATCTCATCCAAATGGCGAGAAATATCCTCAATAGCGCTATCAGATCCGTGATTGAGGGAAACCACGGCCACACCTTGTTCAGCATATGCCGTACCCCTATTCATCTGGATAAGAATGTTGCGAAGTGCAATGGCGTCTTCCTCACCTTCTGTAATGTACAGAGGGAGTCCACCAACCTTCTTAGCGCCTATCCACCCGTAAAGATCACAATTCTTGGTATCACCAATAGACCACATGATCTTCTTGTTAAGCAGTTTTACCTTGTAACCAACAACCTTGCCGTCACGTGTATAAGGATGCATCACAGTGTCAGGAGTTACCCCATCACGTTCTGACATGCCTAAACGAACGCCAAAGTATTTCCAATCTGCTGGGGGAATTGCACGGTGTGTGAAATTAACAAACCCACACTTCCGTGCATCCGCCACTTCTTGTTCAATCTCTGCTTCTGTCTTAACAACAATCTCAGGTTCATTGCCGCCGTATGGATCAGGAACATATGTAGCGCATACGTGGCAATAACCTGTGTACTTACCGTTGTCAAAATACGTTTGCAGCCCATCACTACTGCCACAAGAATGCGGTAGCTTTTCGATGCATTGTCCAGCCACCAATCACCTCCTGTTACATGAATTTTTGAGCGAGTACACTTGCAAGGCGAACGTGGCAGGCATTCTCGGTGTAGTTATCTTCCTTCTTACGGGACATAACACCGGGGATCACATCGAGGATGTCTTGCAGGTTGTTGATTTGTTCTTGCAAGCGGGTTACATCTGCTTGACGACGTTGATACTGATCGTCCTTCTCTTTGAATTTCTTCTCAGAAGCCGCAGTCAACTCAGCAATTGCTTGTTCTTGGGTTTGCTGCCAATCTTCCAAGGTTGCTTCATGCTCACCAATAATCCGAGCAGTGTAAGTATCCAGCTCAACAACACGAGCTTTGTACAATTCCAGTTCGTCACGCATTTTCATAATTAGTTCTCCAATCAGGATTTGTGGGCTTTAGCGCCATCAATGTAGGTGAGCATGCTTTCGTACAATTTACGCTTAGTGCCATACCCGTTAATAACTGTGTAGCAACTGCCACCCGTTGAGGTTAAGCGTTGCAACTGCACGCCACCATATGCCCAATCTAAGTGGTAATGACCGACATTCATTTTCCCATCGGTCATAAATTCAGTTGGGCTGTTAGTGATGGTGTTTAACTTCAATAGAAGTCTTTCAAGATCAGCTTTGTTGATGCGAGGTTTCATACGTTAACCATCCATATGGAAAATATGATTATCCCACTTGCCAATTACGACAATGGTTCCGTCTGCATAAAAATAAATAGCTTCGTATTCGCCACCAACATTACGACTAATCACACCAATTGCGTACACGATGTGCTTAATGCTGGAGCCAATAACCACATTAGATAATGTCGTCACCTTCTCCCATGTACCGTCCTTATCAATCTCTGATAAGAACAAATGGTTGCGTGGATCTACGATGTTGCACACAGCTACAACTTGGTGAATAAGGCTTTTAGGGTTATTCAAATCAATGCAGCTAGGCAGTTTCCCCATTGCAATAACCATGTCTCTCAGTTCGCAATGTAGGTACTGCTTGCATGGATCAAGTTGTATACGAATACCGCTAATAGTTTTCCCCATGTTCCTCACCAGTTTTGAAACAAAAAAAAAAAAGCCCTATCACCACGATGGCAATAGGGCTGGGAGGTGCTGGGCTGCGTTGTGGGCAACCCTAGCTGTTACAGCAGGTCAGCGGATGCCTCGCCTTCTTCCTGGGCTTCACCGGCTTCC
>Ga0209913_1000186_pt1 | contig 63675 bp, 58 predicted proteins | sample PersoiDNA2013203_FD_185805 | JGI IMG/M metagenome (GOLD analysis project Ga0209913, IMG submission 185805) | Permafrost soil microbial communities from the Arctic, to analyse light accelerated degradation of dissolved organic matter (DOM) -... | ecosystem: Environmental > Terrestrial > Soil >...
GACATTTCGTTATCGCTGAAAATCGCTGATAGACCCTGCAACAGCATGGAGATCTATCGGCGATTTTTTCTGGCTACTCAACACCCCGCCCCCTGCGGGTTTTGTCGCAATAGCGAACCCAAGGCGAATTTTTGGCAGGCGAACTCTGCCCCTCATTAAACAGGACGGATTTTTCCTGCCAAAGCATAAAATTGGAAGGCAAACGACAGATCATCTGTGCCTTCCATCATCAGTTGCCCCTTGCGAATCATGTGCATGAGTTCGATACCAGCCAGGATGCTTTTGGCCGATTGGAACGATTTGAATCCGAGCATTGGTTTTGTTATTCGCTTCACTGCGCGATGGTCTTGTTCCACTATATGATTGAGGTACTTGATCTAACGGACCACCATAGCTATTTCCATATCGGCGTTGATCTCGTCAATCGCCGCTTTGTTCGCGCCACTTTTATCCATCGTGACTTTTTCAGGTGTGCCGTTCGCCACAATGGCCTTGTCGAAAAACCGCTTGGCTGCGGCCTTGTCTCGCTTGGCGGTCAGAAGAAAATCAATCGTTTTCCCTTCCTTGTCTACGGCGCGGTAAAGGTACTTCCATTTGCCGTTGACCTTCACGTACGTCTCATTCATCCGCCAGCTTCCACCAACCGGGCGCTTGTACTTTCTGAATATCTTTTCCAGTACCGGTAGCAATCGGATCGCCCAGCGGCTGACCGTTGAATGATCAACGAATACACCACGCTCCGCCATCATTTCTTCAACATGGAGAAGAGTCAGCGGATAGGCTGCGTACCAGCGCACGCAGGTCAGCATCACTTCGAGCGGATAATGCATTCGCTTGATGACCTTGCGTAGCGCGTCTATCATTACATGAATCAGAAATTTGGTTGGACCGGTAGTCTAACAGCGATGGCTTATTGCGACAAAACCCTAGTTCGCACCATGAACGATCCGTCGATATTTTGAGAAGTGCGGACGTTCAAGGTGCCAGTATACGCGACCTGTAACTCAGATTCGGTTGGACAATGGAAGGGCATCAACAACCAAAGATCAGAGTGAAATTTCCCGCTTGATCAGGAGCACGGCTTTACTTTTGGATGAATATCGACTGAACGCCTTCGCTTTCGGTAATGTCGATGCGGATGTATGCCGTGTCATCTAATGCATACAGAAATGCCTGTGCGGCACCAAACTGCCATGGCGTCTTGATTGGCTTCCCTTTTAATTCTCGGACCTTTTTCTCGGTATCGCCCAATTTGATGCCGTTAATTGAACCAGCAAAGGGCGGTTCGAACTTGATCATCTCAACAACTCCCGCCTTGTTGAAGTTCACGCGAATACCCTTGGTTCTTAGGAACAAAGTTGTTTTACCGGCATTAGGGTTGGCAAACCCAGGTACCGCGGATATGTTCTCTATGGGCTCAGGATCAATATTCGTTTTTAGGGAATTCTTAACTTTCTGCGCGTCATCACCCAACTTGAACGAAATACCCTCCACAGGAATTAATTGCCCAAGTGCTGGCAACGATAACGTTGCAATTGCAGCAGCCGCGATGAGAGTCCTGAACAGGGGCTTCTTCATAAAACTTCCTTTCATTAAATGATACGGAAAAACAGGGGCAAGGTCATTGCCAAGACTTGCATTCATCAATTAAATTCATCAGACGCGCTATAGACGGCTATGCGCCGAATTCAGTTTATCGTACCACTTTTTTCATTGCGTCGGCTTCGCCAAACAATAAAAAATTATATCTTTCCCGAACAAATTACTGATCAACTTTTTTGCGTTAAATAACATCTTCTGCCATCGCTATTGGGTGCAATACAACACGGCAACTCCTTTGGCGGTCGTGGCAAGCTGGCGCATCGGGAGCGTCTGATTAATGTACCGATACAGGCACCGCTCTGAACGCTGCCACCTGATTCGACATAATACTTATTTGAGGAAGCACATAGGTGGAACCGGAGGCCCGACATCATTGGTATCCGCCAGAATTTTTATTAACCAGAATGTATTCTCAGGAAGTAACTCATCCCAGTAGGTCAAGCAATGCCCAAGCTGTTGATTTGCATCTAAAACTGATCCCCGGTTTTCTATGACGCAAAAAATCTGACCGGGTGCCATCATACTAATTGATTGAGTAATTGACCAAGCCAGGTGGTCTGCATGTCAGCAGGTAGCGAGAGTTGCCACCCAGAGTCATGGCGTAACACGATGGGCGGCAAATTTGAAGCGGCTGGTGGGCTGGGTTGAACAACAATCAGTAAAGTCGTCAGCGGTGCGCACGCCGAAGCAGGTACCTGGCCACGTGAAACCCAGCGATGAAATGTGGAGTGATTTAATTGATGCTCACGACAATACGTCGCTTGCGATAGCCCTGAGCCTTGCCAGGCGGTGATATGTTGCAACCATTGCGCACGGCTGAGGGTGGATTTAATTCTTGACATGCTTGCTCTCCAAAGTGATCAGGTTTGAAGAGTGCATAAAATTAAGGGGTGTTCATAGGTGGGGGGCGTTGGACGGTTACGGTAAATGCCTCAGCGGATGTGGTCTAGCTCTGGGTGGCCATAAGAGAGTATGCAATTGGCTCTGAATTTCCGTATTGGTCTTCAATACGCTACTCAACTCTGTGATTTCACTTAAGGCATGCCAGGAAATGATTTTGACCTAGCATTTCATAACAATGGAGGTACAGTTCGTTACGTAAAAAAAGCAAACTCAGATGCTAGTTTTATCATGGTGTTTTAAAAGAGGGTCTTTTTGCGATCGAGACATTACTTACCTTACTCGAATCACGACCTTCTCAAAAGTTTGAGCTGACTTTTTACATTAATTTCATTAGAGACTGATTATCAAACGAAAATTTTATATACTCCATAAGCTAAAGAACTTATCAAAGCTGGCAGCACAATTGACTTCATTGGAATCAAATGTAGAACAGAAAGCCACAAAGATGGCGTAGGACGCTGGTAGCTCCATTCAGACTCAACAATTTCACCTCGAACGATAAATGGAACCCAATATTTTTCGATTTGAGCTGTGTTGAAGAAGTCACTATGCCCAAAGTTGAAGTAACGATCTTTTACTCTGTGCGTACGAAATCCAAAGGTACCTGTATTTCCGTATCCCCAACTAACTGTTCGCGCCAAAGCTGGCAGCGTATCTTGTGTTCCTACGTCATTGATTACGCCACCCGTGGGAAAGCAAGTCAGATGGTCCCAAGAGAAATTGTTGTTAATAATTGCACCACATAATAATAATCGGTGAAGCTGAATATCTGGCTTACTCAGCAAGATTCTGGAAATAACATATGTACCGAAGCTGTGAGCAACAACCGAAACTTTTGCGCCCTTATTATCTTTCATCGCACCACGAATTTCGCGCTCCACTTTTTCAATTGGCGTACTCCTAAAAAAATAAGGAAACCAAAAGCAAAAGAGATCGAAATAACCAAAGCCCACAATAACGGGTTTCACGTTAGAGTGCTTTTCCAGAAGTGAGGCCACTAAATCCTGCCAGATTCCTCGCGTTCGAATACCATGGACCAGTAGAACAATATGCCTATCAACACATGCGCCACCAAGTTGCATTCCTACCAAGAGGAAAGCCGTCGCCAATGTCTTTGTATCGGCATCTTCGATCGCCGAGATTTTACTTTTCACGAAACTGAGCTGTTTATCTTCTTTGATTGCTGGTAAATCCTCAAGAAGAGCTTGAGCAATATCACTAGCTTGCATGCGTTTCTCTTGGTAATAGCTTGTAGTACAGACGCAGTTTATCGGGCGTAATAGTAATATTTATATCTTGTCTGAAGTCATAAATTTCATTTGGGACTTCATCTATTGTTGGAAAGTCACCTATACCTGCGGAGTTGTTCTCAACTCGTACAAACTGCTCCAAAAGACCACCTTCAACGAGCCTATGCAATATTAGAATGAGATTGCGACTAGATTGTATTTTGGAGATGTTATATATACGATCATAACTAAAATATTTTGGGTGATCGATTTCACCCGCCATACTTAAGAAGTAAGCAAGTAGCTTCTCTACCGCCTCTTTATCGGCCGGAAACTCATCCATTAAGTTTTCTAAGTTCACCCAGGACATAGCTATAGTCTGCTTCACTGCAATTGGCCATGACACCAAACTCGTGTGGTTCGCCAGACATCAGAATAAGTATCTCTTTACTCAATGAGTCAGGGACGGCTTTAATAAAAAAATTTTGCCCCTCAGCGTAAGCTCCGTTATGGCGAAGGAATCCACCCTCACTCTCAATTGCCCCCTCGTCGGCTGCCAAATCGTCAGAGACCGAGCCACTGCTCACTTTGAAGGTAGTACCATTTTCGTTCTTAAGTATAGTATCCGCAAAACGAAGAGTCTGTGACAATTCTTGTTTGTTGCTACTTAGCTTATTTTTGGCAGGTGCAAAAGTGATAGGGTTAAATTGATGAATCGGAATCATATTAACCAACTGATGTAAAAATCTCTCGCGCTGTTCTTTATAGGAAGACTCGGTAACCGATGCCAAACGTATCTCTAATAGACCATCTCTGTGTAATTTCGCGATATTTACAGCTCTGGTTCTTATAATACGCCAAGTTTTGATCAGTTGATCGCCAACTTCTTTAGATGAATCGGGTTTATATGCGCGATGCGTATAGACCTCTTTAATAGTGAGACTCAAGGGAACAGCAGCTTTTTCCAGCCGGACATCAACAACAGTTGGTACATCTGGAGTATCCAGAGCCAAGGGAGACTCAATGAGTGTCTCCCATTTTGCACTCCTCAATTCTTGGAGCACTCTAGTTTCACTCAATAAATTTTCGGCAATTTCAGGCGGACATGAATATAGAAAAATATGTTGTTTTCCATATTCTTCAACTGATGACAGTAGTGCTAAGAAATCATTCTCATGAAGTTCATTATTCTCGACGCTAGGAATTATTCGTTTTGCTATGAATTCTTCCCAGTTACTTGCAGAGTGTTGCAATCCCTTAGATCGCAAGAAATCTTCTACGACCTTTCGATTGGTGGAATATCGCAGTAACTCGGCAATACGAGAAATGTCGCTTAAGTTGTTGGTCACAATGCCCCTTTAATGATCTTAGCGGTTTTCAACTTAACAAGAACCAGTTGGAAAAAATTATGTCGTTGATATCATTGGATTATAAATGTCAATTATGTATTCCGTCATTAAATACCATTAATTGCATTAAAATTAATGAGGCACTTACCCTTCATTGCATAGTTTAGTTAATTTCAGGTCAAATCATAACTACAACTCATAAACAAATTCACTCACTCGCACAATAGTTGGCGCTTAGGCTAATTGAAAATTTGTCCGTGAGCTGATCAACTCAGCAGCAAGAATTCCGTCAAATATTTTGACTCTCCAACGCCACCAATTTAGGGTTTGCGCTAATTCATCTTTGATGTTGGCGTCACACAAAAATACTCTACAGCGAGGTCACGATAAATCAAGAGCTCATTAGTGCTCAGATGCAGCTAAAAAAAGCCCAAACCTGACATCCCAAGTTTGGGCTTTTTTTTAGAGGATTTTTAGTTTACGACTTTAATGATCAGTTTACGACTTTAATAAACAGTTTACGAATATATTAAACAGGAATAACACCGGTATTCATACGTTAAAACCTTACTCCACCGTCACACTCTTCGCCAAGTTACGAGGCTTATCAACGTCAGTACCACGTGCTAACGCTGTGTGATACGCGAGTAGCTGCAAGGGGATGACGTGCAGAAGAGCGGACAGTTGACCGTAGTGTTCTGGCAAACGGATCACGTGCACGCCTTCGCTGGACGTGATGTGAGAATCGGCGTCGGCGAAGACGAATAACTCACCACCACGGGCGCGGACTTCTTGCATGTTGGATTTGAGTTTTTCGATCAGGGCATCGTTTGGTGCAACGGTGACCACTGGCATTTCTTTGGTCACTAAGGCTAATGGGCCGTGTTTCAATTCACCTGCTGGATAGGCTTCGGCGTGGATGTATGAAATTTCTTTGAGTTTTAATGCGCCCTCTAAGGCGATTGGGTAATGTAATCCACGGCCGAGGAATAAGGCATTTTCTTTGTTGGCGAATTCATCTGCCCACGCAATAATTTGCGGCTCCAGTGCCAACACTGCGCTGATCGCGACAGGCAAATGACGCATGGATTTGATGTGGGTTGCTTCTTCTTCTTCGGACAAACGACCTTTGCTTTGTGCCAGTGCCAGAGTCAGTAAGAATAAAGCGGCCAATTGTGTTGTGAATGCTTTGGTCGATGCCACGCCAACTTCGACACCCGCGCGGGTGATGTACGACAACGCGCATTCACGCACCATGGCGCTCGTGGAGACGTTACAGATGGTGAGCGTGTGATGCATACCGAGGCTGCGTGCGTGTTTGAGTGCAGCGAGGGTATCAGCGGTCTCACCACTCTGAGAGATGGTGACGACCAAGCTGTTTGGATTGGGCACACTATCGCGGTAGCGGTATTCACTGGCGATTTCTACATTGACGGGGATTTTTGCTATCGATTCAAGCCAGTATTTAGCAGTCAGACCTGCGTAATAGCTGGTACCGCAAGCCAAAATCAGTACTGAATCAATTTGTTTGAAAATGCCGTACGCATTATCACCAAACAACTCTGGCATGATGCCAGTGACGCCTTCTAAGGTGTCGCTGATGGCGCGTGGCTGCTCAAAGATTTCTTTTTGCATGTAGTGACGGTAAGGGCCTAGTTCGGCCGCACCGCTATGCGCATGCACTGTACGAACTTCACGGTCCACTGATTTGCCGTTCACATCGACGATCCAGACGCGTTGCAATTGCAAATCCACGACGTCACCGTCTTCCAGATACGTGATCTGGTCTGTCACGCCGGCTAAGGCCATCGCATCAGAGGCAATGAAGTTCTCGCCTTTGCCAATACCAACGATCAAAGGAGAACCATGGCGCGCGCCAACGACGCGGTGCGGCTCATCACGGCAGAAGACAGCGATGGCGTAAGCACCAGTGAGTCGCTTGACAGCGAGTTTGACGGTTTCAAATAAATCACCTTGGTACATATGATCGACCAGATGGGCGATCACTTCGGTATCTGTCTGACTTTCAAACACATAACCAAGTGCTGTTAATTCTGCGCGTAATTCTTCGTGGTTTTCAATAATGCCGTTGTGGACCAGTGCGATACGATCGCGTGAGAAGTGTGGATGCGCGTTAGCAGAAGATGGAACACCATGGGTTGCCCAACGGGTGTGTGCAATACCTGTAAAGCCTGCTAAGCCTGTTTGTTCAATTTGTGCCTGCAACTCTGCCACGCGTGAGGTGCTGCGAGAGCGTTGTAACTGGCCATTGACATGTAAGGCCACGCCACAAGAGTCATAGCCACGGTATTCAAGTCGCTTTAAACCTTCAAGCAAAATAGGAGTGATGTTACGTTGAGCAACTGCCGCGACGATACCGCACATAATGACCTCACAAAGAAAAATAATATGACGTCATGCTAATCGAGTTTGAATGACGATTTATTTCAAATTTTTATTGATTTTGAAATAAATCATCGATACGATTAAAGGCAGGTGTTATATTTCATTTTTAATTCTATTTTGAAATTTTATGTCAAAAATATTGATATTAGATGAGCTGGACAAACGAATTTTGTTGCAAATACAACAAAATTCTGCCTTAACTAATCACGAACTGGCAGCGCGGGTGCATGCGTCTCCTCCGACCTGTCTGCGGCGGGTGAAACGATTGGTGGATGAGGGGGTGATTTTGCGTCAGGTTGCGCTGTTGGCACCCGACAAGCTGGGACCAAGTCTGACTGCCATCGTTGAGATCACGCTGGATGTGCAAACTAGTGAAAAAATGCAGGCATTTGAGGAGTTGGTCGCCCATGAAGGCGCGGTGCAGCAGTGCTACCGTGTATCACCGGGCCCTGATTTTGTGTTGGTCATTCAAGTCGCAGATATGCCCGCTTATCATGCACTTGCACATCGCTTATTTGCGACGCAGAGCAACATCCGTAACGTGCGGAGTTTTTTTTCAATGCATCGCAGTAAATTTGAGACGCAAATTGCGCTCTGATGGATTGACTCACAGCGGCCGAACGCCCTCTTGCAGGAGTTCTTCGCGATAGTAGCGGCGGAAGCCTTTCCAGACCAGACCTTTGCTCTCAATATAAAGAAAAATTTCTTGTAGGGCATGCCGATCTTCTATGCTTAAGGCTTTTTTGGAAAAATAAACACCGCTCTCCCCCCACGGCATTTCTGCCAGCGTTTCGTAACGCAAATGGTTAACCATGTCCTCGACGCGTTGATCAGTTTGTGATGTGCCAGCCAGAATTGTCGGCCCCATCAGCGCGTAATCGACACTGCCCAGTTTTAACAACCGCGCCACAGACAACGGATCGGTATCCACCACCAGCCGTCCCTGCTTTTGTAATTCAGTGATCAGTTCCAAATAGCGCTCGCCATAATCAAAGCCGCGTACAACAGCGACTTTAGATTTTGGTTGTGATAACAGATCCTGCATCGTCTTGACGGCTGGCAGCGTTGTTTGTATTGACATCAACACAGCACGATTACGAATCAATGGAATGAACATTCCATATTGATCACGATGAGGCGTACGCGTTGCGGGGATCATGAGATCGGCTTCTCCCGTTTCAAACATCAACTCCAGACGTGCCCGCGGTACTAGGGTAATAAGAAAAACACAGCCCTTTTTAGCGGCAACTGAGCGTAATATTTCCGGATAAATACCGCTAATGATCTCGCCTTGATCAATCACACTCAGTCCAGTCGCTGCCACAGGCACATTCATCGGGCGCGAACAACGCGCCAAGGCAGATAACGACACGCCTGCTAACAGCAAAACAAGCAAGCCTTTTAAAGATCTGAACGATTGAAGGTTAGACATACTGAAGCTCAAGGGATGTGCGTCAGAAACAGTCTACCTGAAACATTCACTTTTAAAACAAAAAGTAGTAGGCAGGAGCGAAAAATAGGATGGAAATACAATGTGAAGTTATCTTGGGCGAGAGCCGAGGTTAAACGCGTCTGATTGATAATAATTTTTGAAAAGTTTCCATACAGCACCAGACTTCGTAAAAGCGGTAAATAAAGTCTTAAGACTTTGCTGATCTTGTTCATTCAATGTTGTCTGAGAAAGATAAACACCACTATCAAGCCAAGGCAATTCAGGCAGCACTTCATAGTGTAACTTGTCTTCTATATCGCGTATTCGAGCGTCCATCTGCACTTCACCAATCAAGATGTAAGGGGCAATGATGGTGTAATCGGCCGCACCCGCTTTTAACATCCTAGCAACCGACCCTGGATCCGCTTCATAAATCAGGCGGTCTTGCTTGGTAAGCTCTTGCATCAAATTCATATAAATTTCGCCATAGTCATAACCACGGACCACAACCACCTTCGACGTTTTTCTGTCGATCAACTCTTGGATATTGGCAACTAAAGGCAAATCCGTTCGCATCGACACTAACGTTGCCCTCGTGTAGAGGAGTGGAATAAAAATGCCAAATGCATCGCGCCGAGAGGTTTTGATGGCGGGGAGTAGCAAGTCAGTTTGGCCGTGTTGAAACATCAATTCCTGACGTGTGCGAGGCACCATCGAAAAATCAAATACGCACCCATCCTTGGCAGGGACAGAGGATAGCAAAGTTGGATAGACACCCGAGAGACCACTTTCCGAGGCAATAGCGGTCAAGCCCGTCGGCGAAAAGGTGACGTTGATCTTGCGAGTACACTTTGCATAAACTGCAGACATGATGCAATTGCAAAAGAAAATGATTAAGAAACAGCAACAATAACGAATCACTATGTGCGCCATTTAAAAAATCCAGGAACTGTGTCGGTCAATCTTTTAGGATAGAACATAAATATTCTTTTTACAAAAAATAATCATGCGGCGAACACCGTATTGCTCAATGCTGATCAGAATAATCGGATAACGCGGTTGCTGAGATGATATTGATTGCGCGGTATTTCAGTGCAATCACTCTTTGCTGCGACAAAAATTTCAATTCTTTTGATAACGTCTGACGACTCATTCCTAACATCATTGCCAGCGATTCCTGTGACACAGGAACGCAATTGTGCGAAGCGGATGTGTGCATCGTGTTACTGCCTGCAAGCAATAACAGGCGACGTGCAACACGTGCCCTTGGCGAACGCAAATGCGCATCTTCGACAATGCCATAGAGCAATCTAATTCTGTACGCCAACATGTGAGCAATCGCCGTTGCAAACACGGGATCTCGCATCAGTGCTGAAAAACAAAGTGGCGTCACAAGCAGCAGTTCAACGGTGCCCACCGCAGTTGCATCATGCGTTCGGGGCTGGCCATCAATGAGCGAGATTTCACCAAACCAGGTACTCGGCTCAAGGATTGTCAGTATGCCTTCGCGGCCATCTTCACTGAGCGTCGACATTTTTATATTGCCTTTGAGTAAGGCATAAAAACCGCTGGGGGCATCTCCGCGCCTGAACAACATTTCACCTGCAACGAGGTGCACACTGGTTGCGTTAAGCAGCAATGCTTGACGCAATTCGGGTGACAACGCCGCAAACCAGCTATCCTCAGACAATGCTGATAAGTGAGACATAAAAGGAGTTTTATTTGGTAACACTGTGAATGACATTTTGTTACCATTCATTTGAAGAAATATTCTTTAAATCAATTGTAGAATATTTGACAGTTTGCTGCCCTGAATCACTGTATGGTTGTGTCAACATAAACCAACACTGTACGAGCCAGCCCTGAAAAACTCAATATCGTCTGCGTTTTTTTCGACATTGAAGTACAAACATGTTTTCAAGGAAGGTGTTACGTCGGTGTAATAATTCAACAGGAGTGAGACAAATGCATCATCGTAGTGATTTCGTCCGCATGGAAGACAGTAAAAAAGAAGACTGGCAAATTATCGGCGGCGAGTTCGTGCAATTCGCCCAAAAATTGCCTGAACGCATTATCCGCCATTTACAATTATTGGAAGGCGACTACGGCGGTTTTCCGATTGATCGCTATACCCATTCCCTTCAAACAGCAACGCGCGCATTACGCGATGGCAGAGATGAAGAATATGTTTGCTGCGCACTCTTGCATGATATCGGTGATACGCTGGGCAGCTATAACCATCCGGACATCGCCGCGGCCATCCTCAAGCCGTTTGTCAGCGAAGACAATGTATGGATGGTGCAGCATCATGGGATTTTCCAGGGGCATTATTTTTTTCATCACCTTGGTATGGACAGGGATATGCGTGAGCAATTCCGTGGTCACCCCCACTTTGAGAAGACAGCAGAATTCTGCGCTTTGTATGACAACCCCTCCTTTGATCCGCATGCAGAGACTTTTCCGATAATTGAATTTGAACCGATGCTACAACGTTTATTCGCCCGCCCTAAAAATACGATCTATCGGGCGGCATTAAGCGAGAAGAACTAAAAAATACAGCATGACAGCGGTTACGCATTTTATTTATTCTGACACCGCGACGACGCTACGGTAGTTTTGTATACATCTTATAAAAAATAATTGGAGACATCATGTTAATACCCTCATTAAAAGACCAAGTCAGTCCTGAAGAATGGCAATTGCGTGTCGATCTCGCAGCCTGTTACCGCTTAGTTGCGCTGTATGGTTGGAGCGATCTGGTATTCACCCACATCAGTGTGCGCATCCCTGGTCCAGAGCATCATTTTCTCATTAATCCATACGGGCTGATGTTCGATGAAATCACCGCCTCATCGCTGATTAAAGTCGACCAGCAATGCCATAAGGTGATTGACTCGCCATTTCCGGTCAATCCGGCCGGCTTTGTCATCCACAGTGCCGTCCACGCAGCGCGTGACGATGTGCAATGCGTACTGCATACACATACGCGCGCTGGTGTGGCGGTCAGTGCACAGGAATGTGGAATTTTGCCGATTTCACAACAATCTACATTTGTATTGGCTTCACTCGCGTATCATGATTATGAAGGCGTGGCGTTTCGCGAAGATGAAAAACCACGCTTGCAGACAGATATGGGGCGCGCCAATTTTTTAATACTGCGTAACCATGGCTTGCTGACAGCAGGTAAATCCATCGCGGATGCATTTTTGTCGATGTACACCTTCGAGTCAACGTGCCAGATTCAGCTTGCAGCTCAAGCCGGTGGTGCACTGACACAGATCAATCCACAGATCGTCAAAGGTGTTTCCGAAGCGATGCGCGTGCAAACCGGCGGCCTTGGTGGTGCGTTTGTCTGGCCATCCCTTATTCGTAAACTCAACCGTATTGACGAAAGCTACGCATTATGACGAAACGACATCGCGTCATTGTTATTACCGGTGCCTCTGACGGCATTGGTGCTGAAATGGCGCGGCAACTTGCCCATAAATATAAAGGTGACTTGGGAATCGTGCTGGCGGCACGCAACGAAGAAGCGCTGCATGAGGTCGCCAGTGATTGCAAACTGTTTGGCAGTGTATGTCTGGTAGTAAAAACGGACGTTGGTTCCGAACCGGATTGTCGGCGTCTGATACGCGCCACGATTGAAGCGTTCGGTAGTATTGACTGTCTCATCAATAACGCTGGCAAATCGGCGCAAGCCTTATTTAGCGACGTAGAAGACCTAGGCTGGTACCAAGAACTGATGCGGATTAATTTCTGGGGCAGTGTTTGGTGTACCCATGCTGCGCTGCCCTATTTGAAAGAAACCCGTGGCAATATCGTCGCAGTGTCATCTCTGGCGGGCTTAATCGGTGTGCCCGGACGCACTGCTTACAGCGCCAGCAAATTCGCGATGAATGGCTTCTTTGAAAGTCTGCGCAGCGAAATCAGTGATACTGGTGTACACATCACGCTCGCCTACCCTGGTGTGGTTGCAACACGGATTCGCTATCACGGCTACAACGCCGCAGGTGATGCCGCAGGTCAGAGTGGACTCAAAGAAGACAATGCGATGTCCGTGACAGAATGCGCACGGCTGATCATCGACGGCATGGAAAGCAATAAACGCGAAGTGGTGATGACAGGCAAAGGCAAACTAGCACGCCTGCTCAAACTGCTAGCGCCTAGTCTGGTCGAAAAAATGGCAATGTCTGCATTGAAAAAAGAGGTTCGTCCGCAATAATTTCTTATCGCGGTCAACGAACCCTTTTTGTACAGATCAGCCAGTGAAGATCCACTGAAATAAGAAAAAACTCAGCAATCCAGCCGCGATGGTGAGTAACTGCCGCCGGCCTAATAAACATACGACAACCGCGACCAGCGATGCCAGCAATTGTGGATTATGTAGATTGAGTTCAAGATTTTCTCCATGGGGCGCGAGAATCATGGGCGTGATAATGGCGGTCAATACCGTCACCGGCACAAAACTCAGTGCCTGATTTAACCACGCCGGAAAACTCAGACGGTCACCTAGAATAAAAAAGATCGCTTTAATGAGCACGGTAATGACCGCCATGCCAAGAATGAGCAGGGTATAGTTCATACGCTCTCCTTGTTGCTCAACATCTGACGCGACAAGACCATCCCTACCGTCACCCCCACAAATACCGCTGTCAACAAACCCAGTTTGTAGGGCAGATCACGCAATAAAAAGGCAAAGCTACCCGCTGCCACCGCTGCCGCCAAGTAAGGCAGCTTATGCAGTTGCGGCACAATAATGGCAATAAACGTCGCCACCATCGCGTAATCAAGCCCCATATTTTGTAGCCCCGGAAACAGAGTGCCAAATAATAAGCCAATCAACGTCCAACATTGCCAATTACTGTACATCGCCAGTCCAGAACCCAAAAAATACCAATGCGCATACCGTCGTTCAGTAGCACTGAGGGGCTGTTGATGATGTCCTGCCACCACGGCAAAGGTTTCGTCAGTCAGTAAAAACCCCAGCAGCCAGCGCCAGCGTGCCGACAAATGTGCCACATGCGGCAAGAGCGTCGCCGCATACAGCATGTGTCGTAGGTTAACGATAAACGTGGTAAGCCAAATCACCAGCATGCCAGTATGACTGGCAACAAGCCCCGCCGCAATAAACTGACTCGACCCCGCGTACACAGACAAGGACATCAACTGCCCATGCCAAGGCATCATCGTACTGGTGGAAACCAGCGCCCCAAAAATCATCCCAAACGGCGCCGCACCCACCAACATCGGAATCGTATCTCTGGCACCTTTCACCAAATTGGACAGCTTGAGCGCGCGAGCAGACAGCGGCGTCTCGTTGTTAATAGTCATGAAGTCTCCTTTGGGGGAGAAGTATACATGGCGTTACGAGGGGCGCTAGATATATCAAAGACGAGTACGACTTCTTGCGGAAGATAACGAGCACAAGCAAAACCAAGCTATCATTTTTCATGATACCCCTATTTTAATTCCATATTTTCCCAAACCCACTTTCTGCCCTACACTGTGAACACAGCAGATTTCAAAGGAAGTCGAAGAAGCGCTGCAGCGAAATTTCGGAAAGCTTCTTTTGATGTCTCTTTGATTCGGCCAAAACAGATACCGATGTTCTTATTGCATGACACCCGACAATCGGCGTCGCGTTTATTTGGGTAAGCGCGCCGCCAATTGCACAGAGAGGCAATAAGCTAGCGTCTTGCTATCGAATTTTGTGCCGAATTCGAATAAAATGGCTGCCATCTCAGCCAACGCAACGAGAGCCTATACCCGATACCTCGCTATAGGTTACGAGCAGACTTGTGTCTTACCGGATGCAACGCATGTTCTTTGCGATCTAAATTACCCATTTTGGAGCCACACATGTCATCCGACACCCAACTGGAGTCTGCTGGACTCACGTCCGCGTCTTCCTCTGCGCAAGAACAAACATCGAGCGCAAACGCCACTACCACCCCTCAGTTACACGATGTCAGTCTCGACGATAAATATACGTCGAACAAGGGCATCATCTTTTTATCCGGCATTCAGGCATTAGTGCGCTTGCCGATGATACAACGACAACGTGATCTCGCTGCGGGCCTCAATACTGCCGGATTTATTTCTGGCTATCGTGGCTCGCCCTTGGGTGGTCTCGACGAGACATTGTGGAAAACCAAAAAATTACTCGAACAAAACCATGTGCAATTTGTACCGGGCGTCAATGAAGACTTAGCCGCCACGGCAGTCTGGGGCACGCAAACGGTCGATCTGATCGGTCCTGCCAAATACGATGGTGTGTATGCCATGTGGTACGGCAAAGGTCCTGGCGTGGACCGTAGTGCTGACGTGTTTAAGCACATGAACCACGCTGGCACCTCCAAGCATGGTGGTGTGTTGTTAGTCGCCGGAGACGATCACGGCGCGTATTCGTCAACCTTGCCGCATCAATCGGATCATATTTTTTCTGCTTGTATGATCCCAATGCTATACCCTGCCAACGTGCAGGAATATCTGGATCTGGGCTTGCACGCGTGGGCGATGTCCCGTTTTTCTGGTTGCGCAGTTGGCTTTAAAGCGCTGGCCGATACGGTTGAATCAACGTCGTCTGTCGATGCGGACCCATTCCGTCTCAAGATCACGATCCCTGAAGATTTTGTGATGCCAGAAGGCGGCCTGAACACCCGCTTGTCCTTGGATACGCTTGGCATTCAGGCGCGTAAGCAAGAAGCGCTGATGCAGGATTACAAAATCTACGCCGCGCTCGCCTATGCCCGCGCCAACAAACTCAATCACGTCACGATTGACAGTCCCCACGCCAAACTGGGGATTGTTGCCTCTGGTAAATCGTACTTAGACGTATTAGAAGCCTTAGAGGAACTCGGTATCGATGAGAAATTTGCGGCTGACATCGGCATTCGTTTATTTAAAGTGTCGATGCCATGGCCATTAGAGCCGGATGGCGTACGTGAATTTGCGCAAGGTCTGGATGAAATTTTGGTCATCGAAGAAAAGCGCCAGATGGTCGAATACCAGCTCAAAGAACAACTGTACAACTGGCGTGACGACGTGCGTCCACGCGTGATTGGTAAGTTCGATGAAAAAGGCGAATGGGTCCATCCGCGCGGCGAATGGCTGCTGACTTCAAAGGCCGATTTCTCGGTTGCGCAGATTGCCCGCGTCATTTCTTCACGGATTGCACGTTTTCATACCAGCGATCTGATCAAAGCGCGTCTGGCGTTTCTGGAAGCCAAAGATGTGGTGCTGACCAAGCAAGTCAACACACCAGCGCGTCCGGCTTACTATTGCTCCGGTTGCCCGCATAATACCTCCACCAAAGTACCTGAAGGTAGTTTGGCGCTGGCAGGGATTGGTTGTCACGTGATGGCGACAGCGATTTATCCTGAATTTAATAAGCTCACCACCCACATGGGCGGTGAAGGTGCGCCATGGATTGGTCAGGCCGCCTTTTCTACCTTGCCGCATGTGTTCCAAAATCTTGGCGATGGGACTTACTTCCATTCGGGTTATCTGGCGATCCGCGCGGCGGTTGCAGCCAAGGTCAATATTACCTATAAGATTTTGTATAACGATGCCGTTGCGATGACGGGTGGTCAACCTGTCGATGGCACGATCAGTGTCCCGATGATGGCGCAACAAATGGCCGCCGAAGGCGTCAAGCGTATCGCCTTGGTGACGGAAGATTTGTCCCGCTACACCGACCGCTCGCAATTGCCAGCTTCGGTGACGTTGCATGATCGTAAAGACATGGATGCGGTCCAGCGTGAATTGCGCGAATTACCAGGCTGTAGCGTCTTAATTTACGATCAGACCTGCGCCGCAGAAAAACGTCGCCGTCGCAAAAAAGGCGAATTCCCTGACCCTAACCAACGCATGTTCATCAACGACGCCGTTTGTGAAGGTTGTGGCGATTGTGGCGTGCAATCGAATTGCACTTCCATCATGCCGCTGGAAACGGAATTTGGTCGCAAGCGCACAATTGACCAATCGTCATGCAATAAAGATTATTCATGCGTCAAAGGTTTCTGCCCAAGTTTTGTGACCGTAGAAGGCGGTAAATTACGTAAATCAAAAACTGGCACAGCAAAAACCGATGACTTTGGCACCTTGCCTGCACCGGTATTACCAACCTGTGCAACGTCCTACAATATCCTCATCAACGGCATTGGTGGCACGGGTGTCATCACGGTCGGTGCCTTACTGGGTATGGCAGCCCACCTTGAAGGCAAAGGCGCCTCCGTGCTGGATATGACTGGGATGTCGCAAAAGAATGGCTCGGTGACATCGCATATCCGTATCGTCAATGACCGCAACAAACTGCGCGCACAACGAATTGCCACGGGTGAAGCTGACCTGATTTTAGGCTGCGATATTCTGACTGCTGGCGCCCATGATGCGATTTCAAAAATGCGTGCAGGCCGTACCCGCGCTGTCATCAATACCAACGAACAACCAACCGGCCCGTTTGCTAAAAATCCGGACTGGCAATTCCCATTAGAATCTACCGAGCATTTAATTTCTGAATCCGTTGACGGTAACGCTGATTTCATCAACGCGACCAAAATTGCAACGGCATTGATGGGCGATTCGATCGCCACCAACCTATTTATGCTTGGTTTTGCCTTCCAAAAAGGTGCAATTCCTTTGTCTGAAACAGCGCTGTTACGGGCAATCGAGCTCAATGGTGTGGCGATTGAATCAAACAAAAAAGCCTTCTTATGGGGACGTCGTGCGGCGGTGGATCTGCCACGCGTCGAAAAAATTGCAATGCCAACGCAGACCGTCGTTGTACAGATGCCACAGAATCTCGATACCGTCATCAAGCGCCGTATCGACTATCTGACTGCTTATCAACACGCGGCATATGCTGAGCAATATCGCGCATTGGTTACCCATGTCCGCAATACGGAAACGGCGCTAGGGCTCGGTAATAGGCTGACCACCGCAGTGGCCAAGTACTACTTCAAATTGATGGCCTATAAAGACGAATACGAAGTCGCACGGTTGTACACAGATGGCCAGTTCACCGACAAACTTAAGCAACAGTTTGAAGGCGATTTCAGTCTGAAATTCAATATTGCCCCACCTTTATTCTCCAAAAAAGATGCAGAAGGGCATTTAATCAAGGCGCAATATGGCTCATGGATGTGGCGTGCGTTTGGCATCCTCGCCAAATTAAAAGGCTTACGCGGTACTAAGCTCGATCTCTTTGGTTACACCGAAGAGCGCAAAGCAGAACGTGCCATGATTGCTGATTATCGTGCTGCGATCGAGCAACTGTTGTCAAATTTAACATCTGACACTCTCGAGACAGCGATTGCTGTGGCGAACTTGCCTGAAAAAGTTCGCGGATTTGGCCACGTCAAAGAAAAGGCAATGCAAGCGTACCAGCTCGAAAAAGCCAGTCTGCTAAACCAGCCAGCAAAGCGCGCGGCGGCATAAAACGCAACGACCAGCGCTTACTCCTAGGGAAAGAGCGCTGGTCGATAGCAAAAAAATATCAATTTACCAAGTCCAATAAGAAAGCCACTCTTGAGCCATTTTTGCCTTAAGAACCGCATGAATAATGGACTCGGCATTTCTAACTGTTTCTCAATATTCGTATTGACGTTTACGTTAACGTCATATAAGTTAGCGGCAAACAAACTGATCAATTCGTTAGCAATAACCACCCCGATAAGCATATGTAAGCGTATGCTTATCCAAAAAAAATAGACTGTTGAGGATGACATGACCGACCTGTCCGTAGCCCAAAATCTGACCGAATACAAACCTGCGAATAAGGTGCGTTTCGTTACCGCCGCTTCACTATTCGATGGCCATGACGCCTCGATCAACATCATGCGCCGCATTTTGATGGCCAATGGTGCTGAAGTGATCCATCTCGGACACAACCGTTCGGTAGAAGAAATCGTGACCGCCGCTCTGCAAGAAGATGCGCAAGGGATTGCCATTTCCAGCTATCAGGGTGGTCACGTTGAATACTTCAAATACATGATCGACCTGCTAAAACAACGTGGCGGCGCGCATATTAAAGTGTTTGGCGGCGGCGGTGGTGTGATCGTGCCAGAAGAAATCGCGGATCTGCATGCGTATGGCGTGACCCGCATTTTTAGTCCGGAAGATGGTCAGCGCATGGGTCTAGTCGGCATGATTCTGTCGATGATCCAGGCGTGCGACGTCGATCTCTCCAGCTACGCACCAACCAGTCTAAGCGTGTTGCAAGAAGGCGATATCGCTACAAAACATCGCCCTTTAGCCCAACTGATCACCGCCCTCGAAAACGATAAAGTCGCGCCTGAATTACGCGCCGACATTATCAAAGCCGCAGAACAAATCACCATCCCTGCCTTCGGCATCACTGGTACGGGCGGTGCCGGTAAGTCTTCTCTGACCGATGAACTGATCCGCCGCATCCGTCTGGATCAGGATGACAATCTGAACATCGCGTTGATCTCGATTGATCCATCACGTCGTAAATCGGGCGGTGCGTTGCTGGGTGACCGGATTCGGATGAATGCGATCAATCCATGGAAAGGTAACGTCAAAGTCTTCATGCGCTCGCTGGCAACGCGTGAAGCTGGTTCGGAAATTTCTCAGGCGTTACCCGACGTCATTGCCGCCTGCAAAGTCGCGGGCTTTGATCTGGTGATTGTAGAAACCTCCGGTATTGGTCAGGGCGATGCTGCAATTGTGCCGCACGTTGATGTCTCAATGTACGTGATGACCCCAGAATTTGGTGCCGCATCGCAATTAGAAAAAATCGACATGCTCGATTTTGCTGACTTTGTGGCGATCAACAAGTTTGACCGCAAAGGTGCGCAAGATGCGTTGCGTGACGTCGCTAAACAGTATCAGCGTAACCGCGAACTGTGGACCAAGAAGCCAGACGATATGCCCGTCTATGGGACACAAGCGTCACGCTTTAATGATGATGGCGTGACGGCGTTGTATCAGGGCTTGTTACCAGTGCTGACTGCGCATGGTCTGAAAACCACCACCAGCAAACTGGCCGCAATCAACGTAAAATTCTCTAGTGCGAAGAATGTTATTGTGCCGCCAGCACGCAGCCGATATCTGGCGGAAATTGCCGATACTGTGCGCAATTATCACAAGCAAGCCGGCAAACAAGTATCGCTGGCACGTGAGCGTCAACAACTGCAAGAAACAAAACGTATGCTGGGCAACGCCGGCAAAGCGCACGATGCTTTCGGTGCCCTTGATGAGCTAATTTCTGAGCGCGACAATCATCTGAACGCCGAATCCAAAAAGCTCATCACCATGTGGCCGGATATGCAGGCCGCATATGCCGGTGATGAATATGTCGTCAAAATTCGTGACAAAGAAATTCGCACCCGTCTGACGCAACAAACCTTATCCGGCACTACCATTCGTAAAGTCGCTCTGCCGCGTTTTGTCGATCATGGCGAAATTCTGCGCTGGTTATTGCTGGAAAACGTGCCTGGTTCTTACCCATTCACCGCTGGCGTATTTGCATTTAAACGCGAAGGTGAAGACCCAACACGGATGTTTGCTGGTGAAGGCGACCCGTTCCGTACTAACCGCCGCTTCAAGCTGGTATCTCAGGGTATGGATGCGAAGCGTCTGTCGACAGCGTTTGACTCCGTGACCTTGTATGGTGCTGATCCAGCCATCCGTCCGGACATCTACGGTAAAGTCGGTAACTCTGGCGTCTCCGTGGCTACACTGGAAGACATGAAAGTCTTGTACGATGGTTTCGATCTGTGTGATCCTGCGACCTCTGTTTCCATGACGATCAATGGTCCCGCACCAACGATTTTGGCGTTCTTCATGAACACGGCGATTGATCAGCAGATGAACAAATTCCGCGCTGACAACAAACGTGAGCCAACTGCCGATGAAGCCGCAAAAATCCGTGCGTGGGTGTTAATGAATGTGCGTGGTACCGTGCAGGCTGATATTCTGAAAGAAGATCAGGGTCAGAACACCTGTATCTTCTCGACAGAATTCTCACTCAAAGTGATGGGTGATATTCAGGAATACTTTGTCCATCATCAGGTACGTAACTTCTACTCGGTATCCATCTCTGGCTACCATATCGCAGAAGCGGGCGCGAACCCGATTTCACAACTTGCGTTCACTCTGTCCAACGGCTTTACCTTCGTCGAAGCCTACCTTGCACGTGGTATGCACATCGACGATTTTGCAGCGAACTTGTCGTTCTTCTTCAGTAACGGTATGGATCCTGAATACACCGTTCTGGGCCGCGTTGCACGTCGTATCTGGGCAATTGCCATGCGCGATAAATACGGCGCGAATGATCGTAGTCAGAAATTGAAATACCATATCCAGACCTCTGGGCGTTCATTGCATGCACAAGAAATCGACTTCAACGATATCCGCACGACCTTGCAAGCGTTGATCGCGATTTACGATAACTGCAACAGTCTGCACACTAATGCGTACGATGAAGCGATCACGACTCCCACCGATGAATCCGTTCGCCGCGCGTTAGCGATTCAGCTCATCATCAACCGCGAATGGGGTTTGGCGAAAAACGAAAATCCGATCCAGGGCAGCTTCATCATTGAAGAATTAACGGATTTGGTCGAAGAAGCCGTGATGCAGGAATTTGAACGTATCGCTGAACGCGGTGGCGTATTGGGCGCAATGGAAACTGGCTATCAACGCGGTAAAATCCAAGAAGAGTCGATGCACTACGAGCACCTCAAGCACGACGGTACCTTGCCTATTATCGGTGTCAACACTTTCCGTAATCCGAAGGCCGGCGATGCACCACAAAAAATCGAACTGGCCCGGTCCACCGAGGAAGAAAAGCAATCGCAATTAACGCGCTTAGCTGACTTCCATCAACGCCACGCCGACGTCGCACCGCAAGCACTGGCCGCATTACAGCAAGCGGCTATCAACAATGAAAACGTGTTCGCCAAACTGATGGACGCCGCCCGCGTCTGCTCGCTCGGCCAGATCACCACCGCCTTGTTTGAAGTCGGCGGGCAATATCGTCGTAATATGTAATGGATGGGCGGGGACTCCCCCGCCTCACTTTCTACAACGACTTTCACTCCACGACGTGCAATCCAACAAATTAACCAAAAATATAACTACTGCCCCCACCTGAATGTTCATAACAACGCTGAACATCGTCGCAAGATGTCGACTGACGACCACAAAACAATAAATCAATGCACCAAGCCATGATGCATGTTATCTTCCCCTCGAGATATTTCAGGAGAACATGTTGTATTCGATGTGGATGGTCGTTGCCGGCTTTTGCTTCGCCTTAATGGGCGTATTAATCAAACATGTGTCTGATACATTGGCGGTGCCTGATGTTTTATTTTACCGGTCACTGATTAATTTAATCATGATCGTTTTTCTGATGCGTCAGAAAGGCGTTGCGTTTTCAACCTCAGTACCGTTGTTGCATGTGCGTCGCGCCATGACGGGTAATCTGTCGTTGATTTGCATGTTCTTCTCGATTGCGCATCTTCCTATCGCAACCGCAACCACGCTCAATTATACGAATCCGATCTTCCTCGCGCTACTATCCATTTTTCTGTTCAAAGAAAAACCAACCTGGCTGGTGTATGTCGCTATCTTTATTGGATTTATTGGCATCGTCACCATACTGCATCCCTCCTTCTCACCAAATCAATATTTAGGTGGCCTTGCAGGTTTGACCAGTGGCCTACTAACGGCACTGGCGTATTACAGTGTTGGTGTACTGGTGCAGAATGGTGAATCGGAATTACGTGTCGTCTTTTATTTTTCCCTCACTGGCGTCGTCATGAGTCTATTGTGGCTCATGGGTACGGGCTTTTCTCATGTTGATCCGAGTAATTTCCCGACGATTATCGGCTTTGGTACACTAGGCTCTCTGGGGCAGTTGTGCATGACGCGTGCTTATGGGCGAGGGAAAGCACTGACAACGAGTGCATTGTCGTACACCACGGTTATTTTTTCTGCCTTGTTATCGTGGTTAATGTTGAAAGATACCCTACCTGGCAGCACCATACTTGGAATCGCTTTGATCATCATTGGTGGTGTGTTGAGTATGCTGTTTAACTCGGACAGACGTAAAGTCTCGTAGTGCTGGATAAATAGGTACCTTATCTACAGCATTCAAAAAGTGATCAAACTACTGTTTAGTAAACCTCCTAAACTACCACCGTTTCTCTCCTCTTGATTGACCCGTTATTCCTATCACTGTATAAATACTATCTATAGAAAGGTGTCATCATCTGTCATTTGACACCTTAAGTTGACTGTTTAGTTAAGCATTGCGGAGAACATCGTATGACGGTCAGTATTAGGGACATCGCCCGTCAGACTGGCCTGTCGGTCGGTACCGTATCGCGTGCACTCAAGAATCAAGATGGGCTCACAGAAACCACGCGGGTCAGAGTCAGCAAAGTTGCTCATGCCATGGGTTATGATTTTTCTCGCCTAAAACAAGGCAAGATACGGCGCGTCGTGTTTCTGTTGCATCGCCAACATGAAGGCGAATCAGCCAGTCAATTTTTTTCTCCCGTGTTGCAGGGTGCTGAAACCGCCTGCCGTCAGGCGGGTGTTGCTTTATCACTGATCACCAGCGGCCCGACTGAACCACTTCTGGAACAAATTCGTCTGCATCAAGCGGATGCCATTATCTGTGCGGGTTATGTTGAACCTGAAATTCTGACTGCACTACGCCACACCAATAAGCCCATGGTCTTGCTCGATGCAAGGCAAGCTGGTTTTCATTCAGTTTGTCCTGATCATCGTCTGGGTGGATTATTGGCAACGCGTCATTTGATTCAGAATGGTCGCAAGCGGATTGCGATGATCAGCGGTTCGCTCGCGCATTTTAGTATTGCAGAACGGGCACGCGGCTTCAGGCAGGCATTATTTGATAACAAAATGTTGGCAGATCCAGCCTTAGAAATTAATCTCGACGATGTTCATGATCTGCATGCAAGCATCGCTCGCGCAATGGATTATCTGATCCACTTACCGCAACCACCCGATGCGGTATTTTGCTACAACGACAGCACGGCACTTGAGGTAGTGAAATACTGTCATCAGCGCGGTATAAAGATCCCTTCGCAACTTGCCATCATTGGTTTTGATGATATCCAAGCTGCAGCGCAGTCGATACCGCCGTTAAGCAGCATCCGAATCGACAAACACGCCTTGGGAGCGACAGGTATCGGGATGTTGCTTCATCAAGCACCAGCAACCGATTCACCGTTGCTATCGACAAATGAAACCATCCAGCCAGTCACGCTGATCGTGCGCGAAAGCACTTGCGACGATTAATTTTTTTATCTACCGACTCTCTCACTATGCCCTCTCATCCGACGACTGTGGATTTCTTTTCTGCAGATACGCTCCTTGAGCATATCGCGACAACGATGCGTTTTTATCATCCACGGTGCATTGATCCAAGTGGTGGTTTTTATCACTACTTCAAAGACGACGGTACGGTGTACAACCACCACCACCGACATCTGGTCAGCAGTACCCGGTTTGTCTTTAATTATGCGATGGCTTACCGACAGTTCAACGATCCGGCATATCTGGAACAAGTGCGGCACGGTGTGCGTTTTTTGCGAGAGATTCATCGCGATCCGATCACCGGTGGCTACGCATGGCAGCTTGAGTGGCGTGATGGTGAAAAGCAAGTCACCGATGCCGATAACCATTGCTATGGCCTAGCATTTGTGGTGCTGGCCTATGCACATGCAGTGATGGCAGGTGTATCAGAAACGCGAACGTATCTCGATGATACCGTGCAATTAATGGATGATAAATTCTGGAGTACTACTCACGGACTCTATGCAGACCAGGCCAGTGCAGATTGGCAGCATGTTGACCCATATCGCGGACAAAATGCCAATATGCACGCCTGCGAAGCGCTCTTAGCAGCGTATCACGCAACCGGAACGGTCGCCTATTTACACAAAGCAGAACTGCTGGCACACAACATCACGCAACGTCAGGCAGGTTTAGCACAAGGTATGATTTGGGAGCATTATGACCCGCAATGGCAAATCGACTGGAACTACAATCTGCATGACAAAGCCAATTTATTCCGCCCCTGGGGATATCAGCCTGGCCACTTCACAGAGTGGGCCAAGTTGCTGGTACTACTGGAAGCAGAACGGGATCATCTACTGCATGATAGTCATTGGATGATACCCACAGCGGAATACTTGTTTAACACCGCGATACAGTATGCCTGGGATAAGCAGCACGGTGGTATTTGTTATGGCGTTGCACCAGACCTAACCGTCTGCGACAGCGATAAATATTTTTGGGTACAAGCAGAATCGCTGGCGGCGGCAGCGCTGCTTGCCCAACGAACTGAGCAGCATCACAATCAACAGCACTACCGAGACTGGTATAGCAAAATCTGGAACTATAGCTGGCAACACATGATCGATCATCAGCATGGTGCGTGGTTCAGAATGTTGTCGCGAGACAATCAGAAATATAGCGATGAAAAAAGTCCGGCAGGCAAGACCGATTATCACACGATGGGCGCTTGTTACGATGTCCTAAAAAGTTTTTCCCGAACCCCTTCAGGAGTCACTCATGCAGAATAAATTTCCATCTATCGTGTGCGCTGGTGAAGCATTAACTGACATGATTGCTAGCGGTGATGATCAATGGCGCAGTCTCGTCGGCGGCTCTACGTGGAACGTCGCGCGCGTTCTGGCTCGCGCTGGTGTGCGTACGGGGTTTGCGGGTGCAATCAGCAATGATGTCTTTGGTGATCAGTTGTATGCCGCCAGCGACGCCGCTGGTTTAGACTTGCGTCTGCTACAAAGAAATGATCATGCGCCCTTATTAGCGATCGTGGCACAGAGCTCACCACCGAGTTACTTTTTTATTGGCGACGACAGCGCCGATTTGCATTTTGATGTCACTCAGTTACCCACTGGCTGGAGCAACGATGTGGTGTGGGCGCATTTTGGCGGCATCAGTCTGGCACGTCAGCCGCTGGCATCAACCTTGGTCGCGCTCGCTCAGCAATTAAAATCGCAAGGAGTAAAGATCAGCTACGATCCTAACTTCAGAAATATAATGAACGAACACTACGACAGCATCTTACAAACGATGACGCCACTTGCGGATGTGATCAAAGTGTCTGATGAAGATCTGTGCGGACTATTCAGAATAGATAACGCAGATAAGGGGCTGCAACGTTTGCGCAGCATGAATCCGCATGCCACTTATCTGTATACACGCGGTGCAGAGGGTGCAAGTTTATATGTAGGCGACGAGGTCTGGCACACAACAACGCCGCGTATCAAGGTCGTCGATACGGTAGGCGCGGGAGATGCAAGTATGGCAGGGTTGTTGTACAGTTTATCGCTGCATCCGGAACGAGACTGGCAAGCGCATTTGCATTATGCAGTAGCAAGCGGTGCCGCCGCTTGCACAGCGGCGGGGGCTCAGGCGGTGCCTGTTGAACAGGTTGTTACTTTATTTTCTGAGTTACAGCGGGCGACAAATCAATAATATCTGTACGCGCTACTCTCCACTACTTTCTTGAATATTTTCTTCAGCTATTTTTTAGTGATTGCGATGTTAAAACGAATCCACCATGCCGCCATTATTTGTTCCGATTATGCGGCATCAAAAGATTTTTATGTCGGAAAGCTTGGCCTGCGTATTATCGCGGAAAACTATCGTCCGGCACGCCAGTCGTACAAGCTTGATCTGGCACTGCCTGATGGCAGCCAAATCGAGCTGTTCTCGTTTCCGGATGCGCCAAAGCGCCCCTCCTACCCCGAAGCACAGGGCTTACGGCATTTGGCTTTTGTCGTCGAGGATATCGCCAAAGCCAAACAAGACCTAGAAGCACACGGCATCTCAATGGAAGAGATCCGTATCGATGAATATACCGACCGACGTTTTGTGTTTTTTTCTGACCCCGATGGTTTGCCATTGGAGCTATACGAAGCCTAATGGAGGAACAACTCTTTACGGCACGGTATAGCGCAAAGAGTTAAAATGAACGCTGCATTGCGGTTTCGCTTTTGCATCACTTTTTGAGAGAACTTCATATGAAACTGCACACTTGGTGGCTATTTGTTACGGCAACATTTTTTATCTCTGCCGCACCTGGTCCGAACATGCTTCTGATCATGAGCCAGAGTGTCCGTTTTAATTTTCGTGCGGCGATGTGCGGCGCGATGGGGTGTTTGACTGCCTTGTTTCTGATGATGTCAGCGTCTGCCGCTGGCTTGGGTGTCCTATTGCGTAGTGCCCCAGCGGTATTTGAAGCCTTACGCTGGGCTGGTGCGCTGTATCTCGCTTATCTAGGCTATAAGGTCTGGACTGCCCCCGTCAGCGAGTCAGCCGTTGATCAGAATGCCGCACCTCAAGCCAGTAAAGCAGCTGCGTGGGATTTATATCGCGTTGGCTTTGTTACTGCGGCCAGCAATCCTAAAGCCTTGTTATTTGCTGCTGCATTTTTGCCACAATTTATCCAACCGGGCCTGCCACAATTACCGCAATTTGGCATTTTATTAAGTAGTTTTACTGTCATCGAAATGAGCTGGTACCTGATTTATGCACTGGGTGGTTTTAAACTTTCTACTTATTTGAAAAAAGCCAGCGTCTTAAAAATGTTCAACCGCGTCACCGGTGGCGCCTTCGTTGGGTTCGCTGCAGTCATGGCTGGAATGAAAGCTTAAAAAAAAACGGATCTATCAATTTCACAACAAAAATTCATCAAAAAAAACTGTATTTTTATTGCAAAAAAATAACTGCAACGTGTCCCAGCAAGACCATAAAGACAAAGATAGAATGAAAGTACCAACTCTCATTTTGGGCGCTATCACGTCGCTGGGACGGTTTGTAACACGTCAACATTAATTGTGATGCTTTCTGCTCTCAGCACGCTACAACAATTCCGCTTCATGCTAGTATAAGAACTTGCTATTCCCATGCCAGGATCACTTTTTTGAGGACTGAAGTAGCGCCTCTGTTGCGCCCACGATGCCCGAACTGAAAAGAGGATTGATCTCACGTGTCCTGCGCCGCAAAACGTTTAATGTGCCATCCATTTTTGGGCGAGAAATCTTATGACAGCGACAATCTTTGTCAGTTCAACACCATTTGATCTGGCTTTGCATAGACAAAAGATCATTGAAAGCTGCGGTCACGCGGGAGCAGCGAGACCAGATGTGTCCGTTGTTGCAACGCTTCCTGAGACCTCAATCGAAAATCGCCTACATCTTGTACGCGCAGCAAAAGCCTACATTGGGATTTTTGGTATGGTGCTTGGCGATGTCGATCCAAAAACAAAAAAATCGTTGGTGCAATTAGAGTTAGAAGAAGCGTTGGCACATCATATTCCAATGTTAATTTATATCATGGATGAAGATGAGCATTGGGTTTTACCAAAACACGTTGATACTGGTACGTCAGCACATCAACTGAGTGAATTAAAAGGCTTACTGAGCCAAGTACAAGATGTACGTTTTTTTGATTCTGCTGATGATCTGGTCAATAAGGTACATAACGACTTATTCCGAGTACTGGGAGCAATTAACGCGATACGGCAGACGGTGGCCCAACCGACAGCAGCCGTCAATAAAGTAGAAACAAAACCTGAAGCCAAGCCTGAAGCAAAAGTAGCACCGGTGAACGTCAGCGAACCTGTCGCTACTCCAGCCAAGACCGCGGTCAAGACGACAGATAATGCACCTGCTGCTCAACCAACAGCGCCCAAAACGACGCCTGACATCTCTGCGATTTCTGCTACGCCTGTTGCCCCAGCTACGCCTGCCGCCGCAGTGGCCCCTGCATCCACAGGAACACCAACGCCTCCGGTAGCTAGTCTCGCGTCCAAAAAATATGCATTAACTCAACCACGATTTGAGTTTTTTAAGGAGAAGGTCAAACATTTGTTTGGCCCCTACATGTCAGATGCAGTCTTGAAGGACGTCCTAGAATATGTCTTAGCAGGCAACACGATGTCTGCCTCTTCGGCCTTAGCCCGTGGCACCAGTCTGCCGCTGGAAGATGCGATTGAAGAAATACGAAAAACTGAGTTAATTATTCTCGAAACCGTTCAGCGCCACGCGGCACAAAATAACGAAACGAAATAAGTCAGTTGTATCATTATTCCAAACGGACGAATTGCGATACCAGGCAATTCGTCCGTTTTATTTTCAGTATTAAATTTGACTTACTTAGCATTGATCGGCCTCTGCACACGATAAAATAGGCATCTTTCACTTCTGACTTTCTCATGACCATTCAGATCGCCAAAGAGGCTCGCAAAGAAGCAATCACATCCATTGAACGCTATGCACGAGAAAATTTCCCAGAACCGATAGGTAGTCTGGAGGCAGACAGTCTGCTGACTTTTTTTCTCGAAGAAATTGGTCCGTTGGTTTACAACAAAGCGGTCACTGATGTGCAAGAACGTTTGCAAGCGAGAATCATGGAAGTAGATATCGAAGTCCACGAAGCGGAGTTTCAGTACTGGCGCAAACACGATGCAAAGCGTCAAAAAAGATAATGCGCTAAAGCGAAACGCATCTGCCCTACCGACTCACCGAGTTTATTCAACGTCTAAGTACTTGCAAGCAACCACTTCCCCTGCCCACGCTACCGCTTGCGACAGAAGAGAGTGTTCGAGCTGCATGAAAGAGCGCAGAGATTGAACTACCGCAAGCCGCCTATTAAAAATCGAGGGCATCACCACCTGGTCGGTTATACTGCCAGCCTGTTATTCGCACTCTGAAGAAAAAAAATGTCTAATTTACCAGCATGCCCACAATGTGGCTTGGAAAATACTTACCCTGACGGCGACAACTATGTATGTGCAGATTGCGGCCACGAATGGCCTCAGGTCGCCGCTGCCAGCGCTGATGATAACGATGAACGCATCGTGAAAGATTCTAACGGCAATGTCTTGGCTGACGGTGATGCGGTTGTCCTGATCAAAGATCTGAAAGTCAAAGGCTCGTCGACCACTTTAAAAATGGGGACGAAGATCAAGAGCATCCGTATTGTTGGCGGCGATCATGAAGTCGACTGCAAAATGGATGGCGGCAGTTTTATGCTCAAAGCCTGCTATCTGAAAAAAGTCTGATCGAACGCTGATCGATCAGCGTCACAAACCCGGCTGCGTGGCATTGCAGACCGGGGTTTTATTTTGCCGCCTGGAATTGCACTGCCTTCCAGATTTCCAGTCCAGTCGCAACACGTCGGGCAACAGCCGTCCAGTTTTCATCCGGCTGTTGGCGAAATAAACGCATTACCTCGGGATACCACGGACTATCATCACGCGCCATCATCCAGCGCCAATCAGCACGATAGTCGGGCAATAGGACCCAGCATGTTTTGCCCAACGCACCAGTGAGATGAGCAACCGAGGTGTCGACAGTAATGACGAGGTCGAGCTGGGAAATCAGTGCGGCGGTATCTGCAAAATCCTGAATAAATTCTCCGCCCGGAACCACTCTCCGACCAGCATATTGATGGATCTGACTTTCGCCAGCCCCTTTTTGCAGACTAATAAACTCCATGCCATCGAGCTCAAGAACGGGGCTGAGCATAGCAAGCTGCGGGATCGATCTGTCATCATTGTTTTCAAACAAGGTGTTGCCTTGCCAGACGAGACCCACTTTGAAGGTTTTATCAGAAAACAAGCTGCTGAAAGAGGCGATTTTTTCTGGATCGGCACGCAGATATGGAATATGTGCGGGAATCGATTCAAGCCGCGTTCCACACAAAAAGGGCAAGCTGATGAGAGGTACCCAGTAATCCCAGCCTGATTTATCAACATCAAGGTGGTAAGAGTAGACGTCGTCCAACTCCGGCATACGGTCGAACAACGCCGTCAATGCAGGATGGCAGATCAGACTTACTCTGCTAGCACCGTTGGCCTTTAACACCGATGCGTACCGACTAAATTGAATCATGTCGCCAAAGCCACCTTCGAAGCAAATCAGGATAGATTTACCTTGCAAAGATTCACCTTGCCAACGTGGAAAATAAAAGTAATTACTAAATAAATCCTGCCAGTCACGTGATTCGAGACTAAGTAAGCCTTCTTCAAACCGTGCTTGGCGCAATAAAATATAACTGAGATTAAAACGGGCTTTGGGGTAGGAGGGATCGATCGTTAATGCTTTCCGATAACATTGCTCAGCCTCCTCCTCACGTTTCATGCAAGCGAGTAACACCCCATAATTCGACCAGCTACCCGGAGAATAGGGGTCGATTTGCAACGCTACCCGATAAGTGAATTCTGCCTCTGCAAAGCGCTTCTGCTTCACCAGCATGACGCCTAAGTTCAGGTAAATTTGTATCGTTGTCGGAAGTAAGATGAGCGCCTGACGATAATAATGCTCGGCCTGTAACAAGTCGCCCTGTAACTCTCTCAGAAAGGCGAGATTAGCAATCACTTCTCCGGATTGGGCATTGATCTCCAATGCTGCCATGAAACATTTTTCTGCAGCAAGCAGGTCACCGCTGTTCATCAGCGCGTTACCTTCTAAAAAACGTTGAAGGAGAGTGTTTTCAGACATGAATTTCCGACAAGAGTAGGGTCATCCCTTTATTGTAACGGACATCGAATGCAAAAGACCGGTTGTCACTGGGCGTTGACCAAGAACAACGGGACCGTATTGTGGGCATCAAAAGCCATTCCGGTGATACCAGTTATTATCGAAATCCCTCAGACAGCATGTTAAAATTCTGCCATTACCTTTTTAGCGATTACTTCCGCACAAACACCTATGAATGTCGTGATTCTGGCTGCCGGTATGGGCAAACGTATGCAATCCTCTTTGCCCAAAGTATTACATCCTTTGGCTGGTAAGGCATTGCTTTCCCACGTGATCGATACGGCGCGTAGCCTAAAGGTATCATCGATTTGTGTCATTTACGGTCATGGTGGCGAACAGGTGTTAAGTGCTGTCGCCGCAGACGATCTGCGTTTTGCTAAGCAAGAACCGCAATTAGGCACAGGCCATGCCGTTGCTCAGGCGATTCCTGTACTTGATGAGTCCGTACCAACTTTAGTGTTGTACGGCGATGTCCCATTGACGACCGCCGCTAGTTTGCAACGCCTGATGGATGTAGCAGGCAATGACCGCCTAGCAATCCTGACGGCGGAAATGGCAGATCCAACCGGTTTAGGACGGATTGTGCGTGAAGGTGGTGAGATCAAACGTATCGTTGAACAAAAAGATGCCAACGAAGCAGAACGCCTGATCACTGAGATCAACACAGGCATCATGATCGCGCCGACTGCGCATCTGAAGCAATGGCTGAGCACCTTGTCGAATAACAATGCTCAGGGCGAATACTATCTGACCGATATTGTGGCCCGTGCGGTTGCCGATGGCGTCAACGTTGTCTCCGCCCAGCCTGATGCCATTTGGGAAACGTTGGGTGTCAACAGCAAAGTGCAACTGGCGGAGCTAGAACGCATTCATCAACTCAATATTGCCCGCAAGTTGCTAGAGCAAGGCGTACACCTGCTCGATCCTGCGCGTATTGATGTCCGTGGTAAGCTGGTGTGCGGACGTGACGTGAGTATCGACGTTGGTTGCGTCTTTGAGGGGAATGTCACGCTAGAAGATGGCGTTTCTGTTGCCGCCAATTGCGTCATCAAAAATGCACACATCGGCGCAGGCGCAAATATCAAGGCGTTCTGCCATATTGAAGATGCTAAAGTCGGTGCGCAATCACAAATCGGCCCTTACGCGCGTTTGCGTCCTGGCACAGAGTTAGCAGAAGACGTCCATATTGGTAATTTTGTGGAAGTCAAAAATAGCCAGATTGCAGCACATAGCAAAGCCAACCATCTTGCTTACGTTGGCGATGCTACCGTCGGCAGTCGAGTGAATATCGGCGCTGGTACCATTACCTGCAATTATGATGGTGCAAACAAGTTTCGGACTGTGATTGAAGATGATGTCTTTATCGGCAGCGATACGCAGTTAGTCGCACCAGTGAAAGTCGGTAAGGGCGCTACGCTGGGAGCAGGAACGACACTGACCAAAGATGCACCAGAAGGTAAGCTGACCGTCTCACGCGCCCGACAAATCACGATCGAAAACTGGCAGCGCCCAGTCAAAATCAAAAAATAAATCCTTCATTGTTGCCATAGCCGAATAGGACTTACTCGGCCATGACCACGTATTTCATTGACAAAGAGCCTCTCAACACAGTTACCTGACGTAACGTTGCTGAGAGGCTCTTTGTCATGAGAACGACAATCTATTACCGCCGTTGTACACGATTACGTGCCACGCCCGCATCAATCTGTGCGGCATGACTGACGAGGTATCCCTCAAGCGCATCGAGATCACGACCAATGATTTTACGATCACGGCCTTGTTTAAAGACACTAAAGCTATCTCCGCCATCGGCAAGGAAATTATTGACGACCACGGTGTAATCTTGGTTGATGTTCAATGGTTGCCCATGTATTTTCACATTGTCAATGAGGATGTCAGTCCCCATACCTTTTTTCCAGGTATAAGAAAGTGACTCGGAGACATAGAGTTTTCTTGGCTCGTCTGCCGTTTTCCCAGCCCATTGTTGCTGCAGCAGTTGCATAATCTGCGCACCGCTGAGTTGCATGCTCACCAGCATATTACCAAATGGTTGTGTCGCATATAAATCACCAAACGTCACGGTAATCGGCGCTGATCGCTGACCTGAAGGAAGATCATTGCGGATACTTCCTTCGTTGATGAACGCCACATCAGCATGACCATGTTGATGCGCAAAATCTAAATGCGCATCGGCAATCACGTTACCAAAGACGCTGTCAAAATGCTGCGCATCGCTATCGCGTAACAAAACGCTATTGAGCGTCACAACCGGACGAAGGCGCATTGCCGCAGTCTGTGTGGACACTTGCGTCACCAGTTTCTGAGCGCTAGCATCAGCAACGAGATGCTGCTGATCGATCAGGTGATTCACTGCAACGGCATTGATTACCTGATGCGTCTGCTTATCAATCGTCAACGTCGATTCAGTTAAAAACGCCCCGTAACTGCGGCCTTGCACCACTAAATGACCACCGATTTTACACGTGTAACCCTGATGAGAGTGCGCAGAAACAATCAGACTGATACGCTGATCCAGTTTGTTGGCAATATCGATAATCGGCCCTTGCAAACCATCGCAACGGTAGGTCGAATCGTTCTCATCGCCTTTGTACATGGCACCTTCATGAATCAGCACAACGATCGCATCGACGCCTTGTTTTTGCACCTCAGGCACGTAGCGATTGATGGCGGTTGCTTCGTCTTCAAAGCGTAATCGCTTTACCGCGTCACCCGCCACCAGATGAGGTACATCGGCAGTCACCGCGCCGATAAAGCCGATTTTGATATCACCCACCTGACGAATAACGTAAGGCTTCAACCATGGGTTTGAGCTACCGACTTGGGATACGTTGGCACCGAGATAGTCGTAATTGGCGCCATGGAAATCCGCATAGGTACAGCCTGTATCGGGACACTTACCCTCAATCTTACGCATGAGTTCATCAGTGCCGCGGTCAAATTCATGATTGCCGACCGCGGTCACCGACAGACCGATCTGGTTCATGGCCTCAATCACTGGCTCATCGTTGAGGAGCGCGGAGCCCATTGGTGAAGCGCCCATCAGGTCACCAGCGCCAACCAGAATACTGGCATGGACCGCTTGGCGACGCTCTTTCAGTTTTGTAGCGAGGTAGGCGTAACCACCAGCTGGCACACTCACCATTTGCCCAGCGTGTTGCGCATCTGGTTTGCTAGCGACGTACGGAACTGGCTGCTCTGCTTGCAGATTGCCATGAAAATCGTTAATGCTGAAAATCGTGATGTCTTCGTAACGGTTACTCTGAATAACATCTTTGGTAGCGCAAGCGGAAAGACTCGCCAGCACAATCAGAACGGAAATTTTTTTTGAAATAGAAGTCATGTTTTTTGCGAAATCGCATTTCAATCATCGAAATGACAATGATAGCGAAATAAAAAAAAGGCCTGCAACGTTACTTTGTTACAGACCTTTTCTATTTTCTCTGTTTGCTGCGTCTATGTCACAGCAATGCGTTTTTGATGTGATTAGAAATCAGCAGAAACAGTCACAGAGGTAAAGCGTGGTGCACCAAGGTAGTAAAACACTGATTTGGCCGTTGCTGCACCGTAGGTGGTAGCATTCAATACGTTGAAACTTGACGGATTACGATATTGCTTGTTCGTGATGTTGCTGACGTTCAAACGGATCGTTGGTTTTTTGAACATACCGGCATTGGCGAACTGGTAGCCAGCGTCAAAGTCGATCAGCGTATACGACGGCACCAATTCATCGTTGGTCATCGTCGCCCATTGCTTACCAGTATATTTCGCTTTCAGACGCGTGTACCAGTTTGCTGTTTCATATTGAGCACTTAAACCAGCTTTCCATTTTGGCGTATCGGTCATCTGTTTACCGTTGGTCGGCAACATCACGCCTGAAGACTGGATATCATTCTCAATAATGCTCTTGATATAACCCATTGAGCTATAGAACGACCAGCCATTGACTGGCGTATTGCCTAATTCGAACTCAGCACCAGTTGAGCGTACTTTGCCGGCATTGACCAAGGTAGTGATTTGGTTAATAGGATTTGTCGTCGATGCTAAACGGTTTTTAAAATCAACAGCATAGATGGTGGCTTGTGCTGTAATTTTATCGGTTTGCAAGCGATAACCCATATCGAGGTTATACGAAGTCTCTTTGGCGACTTCGATAGGCATCGTTGGTTGCCCATTGACGATAACGACGTTGCCAGTAGTTGCGTAAGCAAAGTTACCTGGTACTTTCATATTTTTCGCAATACTTGCGAAAACTTGATTGTCGTGGTCAATTTGATACTTCACGCCGAACTGTGGCAACACATCAGAATAAGTACGCTGAATGTTGTAGGCAACTGGCTCACCTTCACTAGGGTGATTAGTAAAATCACGCTTCATGGTTGGTGCACGGGCGCCGACGTTGACTGTCAACTTGTCATTCAACAGTGAAATAGTGTCTTGTACAAAAAATTGATACGCAGTACTGATTGTTTTCCAGTCACGTGATTCGTACGGCGTGCCGTCTGGGCGCAAGATGCGACCGTTTCGTAACCAGATATCAGCAGGATTGCCGTTAGCATCAACAGCGACCATTGGTCCAAATTGCTCATGCACTGCACGTTCAATCCAGAAACCTGCTAACAATTGTTGGTTGTCGATGGTATGTGTGATTGAGCCTGTAATACCAGGACGATTAGTACGCGTCACACTACTTGTTGCGACGATCACTTTATCTTTTGTATCGCCGTCGCCATTGAGGTCCACGCCCGCATTGACTTTACCTGTTGTCGTATTAAGGAAACCTGTCTCAGACATCAGTTTTTGTTGAACGCCACCCGTACCATAGCCGTACCAGTAGTAAGGTATCACTTTGATGTCGGTGTTTTCGTTGATGCGGAATTTACCAGTGACAGAAGCGATCACATTCTGGAATGGATTTTGGGTTAATTTATAAAACGAGTCTGCATTGGCTTGCGTTGGATCATTGACAGCAGTACCTGGTGAAGGTGCTGCATGACCAACGAAGCTTGTCGAGTAATCGTAATAGTAACCATGTTTTTGCAAGTCGGACAGAGTGAATGTGCTGACATTTTGGTTAATCGCACGGTTGATCAAGATCGTACCGTTAATCGAGTTAAAGCGATCGAAGTCAGTACGGAAACCCATATCGACGTGGTAACGATCGGCACCGCCCTGACCTTTCCATTTGTCAGTTGTCGCATGCGAGGCCGAAATGAACAGACGTGTCTTTTGATCTGCTAGCAAACCGGTATCGTAGCGCATGTAGGTCTTGAACATGTTTAGTTCGCCGACTGTTTGCATGACGCGGAAATTTTTCTCTTTGGATGGATCACAAGTGGTAATACCCATGATGCCGCCAGTCGCTCCAATTTGCGGAGAGTCGACGTCAGTAGAACCTTGTGTCACGAATTGCGTACAAGTGTTTTCTTGATCGACGAATTCTTGAGGGAATACCGAGAATGAACCGGAGTCATTCACCGGAACGCCATTGATAGTCACACCAATTTGATCGCTATTAAAACCGCGCAATGTCAAACCACCGCCAAACAAACCGGTTGCGTCATAGTTGAAACTATTAACGGACGGCATCAACTCCAGCGCTTGGTAAGCATTACCAGTTGGACGTTGTTTTGCTAATTCTTCCGCGTTGATGGTACTACGCGCTTTAGGTGCGTTTTCTTGCACCATCAGACCCATACCCACTTTTTTACCAGTAATAGTTACTTGCTTGGAATCTACTGGATCATTGTTTGTTTCAGTCTGATCAGCAGCATAGGCTGAGGACATACTCATGCATACCAGTTGACATGCAATGGCGACCATCGACAGGCGCGGTGACAACGCTGGCGATTTAGTGATGTGTTTCATTTACTGCTCCCTAGTCAGATTTCAGATAAATTAAATATAAAAATAAAAACAATATTTCTCGTCAAACGTTGGTGCCTGTGATGCTAATCATCTGGCCTGGGCATGTCTCCGGTATGACCCGCACTCCCCAGATATGGTGATTTTTTTATTCTTTTATCACTATTCGTTCATCAACATATTACTTATTCACGCCCCATCATCGCTGGTGCGCAAACGATTGCTAAAATGAGAGTGAGTAATTCCGCTGTCATTACGCAAACGATTGCTCTTGCAGTTAAAAAAAGGATGTTGGTGAAACGTATGCCTATTTCAGGCGGGTTCGACGTGCAAACTTTGTATTTACAATGTAATAAATATCTACAAAATAAATATATTGATATGCAAAAAAGTCTATCACAGAAGTTTTTTGAACCATGCAGAGTGTTACATCCAATTATGAAAAGACGATGACAAAGGCGGGAAATTGGATGAAATGTGTCATAAACACACCACAAAAATGACTTTTTTGCAATTTATTTGTGGTTTAAATAGCAGAATAAGTCGCAACTACTTACGACTTGAAATAGTTTGAAATATTTCTTGAATTATTTAGTCGCCAGAAAATAGTGCCTAGAGGTTAAATTTTCACGAACTTTTTGTGTCGTCGACCGCGTAAGACAACCCTAAAAAAGAGTCCCCAATTTAAGGGTAAGAGACCGCGTTGATTCCTTTGACGTTAGCTTGATATGGAGCAAGTTTATGAACATCAACCCCATGCGCTTTGGCGTACAAAGGCATCACTTCAGGCAGGTGTTTCTGAATTTCAGCAATCCGGTTATTACCTGCGGGATGCGTCGATAACCACTGCGGAGGTGAAGATTTATTGACCATCGCCATCTTTTGCCATAAGACAATGCCAGCACGCGGGTCAAAACCAGCGCGGGCAGCAATATCGAGACCAACGATATCTGCCTCTGTCTCATCCTGACGTGAAAATGCCAGCATGCCTACTTTAGCGACGCTACCCGCAAGCGCGCCAGCAAAACGTGGGTCATAGCCTTTGAGACCAGCAACGACTTCTGTGCCTTGAACCATAAAATTGAGAATATTGGCTTTGCCAGCACGCTCCGCACCATGCTCACGCAACGCATGCGCAATTTCATGCCCCATTACAATGGCGATTTCGTCGTCGGTCAGCTTAAGCGTATCGAGAATACCAGAATAAAATGCAATTTTTCCACCAGGCATGCAGTAAGCGTTAATTTGCTTGGAGCCAAGTAAATTTATTTCCCACTTCCAGTTTTTTGACCGTGGATTCCAACTGAGCGTGTACGGAATAAGCTTGTTGGCGATTGAACGCAGGCGTACAACCTGAGAAAAATCGTCCGGTCCCAGTGCCCGCTTCTGACGGGCGTCCTGGATCACCTGCGCATACTGCAATGCAGCTTGTTGCTCTAACCCACTACCGCCAAATTTACGTGCCCATGACATGTTACCGACGTTGACGCCATCCTGACGTGGCGCTTCCTGCGCATGAGCAATACCGCCAGAGAGTGCAGAGCACAACAATAATGAACATGAGACAAATTTCATGGCAACGTACCTTTTCGTTAGCGTATAAATGGTGGCAGCATCGATAAAAATAAAGTATCCCTGTGCCGCACGATACAACATCGTTACACCCTGACCTCAGGCACCCCGTTTTTGCAACCGAAAAACTGCCAGACTCCCGCGCCAGTTAGGCAGTACATGCACTTGTTTTCCCTCATGTAGGGCCACGCATTCCACGACCTCCAGACCGACTTCATTGGCAAGATCGGAAAAATCATAAATCGTCGCACAACGGACATTCGGCGTGTCATACCATTGGTAAGGCAACGATTTTGAGACCGGCATTTTACCCATAAGCAACGCAGTACGATGTGGCCAATAACCAAAGTTTGGAAACGATACAATCGCATCCCTGCCCACACGGGCAATATCGCGTAACAGCGGCTCGACATGTTTCATCATTTGCAGCGAATTGAGACAGAGAACGGTATCAAACGCATTGTCATCAAACATGCTCAGCCCGCGTTCCATATCCTGCTGAATGACATTCACGTGGCGCGTGGCACAGGCCAGTACTTTATCATCGGCAATTTCAATCCCATAACCGACGCACCGTTTATCGGTCTGCAGGTAATCCAGCATCACGCCGTCACCACAACCAACGTCGAGTACATGCGTGTCGGCTTTAATCCAGTCAGCAATAAACGCCAGATCTGGACGCAGGCGGTTTAAGTCTGAGAAATTCATGCTGGTGTTCCTTGTAATTCGGTGTCGATGCGGTCAAAGTAGGCGGCAATCAGGTTGAGGTAGCGGGAGTCATCGAGCAAAAACGCATCATGTCCATGGGGCGCATCGATTTCTGCGTAACTGACGGTCCGTTTATTGGAAATCAACGCACGCACAATTTCACGACTACGTTCCGGCGAAAAGCGCCAGTCTGTCATAAATGAAGCGATCAAAAATTGCGCTTTGGTTTGCGCTAACGCCTGAGTCAAATTGCCATCGGTATGTCGCGCTGGGTCAAAGTAATCGAGCGCTTTGGTGATCAGCAGATAAGTATTCGCGTCAAAGTAATCTGAGAATTTATCACCCTGATAACGTAGATACGATTCGATTTCGAAATCAACACCGTAACCAAACTGATAATCGCCTGTCTTTAAATCACGACCAAATTTTTCAGCCATATCGTCATCGGACAAATAGGTGATATGGCCGATCATACGCGCGACACGCAAGCCATTCCGTGGCACCACACCGTGTGCATAAAAATCACCACCATGAAAATCAGGATCGGTCAGAATCGCTTGTCGGGCAACGTCGTTAAACGCAATATTCTGCGCAGATAATTTTGGTGTTGATGCGACCACAACGCAGTGTTTAAGGCGATCCGGATACAAAATACTCCAGGCTAAGGCCTGCATCCCGCCCAGTGACCCACCCATGACCGCCGCAAACTGTTGGATGCCCATTTCATCGGCAACACGTGCCTGCGCATTGACCCAGTCTTCGACAGTAACGACAGGAAAATCAGCGCCATACGGCTTGCCTGTTCCCGGATTGGTATGCATAGGACCAGTAGAGCCGAAACACGATCCTAGGTTATTAATCCCGATCACAAAAAAACGATTGGTGTCGACGGGCTTACCAGGGCCGACCATGTTATCCCACCAGCCGATATTCTTCGGATCATCCGCGTAAAAGCCCGCCACATGGTGCGAGGCGTTCAAGGCATGACAAATTAAAACGGCGTTAGATTTGGTGGCATTGAGCGTACCGTAGGTTTCTACCATCAAGGTATATTCTGCAATACTGGCACCGCTTTGCAAATGCAATGGCTGATCAAAGAAAAATGCTTGGGGCACAACGGCACCAACGGATTGAGGTGAGGCTGACATACACACTTCCATCGAGAAATTTCTCGTTCAAAAAAAATCAAGGAAGGCTAAAAGAGGGGCTGAATGAGAGAGAAAAGCAGCATTCAAGCTCGCTTTAGCCGTATTTATTGTCTAGATACTCCAGACTGCGCCCGCAAGCTGATTTTCAAATCGGCGCATGAATTCAACAAATTGTTTTAAGACGACAGCGATAAGTGATTGCCACTTATTTTTGCTTTATCTAAGCTGTAAAGGATAACCAAGTCTAGGGCAGACGTCAAACAATGACGGTCCACGACCACGATTATGCCGCGATACGCCGCAGACCCGCGGCACAATATCAATGGAGGGTTTGCCCCAGACTCTCCATGGCAGCGAGTGTTTCACGAATGGCAATAGGATCGTAACTACGTAAGATTTTTTTAACGTAAGGTTGTACGTTTTCCAGATGCATATTCAGAATGGCTTGCTTGATTTCCGGTAATAAAGCAGCGGGCATGGAGAGTTCGCGAAAGCCCATCCCCGTTAAGAGGCGCGTGAGACGCAAGTCGCCTGCCATTCCACCACATATAGACACCGGTACATTGGCTTTTTCGGCAGTGGTCACAATGGTATTGAGCAACTGCAAGATGGCGGGATGTAAGTCATCATACAGATGCGCTACCTCATGATCGGCGCGATCAATCGCCAGCGTGTACTGGATCAGATCATTCGTACCGACCGAGAGGAAATCCAGTTTTTTGACAAACATGGGCAACGCTAAAGCAGCCGCTGGGATTTCGATCATTGCCCCGACTGGCACTGCGGCATCAAAATCCTTACCCTCCACGAGCAATTCTTGCTTGGCTTGGGCGACCATGGCTAAGGTCTGGTCTATCTCAAAACTATGCGCCATCATCGGAAATAAAATCTTCACAGGACCAAACGCAGACGCTCGGAGAATAGCACGCAGTTGTGTCAGAAAAAGTTGCGGTTCGCTCAGGCAATAACGAATCGCACGCAATCCTAGCGCCGGGTTCATAATATTGTGCTCTGATGCCTCCAGCGGTTTATCAGCACCGACATCAAGTGTTCGGATAGTGACGGGACGTCCTTTCATTCCTTGGACCGCAGCGCGATAGGCGTCAAATTGTTCTTCTTCGGTCGGCAATTTATGCTCTTGCCCACTGCGCTCCATAAAGAGGAACTCAGAACGGAACAGACCAACACCACTGGCGCCAACCTCTAAGGCATGCACGGTGTCTTCTGGCAATTCAATATTGGCGAGCAACGTCACTTCAACGCCATCTTGCGTAATTGCTGGGGTCTTTTTGAGCTTACCGAGTTTTTTACGCTGTTTTTGCAGAAGAATCTGGCGTTCGCGGTATTGTTCGAGTACTTGCGAAGTCGGTGCGACGATGACAACTCCTGCATCACTGTCAATAATCAGCCAGTCATCTTGTTCAATCAGGTGCGAGGCATTGCCCATACCGACCACGGCAGGAATTCCAAGACTGCGCGAGACAATCGCGGTATGTGAGTTTTGACCACCTTCATCAGTGATAAAACCAGCAAATGCCACATCGCGAAATTGCATCATGTCGGCCGGAGAAATATCTTTGGCGACGACGATCATATTGGCGCTGCGCTCATCGATACCATCAGAACGCGGCACGTCATTGGCAGAGCCTGTGAGGACTTTGAGGATACGTTCTGCGACTTGCTGGATATCGGCTTTGCGTTCACGAAGGTATTCATCTTCGATCTCATCAAACTGGGCGGACAGCTCATCAACCTGCGTCACTAAAGCCCACTCGGCGTTATAGTGTCGCGAGCGGATGATGTCCAGCGGCGCTTCAGAGACCATGGGGTCCGACAAGATCAGCACATGGACATCAATGAACGCACCTAACTCTGTCGGGGCGTCTTGCGGCAAATCGGCCCAGATTGCTTGCAATTCTTTGTGCACTTGCGCAATGGCAGTTTGCAGGCGCAGCACCTCGGCTTCTACCTGTTCTTGCGCCACCAGATAATGTTCAACATCCAAGGCGGCTGGGCGTAAGAGATGCGCTCTACCAATCGCTATACCGCGGGAAACTGGGATGCCCTGCAATGTAAATGATGCCATGCCTTGTCCCCACTCTTTAATTTATTATATGCATCATTGCGATAATGAATCTAGTGTTGCTGGTGTTGCTTGTTTTGTGCGCTCTCCCAGTCAGTGGCATGTCAATGGTGCATGCTCAGGATAAGGCCATTCAACGTCAACACGATCAACACCTGTCAGCTGATGCAATAGCTTATTCGCCTTCGCCAAACTTGTCGTTAATCAATGCCAACATTGCCGTAAAGCACTCTTGCTCATCTTCACCGTTCGTCTCTAACAGGATTTTGCTACCTTTGCCTGCGGCCAGCATCATGACGCCCATAATAGATTTGCCATTGACGCGGCGATTGTTACGGCTGACCCACACTTCACTTTTAAACTTGCTGGCAAGTTGCGTAAATTTTGCTGATGCGCGGGCATGTAATCCCAATTTATTGACGATTTCGATTTCTTGTTGAACCATGTTTTACTTTCAAATTAATTAGGAGAGAGCCGCACTCTGTTGTCTATCCGCAAAGCACCATTTTGCCCACCTGCCAGTGCCATTTCAACCACGACATCTAGCACATCACTACGATAGGTAATTGCGCGTAACAGCATCGGCAAACTAATCCCTGCAATAATGGCGACCTGATCGGGCTCACCGAGCTGGCGACAGCAATTGGAGGGGGTTCCCCCCATCATGTCAGTCATCACCAGCACGCCTGAGCCGTCATTAAGACGTTGCACAGCGTCGAGGGCCAGTTGATGTACTTCCTCAGTATTTTGATCGGCAATTACATCAATCGCTTCAATCCGCTCGGGTTTGCCACGAAAAACATGCGCTGCAGCCTCAATAAAAGCAGAGCCCAACGGGGCATGTGTCATCAAAAGTATACCGACCATCTTTTCTCTATCTCGGGTGGAAGCGATTACATCGCCACTTTTTTCAGTTCAAGCCAGCGTTTCACGTACCCGGTGCGAGTATAGTGAACGCAAGTGTCAAGTGTATGTCAGCTGTTATCTTTTTTGTAAGCACTTGTGACTGCGACTTCCAAGGCATCAATAAACATTGCAGCCACATCAAATCCTTTTTGCTGGGTAATTTCTTGGAAGCATGTCGGACTGGTCACATTAACTTCAGTCAGACAACTACCGATCACGTCTAATCCTACCAGTAACAAGCCTCTTTGATACAGTTCAGGGGCCAAAGTCTGTGCAATCTCAAGATCACGAGCCGACAATTCCTGTGCGACGCCAACACCGCCCGCAGCCAGATTGCCGCGCACTTCGCCGTTTTGTGGGATACGTGCGAGGGCGTATGGCACCACCTTGCCACCAATCAATAAAATACGTTTGTCGCCATGAACAATCTCGGGAATATAACGCTGCACCATGATAGTACGGGTACCGTTAAGTGTCAGTGTTTCAATGACGGATCCCAGATTCATCCCATCGTCGCAAATCCGAAAAATACCTGCGCCACCCATGCCGTCGAGTGGTTTGAGGATGATATCGTGATGGGTACGATGAAACGCACGTATGCGCTGTTCGTCCCGGGTTACCAGCGTTGGGGTAGTGAACTGACTGAACTGAGCAATACTTAGTTTTTCGTTATGGTTGCGAATCGCCACCGGTTTATTGAACACCTTCGCGCCTTGACGCTCTGCCATTTCCAGCAAATACGTCGCGTAGATATACTCCATATCGAAGGGGGGATCTTTGCGTTGCAAGACGGCGTCAAAGCTGCTCAATGGCAGGGATACGGGCGCCTCGGCCCGGTACCAGTCGCTGTCGTCACCCGTTAATGTGATTTTGCTGATATTGGCGATCACCTGACCTGACTCTAGCGCCATGTCTTGCGGACCAAACGCATAGATCTGGTAGCCTCGTTGGTGGGCTTCGCGCATCATGGCGAAAGTCGAATCCTTGTAGGTTTTGAACTGCGCTAAAGGATCAGTCAGGAATGCAATTTTCATAGCAAATTTCTGTAGGCCGGGGCAACCAGCGGTTTAATAAATTTCCGGATTCGGATCGGTTTTTTCCATCTCTAACGATGCAGCCAGCAAAGCCAGTCGCGCCACCACGCCGTACATGTAAAAACGATTCGGTGCTGCGGTACCTGGTTTGGCTTTCATATCTGGCACCGCATGTTGCTGGGCAAACGCCAGCGGGACAAAATGCATACCAGGCGCGTTGAGATTTTCATCGACACCGCGCTCTTCGTGAAAACGATAAAAACCACCAACGACATAGCGATCAATCATATACACCACCGGCTCGGCAACAGATTCTTTGATTTGCTCGAAGGTATAGACTCCTTCCTGCACAATCACATCACGCACTTCCATGCCATCCTTAACGACGGACATTTTATTGCGCTGTTTGCGATTGAGATCACGAACTTCATCCGAACTATGAATGGTCATGATACCCATGCCATAGGTGCCAGCATCCGCTTTAACAATAACAAACGGTTTTTCTTTGATGCCGTACTCTTTATATTTTTTGCGAATTTTGGCGAGGATCGTATCCACCGCCGCTGCCAACGCATCTTCGCCAGTACCCTCATTGAAATCGACGTCTTTCACCTTGGTAAAAAACGGATTCAACATCCAAGGATCAATGTCCACCATTTTGGCAAACTTTTTCACTACCTCATCGTACGCCGAGAAATGATTACTCTTACGACGCAAGGCCCAACCAGCGTGTAACGGCGGCAATAATGTTTGCTCGTTGAGCTCTTCTAGAATTGCCGGAATCCCCGCAGACAAATCGTTATTAAGGACGATCGTACAGGGATCAAAATTCTTCAGCCCAAGGCGACGACCATTTGCGGATCGCTCTAATGGCTCTAAAATCAATTGGGTGCCATCCGGCAAATCAATCGGTGTTGGCTCGGTGATATCGGCAGACAAAGAACCGAGACGGACATTGAGCCCAGTCTGACGGAAAATCTGCATCATCCGTGCGATATTCTGCAGATAAAACGTGTTGCGGGTGTGGCTCTCAGGAATGAGCAACAAATTCTTAGCGTCCGGACAATATTTTTCAATCGCTGCCATTGCCGCCTGAACGGCCAGTGGCAACATTTCGTTCGCAAGATTATTAAACCCGCCAGGAAACAGATTGGTATCCACCGGCGCCAGCTTAAAACCAGCATTGCGCAAATCTACTGAGCAATAAAATGGCGGGGTGTGTTCTTGCCACTCCATACGGAACCAGCGTTCTATCGCGGGAGTCGCTTCAAGGATTTTTTTTTCTAGATCGAGCAGAGGCCCATTCAGAGCCGTGACGAGATGCGGAACCATATTGACCTTTTTGATGAGCTGCCTGTATCACCGGCAGCTATAACCAAAATAAACTGACTAGACAACCGGCGTTTGATGACTTACCTAGCTTGGGGTGAAACCGCGGGAATCAAGTCTGTCCTGGCTATACCCCTACAGGTATCAGGCCGATTTTGCTAATAAATGAAAATGCTCCACCACAGGGGCTTGGGCAAAAAACGGCCCAACAATAGCACGCCATTGTAAAAAAGCCGGCGATTCGCGGAAGTCAACAGTATGATTTTCAAGGGTAGCCCAATAAATCATCAATACATAACGTTCCGGAGATTCGATACCCTGATTGATTTTAAATCCACTAAAACCTTTTGCATGGCGAATCACTTCATCGACACCACGTTGTATCGCAGCGTTAAATTCGGCTTGTTGTCCAGGGTGGATGCGGATATCAGCAATTTCGAGAATCATTTTAAGCTCTTGGTTAGTCGTGATAGTTAGTCGTGAAAAAGAAAAGAATGCATAGTGGCTTATATTATGGCACTAATCAGACCAAATCACTGTCGCTTAACTCCTTTTTCAACAATGCATAATAAACTGGCGCGGCTACCAGGCCAGGAACACCAAAAAGTGTCTCCATCACCAGAATCGCCGTCAGCAACTCCCATGCTTTAGCGTTGATCTGCGCACCAATAATCCGGGCATTCAAAAAATACTCAGCTTTGTGAATCAGTATCATAAACACCAACGAAACAACCGCTATATTGAGAGAGTGTGACAAAGCCACAATCACCAGAATTGCATTAGAAGCAATATTTCCAGCAACTGGGATCAACCCTGCGACAAAAGTGATCGCGATCATCGTCTTCGTCAAGGGTAAATGAACACCTGACAGTGGCAGGACAACTAGTAGATACAAGGCGGCGAGACAGGTATTGATCAACGAAATTTTGAACTGAGCGAAAACGATTTTTTCAAAAATAGTCGCCAGATTACTCAAACGCTGCTGCAACGCTGCTGCAAAGGGCTTAGGATCCCCGCCCTCTGTCGTCTCACGCAGAGCAACCATGCAACCAATGATCATGCCTAATAACAGATGGACAATCATATGGCCAGCCTCGGGGACGAGCAGTTTTGCCTCACCTGCGTGTTCGCGCAGCCATTGCGTAATCATCTCCTGCAGAGTACCAACATCCTCCGGAAAGTTAGTGCTCACCCACTCAGGAACCTGCCCGCGTGAAGCCTCGATGATATCAGCCAGCTTTTGCAAAAAAGTATGTAGGTTACCGCTATCACTGCGCAGAAACACGTGTAATGCCCATGCTGCCAATAATAAGCCGCTGGTCAGCACTGTCGCTAACACCACGACAGCAATCGTCCTGGGGCGTCGCTGGTTAAAGATCCGACCAATTGCCGGTGCCATCAGATGAATCAGAGAATATAAGAGCAACCCCGAAAACAACGCGATCAATAATCCTGCCTTCAAAATAATGAACAGACCACTCCCGACCAGGAGATAAGAAGCAGTCGTTGACGCTGATAATTTCGTACTCGTGATCATCTTTATTCTCTCACTTGATGAGTCCGGTCAAACCAATCACCGCGCCCATCCATAAAGCAAGCGAAGCAAGAACTGATACAGCAAAACCTGAAGCCCGTTTTGAAGGATCTTTTAAATAGCCTAACGCGTAGGCAATACGTCCGACTACCCAGAGCGCGCCAGCAATCGCCGCTGCGTGATCACTGAACCAGATGGCGCATAGCCACAATGCAGGAAAGAAGAAAATAAGTTGCTCTACCGTGTTCGCCTGCACCCGTAAGGCACGAAGAAACTCTTCAGGTCCATCGACAGAGGGCGCTTTCACACCATATTTACCGCGTGCCTTGCCCACGATCACAATCGTCCAAAAGTACATTGCAAAAACAACCACACTAATCCACGATGTCCACAACATTTGCATGATAACTCCAATAAAACAACAATAAGACCGAAGCAACCTGAGTCCGACCAAGCTGAGCGACGAAGACTATCTACCTAGTACGGCCAAGAAGCAGCACGTCATTGGGACAGTGTTTGCGTAGGCCTAAAAAAAATGAACTGATGAAGCTAGTAATTCTTTGATCAAGCCTAACATAGAGAAATGAAAATGGTACTTCTGATACGGATATATAGCTAGAAAGAATAATTACAAGAATTCAACATCTGTAATTTGCACGACGTGATGTCGATATCAAGTATGTCCGATGACGAAAAAGAATAATAAGAAAATATTTTTTATTACTTGTCTTCTTTTTGTGAACTTTAAGCGTTAAATACTGACTAAATGATGACAATTGCATCAAGGTAAAAAATGAAACTCATACTAAAAACCCTTTCCCTATCGACCGCGCTGATTGCTTCTGGATTAGCGATGCCAGCTGCTCAAGCAGCAGATTTTGAAGAATACGCCCGTATTGTGAATGTTGTGCCGCAGGTTGAACAAGTGAATATGCCACGTCAGGAATGTCAGACTGTCTATGAAAATGTGCAACAACCCCAAGAACGTAGTAATGCGGGTGGGATTATTGGCGGGATTGCTGGTGGCTTACTGGGAAGTCAGGTCGGTGGTGGCAATGGTCGTATTGCTGCGGCTGCGGCGGGGGCACTCACTGGCGCTATTGTTGGCGATCGCGTGGATAATAACAACAATCAGCCATCTGGTTACACGACGCGTCCTGTGCGCCAATGTCGCAATGTTGATAACTGGCAAACCCGCACCAACGGCTACGCAGTGACGTATGAGTACAACGGTCGTAGTTATACTTCGATCATGCCATACGATCCGGGTGCACGTCTGCGGCTGCGTGTCTCGATTACCCCGCTACCATAATTAAGCTGGGCAATAATGGCACGGCCTCGTCTGGTAGTGCTGTACTTAAACACAAATTAAAACGTTATAAAAATAGAAAAAATGCCGCATCGAGCGGCTTTTTTTTTGAATATTGCCACAAAACAACTTTAATCGGGAGCTATATTGATCTGAAACCGCATAGGTTTATAGTATGATCACAGAACAAAATTGTTGCACACCCTCCGTCTACAGCTCATGAAAAACATGTTAAAAAAATATGGTCGGCTGATATGGCTATTTCTGATTTTGATTGTTGGATTTGCTGGCACCACCGGTGCTAGTTTTTTTATTTCACAAAATACGCTGACACACTCACTTGCCGAGCAAAGCTTACCTGCTCTCAGCGATAATCTGGCGGCAGAATTTCAAAGCGCTTTTTCACGCCCGCAAGCTGTCTCTCAGTTGGCAAACAATGCTTTTGCCCGCGACTGGCTGACCAATGGCGAAGAAGATACGGAACAACTCAGCCAATTTCTGAAAGAGATCAAAAACAAACACAATGCCCAAGAAAGTGTCGTGGTTTCAGAACAGAGCAGACGTCTACACAACAGTGCGGGGGCCATCAAAACATTAAGCATTACCGAGCCACATGATAATTGGTACTTTCAATTCAGAAATCTGAAAGCTCCCTATGAAATCAGGCTGGATGCGGACCCGTTAAATCATGAAGTGATGAGCATCGCCATCAATTACAAACTTGCAAGCGCCAATGGCAAGTTCCTTGGCATCATTGGACTCAGTGGCATCAGCATTAATACTGATCGTCTAAAAACGATGATCGACACCTATCAGGATCACTTTCAGACGACGATTTATTTTGTCGATAAACAAGGTGAGATTGTATTGTCGGGGACCAGAGCCACTAGTCGTAGCGATAACCTGAACGCCATTGATGGATTAAAAAATATTGCATCGAACATAGTATCAAATAAAAAAAACACGCCCTTAGCTTTGGAATATCAGCTCGATGCCAGTAAGCATTTAGTCAACATCCGATCCCTACCCGACCTCGGTTGGCAGTTAGTTATCGACAAAAACCTAGATGAAGTACTAAAACCCCAAGTCAGTACCCTGTTTTTCAATCTGGCGGTTGGACTGATTTTGACGTTAACGCTGACGATAATCGCTTTCTTTACCATTAGAAAGTATGAGGCAAAGCTGGAAAAATCAGCAACGACGGATACGCTGACCAATCTGTTAAACCGGCATGCTTTTGATTTCGTTTTCCAGCAATCGTTACTGGATGCAGGACGGTCACGTCAGCCAATGTGTGTGTTATTACTGGATATTGATTTTTTTAAGAAAATTAACGATAAGCAGGGTCGTCAAGTGGGAGATCATGTGCTCCGAGAGATCGCTGCAATTTCTAAACGATCTCTACGTGAAAGCGACGTGATTTGCCGTTGGGGCGGTGAAGAATTTTTAATTTTACTGAAAAACTGTACCCTAGAAAAAGCAACCTCAATCGCTGAAAACTTACGCAGTACGATCGCCGCTAACGATTTTTCACGGACCACGGATCTGACCCGTACACGGCTGAGTATTACCGTCAGTATGGGTGTTGCAGAATGTCGGGAAAGCGAAACCGAAGACAGCGTCTTTGACCGTGCTGATGAGGCGCTAGCGCAGGCTAAGAAAAACGGCCGTAACAGCGTTTATTTTTCTGAATGACGCTTGAGCTCTGCTAAATCCTCTGTTGGTGAAATGAACGCCTGATATAAATCACCTGCCTTAGCGTCCCAATGGCGGACCACCATTTGTTGACGCATGACCGTCTGCATATCACCGCGCGCTATGGGCCCAGTCAACGCTGCAGCGCCCCCCAAGGCGAATACGTTTTCCATGGACTGTCGCGCTAACGGCGCGGCCATTGCTAGCGACAATTCGGCGGGAATCCCTGCTGCCTGGTAGGCGCGCAGTGCCGTGTCGAGCAGCGTTACCAGATAATTACTCGCCAATACCGATCCAGCGTGATACAACAATTTTGACTCAGCGCTAATCTGTACAACACGTGCCCCAATCGCGCTCAGTGCAGGAACGAGTACATCAAGTGCGCGCTGGTCCCCCTCGACACTGCAAATGGTACCTTGAAATTGCTGGGCAACCTGTGCAGGATCAGCAAAACTCGCAACAGGATGAACACTAGCTATCGCCGCACCACAAGCAATTGCTGCTTTCAGTTCAGTCGAGGCTTTGGAGCCACTACAATGAAAAATAACGCTGTTGGCATGTAAGACTTGCTGCTGTTGGAGCGTTTCACAAACGTCGACGATTTGATCATCGCTTACTGCAAGCATCCATACATCAGCAGCACGGAGAAAAGTGATGTCGGCCAGAGCAAGCTGATTTTCCACACCGATGAATTCACAGGCACTGATCGCCGTTTCTACACGACGATTGTGGATTTGTGTGAGCTTAAAGAGGTGATGTTCCTGAAAACATCGACCCAGAACTTTTCCGACCTTACCAGCGCCAATAATCGATAATGTTTTCATGATGTGGTGTATTCCGTGAAGCGAAAAATCGTGTGAGGTAGTAGATTATGGCGCAAAACCCACCAACACAGAGCGCATGACGACAATAGCAGTTACCCGCCACGGCGAACAAGCAGGCAATAAAGTGGTCAGTCGATCAGTTGCCACTATGAACAAAGCAACTCAGCACAAATACACTTATGCTAAAAAAAGCCGTAATCGCCACGCAATAGCTACTACATCGGGGGATGGATCTGCCGAAGCTTGTGCGTCGCTTGACATTAAAATCTGCGACATAGAATCCGGCTCAACGATATCGGTTATTACCAGCGGTGTTCGCCACGATAACCCCAGCTTGGTGCGATAACAACAGGAACAGGTGCAACCACGTAGCCACGTGGTACAGGTACATAGACTGCGCAACCACTTGTTATGGCAGATGTGATGATAAGTGCCAAAAGGCTCAGAACTGCCGATTGAGGAAAACGCATGATAGGCTCCTTAAGCGTTTAATTACTGGTAAGCAGGAGTGAATTCCTACTAGTAACTAAGCGCTTGAAGTGCACTTACGTTGACACGATGAATGTATGACTATGTAGTACGATCTCAACTCAATGTAACAACAGACTAGTCTGAGTATCATTGGGGCAAAATCAAGCGCGGCTTGCGCCCCAAGGATTTGATTGCAAAAACTTGGGGGAGCGGTTGTTCAACTAGGCCCGCTCTTAGTTGGATTCTTTAATCAGACGGCCACTCGCTTTTTGTATTGGTCGTGCATTCATCGGATACAAATGATTGAAAATCGCCAGTTGTTCCGATGATAATTCGATCGGTTCTTTCATGACCATCCACAAAACGCCTTCACTACATGGTGGCGTGGTGAGTGATCCCATATACGTAAAGTAGTCCCTCTTGCCTGGCAGGAGCTGATTGAGATCCAACGCTGTCAGCGCTTCTTGCGGTTGATTTTTTTCCAATGGCAAGTTGTTCCATACCTGCTGTACCGCGTTTTGTGGTTTACCGCGCTCGATCAACACGGCAATAACGGCGAGCTTACCATCGGCGTCTTTATGGACCAGATGAATGACCATTTCAAATCCTCTGCCATTCACACGTTCTTCCGACGGTTTATGAAAATGGAACTGAACTAATTCGTAATTACGTCCCATCACGGTAATATAGTTGCCTGCACCTACATTGACCTGAATCGTGTGTCCGTTATCAATGACATTAAAGCCAGATGCGCGATAATCAAAGACAATTGGATCAAGGTTAACTTTGATACCGTCACGAATATCAATCGGTGACTGACGATCACCTGAATCACATTTCGCATTTGCTAAATTGAGCTTACCCCAGCTTAGCGGGCCATTATCACCCTGATAAGTCCAGCCACCAGCGCCATGCGCGTCCATCGCTGCCGCAATCGCTGCTGTACCATGTAGCTCTGCGGATGAGACCGCAGCCTTCGGTTTAGCGGGCTCTGCACGACGCGCAGCATAGGTCGGACGCATGACAGAGCGCGCGGCGGCTGCAGGACTAACGGATTCTTTTTCTTTCTTTAAAATTGCTAATCTTTCTGCAATTTTTGCTGCAAGCTCATCTGCTGCAAGAGACTCTTTCGCCGCATCTTTGCTCTCTTTACTTTCCTTACTTTCTTTCGCTTCTTTGGACGATTTTTTACCTTCTTTTTCTTTGTCTTTTTCTTTGTCTTTTTCCTTGTCTTTTTCTTTTTCTTTGGAAGAAGACGAAGACGAACTAGAAGATTCCTCTTTCTCTTTGTCTTTTTCTTTAGACGATGCTTGTTTGATTGGTTTCGACGGCGGGGACGACGACGAACCTTCGTTCGCGAAAGCGGATATCGCCAACAACAGTGAAAGCAGGAGAACAGAGTAGCGGCGCATAATCAGGCAAGAGTGAGAGAAGATAATCCGGTTACGGCAGATCTGTCTTTAAACTTGAATCATTTGATGCAGCAGCGCAACAAGATTGTCTTTTTGACTCGTATAAAAAATGCCAGTCGCAAGCGACCAGCATTGATTTATCAGTCAGGATTTCTACAAAATTATCTCAAGCATCATGTCGCTCGGTCGATTTTACAAAAATCCTTTTAGTATCTTTTGTGCCAAATTAATCAGCACGGATTAAAGATCAAGCAAGCGTGATTTCGCGGCAGCATACTCATTTCCAAGACGTGCCACAACTTCTGCCACTGAAGGCGCATCATTCATTAATCCAACGCCTTGACCTGCACCCCAGATATCACGCCAAGCTTTTGCCTTGCTGCCACCAGTGCCAAAATCCATTTTACTTTTATCGGCAACGGGTAAATTATCTGGATCTAGACCAGCAGCTACAATCGATTTTTTTAAATAATTGCCATGTACACCAGTAAACAAATTCGTATAAACAATGTCAGCCGCTGTCGACTCCAGAATAGCCTGACGATAGGCGTCATCCACATTGGATTCTGGTGTCGCCAACCACCGCGAGCCAATATATGCAAAATCTGCCCCCATCGCCTGTGCCGCTAATATAGCGTCACCGGTAGCAATGGATCCAGACAAAGCGATTGGACCTTTAAAAAATTTTCGTACTTCGCCAACCAATGCAAACGGTGACAAGCCCCCTGCGTGTCCGCCCGCGCCAGCAGCGACAAGAATCAAACCATCAACACCGGCTTCTAATGCTTTTTGGGCATGACGAATAGAAATCACATCGTGTAGCACGATACCGCCATAACTATGGATAGCATCAAGCATTTCTTTTGGCGGAGCGCGCAACGAAGAAATGATGATAGGAATCTGATGTTTGACGCACACAGCCACATCGTGGGCAAGGCGGTCATTAGACTGATGCACAATTTGATTGACGGCAATTGGCCCGACGATGGCTTCAGGATTGGCGGCCTGATATTGGGCCAACTCTTGTTTTAAGTCGGTCAGCCATGTATCGAGCAGCTCTGCCGGACGGGCGTTAAGTGCAGGAAAGGAACCAACAATCCCCGCTTTACATTGCGCAGCCACGAGCTTTGGGCCGCTGGCAATAAATAAAGGCGAGGCAATTACAGGTAACGCGAGATGTTGCAAAACTTTCGGTAAATGCGCATTGCTGGACATAGTCAGTCTCCACACGAGGTTGGGGTTGAGTCGTTTTTTTGGGTTTTATTGATATTTGATGATTACCACTGATATGATGTTATCAGAAAAAACGTTGTTTTTTAAATCGCTGCATTTTCCTTATCTAAATGAAACCTAAGCTCGTCGACTTTCGCCAGGAACAAGAAACATTACGACTATCCATGCGTGAGGGTATGCTGGAGGCCGCCAGTCGCTTATTGCTGGAAGAAGGTGCAAGCTCACTGACCGTTCGCAAGGTTGCTGACGCAGTCAATTGCTCAACGACACTGCTGTATTCAATTTTTGGCGGTAAAGACGGCTTATCCAATGCGCTGTATCTCGAGGGATTTGCCCGCTATAAACGAGAATTCCCAGTGTATGCAGCACAACAACTGGGCGCGCCTATCACTCGGGGTATCGATAGTCTGTATTTATACGCTAACTATTACCACGCCTTCGCCCGCCGGTACCCTAGCTATTACATGGTGATGTTTGGCGATGCAATTGCGGGCTTCGTCCCTCCGGAAGCGTCTCGTATTGCCGCATGGGAGAGCTTTACGCCATTGATTGCCGAATTCCAGCATTGCATGCAAAGCGGAGCCTTACCCGTATCCAGCGCCAGCGCTGCAGCACGTCTGATGTGGGCGGCGATGCATGGTGTGATCAGTCTGGAATTAAAAGGTTTTTACCTCAAGCACGACCACGCAGATCACCTATTCCAGTCCGCTGTACGTGCTGTCTTATTCTCTCTCCAACACCCTGAAGAACATCCAACAAAGTAACCACCACAACCTCTATCCAAGGACTCTTTATGACTTACCAGTGTTTTGATTTTAGTATTGACAATACAATTGCCCATCTGCGTTTTAGTCGTCCGGATAGCCTCAACACGATGCAACCCGTGTTTTTTAAAGAGCTGGTGACCATTTTGCAAGAGCTACAACAGCAAGCGACGGCGCGGGTACTGGTCATCTCGTCGAGCGGCAAGCATTTCACGGCAGGTATGGCGTTGGATGTGTTTGCCGGCGGGGGTATTTCTCTTGATGATAACAAAGCAGTAGGGCGTGCCAATATTGCATTGATACTACAAGACATGCATCAATCGTTCAATCTGATTGAACAATTACGGATGCCAGTGATTGCGGCAATTCAGGGTGGATGTATTGGTGGTGGGGTCGATCTGGTGTGTGCGGCTGACATCCGTCTGGCGACGAGCAATGCATTTTTCTGCATCCAAGAAATCAACATCGGAATGACTGCGGACTTAGGTACATTGCAACGTCTGCCTAAACTGATCCCTGAGGGCATTGTGCATGAAATGGCTTACACAGGACGCAGACTCAACGCGCAGCGCGCACTCAACTGTGGCTTAGTCAATGAGGTCTTTGAAACGCCCGAGTCCATGCTGGAAGCAGCACTGCAAATGGCCAAAGAAATCACTGAAAAACCACCGGTAGCGATCTGGGGTAGCAAGCAGGCGATTCACTACGCACGTGATCACAGCACGCACGATGCACTACAACAAATGGGCTGGCTGCAGTCCGGCATCTGGCAAAGTGATAATCTGATGGAGGCATTTATGGCGAAACAGCAAAACCGCCCGACAAACTATGCAGATCTGGCGCCGTTGCAGTCATTCAGTGATGCGCCTTACGAACTTAAATAATCACGTACTCAGTAAACGCTCGCCCTCAAGGCGAGCAGCTCCGGCCTTGATGAGTTCCTGAATCAATTGCGGCAGCAACGTGGTAGCTGGCACGGCCAGTTGTTCTACAGCAATCCGCATCATGCGTACGCTGGTCAGATAGTGTGATAACTGGCTCACGGTGATTTCACGTTTGTCGAGCAACATAAACGCGATCAGAACTTTGATGGCGTTGCGGGCATTTCTTTTTGTGTCTGCCGCCAGATAGTCTAGCCGGCTACGAGCGCGATCAATCGCCGCTTGTTTATCGGTAAAGGCCGCTCCGTGACCGGGAATCACAAGACGGATATCAAGCTCTTCAATCAATTGTAAAATGGCAGCCTGCTCGGCAAATCCTGACTCACCTTCTAATTCAGGAAAAATCACGCCAAATCCGTTTTCCCATAGCGCATCGGCCGAAATCAGCAGTCCTTCTTGCGCACAATACAAAACCACGGAATGCGGATCATGGCCAGGTGCACCTAATACCTGCCAACTTAAATGACCAAGTTGCAGCAGTTGCCCTTCTTGTAACCCAAGATCAGCGGTAAAACGCGGACATTCCTGACCAGTGCCATCAAACGATAATTGTGTCTCATCCCAGCGTTCAACCAATGGCATATCGGCTGAAGGAATCAGCGTCTTGCAAGCATACGTCTGCTGCAATAACGCATTACCACCGCAATGATCAGAATGGAGATGCGTGTTGACTAGCAGATCAAGCGACTGCCCTTGTAGCGCATGCTGAACCAGCGCGAGGGTTTGTGGCGCATGACGTACGTAGCCACTATCGACTAAAGCGGTTCCGGTGTCGCTGACGAATAAAATATTATTTGATGATAACCAGCCACGTTCGAACAGGTGCATACCGACTGGAAGCTGAAACTGTGCATCACCCATGTTGTGGCTCTCAAAAAGAAGACGTTAAAATAGCCGGTGCTTTACTTGTTGCCAGATTTCCAGCTTGCGTTCATTGCTGGCAGTGCCCCAGCCTCGCAATTCATCAAGAGTACGAAAACAGCCCGCACACCACCCCGCCTTTTCATCCATTTTACAGACGCCAACACAAGGCGATGGTACAGGCTCAGAGAGTGAGGCTGTACTGGGTTCAAATTCATACAAAATACTCATAGACTGATTCAGTTCAATTCAAGAAAGCAAAGCGACGTCTGCCACAGGGGCGTTGGTCATGGCAATTAGTTGTTGCGGAGAGAGGCTAAATACCGCGTGAGGATGTCCGGCAGCAACCCATACGGTTTTGTATTTCAGCAAATCCTGATCAACCAGAATAATCGTTTTTTCTACGTGACCTAGCGGACAAACACCACCAATCGCGTAGCCAGTTTTTTCACGTACAAACTGAGCATTAGCCTTTCCTAACGGGCCGACAATCGCCGCGACTTTATCGACATCAACACGGTTAATGCCACTGGTGACTACCATCACACCAACATCATCAGCAACGCGACGGAAAACGATAGATTTCGCAATTTCGGCGATGTCACATCCAAGTCCGGCTGCCGCCTCAGCAGCTGTTTTACCTGAGGCTGGAAGAATAACGATAGGCTGATCGTGACCGATGCTTGCCAGTAAGCTAGCAACGCGCAGAGACGATTCAGGCAAAGTGTGGTCGACGTGGACAGTATTCATTTTCGCGATCATGGCTACACGTTCCGGATAAAAATATCCAAGAGCACCATTTATAACACAGTGAAAAAAGACTTGCTCTACGCTCAAAAACTGACTGACGTTAGCCGACAGTTTATTGTCAGGCCTACTTAAACTGATATCACAAGTGTCGTGACACGCAAGTCAACAGCGCTTAACCGCCCCAGCTTTCTAACAGCTCCTGATGCTGCGGCGGCAAATCGGTACACTTAATACCAGCACGATATTCATTCCCACTCAATATGGTGTACTGACAAGTTCCTTTGCAAACTACCTGTGTACGTGCCGAAGCATCGTTGTGACTTGGGATTTCCATCATCATTGGATAGGTTTGCTTTTCCCTTAGCATGACGCTGGTTTGTATCTGAATACCAGCAGCAGAAAAATTAACAATTTTCGCGGGCACTATTCTGCCGGCCGCAATCTGTATTGCGGCCCGCCAGGCGACCGCAAGGCGCGGAGAAGTTCGGGAATCACTCATAAAAACAGTCGATGCTACTAATCAAGGATTTTGCTGAATAGCAAAACCAAGATTGTAACAACTAATCGGAGGAACTTGCAGAGGGATTCTTAAAAATGGCACTTTTATTGACTTCACTTTTGCTTGTTCTTTGCAAAGATGGCTAACAGACATTCATTCACCATGACAACTAGCCATCGCAAGAAAATATCCATTGTTAGTGCGAGTCTCCAGCGGCATCATTTATGTTCTGCTGAAGTGGTTTAATACATTTTCAGCGGTCTGCTTCCCGCTTGCCAGACAAGCTGTTAATAGATAGCCACCGGTCGGTGCTTCCCAGTCTAACATTTCGCCCGCACAATATACGGTTCGACAAGCATTCAACATTCCCTGCGCACTCAACGCTTCAAATTTCACACCACCAGCACTACTGATTGCTTCATCAATCGGACGAGGTGTCATCAACCGTAAGGGCAACTTTTTGATCAGTGACGTTAATTCAACGGTAGATTGCATTTGTTCTTTCGTGAGCACCTCATACAACATTGCTAGCTTAAGAGAATCAAGGCCAAGCGTTGATTTCAGATACGTTGAAAAAGAACGTGAACCGCGCCCCGAACTTAACAGCTGCAGCACACGCTCGACGCTAGTGTCTGGCAATAGATCGAGTTCCAGAATGGCATGCCCCATGACATTGATTTGTTCTCGCAGACGTGCTGACAAGGCGTAAATCAGACTACCTTCGACGCCACCTTCAGTAATCACAAATTGTCCTTTACGCATACCGTCTGACGAACCGCTAACTTGTGCGGCCACCGTCAGTACCGGCTTACCGGCAAACTTCTCTTTGAAAAAATGGCTCCAGGTAAGATCAAAGCCACAATTTGCGGGCTGCAATGGCGCAATATCAACACCACGTTGTTGCAAAAGTTCGACCCATTTCCCATCGGATCCAAGACGTGCCCAACTGGCGCCGCCCAGGGCTAGGATCACTGCATCCGCACGGGCGATATTGTTGCCATCGGGTGTTGAAAATTGCAAACCAAGTCCATCCTCTGTCCAACCAATCCAGCGATGCCGCATATGAAAGTGCACACCTTGCTCGCGCAGGCGATGCAACCAAGACCGCAATAATGGCGCGGCTTTCATATCAACCGGAAATACTCTTCCTGAACTACCAACAAAGGTCTCAATACCAAGGCCATGCGCCCATGCACGGACTGCTGCACCATCAAACAAGGTGAGCATCTTCCTCAACGCTTCAGCACGGCTCCCGTAGCGAGACACAAATGCAGAAAAATCCTCCGAATGGGTCAGATTCATGCCGCCCTTACCAGCTAGCAAAAACTTCCTACCCACCGTCGCCATCGCATCATAGAGATCAACCCGAACGCCTTGTCTGGATAGCGTCTCAGCCGCCATTAAACCAGTGGGACCACCACCCACAATGATGACATGGGGTGACGGTGATGGATAAGACTGTGGATTCGTTGTTTGCATGTATAAGGTCGACAATAACACTAAGTTCCCGACGGGATAATCACTCGCGATGAATTCATCGGTAGGGGCAATATCATACGCGTTCTCTCTGCTTCACGGCATAGATATAAAACAAAGAGCGTCACAATTTCGGTATTGTAGACCCGTGCGGGTGTCGCCTGCCTGTTTTCATTGCCCAGTCGACATGACCACAAAAAACAGACTATTTCAGCCAGTTTTGCTGATAATGATTGCGATAATCGTTCGCAGGATCAAAGGTGTTTTTTGCACCGCCATCGTAAGCGATATTTTGTGCGGTGACTAAATGTACCGCGGTTACGTACCCACTTGGCGGTTGGCCGGTCAACGCGCGGTTTAACTCATCGACCAATTGCCACGCGTGCATCGCCAGTGGTTCCGGCACGGTGCCAGTCTGAATATCATTTGCACGGATACGCTTATAAGCCGTCGGAGACCCGTCACCTGCCGATACGCCAACCAATTTGTTCGCAGCGACGAGCGGTGCGATGGATGAAGTATTGAGCAGATCAAAATAATAGTCGTTGACTGCAATCACATGGGTCCATTTAACACCGTGTCGTTTGACGAGATTCTCAACCACTAATCGCATTTTGAGATAAGCATCATTGATCGCAACGTCTTCAACACTCAATAAACGGCAGCCTTCGCATTGTTTAATCGTCTCGATGATGGCACTAGACTTGGCTAGCATGTACGGATTCGACGAATCAGTAAATACGACGATCCCTGCTTTATTATTCGATTCAACGACCGTGTATAGGGCGGCTACCTGAGCAACCTCTTTTGGATTCGATGTAATATTGGTAAATAAGCCCTCTGTCGGTCCACTCTTTACTGATGCATGCCATCCCACAACCGGCACTTTGGCTTTGGCAGCTGCCGACAGCCCTTTTGTTTGCGTACTGTAATCAACACCGGCCAGAATAATGCCATCGGCTTTCATGTCCAATGCCTGGGTAATGATAGCGGCGCCCTGATTGCAACGCCCGCGGCAATCAATCGTTAACGTTTCCCATCCGCCCGCAGCAGATGCTTCTCTGACACCATTGAAAACAGCCGCCGTACCGGCGTCACTCATGTCGCCACCGATAAAAATGATTTTCTTTTTCTTTTGAAGCTTTGGGCTATCGATAGGTCCTTCCCAACGATTTTTAAGTGCTGCAGCACGTGCGACTTTGGCATTCGCACTACTCAGAAACTGCATAGGATTTTCTTGCGCGAATGCGCCGGAGATAAAACAAACTACTAAAAACAACGCTGTCACACACTTACTGTTGATAGTCATCATAGTTCTGGATTGGTCAGGTTGAGAGCAAACCCGCGTTGTGTTCCGCGGGTAAAACAGTTCACTTATGAAACAAATACTTACAGCCGCGCGCTGATTATTACAGAAAAGTTTCTAAGCAAATATAGTCACATCTACAACAACCGACCAATAGCGTTTAATTTAGTTATTTTGTAATCTTTCCATATTTTTACTAAACTTTAAAAAATTAAACCAATTAATATTTTTGTGTAAAATATAATAATCGAATTGAAAGAGGCTGAATTACAACAAATCGACCCCTCTGATATATTTGCTGCATTGCCACAAGATGTACGAAAAAGACGGATTTAATTCGATGTTGAATTTATTTCGGTGCTTTTTAGTGCCAGATAGTCTGGCTCGACCCTGTATGCTGAATCGTCCGTCTGGCCGGTTTTCCATGAATGTGGAGATTACCACTGCCTGTGGTCACGGCCTTCACTTCATCATTGACAGTAACCGTCATATCTCCAGAACCAGCGAGGCGAACTTTGGCTTGAGTAGATCGCAGGCCAAGCGCGTTCATGCTACCGGAGCCAGCGAGCTCACTTTGCAAGAATTTGGTCTGTCCATCTAAAATCATGTTGCCAGAACCATGCGAATACACGGTCACTGTCTCACTGTTCGGCAGGCGTATTTGCATATTGCCGCTACCCGTTGTCCTCAACGAGAGCATCGCATAATCAGCATCAAGCATAAGATTGCCACTACCGCGTGCATCGACGTCCAGTTTTTCTCCTTTTAAATTCTGTACAAGCGTGTTGCCGCTGCCTGTCAACTGAAGTCTCTCCAAGGATGGCAGATTTAACTCAACCGTAATGGGCTGTGTTTTTCCAACTGCAACAAAAATTCCACGTGTTCCGACATAGAGCGTATTACCTTCGATGCGTGTCGTCACTTTGTCGACCAACTTAGGATCACCGTTCACATAGATGTCAGGCTTGGGTTGCATTTTAATTGTTAATTGCATCGGTCCACTCATGACGACATTGACGACCTTCGTCGACAATTCACGGCGCTCTCGTGCTTCTCCGCCCACAATCTCATGCTGACTTTGAGCAAAAACAGGTGTTCCGACAGAAAAAATGCCCGCCAGCGTCAGACACTGGACAAGACCGTAAGAGATCCTCTTGAGCTTGGTAGAAATATGCTTTTTCATAATTTTCTCCAAAAATTCACAAATAGCAATGACAGCATTGAGCTGCGTCATAATGAGAAGATATGCATTTGTTGGAGGACACGCGACTGACTTGCGACAGTGCGTAAATTATTGGGGATGAGAAGCAAAATGACGCACCTGATCCGCACTGACCTTGTCGTTTTTAATCTGTTATCTGAAAGGGCGAAAAGGAATGTGAAGTTATTACGCGCTACTAATGCAGTGTTTTGCACGCATCGTAAGTACGCAACCAGGTCAGTTGCAAAATGCGGGCATCATTACTGGCACGGTGACGGTTAACATTCAGATCAATCTGAACCTGATCCTTCGTCTGATGCCATAGCTCCTCTTGCTTAGGGGAGATAATTTCTCTGAAATCCGCCAACCGGAAATGCGGCTGCTGATCAGCTGCATCGAATAATTTGGCAAGCCAGACATAATCATGGGCCCAGCCATCGGTGTACACAGTATGTCCTGCAAGAATCTGATTCAGACTTTCAGCCACCCGTGCAACGGGGCGACCACGTTCAACCAATATTTCACGCGGAATCCGATGCACTTGTGCTGCCCCTTCATCCCAGTGTTGCCAGTCATCATGAGGGCGGATCAATGTGCACCATCCTTCACCATGCCGCTGTGAAAAACCGACTTCAATAGGATAACTTCCAGCTCCAAACCCGGACGCTTCAATATCCATCACAATGGGGACGGTCATCATAGGTAGCGCTCCGTTTACGAAAATAATTTAGTGTTAATGTAATGAAGTTTTATACGAAATAACTCTGTCTGCAAGGAATTTATGCAAACTTCATGCCCACTTTATTAATTTGAACTGATTTAGAGACGTTTAAGAGCTAAGAACGCAAAGACGAGGAGATACAACGGTCGGAGAAAATTAGATTTCCATGAATACATGTGGCCGAAGATCAGGCAACGACCAGACTATCGTGGTGGGCTGGCGCAACAATATGTGGCAAGTTGAGTCTACATCGCGTTGGCGAGTTGGACCCGTCCTACAAAAGAATTCAGTTTGCTCTTTGCGATTCAAGGTTGGCAGAAAGTGTAATGCTTCTCTCTGCAGAGGAGACATTGAACTATCAATATCGAACTACAAGAATTCTCACTAAAAAGCAAAACCCCTCACTACGTAAGTAGAGAGGGGTTGCATGGGGGAGCCTGACGATAACCTACTTTCACACTGGTTGCAGCACTATCATTGGCGCAGAGTCGTTTCACGGTCCTGTTCGGGATGG
>Ga0209913_1000188_pt1 | contig 63396 bp, 51 predicted proteins | sample PersoiDNA2013203_FD_185805 | JGI IMG/M metagenome (GOLD analysis project Ga0209913, IMG submission 185805) | Permafrost soil microbial communities from the Arctic, to analyse light accelerated degradation of dissolved organic matter (DOM) -... | ecosystem: Environmental > Terrestrial > Soil >...
TCGGTGATGCTCTTGCCGTATTCCAGGGCCGAGACTTCGTCCTTGCCCGGGGTGAACTTCTGGGCACCGGCTTGCAGGTGGCTTTCCACCATCAGGCCGAACACCTGGTGCGAACCACCTTCGATCTGGGTGGCGATGTCGCGCGCCACGTCGATCTGACGCTGGTGCTGCTTGCTGCTGTTGGCATGGCTGCAGTCCACCATCAGGGTGGCGGGCAGCTTGGAGGCTTCGAGCTCCTTGCAGGCGGCGGCCACGCTGTCGGCGTCGTAATTGGGGGTCTTGCCGCCGCGCAGGATCACATGGCAGTCCTTGTTGCCCTGGGTCTGCACGATGGCGACCTGGCCGTTCTTGTGCACCGACAGAAAGTGGTGGCCGCGGGCCGCCGCCTGGATGGCGTCGGTGGCGATGCGGATATTGCCGTCGGTGCCGTTCTTGAAGCCGATCGGGGCCGAGATGCCCGAGGCCAGTTCGCGGTGCACCTGGCTTTCGGTGGTGCGGGCACCGATGGCGCCCCAACTGATCAGGTCGCCGATGTACTGGGGCGAGATCACGTCGAGGAACTCGCTGCCCGCCGGCAGGCCCAGGCGGTTGATCTCGATCAGCAGCTGACGGGCAATGCGCAGGCCTTCGTCGATGCGGTAGCTCTCATCGAGGTAGGGGTCGTTGATCAGGCCCTTCCAGCCGACGGTGGTGCGGGGCTTCTCGAAGTAGACGCGCATCACGATCTCGAGCGTGTCGGCGTATTTTTCGCGCTCCACCTTGAGGCGGCGGGCGTATTCGACGGCAGCGGCCGGGTCGTGGATGGAGCAAGGGCCGATCACCACCAGCAGACGGTCGTCCTTGCCGGCCATGATGTTGTGGATGTTGTGGCGGGTTTCGGTGATCAGCGACTCGACCTGCGTGCCGTGGATGGGGAAGAAGCGGATCAGATGTTCGGGAGGCGGAAGCACGGTGATGTCCTTGATGCGTTTGTCGTCGGTCTGGCTGGTCTTGTCGACATTCGCGTACCAGGCATCGGCCTTGGTGCTGGGCTTGTTCATGGTGGGGCTCCTTTGGATTTGAAACAGGTTGGAATCAGTTTTCGGTCGGGCAGAAAAAAACCGCCGGGCTTTTCAGCTTCGGCGGTTCCTGGGAGGGGTGTTCGGGTGCTTACGCGCTCGCCTCTCGTCCGCCGGGGACAGAGAACCAAAAGTAAAAATAAAAGGCTGCGCGAACTTGCATGGCAGGCAATTTAGCACAGCAAGCGCCGCAATAGCCGTCTGTCGCCCCGATGCAACATCGGATTTTTTGCGCGCCATGCATCCTGCGCGTGCGTATTGCGCGCAATTGGCGCGATAAAAATGGCTTTTTGCCTCAAAACCACGCAAAAAAGCCCCTCGGAAGGGGCTTGGACTGGAGCGCAAAAAAATTGCTATTTTGTGTAGCCGGGGCTCAGGCCGTGCCGCCCACCGTCATGCCGTCAATGCGCAAGGTGGGCTGGCCCACGCCCACGGGTACGCTCTGGCCTTCTTTGCCGCAGGTGCCCACACCGCTGTCCAGACGCATGTCGTTGCCGATCATGCTGACGCGCTTGAGGGCCTCGGGGCCACTGCCCACCAGGGTGGCGCCTTTGACGGGGTATTGGATCTTGCCGTTTTCCACCCAGTAGGCTTCGCTGGCCGAGAACACGAACTTGCCTGAAGTGATGTCAACCTGGCCACCCCCGAAGTTGGTGGCGTACAGGCCCTTCTTGATGCTGGCCACGATTTCCTCGGGGCTCTTGTCGCCGCCCAGCATGTAGGTGTTGGTCATGCGCGGCATGGGCACATGGGCGTAGCTTTCGCGGCGGCCGTTGCCGGTGGGCTTCACGCCCATCAGGCGGGCGTTCATCGAGTCCTGGATGTAGCCCTTGAGGATGCCGTCCTCGATCAGCACGTTGCGCTGGGTGGCGTGGCCCTCGTCGTCCACGTTGAGCGAGCCGCGGCGGTCGGCGATGGTGCCGTCGTCAAGCACCGTGACGCCCTTGGCGGCCACGCGCTGGCCGATGCGGCCGGTGAAGGCGCTCGAGCCCTTGCGGTTGAAGTCGCCCTCCAGGCCGTGGCCGATGGCTTCGTGCAGCAGCACGCCGGGCCAGCCCGGGCCCAGAACCACGGTCAGCTCGCCGGCCGGGGCCGGGCGCGCTTCGAGGTTGGTGAGGGCGGCATTCACCGCGTCGGACACATAGGTGTCGATCACGGCGTCGTCAAAATACGCCATGCCGAAGCGGCCACCGCCGCCGCCCGAGCCCACCTCGCGGCGGCCATTGTGTTCGGCGATCACGGTGACCGACAGGCGCACCAGCGGGCGCACATCGGCCGCCAGGGTGCCGTCGGCACGGGCGATCAGCACCACGTCGTACTCGCCGGCCAGACCGGCCATCACCTGCACCACGCGCGGGTCGCGCGCACGGGCGCGCTGCTCCACCTTCTCCAGCAGGCGCACCTTGGCGGTGCTGTCCAGCGTGGCGATCGGGTCCAGCCCGGGGTACAGCGAGCGGCTGGGCGCCACCTTGCGGGTGACGGCCCGCACGCGGGCGTTGCCGCCCTGGCCCGAGATGGTGCGCACGGTGTGCGCCGCATCCAGCAGCGAGGCCAGCGAAATGTCGTCGGAGTAGGCAAAGGCGGTTTTCTCGCCGCTCACGGCCCGCACGCCCACGCCCTGGTCGATGCTGAAAGAGCCGGTCTTGACGATGCCCTCTTCCAGGCTCCAGCCCTCGGCACGGGTGTATTGGAAGTAAAGATCCGCGTCATCCACCCGGTGCGCCCGGATCTCGTTGAGCGCCTTCGTCAGGTGGGTCTCGTCCAGACCAAAGGGTTCAAGCAGCAATTGCCGGGCAATGGCCAGGCGCTCGAGAGTGGGTTCGCGTGAAATCATGCGGCCATTTTAGGGCGCGCCCGCCGCCCCGCTGGCGTGTGGGGCCGGAGCCCCTGGATTCAGGTGGGAATGGGCTTTAAGTGGGCACCAGCCGCTTGGCCCGGGCCACTGACATCAGAATGCCCAGCCCCATGCCCAGCGTGACCATGGCCGTGCCCCCGTAGCTGATGAAGGGCAGCGGCACCCCCACCACGGGCAGGATGCCGCTCACCATGCCCATGTTCACAAAGGCGTAGGTGAAGAAGATGCAGCACACGGCGCCCGCCAGCAGGCGCGAGAACAGCGTGGGCGCCTCCAGGGCGATCATCAGCCCGCGCCCGACCAGGAACAGAAACGACACGATCAGGCACAGATTGCCGATCAGGCCGAACTCCTCCGAGAAGGCGGCAAAGATGAAGTCGGTGGTGCGCTCGGGGATGAACTCCAGGTGGGTCTGGGTGCCGGCCATGAAGCCCTTGCCGAACACGCCCCCCGAGCCGATGGCGATCATGCCCTGGATGATGTGAAAGCCTTTGCCCAGCGGGTCACGCGAGGGGTCGAGCAGGGTGCAGATGCGCTGCTGCTGGTAGTCGTGCAGCACCGGCCAACGCACGCCATCGGCGCACAGCCGGGGCTCGAACCACACGATCAGGGCCACGCCGATCACGCCCAGCAACACGGGCGGCAGAATCAGGCGCCAGCTGAGGCCGGCAAAAAAGATCACCGACAGGCCCGCCGCCAGCACCAGCAGCGAGGTGCCCAGGTCAGGCTGTTTCATGATCAGGCCCACCGGCAACACCAGCAGCAACCCGGCCACCAGAAAGTCGAGGGGGCGCAGCTGCCCCTCGCGGCGCTGGAACCACCAGGCCAGCATCAGCGGCATGGCGATCTTGAGGATTTCGCTGGGCTGGATGACCACCCCCAGGTTGATCCAGCGCCGCGCGCCTTTCTTGGTCAGGCCGAACAAGGCCACGGCCACCAGCAGCGACACGCCCAGCACATACAGCGGCACGGCGAAGGTCATCAACCGCTGGGGCGGCACCTGGGCCACCACAAACATGATCATGCCCGCCAGGATCATGTTGCGCCCATGGTCCACAAAGCGCGTGCCATGGTCATAGCCGGAGGAATACATGGTGAGCAGGCCAGCACACACCAGCAGGAAGACGGCAAACGCCAAGGGCCCGTCGAAGCCCTGGAACAAGGGCATCAGACGCTGGCGCAGGGACGGCTTTTCAAAGACGGCGGACATGGCGCGATTATCGGCCCAGCGGCAAGTCAGACCGGCCGGCACGGCTTCTGGGCACGCCGGCAGCGCACGGCAGACAGGTTGCTCAAGCCGCCTTGTCGGGGCGGGCCTGGCGCAGGCGGAACAGCTGCACCAGTTGCCCACCCAGCCGGCGCAGCAGCTCGCGCGAGCCCGGGTCCATCAGCAAGGTGCCAGGGGTGGTCGCATCGGCATACAACAGCGCAAACACCTGGTCACGGTGCCGCAGGGGCAGCACCCAATAGGCGGCCGGCGGTGCGGGCTCGCACAGCCAGGCCGGCAATTGCCGGCGCAGCACCGGGTCGGACGCCACATCGGGCACCACCGTGAGTTCGCCGCTGCGGCAGGCCTGACCCAGTGCCCCGCCCTGCCCCGGCCCCAGATCGACGCGGAAAACCGCCTGCAGCGCCGCCGCCCCCGTTCCCACGGCCAGGCGGGCCGACACGGCGGCGGCCTGGGGGTCGCGCAGGCAGAACACCACCCGATCGGTCTCCAGCGCGCCATGCAGGCCGGTGACCAGCTTGCGCAAGCCCTCGGCCAGCGGCACCTGGCGGGCCGCATCGGGTTCGTCCAGCCAGGACTGCAGGCTGCGCTCCAGCGCGCGCAGGGCCTCGTGCTGGCGGCCCAGCCGGCTCGTGCGCGCCTGGGTGGACGAAGGACCGGCCACTGGGCCCAGGGGTGCGGGCCGCGAATGAGAGGCTGCTGGGGCTGGGGCTGGGGCTGGGGCTGGGGCTGGGGCTGGGGCCGGTTCGGCCACCGTGGGCCGCTCCACGGGAGCCGCCACCGCTGCCGCCTTTGGCGCCAAGACCGCAGGCGCTGGCGCCCCCCCCTGCGCCGGAGGCGGTGCGGCCCCTGAAACGGGGGCCACCGGGGTGGGCAAGGGGGTCAAGGCCGCCTGGGGCACGGCCCGATGCGCAGTCTGATGCACGGTCTGATGCACGGCCTGGGGTGCGGCCTGGGGCGTGGGTGGAGGCACAGCCTGGGTGAGGCTGCGTGTCTGGCTGGCCGGAAAGCCCAAGGCATCGGCCAGACCTTTGAGTCGGGCCTGGGCCTGGATCACGCCCTCCTGGAAATCCTCCGCCGCCAGGCCCAGCACCCGGGCATAGCGGTCGGTGACGGCCTTGAGGCGCTGCGCCGGCTCGATGTTGTCGGGGCCGACCAGGGCGGCGGTGAGGTCGTTGGCGGCCACGGCAAGCCAGCGCAGGTATTCGCGCCCGGTCTGCGGGCGACGGGCCGGGGGACGCCCGAAGGGCCGGCGCATGCAATAAAGCAGATCGGCAGGCAGGCCCCAGCTGCGGGCCACGCCGCAGCCGAAGTCTTCCAGGCTCAGGCCCAGGTAATGAAGGGCTGCAGTGACCTCGCCGCCCGAAAAGCGCTCCTCGGCCACGGCCCGCTCCATTTGCACCGCCTCGGCCGGAAAGTAATAGCCCAGCAGCATGCGGCCCAGGTTCTGGAACAGCGCGGCCAAAAAGGCGTCTTCGCGCAGGTGCTGCACCGCGCACAGCTCGCTGGCCAGTGAGCCCGCCATCAGCGCGCGCAGAAACTGCGTCTTGAGTTGCCCTGCATGCGTCTTGTCGGGCATGCGCTCCAGCAGCTTCAGGCTCAGGGCCAGGTTGCGCACGCCGTTGAAGCCCACCAGGCCCACGGCCCGCGACACCGTGGTCACCATGCCGCTGACCTGGGCGTACTGCGCACTGTTGACCACGCGCAGCAGCTGTTGCGTCAGGGCCACGTCACGCAGGATCTCGCGCGCCAGGTCTTCCAGGCTGTGGTCGTCGGAGCCGGCCACCTGCAGGATGCGCCCCATGGAATCGGCCAGGGCCGGAAAATCGCCCTGGCGACGCATGCGCGCCAGCAGGGTTTCGAGGGTGCGCGCCGCCGCGGTGCCGGCCCAGGCCGACAAGGCGGCCTGAAACTCACTGACTTCGGCAAAACGCTGCTCGGGCTCGGGGTGCAGGGCCCGGGTGATCTGGGCCTGCAATGGGGGGTCGAGGTTGCGCCCCCAGTCTTCGGGCAGGTCCTGGAAGCGGCGCTCCAGTGCGTCGTGCGAACGACCGGCCGCACGCTGCTCGGAGGCCGTGCCGGTGAGCATCTCGGCCAGCAACACGCCGGCGGCAAACACGCCTTCTTCGGGGGTCTCGGCCAGGCCCTGCTCCCAGCGGGCCTGTGGCCAGGCCAGCGCGGCAGCCACCGCCTCGTGGGGCAGCAGGATCCCCGCCTCAGGTGGGCGGGCAGCGGACTGGGGCTCACTCATGTCGAAAAATGGAAGAATCGGGGCATTTCAGGGCCGGGCTGGCAAGCGCCGGCCACGCCAGCCAGTTTAGGGCCAGTTGACCGGCCCCGGCCTCAACTGCAACCCCAACGTCAGACTTCAAGCTGACCCACCCGACAGCCCCAGCGCCAGACCAGACCATGCCCCACACCACCCATTTGCTGTATCTGCACGGTTTCCGATCCTCCCCGCAATCGGCCAAAGCCCGCCAGATGGCTGCGGCAGTGGCCGAACGGCACCCTCAGGCGCACTGGTGGTGTCCCCAGTTGCCGCCCTCGCCACGCGCGGCCGCCGAGCTGCTGAGCGACGGCCTGCGCGACTGGCCGCAGACCCGCATGGCGGTGGTGGGCTCATCGCTGGGCGGGTTCTACGCCTCGTGGGTGGCGCGACAGACGGGCTGCCGCTCGGTGCTGATCAACCCGGCGGTGGACCCGGCGCGTGACCTGGCCCGCTACATCGGCGAGCAGACCTTCTGGCACCAGCCCGAAGAGCGCTTTTATTTCGAGCCCCGTTTTGTCGACGAACTGCGGGCCATGGCCGACGAGGGCCGCTGCGCCCCGGGCCCTGAACTGGCCCTGATCGCCAAGGGCGACGAGGTGCTGGACTGGCGCGAGATGAGCGCCCGCTACGCCCATGCGCGCCTGCATGTGCTGGAGGGCGGCGACCATGCGCTCAGTGATTTTCCGGCCCACCTCGATGCGGTGCTGGGTTTTCTGGATCTGGTCTAGGGGACAATCGCCGCATGTACGCACTGTTTGATGAAGCCGGCAAATTTCAGGCCGGACGCATTCTGTCGGAAGCCGATAGCTCCCTGCAGGTGGAACTGGAATCGGGTAAGCGGGTCAAGGTCAAGGCCGCCAACCTGCTGCTCAAATTTGACAAGCCCGCCCCGTCCGAGCTGATCGCCCAGGCCCAGGCCGCGGCCGAAGGCATCGAGCTGGAGCTGGCCTGGGAGTTCGCGCCCGAAGAAGACTTCGGCTTTGCCGAGCTGGCCCGCGACTATTTCAGCGAACAAGCCACCCTGGTGCAGCAGACCGCCGCCCTGTTCCGCCTGCACGAGGCCCCGCACTACTTCCGCCGCGCCGGCAAGGGCCGCTACAAGAAGGCCCCGGCCGAGATCGTGCAGCAGGCGCTGGCCGCCATCGAAAAGAAAAAGCTGCTGCTGCAGCAGATCGCCGACTGGGCCGCCGAGCTGGGCCGGGGCGAATGCCCGCAGCCGATCCGCGATCAGCTCTACAAGATCCTGTTCCGCCCCGACAAGAACGCGCCCGAGTACAAGGCGGTGGTCGAGGCCTCGCGCGCCACCCAGACCGCCCCGCTGGACCTGCTGCGCCAGGCCGGCGCCATCGATTCGGCCTACCAGTTCCACTGGAAGCGCTTTCTGTTCGACAACTTCCCCAAGGGCACGGGGTTCCCGGCCCTGCAGGCCCCCGACATCACCGACGAGCTTGCGCTCGCCAACGTGCAGGCCTACTCGATCGACGACTCGCAGACCACCGAAATCGACGATGCGCTGTCGGTGCAGGGCCTGGGCAGCGGCACGGTGACCCTGGGCGTGCACATTGCGGCGCCCGGCCTGGCCTTGCAGACCGGCACCCCCATCGACCAGGTGGCCCGCAACCGCCTGTCCACCGTCTACATGCCGGGCTACAAGATCACCATGCTGCCCGACGAGGTGGTGCAGCGCTACACCCTGGCCGAAGGCCGCGCCTGCCCGGCCGTGTCGCTGTACGTGAGCTTTGACGAGGCCAGCCTGGAGATCCTGGCCAGCGAAACCAAGCTCGAACGCGTGCCGATCGCCGCCAACCTGCGCCACGACCAGCTCGACAAGGTGGTCACCGAGGCCTGGATGGAGAGCGACAACCCGGGCCAGACCGAGCTGCCCGGCGGCATGACGCACGCCACCATGGCCTTTCTGTGGCGCCTGGCCAAGACCTTGAAGGCCCGCCGTGAGGTGGTGCGCGGCAAGCCCGAGACCTTCAACCGGCCCGATTACAACTTCCGCCTGGTCGGCAACGACGGCGCCGAACCCACCGGGCAGGAGACCGTGCAGATCAGCGTGCGCCAGCGTGGCGCCCCGCTCGACCTGATCGTGGCCGAGGCCATGATCCTGGCCAACAGCCACTGGGGCCTGTGGCTGGCCGAATGCGGCGTGCCCGGCATCTACCGCAGCCAGGCCAGCCTGGCGCCCGGCGTGAAGGTGCGCATGGGCACCAAAGCCCAGCCGCACGCGGGCATCGGGGTCAAGGCCTATGCCTGGAGCACCTCGCCGCTGCGTCGCTACACCGACCTGGTCAACCAGTGGCAGATCATTGCCTGTGCCCGCCACGGGAAGACGGCAGCCCTGGCGGCCCCCTTCAAGCCCAAGGATGCCGAGCTGTTCTCGATCATCAGCGGCTTCGATGCGGCCTACAGCGCCTACAACGGCTACCAGGCCGGCATGGAGCGCTTCTGGACGCTGAAGTACGTGCAGCAGAACGCCATCACCGAGCTGACGGCCGCGGTCTTCAAGGAAGGCCCGAATGGCAGCGTGCTGGTGCGCGCCGACGACCTGCCCCTGGTGCTGGCGGCCCACGGCATGAGTGGCCTGCCGCGCGGCGCCCGGGTGCGGGTGAAGCTCGGTGAGATCGACGAGATCGCGCTTGACCTCAGCGGCACCATCGTGGAGCGGCTCGACGCCGAGCTGCCGCTGAACGGTGCCGACGAGGACGAGGGCGACGACGAGCCGGTGGCCGGCCCGATCGCCATTGCGGTGGATGTGAACGAAGCAGAGCCCGCTGCGGGCGAAGCGAGCACCGCCTGACCCCCTGATCCAGACCCGCCCCAGCCGTGCGAGCCCTCGCCTTCCTGCACCACCTCAGCACCCTGCAGATCACGCTGGCCGTGTCAGCGCTGGTCCATGCCGGCCTGCTGACGCTGCGCATCGTCGACCCCGAGTCCTTCAACCGGGTGTTCCAGGACACCCCGCTGGAGGTGATCCTGGTGAACGCCAGGTCGGACGCCCGGGCCGAGCGACCGACGGCCATCGCCCAGGCCAATCTGGCCGGCGGCGGCGAGGCCAGCCGGGGCCGTGCCACCTCGCCCTTGCCGAGCTCGGCGCTCAGCAGCGTGGGCGACACCCTCGAAGAAAGCCAGCGCCAGCTGGCCGCGCTGGAGCAACTGCAGGCCCGGATGCTGACCAGCGTGCACCAGCAACTGGCCAGCCTGCCCCGGCCTGACCCGAACCGCAGCACCCTGACACCCCAGGAGCAGGCCCAGGAAGAGAAACGCCGCCAGTTGCTCAAACTGCTGGCCGAGATCGAACGGCGCATCAACGAAGAGAATGCCCGCCCCAAGAAGCGCTACATCAGCCCGGCCACGCGCGAAGAGGTGTACGCCACCTACTACGACCAGTTGCGCCACAAGGTGGAAGACAAGGGCACCGAGAACTTCCCCGAAAAAGACGGCAAGAAGCTGTACGGCGAACTCACCATGACGCTGACCATCAACGCCAGCGGCCGCCTGCTGTCCACCGAGATCGTGCAAAGCTCGGGCAACCGCACCCTGGACCGCCGTGCCGAGGCCATTGCCCGCTCGGCCGAGCCTTTCGGCAACTTCAGCCCGGCGATGCGGCGCCAGGCCGATCAGATCGTGGTCGTGTCGCGCTTTCGCTTCACCCGCGACGAAACCCTGGAAGCCAACGTCCGATAATCGCGCCTGAATCCTGAGACCCCCCAAGCCGAAACCGAGACAAACCCGGCCTGCACACCAGGCCACAGCCAGCCCTCTTCATGAGCCAAGACCACTATTGCGTGTTGGGCAACCCGGTTGAACACAGCCGCTCGCCCTGGATCCACACCCGTTTTGCCGAGCTGACCGGCCAGAGCCTGCAGTACGGGCGCCAGCTCGTCGAGCTCGACAAGTTCCACGAGACCCTGCACCGCCTGCAGCTCGAAGGCTGCAAGGGTTGCAACGTGACCGTGCCTTTCAAGTTCGAGGCGGCCCAGGCGGCCAAGGTGCTGAGCCCGCGTGCCGAGCTGGCCGGCGCGGCCAATGTGCTGACCCTGCGCGCCGATGGCCTGTACGCCGACAACAGCGACGGCATCGGCCTGGTCAACGACCTGCAGAACAACGCCGGCGTACCGCTGCGGGGCAAGGCACTGCTGCTGATCGGCGCCGGTGGGGCCGCCGCCGGGGTGCTGGGGCCCTTGCTGGAGGCCGGCCCGGCCCGCCTCACCGTGGTCAACCGCACCCACGACAAGGCCACGGCCCTGGTGGCCCGGCACCGGGCACTGGCCCAGAGCCACGGCGTGGCGCTGGATGCGCCGGCGCTCGAGGCCCTGCAGGGCAGCTTCGACGTGGTGATCAACGCCACCGCCAGCAGCCTGAGCGGCGCCGGGGTGCCCGTGCCGGCCAGCGTGCTGCGCCCGGGCAGCCTGGCCCTGGACATGATGTACGGGCCGCCCGCCCAGGGCTTTCTCGACTGGGCACAGGCCCACGGGGCCCAGGGGCGCGACGGCCTGGGCATGCTGGTGGAGCAGGCCGCCGAGGCCTTCGCCCTGTGGCGCGGTGTGCGCCCGCCCTCGGCCCAGGTGCTGGCCGAACTGCGCCAGCAACTCTGAGCCGGTACGCCAGGCCATGAAAGCCCTGCTGCGCTGGAGCGCCTGTCTGATGCTGGCCTGGCTGGCACTGGAGTTGTTCTTTGTGCTGCGGGTGGCCACCTTGACCGTGCTGGACCCGGCCTCGACCGCGTTTCAGCGATCCGAGGCGGTGCGCATCCAGCGCGAAACCGGACACCTGCGCTGGCAGCAGCAATGGATGCCCTACGGGCAGATTTCGGACCACCTCAAGCGAGCGGTGATCGCCTCCGAAGATGACGGATTCACCCAGCACGATGGCGTGGACTGGGAGGCCATCCAGAAGGCCTGGAAGCGCAACGCCCAGGCCGAGGCGCGCGTGCAGGGCCTGCGCCCTGGCAACGGCAGCAAGACCCGCTCGCCCAAGGTGGTGGGCGGCTCCACCATCACCCAGCAGTTGGCCAAGAACCTGCTGCTCTCGGGCGAGCGCACCCTGCCGCGAAAGGCCCAGGAGCTGATGCTGACCCTGCTGCTGGAGGCCTTTCTGAGCAAGCAGCGCATTCTCGAGATCTACCTCAACAGCGTGGAATGGGGTGAGGGGGTGTTTGGTGCCGAGGCCGCGGCCCAGCACTACTTCCGCAAGCCGGCGGCCCGCTTGAATGCCGCCGAGGCGGCCCGGCTGGCCGTGATGTTGCCGCGGCCCAAATACTTTGAACAGCTGCCCAACTCGCCCTACCTGGCCAGCCGCAGCAGCGTGATCCAGGGGCGCATGGGGAACTCGATCCTGCCCTGAACCGGGCGATCACAACATGGTCTGGCCGGTGGGTGGATCGCCGCGCAGCCGGCGCTCGCGGCGTTCCAGGTTGCGGCGCCAACGCTCGATGGCCAGCACCAGGCGCCTGGCTGCGTAGCGCAGGCTCACCTCGGCCGCATCCCGCAGCGCAAAACGGTGCAGTGCCAGGCCAAGGTCATGGCGCCACATGGCCGTGCAGACCGCACTGAGAAAGCCCAGGGGCAGGCGCCCCCGCCGGTGCAGGGCCACCCGGGCGTAGGTGGGCAGGAACAGGCTGGCCGGGTACTCGCGACGGTCGATGAACTGCTCGGGGTACAAACCGATCGGCTGCAGCAGCCGCCCGGCCGGGTCAAATTGCACGCTGCTCAGGTCCAGGGCCTGTGCATCGTCAAAACGCACGGCCCAGTGGTCGACGAAATCGTCTTCGCCCACCACACGCCAGCGCAGCAGGGTGACGGCCAGGCCCCGCTTGTGGGCGTCCAGCGCCAGATCCAACGAGACTGAGAAGCAGCGCCCGCGGGCATGAACCACCGAGCGCAGGCGATGACGCGCAGCCAGACGCAGCAGCAGGCGTTGCTGCGGCGTGGCCTTGCCCGCGTCAGAGCGCGCACGCTCTGCTCTCAAGTTCATGAAGGGTGCCTCATCTGGAATCCGGCTGCAATTGTAAATCTGGGATCACATCCTGCTGCAGGCCGGCATCCGCCCCTGGCGCAGTGCGAGCGGCCAAGGTCCGGGTAGAGACACTCTACACTGACAGCCTCATGAGAATTCTTGGCATCGACCCCGGTCTGCAGACCACCGGCTTTGGCGTGATCGACGTCCAGGGCTCACAACTGGGCTACGTGGCCAGCGGCACCATCAAGACCACCCACCTGGCCCTGGGCGACCTGCCCGGGCGGCTGAAAGTGCTGTACGACGGCATCCGCGAAGTGAGCGCCCGTTACCAACCCGAGGTGGCCACGGTGGAGATCATCTTTGTCAACGTGAACCCCCAGTCGACCCTGCTGCTGGGCCAGGCCCGGGGGGCCTGTGTGACAGCCCTGGTGTCATGCGATCTGCCGGTGGCCGAATACACCGCCTTGCAGATGAAAAAAGCGGTGGTCGGTCATGGGCGGGCCGCCAAGTCGCAGGTGCAGGAGATGGTGCGGCGTCTGCTGCGCCTGCCCGGCCTGCCGGGCACCGATGCCGCCGACGCCCTGGGCATGGCCATCACCCACGCCCATGCCGGCCAGGCCATGAGCCGCCTGACCGAGGCCGGCGGGACCCTGCAGCGCAAGACCCACGCCATGTACAAGAGTGGGCGCAGCTACTGAGGCGCTGCACTGGGCACAGGATTGAGGGGCAATTTGCCCTCTGCTCGACGGTTTTGACAGGCCCGCGTGGGTTACGCTCGACCTACCGCTGGCAGGAATCCTCCTGTCGGCCGGCACCGGCCCCCGATCACCCATGTTTTCCACCCTTGACGAGGCTTTCGAGCTGCCTGCGGCCGAAGCAGCCCCCCCTTCCGCGGCCCAGGCGAGCCCGGCGGCTGGCGCCGCCGCGGCCGCCACTCCCGTGACGCCGGTGACCTACCGGTTGGCCCTGTACAAGCCGGGCAGCAGCGTGGAATGGCAAGGCCGGGACATGACCGTCAGCCACGTGCTGCTGCGGCGCGGCCGCCTGATGGTGTACCTGCAGGGCCACCCCGACCCGGTGGAGCCCGAAACCATCACCATGCCCCTGACCCGGCTCATCCTGCAGCGCACCGCGGAACGTTGAGCGCCGGCCGCTCGCGGCCGGCCTGGGCGCTCAGGCCACCGGCTTGATCGGCACGTACAGATCGCCCCCGCCGCGCTTGAACTCGTCGGACTTCTCGGCCATGCCCTGGGCGGCGAACTCACGCACCTCCTGGGTGATCTTCATCGAGCAGAACTTGGGCCCGCACATCGAGCAGAAGTGCGCCACCTTGGCCGAGTCCTTGGGCAGGGTCTCGTCGTGGAAGTTGCGTGCCGTGTCGGGGTCCAGGCTCAGGTTGAACTGGTCCATCCAGCGGAAGTCGAAACGCGCCTGCGACAGCGCGTCGTCACGCGCCCGTGAGCCGGGGTGGCCCTTGGCCACATCCGCCGCGTGCGCCGCGATCTTGTAGGCGATGATGCCCTGCTTGACGTCTTCACGGTCGGGCAGGCCCAGGTGCTCCTTGGGTGTGACGTAGCACAGCATGGCCGTGCCCATCCAGCCGATCATGGCGGCGCCGATGGCGCTGGCGATGTGGTCGTAGCCCGGGGCGATGTCGATGGTCAGCGGACCCAGGGTGTAGAACGGGGCCTCGTGGCAGTGCTTGAGCTGCTCGGTCATGTTGGCCTGGATCATGTGCATGGGAACATGGCCGGGCCCTTCGATCATGGTCTGCACGTCGTGCTTCCAGGCCACCTGGGTCAGCTCGCCCAGGGTGTGCAGCTCGGCGAACTGGGCCTCGTCGTTGGCGTCCGAGCCCGAGCCCGGACGCAGGCCATCGCCCAGCGAGAAGCTCACGTCGTACGCCTTCATGATGTCGCAGATGTCTTCGAAGTGCTCATACAGAAAGCTTTCCTTGTGGTGCGCGATGCACCACTTGGCCATGATCGAGCCCCCGCGCGAGACGATGCCGGTGCGGCGATTCGCCGTCAGGTGGATGTGGGCCAGGCGGATGCCGGCGTGGATGGTGAAGTAGTCCACGCCCTGCTCGGCCTGCTCGATCAGCGTGTCGCGGAAGATCTCCCAGGTCAGGTCTTCGGCCACGCCGCCCACCTTCTCCAGCGCCTGGTAGATGGGCACCGTGCCGATGGGCACCGGGCTGTTGCGCACGATCCAGTCGCGCGTGGTGTGGATGTTGCGGCCGGTGGACAGGTCCATCACGTTGTCGGCCCCCCATCGGATGGCCCAGACCAGTTTTTCGACCTCTTCCTCGATGCTGGAGGTGACGGCCGAGTTGCCGATGTTGGCGTTGATCTTGACCAGGAAGTTGCGCCCGATGGCCATGGGCTCGACCTCGGGGTGGTTGATGTTGGCCGGGATGATGGCGCGGCCCCGGGCCACCTCGTCGCGCACGAATTCGGGCGTGATGATCTTCGGGATCAGCGCGCCCATGGGGTTGCCTTGCAGGCGCTTTTCGCGCGCCTCGTCGGCCAGGTACTGGGCCATCCATTCACGGCGGCCGTTCTCGCGGATGGCGACAAACTCCATCTCGGGCGTGATGATGCCTTGGCGGGCGTAGTGCATCTGGCTCACGTTGCGACCGGCCTTGGCGCGGATCGGGCGGCGCTGCAGGCCCGCAGCCTCGTCACGCAGGGCCTGCAGGCGGGCATCCTCGGCGTCGCCCTTCTGACCGTCGTCCAGGGCCACGCGGGCCCGTCCTTCATAGGTCTCGGTGTCGCCACGGCGGGCAATCCAGTCGCCCCGCACGCTGGGCAGGCCACGACGCACATCGATGGTGGCGCTGGGCTCGGTGTAGGGGCCCGAGGTGTCGTACACCGTGACCTGCTCGCCATTGCTCAGGTCGATGCGGCGCATGGGCACGCGCAGATCCGGGTGCAGGGCGCCGGTCTCATAGACCTTGGTGGAAGCGGGGAAGGGTTCGCGCGTGAGCGAGAGCAACTCGGCGAATTTCTCGCGGGCTTGAAGATCGGGAGCGTTCATGGTGTGGGTCCTTTCCGGCAGGCTGACTGAAAGCCCCGGAGTGAACCCTGCAACCGAGCCCCCTGGCCGGGGGTGTCGCGGCCTGCCGCCCTCCGCAGGGAGGGCACGAGGCCTGAAGTTCAGCTCTTCTTACGCCGGTATTAACCGGATCAAGTTCGTCGGGTTCAGCGTGCCTGCCGGATTCGATCCAACAGCCGCCGTCTCAGCACATGGTGCACCCCGGAGCAGCGCGAAGTATACGCGGCGCAGGGCGCTGGTGTCAGGCCAGTCGCTCGAGAATCAGCACCGCAAAAAAGACGAAGGCTGCGATCAGCGTCCACTTGAGCACAGTCCAGCCCCAGCGCTTGAAGCGGGGCTGACCGGTGCCGGCGTAAAAGGCAAAGCACACTGCCGCACCCAGCAAGAACATCAGGACCAACCAGCGAAACAACAGCATGGGCAAGGCCTGAGGAGGGGGACGCCTACCAGGCGCGGGCAGGTTGGACGAAGCCGGCCGGGGCCTGGCGCTCGTCTTCGAAGGTGACCATGTCCCAGCACTCGGGGTGGGCCAGCAGCTCGCGCAGCAGCCGGTTGTTCATGGCGTGGCCCGAACGGAAGGCGGTGTACTCGGCCAGCAAGGGTTTGCCGATCAGGTACAGATCGCCCATGGCGTCGAGTATCTTGTGCTTGACGAACTCGTCGTCGTAGCGCAGGCCGTCGCTGTTGAGCACCTTGTAGTCGTCCATCACGATGGCGTTGTCCAGACCGCCGCCCAGGGCCAGGCCATTGGAGCGCAGCATCTCGAAGTCGCGCGTGAAGCCGAAGGTGCGGGCCCGGGCGATGTCGCGGCTGTAATTGCCGCTGCCCAGGTCAAAGGCCACATACTGGCCTGTGGAGTCCACCGCGGGGTGACCGAAGTCGATCTCGAAATTGAGCTTGTAGCCGTGGTAGGGCGTCAGTCGGGCCCATTTGGTCTGGGCGCCCTCACCCTCGCGCACTTCCACCGGGTGCTTGACGCGGATGAAGCGGCGCGGCGCCTTCTGCAGCTCGATGCCGGCACTCTGCAGCAGAAACACGAACGAGGCCGAGGAGCCGTCGAGGATCGGCACCTCTTCGGCCGTGATGTCCACGTACAGGTTGTCGATGCCCAGGCCGGCACAGGCCGACATCAGGTGCTCCACCGTGTGCACCTTGGCCCCACCGGCCGAGATGGTGGAGGCCAGCCGGGTGTCGGTGACCGCCTGCGCGGTGATGGGGATGTCCACCGGCTCGGGCAGATCGATGCGGCGAAAGACAATGCCGGTGTCGGGCTGTGCAGGCCTCAGGGTCAGTTCGACCCGTTGCCCGCTGTGCAGGCCGACGCCCACGGCGCGGGTCAGGGTCTTGAGGGTTCTTTGCTGCAGCATGGTGTCATTTTAAGGCGAGGCCATGCCCTGTGGGGCCGACAGGGGCATCCTGCGCCCCGTTCCAGATCAAGCGCTGGCGCTATCTGCTGACTCTGCGAAAAAGCCGCCGCGCAACCCTGCCCGGGCCCGCACAGCGAACACAGGTCAAGCCAACCCATGACCCAGATCATAGGGTCTTTACTTAATGGCCTGCCCCGACTCCTCGGCCCCCGATGTCCCATTGAAAATAAGAGAAAAGAGTGTGTAAAGCACACACATCGGGCCGAAACCACGCTCGACCCACCGACTCATTTTTCAGCCCTATCCTCCATGAACAAACTCAGTTTCAAAACCAAGATCCTGCTTCTGATGTCCATGGCCCTGCTGGCAATCGCCGTGCTGGCCATCGGCTCGCTGCTGCAGCAGCGGCGCATGATCATCGACGCCCGACAGGAACAGCTGACCACCGCCGTGCAAGGGGCCTACAGCATCGTGGCGGCCTACCAGGCCAAGGCCGCCAGCGGTGCCATGTCCGTCGAAGACGCCCAGACCGCCGCCAAGAACGCGCTGCGCGTGTCGCGCTACGGCGGCCCTGAGGGCAAGACCGAGTACTTCTACATCTGGACCCTGGACGGCAAAGGGGTGATGCACCCGATCAAGCCCGAATGGGAAGGCAAGGACATGGCCGGCCAGATCAAGGACGGTGCCGGCACCGACATCATCAAGCTGCTGGCCGATGCGATCCGCGCCAGCAAGGATGGCCGCGCCTTCGTGCCCACCCAGTTCGCGCGCCCGGGCCAGCAGACCCTGGTGCCCAAGACGCTGTATGCCATCCGCGTGGAGGCCTGGAACTGGATGGTGGGCTCGGGGGTGTACACCGATGACGTCGACCAGATGGTGCGCGAGACCCTGCTGTTCAACCTGGGCATCGTGGCGTTCGTGATCCTGGCCGTGGGGGGCATCGGGGTGCTGGTGTCGCGCTCGGTGATCCAGCAGATCGGTGGCGACCCGACCGTGGCCATGGCGGCCATGTCGGAAGTGGCCGAAGGCAATCTGGACGTGAAGATCCCGCCCTCGCCCGCCGGTTCGCTGCTGGATGCATTGGAGCACATGGTGGTGTCGCTGCGCCGGCTGGTGACCGAGGTGCGCTCGGCCACCGACAGCATTGCCACCGCCTCGAGCGAAATCGCGCAGGGCAACACCGACCTGTCGCAACGCACCGAACAGACCGCCAGCAACCTGCAGGCCGCCGCCGGCAGCATGGAAGAGCTGACCAGCACCGTGCAACAGACCTCTGACTCGGCCCAGACCGCCAACCAGATGGCCAACTCGGCGGCCGAAGTCGCGCAGCGCGGTGGCCAGGTGGTGTCCGAGGTGGTGTCGACCATGGAAGAGATCAACACCCGCAGCAAGAAGATCGCCGACATCATCGGCGTGATCGACGGCATCGCCTTCCAGACCAACATCCTCGCCCTGAACGCCGCCGTGGAGGCCGCCCGGGCCGGTGAACAGGGGCGCGGCTTTGCCGTGGTGGCCGGCGAGGTGCGCAGCCTGGCGGGCCGCAGCGCCGAAGCGGCCAAGGAGATCAAGTCGCTGATCGGCGCCTCGGTCGAGAAGGTGGAAAGCGGCACCCGCCTGGTGGGCAACGCGGGTAACACCATGACCGAGATCGTGGCCAGTGTGCAGCGCGTGACCGACATCATCGGCGAGATCCGCGCCGCCACCTCGGAACAAAGCCAGGGCATTGCCCAGGTGAACACCGCCGTCAACCAGCTCGACCAGATGACGCAGCAGAACTCGGCCCTGGTCGAACAATCGGCCGCCGCCGCCGACAGCCTGCGCGAGCAGGCCATGCGCCTGACCGAGGTGGTGGCCCGCTTCCGCGTGCATGGCAGCGAGGTGGCCACCGCCCGCCCCCGGCCCGCGCCCACCTCGCGCCCGGCCGCACCCCGCGCCGCCCCGGCCCCGCGAGTGAGCGCCGCCCCCGCCAAGGCCCTGCCCAGCAAGACCGCCACGGCACCGGCCCTCGCCCCCGCACCCGCGCCGCGCATCAATGCAGCCGCCCCAGCGCAGGGCACCGAGGCAGACTGGGAGTCGTTCTGATCCACTGCGCCGGCCTGCGCAGCAGGCACCGCAAGGTTTGAGCTGGGGTTGCGACGCCCCTGAAAACACCAAGGCCCTGGCACATGGAAGTGCTCAGGGCCTTGTTTTTGGAACCACAGGCCACCCAAGGTGGCCCATCGGGCATCGATCAGTCGGCTTGCTTGCGCAGGAAGGCCGGGATCTCCAGGTCGTCCATGCCACCCGACACCAGGGCGTCGACCTTGGCGGCGGCCTGGGTGCGGTTGGTACGCCACACGCTGGGCACGCTCATGCTGCCGTAGTCGGAGCCGCCCACGGTGCTGCCCATGCCCACCTGGGCCACGCCGCCCACGCTGCCACCGGCCGAGGCCACGGGCAGGTTGAAGCCGACGTTGTCGGTGCCGGTGCGCAGCACCTGCAGCGGAGGCGCGGCACGGCGTGCGTTCTGGCGGCTCAGGCCGGTGGCCACCACGGTCACGCGGATGTTCTCACCCAGCGAGTCGTCGTAGGCGGCACCGTAGATCACGTGCGCATCGGGCGATGCGTAAGCGTTGATGGTGCTCATGGCCAGCTTGGACTCGGACAGCTTCAGGCTGCCCTTGGCGGCCGTCACCAGCACCAGCACGCCCTTGGCGCCCGACAGGTCGATGCCTTCGAGCAGCGGGCAGGCCACGGCCTGTTCGGCGGCGATGCGGGCGCGGTCCGGGCCGCTGGCCACGGCGGTGCCCATCATGGCCTTGCCGGGTTCACCCATCACGGTGCGCACGTCTTCGAAGTCGACGTTCACATGGCCGTACTCGTTGATGATTTCGGCAATGCCGCCGACGGCGTTCTTCAGCACGTCGTTGGCGTGGGCAAAGGCTTCGTCTTGCGTGATGTCGTCGCCCAGCACGTCGAGCAGCTTCTCGTTGAGCACCACGATCAGCGAGTCGACATTGGCTTCGAGTTCGGCCAGGCCATCATCGGCATTGGCCATGCGACGCTTGCCTTCCCAGTCGAAGGGCTTGGTCACCACACCGACGGTGAGGATGCCCATTTCCTTGGCCACGCGGGCGATCACGGGGGCGGCGCCGGTGCCGGTGCCACCGCCCATGCCGGCGGTGATGAACAGCATGTGCGCGCCCGAGATCGCCGCGCGGATGTCTTCCAGGGCGGCCTCGGCGGCATCACGGCCCTTGTCGGGCTTGCTGCCAGCGCCCAGGCCGCTCTGGCCGAGCTGGATGGTGCGGTGTGCCGCGCTGCGACCCAGGGCCTGCGCGTCGGTGTTGGCGCAGACGAATTCAACGCCCTGCACATGACGCTGGATCATGTGCTCCACGGCGTTGCCGCCCCCCCCACCAACGCCAATCACCTTGATCTGAGTGCCCATGTTGAATTCTTCAACTTCGATCATTTCGATGGTCATCTTGTTGCTCCTGAATCTGCCTGCTTTGCAATTGCCAAAAATTTTTTACTGACGGAATTGTGACTTGCCTTGAGCGTCTTATGGCGGTCCTGTAGAGTGCCAGCGCTCTTTTTCTTGCAAGGGCGGGCTGCCTCTGGCCAGCCAGCGTTTGCGAGGCGGCGGCCCCAAGGCCGGCACCCCCGAAAACGGGGCGCTGCCGACCAGGAAAAGAGGCCGCTGGGCCATGTCAGAAATTCCCCACGATGAAGTCCTTGAAGCGGCCGAAGGCCGTCTTCATGGAGCCACTCTTCTGCGCCACCTTGAAGCCACGGATGCGGGCCTGGCGGGCTTCTTCCATCAGGCCCATCACGGTGGCGGCGCGCGGCTGGGCCACCATGTCGGACAGGGCGCTGGAGTACTTGGGCAGGCCACGGCGCACCGGCTTCAGGAAGATGTCTTCGGCCAGTTCGACCATGCCCGGCATGACGGCACTGCCGCCGGTGAGCACGATGCCCGAGGACAACACCTCTTCGTAGCCCGACTCGCGGATCACCTGCTGCACCAGCGAGAAGATCTCTTCGACGCGCGGCTCGATCACGCCGGCCAGGGCCTGGCGGCTCAACATGCGCGGGCCACGGTCGCCCAGGCCGGGCACTTCGACCTGGGTCTCGGCGTCGGCCAGCAGTTGCTTGGCGTAGCCCGATTCGACCTTGATGTCTTCGGCGTCCTTGGTCGGGGTGCGCAAGGCCATGGCGATGTCGCTGGTGATCAGGTCGCCCGCGATCGGGATCACGGCGGTGTGGCGGATCGCCCCATTGGTGAAGATGGCCACATCGGTGGTGCCGGCGCCGATGTCGACCACGGCCACCCCCAGTTCGCGCTCGTCATCGGTCAGCACGGCCTGGCTGGAGGCCAGCGGGTTGAGCATCAGCTGCTCCACATCGAGGCCGCAGCGGCGCACGCACTTGATGATGTTCTCGGCCGCGCTCTGGGCGCCGGTCACGATGTGCACCTTGGCCTCCAGGCGCAGGCCGCTCATGCCAATGGGTTCCTTGACGTCCTGGCCGTCGATCACGAACTCCTGCGGCTCCACCAGCAGCAGGCGCTGGTCGGTCGAGATGTTGATGGCCTTGGCCGTTTCCACCACGCGGGCCACATCGGCCGGGGTGACTTCCTTGTCCTTGACGGCCACCATGCCGCTGGAGTTGAGGCCGCGGATGTGGCTGCCGGTGATGCCGGTGTAGACGCGGGTGATCTTGCAGTCGGCCATCAACTCGGCCTCTTTGAGCGCCTGCTGGATGCTTTGCACGGTGGCGTCGATGTTCACCACCACGCCGCGCTTCAGGCCGTTGCTGGGGGCCACGCCCAAACCAGCCAGCTTGAGTTCGCCGCCGGGCAGGACCTCGGCCACCACTGCCATGACCTTGGCCGTGCCAATGTCCAGGCCCACCACCAGATCCTTGTATTCCTTTGCCATATGTGTACCTGTTCTATTCTGTGTTGGTTGGGTCTGTGTTCTTATTTCTTGGGCGGTTCAGCGCCGACCGTGGTCACGCCGCGCAAGCGCAGCGCATAGCCTTCGGTGTGGCGCAGATCGGCCGATTCGAGCGAGCCCGGGCGACGCCCGTAGCGCGAGGTGACCTGGGTCAGCGTGGCCACGAAGCGACGGGTGCGGGCCAGCACCTCGTTGACGCTGCCACTGCCGAGTTCGATCGTGGCGCCCGAGTCCAGCGTGGCGCGCCACCCCCCGCGCGGAGTCAACTCCAGCTCGGCCAGATCGAGTTCGACCTGCTGGAGGATGGGGCGCAGGCGGCCATACATGTCGAGCACCTCGACCGACTGGCCGGCCGGCCCGTACAGGCGCGGCAGGTCGTCCTGGTCCACATCGTCGACATTGGCCTCGAACACCTCGCCAAAGCTGTTGAGCATGCCCGAGCCACTCTCAGGGCCCCACAAGGCCACCGGCACATGCTCTTCGAGCGTGATCTGCAATTGGTTGGGGAACTGGCGTCGCACCGCGGCGTGGCGCACCCAGGGCACGCCTTCGAAGGCCTCGCGCACCTGGCGCAGGTCGACGGTGAAGAAGTTGCCCATCAGCTTGTGGGCCACGTTGGCACGCAGGGTGACCGCGTTGTTGTGCGTGAACTCGCCCTGCACCGACAGGCTGCCGATGGAGAACGCCGGGTGCCGCAGCACCCACCAGCCACCCGCGGCCACGACCAGGGCGACACAGCCCATGAACAGGACCGAGGCGGTCAGGTTCATCAGCTTGACGTCCAGGGGTACGGCCAGGGGATCACTCATGGCGCATCAGGCTCCGTCTTTCGGTTTGACGGGGCTGTCGAGCGTGGCACTGGCCAGCACCTGCAGGCACAGGTCTTCGTAGCTCAGGCCGGTGGCGCGGGCCGACATCGGCACCAGCGAGTGACCCGTCATGCCCGGCGAGGTGTTCATTTCGAGCAGGAAGGGCTTGCGGTCGCTGGCGCGGATCATCAGGTCGGCACGGCCCCAGCCACGGCAGCCCAGGGCGCGGTACGAGGCCAGCACGATGCGCTGGATCTCGGCCTCTTCCTCGGGCGGCAGGCCGCTCGGGCACTGGTACTTCACGTCGTCGGTGAAGTACTTGTTCTGGTAGTCGTAAGCGCCTTCGGGCGCGACGATGCGGATCACCGGCAGGGCCCGGGCTTCGGCACCGCTGCCCAGCACCGGGCAGGTCACCTCTTCGCCCTCGATGAACTCCTCGCACAGCACGTCGGGGTCGTAGCGGGCCGACAGCTCGACCGCGTCCTGCATCTGGGAGTAGCCACGCACCTTGGTCACGCCGATGGACGAGCCCTCACGCGGGGGCTTGATGATCAGGGGCAGGCCCAGTTCATCGGGCACCACGCGCACCTGCTCGCGGGTCTGCTGCTCGGGCGAGAGCCACACATAACGTGGCGTGGGCAAGCCCTCGGCGCTCCACAGGCGCTTGGTCATGACCTTGTCCATGGCCACGCTCGAGGCCATCACGCCCGAACCGGTGTAGGGGATGCCCAGCAGTTCCAGCGCGCCCTGCACCGTGCCATCTTCGCCATGGCGGCCATGCAAGGCGATGAAGCAGCGCTGAAAGCCATGCTTCTTGAGCTCGCCGAGGTCGCGCCCGGCCGGGTCGAAGGGGTGGGCATCCACACCGCGCGACAGCAAGGCCTGCAACACGCCCTGACCTGACATCAACGACACCTCGCGCTCGGCCGAAGTGCCGCCCAGCAGCACCGCCACCTTGCCCAGATCACTTGCCTGGATGTTCATCAAACCTGCCCTCCCACACCACTCACCACACCACTCGCCACACTCTGTTCACTCGCCACCCCTGCTTGCGCCTGCTGCTGCAGCCACTCGACCACCTTGGCCGGCACCCCGCCGATGGAGCCCGCGCCCATGCACATCACCACGTCGCCGGCGCGGGCGTTGGCGGCAATGGCCTGGGGCAGCTCCTCGACCCGGTCGACGAACAGTGGCTCGACCTTGCCGGCCACACGCAAAGCGCGGGCCAGGGCCCGGCCGTCAGCGGCCACGATGGGGGCCTCGCCCGCGGCATACACCTCGGTCAGCAGCACCGCATCGGCGTGGCCGATGACCTTGATGAAATCCTCGAAGCAGTCGCGCGTGCGGGTGAAGCGGTGCGGCTGGAAGGCCAGCACCAGACGCCGCCCCGGAAACGCGCCGCGCGCGGCCGCCAGGGTGGCGGCCATCTCCACCGGGTGGTGGCCATAGTCGTCGATCAGGGTGAAATGCCCGCCGTCGACCGAGGGCAGCTCGCCATAGCGCTGGAAGCGGCGGCCCACGCCCTTGAACTGGGCCAGGCCGCGCTGCAGGGCCTCGTCGGGCACCCCCAGCTCGACCGCGATCGCCACCGCGGCCAACGCGTTGCGCACATTGTGTTCACCCGCCAGGTTCAGCACCACGGGCAGGTCCGGCAGGGTGACGCCGTTGCGCCGTTGCACGGTGAAGTGCATCTGGCCGTCCACGGCGCGCACATCGACCGCCCGCACCTGGGCTTCTTCACCGAAGCCGTAGCTGGTGATGGGGCACTGCACGCGGGGCATGATCTCGCGGATGGCGGCGTCGTCCGAGCACAGGATGGCCGTGCCATAGAAGGGCATGCGGTGCAGGAAATCCACGAACGCCGACTTCAGCTTGTTGAAGTCGTGGCCGTAGGTCTCCATGTGGTCGGCATCGATGTTGGTCACCACCGCCATCACCGGCAGCAGGTTCAGGAACGAGGCGTCCGATTCGTCGGCCTCGACCACGATGTAGTCGCCACTGCCCAGCTTGGCATTGGCGCCAGCGCTGTTGAGGCGGCCACCGATCACAAAAGTGGGGTCCAGACCGGCTTCGGCCAACACGCTGGTGACCAGGCTGGTGGTGGTGGTCTTGCCATGGGTGCCGGCAATCGCGATGCCCCGCTTCAGGCGCATCAGCTCGGCGAGCATGACGGCGCGCGGCACCACCGGAATGCGTTTTTCACGCGCCTTCAGCACCTCGGGGTTGTCGGCCTGCACGGCCGTCGAGGTGACCACGCAGTCCACATCTTCGAGGTGGGCTGCGTCGTGGCCCACGAAGGTGCGGATGCCCAGGCCCTGCAGACGGCGCAGGGTGGCGCTGTCGGCCAGGTCGGAACCCGAGATGGTGTAGCCCAGGTTGAACAGCACTTCGGCGATGCCGCTCATGCCGGCCCCGCCGAGGCCCACGAAATGGATGTGACGGATGGCGTGCTTCATCGTGCCAGCTCCTCACAGGCGCTCACCACCTCGGTGGTGGCTTCAATCTTTTGCATCTTCTTGGCTTGCTCTGCCCGCGCCAGCAGATCGGCGCGGGTGGTTTGGAGAATCAGCCCGGCCAGGTGCTCGGGCGTGAGTTCGGTCTGCGGCATCAGCCAGCCCCCGCCGGCGTCGACCAGGAAGCGGGCATTGGTGGTCTGGTGGTCGTCCACCGCAAAGGGGAAGGGAACATACACCGCCGCAGCGCCCACGGCCGCGATCTCGGTCACGGTGCTGGCGCCGGCGCGGCAGATGATCAGGTCGGCCCGCGCAAAGGCGGTGGCGGTGTCGTCAATGAAAGGCGTCAGTTCGGCTTGCACGCCGGCAGCACGGTAGGCCTCGCGCAGCGCGTCGATCTGTTTGGCGCCGCTTTGGTGGATCACCTGCGGGCGCTCGGCCTCGGGGATGCGGGCCAGCGCCAGCGGCACGGTGTCGTTCAAGGCCTTGGCGCCCAGGCTGCCCCCCACCACCAGCACGCGCAGCGGGCCACGGCGACCGGCAAAACGCTCGGCGGGGCCAGGCTGCGAGGTGAAGCCGGCGCGCAGCGGGTTGCCCACCCAGCGGCCCTTGGCCATCACCTGGGGGAAGGCGGTGAACACGCGATCGGCCACACCGGCCAGGATCTTGTTGGCCAGGCCCGCCACCGAGTTCTGCTCGTGCAGCACCAGGGGTTTGCCCAGCAGCACGGCCATCATGCCGGCCGGAAAGGTGATGTAGCCCCCCAGGCCCACCACCACATCGGGCTGCACGCGGCGCACCACCTGCAGGCTTTGCCAGAAGGCCTTGAGCAGGCGCAGGGGCAGCAGGAACAAGGTCTTCAGGCCCTTGCCGCGCACGCCCGAGAAGTCGACCGTCTCGAAGGTGAAGCCACGCGGCGGCACCAGCCGGCTTTCCATGCTGTCAGGCCCACCCAGCCAGTGCACGCGCCAGCCGCGCTCGCGCAGGGCCTCGGCCACGGCCAGGCCCGGGAAGATGTGGCCACCGGTGCCACCGGCCATGATGAGGGCGGTCTTGGCGCTCATACGCGGCCTCCCTTCATCATCACCTTGTTCTCGTAATCGATGCGCAGCACCACGGCGATGGTGACCAGGTTCATGAGCACGGCCGAGCCGCCATAGCTCATCAGCGGCAGGGTCAGGCCCTTGGTGGGCAGTGCGCCCAGGTTCACGCCCATGTTGATGAAGGCCTGGAAACCCATCCAGATGCCCACGCCCTGCGCCACCAGCCCCGGGAACACCCGGTCGAGCGCAATCGCCTGGCGGCCGATGTGCATCATGCGGCGCGTCATCCACAGGAACAGGCCGATCACGCAGAGCACGCCCACCAGGCCGAACTCTTCGCCAATCACGGCCAGCAGAAAGTCGGTGTGGGCCTCGGGCAGCCAGTGCAGCTTCTCGACGCTGCCCCCCAGGCCGACGCCGAAGATCTCGCCGCGGCCGATGGCGATCAGCGAGTGCGACAGCTGATAACCCTTGCCCAGGGCGTTGTGCTCGCTCCAGGGGTCGAGGTAGGCAAAGATGCGCTCACGCCGCCACGGCGAGGCGGCGATCATCAGGCCGAAGGCGCCCACCAGCACGGCGGCGATCAGGAAGAACATGCGGGCGTTGACGCCGCCCAGGAACAGAATGCCCATGGCGATCACCGCGATCACCATGAAGGCGCCCATGTCGGGCTCGGCCAGCAGCAAGGCGCCCACCAGCGCCACCGCCGCGCCCATGGGCCAGACGGCCTGGAAGAAACGCTCTTTCACTTCCATCTTGCGCACCATGTAGTCGGCGGCATAGAGCAGCACCGCGAACTTGGCCAGCTCGGAGGGCTGAAAGCTCAGCGGGCCCAGGCCGATCCAGCGGCGGGCCCCATACACCACCTTGCCCACGTGCGGGATCAGCACCAGGATCAGCAGCACCAAAGAGACCACGAACAGCCAGGGCGCCGCCTTCTCCCAGACCTTCATCGGCACCTGGAAGGTGAGCAGCGCGGCCACAAAGCCCATCACCAGCCACAGGGCATGGCGTGTCAGGAAGTAGGTGGGGGTGTAGTTGGCAAAGCGCGGGTTGTCGGGCATGGCCACCGAGGCGGAATACACCATCACCAGGCCCCAGGCCAGCAGTGCCACCGTGACCCAGACCAGCGCCTGGTCCACGCCCAGCATGCTGGCGCGCATCGGCTCGCCACGGCCCTCGTCGGCCGACCAGGTGCGGATGGGCAGCACCTCGCCTGCGGCCTTGGACACGCCGCTGAACCAGCCCGAAAGCCGGCCCGAGAAGCCGAGGGTGGCGTTGCGCGTGTTCATGCGAAGCCGCCCTCCAGGGTCTGACCGGCCTCTTCGGCCAGCAACTGCACCGTGTCGCAGAACACGCGGGCCCGGTGGGCGTAGTTGTCGAACATGTCCAGGCTGGCGCAGGCCGGCGACATCAGAACCGCGTCGCCCGGCTGGGCCAGCTCGGCCGCCAGGCGCACCGCCTCGGGCAGGGTGGCGCGGCTGTCGTAGCGCACACCGCTGTCTTGCAGGGCGGCGCCGATCTGCGGGCCGTCACGGCCGATCAGCACCACGGCGCGGGCAAAGCGACTGACCGGCTCGGCCAGGGGCGAGAAATCCTGCCCCTTGCCATCGCCGCCCAGGATGACCACCAGGCGCCGGTCGGCGCCCAGGCCCTGCAGGGCCGCCACGGTGGCGCCCACATTGGTGCCCTTGCTGTCGTCAAAGTATTCGACCTCGCGCACCAGGGCCACCGACTCGACACGGTGCGGCTCGCCCAGGTATTCGCGCAGGCCATACAGCATGGGGCCGATGGCGCAGCCGGCGGCACTGGCCAAGGCCAGCGCCGCCAGGGCGTTGGTGGCGTTGTGGCGGCCGCGGATGCGCAGGGCATCGGCGGGCATCAGGCGTTGGATGTGCAGTTCTTCGGCCTCGTCCTTGCGGCGCTTGCGGGTCTCGTCGGCCTCCAGTGCGCGCACCAGCCAGGCCATGCCGTTGACCACCTCGATGCCGAAATCGCCCGGGCGCAATGGCATGCCGGCACCGAAGGTGACGTGGGCACGGATCTGGGGCTTTTGCAGCTTCACCCGCTGCGGGGCCGGCAGCATGGCCATGACCGCCGCATCATCGCGGTTGAGCACCATCAGCGAGCGCTCGCCGAAGACCCGGGCCTTGGCCTGGGCATAGGCCTGCAGGCTGCCGTGCCAGTCGAGGTGGTCTTGCGTGACGTTGAGCACGGTGGCTGCGGTGGGCTCAAAGCCGGTGATGCCGTCCAGCTGGAAGCTGGACAGCTCCAGCACCCAGACCTGGGGCAAGGTGCCGGCGTCCAGGTGCTGTTGCAGCGTGTCGAGCAAGGTGGGGCCGATGTTGCCGGCCACGGCCACGGTCTTGCCGGCCCGCTCGACCAGTTGGCCGGTCAGCGAGGTGACGGTGGTCTTGCCGTTGGTGCCCGTGATGGCCAGCACGGCCGGGGTGTAGGCCTTGGGGGTTGGGGCCGGCGCCTCGGCTTCAGGCTGAGGATCGGACGCGGGTTCGGAGGAGGTGTCAGAGAGGGTGTCAGCGGGGGTGTCGGACGGGGTCTCGGATGGGGTATCAGCCGCGCCCTGTGACACCTCGGCCAGCTGTGCCAAGGCATGGGTGAACAGGCTCAGCTCACCCCCCACCCACAGGCCGACGGCGCGCGCCGGCTCACAGACCACGGCCACCGAGGCCGGCGACAGGCCGGGCGAGCGGAACACGGCACGCACATCGGTGCCTTCGACCAGCGCGGCGCTGAAGGGCCCCCCCACAAAGCGCACCTCTGGCCATTCGGCGTGCAGGGTGGCCAGTTGCGGCGGCTGTTCACGGGTGTCGGCCACGGTCACGCGGGCACCCTGACGCGCGCACCAACGCGCCATCGCCAGGCCGGACGCGCCCAGGCCCAGGATGAGGACGTGTTGATCGTGCAAGGAGGGTTGGCTCACGGCTTACCTCAGCTTCAGGGTGGTCAGACCCAGCAGGCACAGCAGCATGGTGATGATCCAGAAGCGGACCACGACCTGGGTCTCTTTCCAGCCACTCTTTTCGAAGTGGTGGTGCAAGGGCGCCATCTTGAGCAGGCGTCGGCCTTCGCCGTACTTGCGCTTGGTGTACTTGAACCAGCTGACCTGCAGCATCACCGACAGGGCCTCGACCACGAAGATGCCGCCCATGATGGCCAGCACCACTTCCTGGCGCACGATGATGGCGACCGTGCCGAGCGCGCCGCCCAGGGCCAGGGCCCCGACGTCGCCCATGAAGACCTGGGCCGGGTGGGTGTTGAACCACAGAAAGGCCAGGCCAGCACCGGCCATGGCCGAGCAGAAGATCAGCAACTCGCCCGAACCCGGGATGTGCGGGAACAGCAGGTATTTGCTGTAGACCGCGCTGCCCGTCACGTAGGCGAACACGCCCAGCGACGAGCCCACCATCACCACCGGCATGATGGCCAGGCCATCGAGGCCGTCGGTCAGGTTGACCGCGTTGCTGGAGCCGACGATCACGAGGTAGGTCAGGATCACGAAGCCGAACACCCCCAGCGGGTAGCTGACCTCTTTGAAGAAGGGCAGCAGCAGGCCGGCCTTGGGCGGCAGGTCGACGTCAAAGCCTGAGCGCACCCAGGTGACAAACAACTCGAACACACGCAGGTTCGACACCTCGGAGATGCTGAACACCAGGTACAGCGCCGCGAGCAGGCCGATCACCGATTGCCAGAAATACTTTTCACGCGAACGCATGCCCTCGGGGTCTTTGTTGACCACCTTGCGCCAATCGTCCACCCAGCCGATGGCGCCGAAGCCCAGCGTGACCAGCAGCACGATCCAGACAAAGCGGTTGCTCAGATCGGACCACAGCAGGGTGGAGATGGCGATCGACAGCAGGATCAGGACGCCGCCCATGGTGGGGGTGCCGCTCTTGCTGAGGTGGCTTTCCATGGCATAGCCGCGGATCGGCTGGCCGATCTTCAGGGCGCGCAGGCGGCGGATGACGGCCGGACCGGCCAGCAGGCCGATCAGCAAGGCGGTGGTGGCGCCCATGACGGCGCGAAAGGTCAGGTACTGGAACACCCGGAAAAATCCGAACTCGGGCGACAGCGTCTGCAACCATTGGGCAAGACTCAGCAGCATGGTTGCTTCTCCTCAAATACAAACATAGCCTCAGGGCAGCGGCGCATGGGGCACCTCCTGAGCGGGGCGGGTCGCGGCTTCGATCGCCGCGATCACGCGCTCCATCTTCATGAAACGAGACCCCTTCACCAGCACCGAGGCGCAGGCCGGCAAAGCGGCCAGCGCCTCGTCGCGCAAGGCGTCGAAATCGGTGAAATGCCGGCCCCCCGCAAAGGCGCGGGTGGTTTCGGCGGTCAGGTCGCCCAGCGTCAGCACCTGGTCGATGCCGCGTTCGCGGGCGTAGGCGCCCACCTCGGCATGGAAGGCCGGGCCCTGCTCGCCCACCTCGCCGAAATCGCCCAGCACCAGCAGGCGTGGCGCCGGCAGGCTGATCAGCACATCGATGGCAGCGCGCACCGAATCGGGGTTGGCGTTGTAGGTGTCGTCCACCACGGTCAGCGGGTGGGCGGCAGCCCCCTCGCCCAGCACGGCCTGCCAGGCGCGCGAGCGGCCTTTGACCGGGGTGAAGGCGGCAATGCCCTGCTCGATGGCGGCCACCGGCACGCCGGCGCCCAGCGCACAGGCCACGGTGGCCAGCGAGTTGCGCACGTTGTGCAGGCCGGCCAGGGCCAGGGTGTAGTTCAGCTCGCCGGCCGGGCTGTGCACCTGCACGGCCCAGGCCGCACCGGTCCAGCGGGCACTGGCCAGTGTGACCTCGGCGGCCACGCCGTCGGTGGCCGAGAAACGCAGCAGCCGGGCCGCCGGGCCAGCCAGGCCGACCCACAGCGCGGCATAGGGCTCGTCGGCCGGGAACACCGCCACGCCGCCGGCGGGCAACTGGGTCAGCACCTGGCCGTTTTCAAGGGCCACGGCTTCGACCGTGCCCATGAACTCCTGGTGCTCGCGCTGGGCATTGTTGACCAGGGCCACGGTGGGGCGGGCCAGCGGGGCCAGGTAGGCGATCTCGCCGGGGTGGTTCATGCCCAGCTCGACCACGGCCGCGCGGTGCTCGGGGCGCAGTCGCAGCAGGGTCAGCGGCACGCCGATGTCGTTGTTGAAATTGCCGGCCGTGGCCAGCGCGGCCTCGCCCCAGTGGGCGCGCAGCACCGAGGCCAGCATCTGGGTGGTGGTGGTCTTGCCGTTGCTGCCGGTGACGGCGATCAGCGGGCCGGTGAAGCGCTGGCGCCAGGCAGCCGCCAGGGTGCCCAGGGCCAGGCGGCTGTCGGCCACCTCGACACCGCTCAGGCCAGCCTCGCCCAGGCCACGTTCGGCCAAGGCGGCGCTGGCGCCGGCTGTGGCGGCCTGGTGCAGGAAGTCGTGGGCATCGAAACGCTCGCCCCGCAAGGCCACGAACAGGTCGCCGGCCTGCAGCGTGCGGGTGTCGGTGTGCACCCGCTGCAAGGGGGTGTCGGGCTGGCCCAGCAGGCGCGCGCCGGGCAAGGCGGCGGCCACTTCAGCCAGGGTGAGCATGCAGGTCGTCAAAGGCCTTCTCCGTTGGGGCGCAGGGCCTCTTCAATGATCATCTGGTCGGAGAACGGCTGGCGCACGCCTTCGATCTCCTGGTAGGCCTCGTGGCCCTTGCCCGCCACCAGCACCACATCGGCCGGGGCGGCCTGGGCCAGCACCTCGCGGATGGCGGCGGCACGGTCCACCTGCACCTCCACGCAGTCGCGGTGGCTCAGGCCCAGCAGGATCTGGCTGATGATGAGTTCGGGTTTTTCAAAGCGCGGGTTGTCGCTGGTCACCATGACGGCGTCGGCTTCTTTCTCGGCCACCGCGGCCATCAGCGGGCGCTTGATCGGGTCGCGATCGCCGCCACAGCCGAACACGCACCACAGGCGGCCACCCCGCTCGCTCGCGGCCGGGCGCAGGGCCTGCAAGGCTTTTTCGAGGGCATCGGGGGTGTGGGCGTAGTCCACCACCACCAGCGGCTGGCCGTCGCCACCCCGGCAATCCATGCGGCCGGGCACGGGCAGCAGGGTCTGGCAGACCGCGACGGCGTCGGCCAGGGGCACCCCCAGCGCGCGCTGGGCCGCGATCACGCCCAGCAGGTTGCTGACGTTGTAGGCACCGATCAGCGCGGTGTGCAGGGTGTGGGTGTGTTCGCCCTCGTGGATCTCGAAGCTGAGGCCGCGCGCGCCATGGCGCAGGCCGCTGGCGCGCAGGCGGGCGGGCGCATGCACTGAGACCGTCCAGAGGTCGAGCCCACGGGCCCGCAGGCGCTCGGCCAGCGCAGCCCCCTGGGCATCATCCACATTGACCACGGCGGCCTGCAGGCCCGGCCAGCTGAACAGCGCCTCTTTGGCCTGCCAGTAGGCGGCCATGCTGCCGTGGTAGTCGAGGTGATCCTGGGTGAAATTGGTGAACAGGGCCACGCGCACGCGGCAGCCATCGAGCCGGTGCTCGGCCAGGCCGATGGACGAGGCCTCGATGGCGCAGGCCTTCAGGCCCTGGGCCACGAAGCTGCGCAGCTGGCGCTGCAGCAAGACCGGGTCGGGGGTGGTCATGCCGGTCCCGCGGATGTGGGCCAGGGGATCGACCGCGCCAGGGGCGGGCACCCGGCCGGTGCCCAGCGTGCCGACCATGGCGCAGGGGTGGGCCACGGCAGCCGGCAGATTGGACAGGGCCTGGGCCAGCCACCAGGCGGTGGAGGTCTTGCCGTTGGTGCCGGTGATGGCCAGCAGGTCGAGCTGCTCGCTGGGGTGTTCAAACCACTGGGCAGCGATGGGGCCGGTGGCCGCCTTGAGGCCTTCGAAACGGGCCACGGGCGCGTCAGCGGGCCAGTCGGCCAGGGCCTCGAGACCGCTGTCTTCGACCACGCAGGCGACCGCGCCCTGGGCCAGGGCGGAGCGCACATAACGGCGCCCATCGGTGGCCGCACCGGGCCAGGCGATGAAGGCCGCACCAGGGGAGAGCTGGCGGCTGTCGGGCACGATGTCGGTGGCGCCCTGGGCGCGCAGCCAGGACACCAGCTCGGCGGGGCTGTGGAGGGGCTGGCGCATCAGAAGGACTCCTCGACTTCCTGCGCCATCACCTGCGGCTTGACCGACAGGTCGGGCTGCACGCCCATCATGCGCAGGGTCTGCTGCACCACCTCGCTGAACACCGGCGCCGCCACCGTGCCGCCGTAGTACTGGCCGGCGCTGGGTTCGTCGACCATCACGCCCACGATGATGCGCGGCTTGTCGATGGGGGCCATGCCCGTGAACCAGGAGCGGTACTTGTTGCTGGCGTAGCCCTTGCCCACCTGCTTGTGCGCCGTGCCCGACTTGCCGCCGACCGAGTAGCCCACGGTCTGGGCCTTCATGCCGGTGCCGCCCGGGCCGGCGGCCATCTGCAGCATCTTGCGCACGGCGGTGGCGGTCTGGGGCGAGAACACCTTGACGCCGCTGGCACGGGTGTCGTTCTTGAGGATGGTGGCAGGGATGATCTCGCCGTCGTGGGCAAACGCGGTGTAGGAGCGCACCATCTGGAACAGCGAGGCCGACAGGCCATAGCCGTAGGACATGGTGGCCTGCTCGATGGGGCGCCAGCTCTTGTAGGGGCGCACCCGGCCCGACACGGCGCCGGGGAAGGAGATCTGCGGCTTCTGGCCGAAGCCGAGCGCGGAGTAGGTGTCCCACATCTCATGGGGGCTCATGCGCTGGGCGATCTTGGTGGCCCCGACGTTGCTGGACTTCTGGATCACGCCCTCGACCGTCAGCACGCCGTAGTTGTGGGTGTCGGTGATGGTCGAGCCGGTGATGGTGAGGCGGCCCGGGGTGGTGTCGATGATGGTCTGGGGCGTGATGCGGCCCGCCTCCAGCGCCATGCCCACGGTGATCGGCTTCATGGTCGAGCCAGGCTCGAAGGTGTCGGTCAGGGCGCGGTTGCGCAGCTGTTCGCCACTCAGGTTCTGGCGCTTGTCAGGCTGGTAGCTGGGGTAGTTGGCCAGGGCCAGCACTTCGCCGGTGCTGGAGTCGATCACCACCACGCTGCCGGCCTTGGCCTTGTTGGCGATCACGGCCTCACGCAGGCGCTGGTAGGCAAAGAACTGCACCTTGCTGTCGATGCTGAGTTCGATGTCACGGCCATCCATCGGGGGGATCTGCTCGCCCACGTCTTCCACCACACGGCCCAGGCGGTCCTTGATCACACGCCGCGAACCGGGCTTGCCGCCCAGGTCCTTGTTGAAGGCCAGCTCGATGCCTTCCTGGCCCTGGTCTTCGACATTGGTGAAGCCGACCACGTGGGCCGCGCTTTCGCCCTCGGGGTACTGGCGCTTGTATTCCTTGCGCTGGTAGATACCCTTGATGCCGAGTTCGGCCACCTTGCGGGCCACGGGCTCGTCCACCTGGCGCTTGATCCAGACGAAGGATTTGTCTTCGTCTTCGAGCTTCTTGTTGAGCTCGGCCAACGGCATCTCGATCAGGCGGGCCAGCTCACGCAGCTTGACCGGGTCGCGGTCCACGTCTTCGGGAATGGCCCACAGGCTGGGGGCCGGCACGCTGGAGGCCAGGATCAGGCCATTGCGGTCCAGGATGCGGCCACGGCTGGCCGGCAGCTCGAGCGTGCGGGCGAAACGCACCTCACCCTGGCGCTGGAAGAAGGCATTGGCCACCACCTGGATGTAGGCCGCGCGGGCGGCCAGGCCGAGAAAGCCCAGGGCCACCACGGCGACGATGAACTTGCTGCGCCAGACCGGGGTCTTGCTCGCGAGCAAGGGGCTGGAAGTGTAGAGCACGCTGCGGCTCATGGCTTGCCCCCTGCCCCATCCACCTGAGCATTGCCACCGTACTGCACGTACTGGGTGATCGAGGGCGTGGCATTGCGCATCTGCAACTGCGTGCGCGCCAAGCGTTCGATGCGCGAAGGCGTGGCCTGGGCCCGCTTCTCGACTTGCAGCCGGTCGTTCTCCAGTTCGATCTTGCGCGCTTCAGCCTGGGCCTTGTCCAGCGCCATGAACAGGCGACGCGACTCATACTGGTTGTGCACCAGGTACAGCGCGCTGAGCACGATGGCCACCAGCAGGACCAGGTTGAGGCGGGTCACGCGCGCAGCCCCCCGCAGCCGGCGACGGCTGCCAAGGCGAGCTCGGGCAGGCGCCAGGCGCTCATGCCACCTCCGTGCGTTGGGCCACCCGCATGATGGCGCTGCGGGCGCGCGGGTTCCGGGCCACCTCGGCCTCGCCGGGCTTGATGCGGTCCAGGGCCTCGAACTTCATGGGCTGGGGCGCGGCAAAGGGGGCACGGCGGTCGTACACCTCTTTGGAGTGCTTGGCCACGAACTGTTTGACGATGCGGTCTTCCAGCGAGTGGAAGCTGATCACCGCCAGGCGCCCGCCGGGTGCCAGTACCGACAGCGAAGCCTCTAGCGCTTGTTGCAGCTCTTCAAGCTCGGCGTTGATGAAAATCCGAAGAGCCTGAAATGTGCGCGTTGCAGGGTTCTGGCCCGGCTCGCGGGTTTTGACCGTGCCAGCCACGAGCTCGGCCAGCTCGGCGGTGGTTGAAATTGGGCCCCGTTCCTGTCGGCGAGCAACAATCGCCTTTGCAATCGGAAAAGCAAACCGTTCTTCGCCGTAGTCACGTATCACCTCCGAAATCTGTTGAACCTCCGCCGTGGCCAGCCACTCGGCCACGCTCTCGCCGCGCGTGGTGTCCATGCGCATGTCCAGCGGGCCATCGAAGCGGAAACTGAATCCGCGCTGCGGGTTGTCGATCTGGGGTGAGCTCACGCCCAGATCCATGAGAACACCCTGGACGCTGCCGGCCGGCAGCTCGCCCAGGTGGCAAAAACCTTCGTGCCGGATGGAAAAACGCGCATCGGTGATGCGCGCGGCTTCCTGGATGGCATCGGGGTCTTTGTCGAATGCGATCAGCCGGTCATGCGGCCGCAGCCGCGAGAGCAGGAGGCGCGAATGGCCGCCGCGCCCGAAAGTGGCGTCCACATAGGTGGCCGGGCCGTCGGGCGGCGGGTTGCCCAGCAAGGCGTCGACCGCCTCGTCAAGCAGGACCGTGGTGTGTTGGAAAGGGTTGTCCACCGAGGGGCCTCAAAAAGAAAAGTCCTTGAAGACCTCGGGCATCTCGCCCTGCATGGCCTTGGCTTCCTGCTCGTCGTAGGTCGCCTTGTCCCAGAGCTCGAAGTGATTGCCCATGCCCAGCAGCATGGTGTCCTTGGCGATGCCGGCCGCCTGACGCAGTTCAGGCGACACCAGCACACGGCCGGTGCCGTCCATCTCGACGTCCATGGCGTTGCCCAGAAAGATGCGCTTCCACCACTGGGCGGACATCGGCAGCTCGGCCACGCGTTCGCGGAATTTCTCCCACTCAGGGCGCGGAAAAATCATCAGGCAGCCATGGGGGTGCTTGGTGATGGTCAGTTGACCTGCGGCCGTCGCGCTCAGGACGTCACGATGCCGGGTCGGCACAGAAAGCCGGCCCTTCGCATCCAGACTCAGAGACGAAGCCCCTTGAAACACGACAGAACACCCCAGGTTGATTTCCGGTGCTCAAGTGGCGAAAACAGCTTTTGAAGGCACTTTTCACCACTTAATTGCACTTTTTTCCACTGTAGCAGGAAATGCTCCCGCCGCAAGGGGACTTGCCACAATTTTTTGTAATGAAATCAAGGACTTAGAGACCAAACCGAAAGTCACCGGCGGCCAAAAATCCTTCCAGGTGAAGCACTTAGCTCAGGCTCTGAAAGTGAACTGTGAAGCTCAAGTGAAGCCGGCCATGCGCAGGTGGCCCTTCATGGGCCACCCGTGAGAAGGGGTCTGAATTGTCAGAGGATGTAACGCGACAAATCCTCGTCCTGGCTCAGTTCGGCCAAGCGGGCATCGACAAAGGCCGCGTCGATGCGCACGGTCTGGCCCTGCAGTCGGGCCGCGTCAAAGCTCACTTCGTCGAGCAGGCGCTCCATGACGGTGGACAGGCGGCGGGCACCGATGTTCTCGGTGCGTTCGTTGACCTGGAAAGCCGTCTGGGCCAGGCGGGTGATGCCTTCGGGGGTGAATTCGAGGGTGACGCCCTCGGTGGCCAGCAGGGCCTGGTATTGCTTGACCAGGGAGGCATGGGTCTGCACCAGGATGGCCTCGAAATCCTCGACCGAGAGCGACTGCAGCTCGACCCGGATCGGGAAGCGCCCCTGCAGCTCGGGAATCAGGTCGCTGGGCTTGCTCAGGTGGAAAGCACCCGAGGCGATGAACAGGATGTGGTCGGTCTTGATGATGCCGTACTTGGTGGACACGGCCGTGCCCTCCACCAGGGGCAGCAGGTCGCGCTGCACGCCCTGGCGCGACACCTCGGCACCGCTGCCTTCGCTGCGCGAGGTGACCTTGTCGATCTCGTCGATGAAGACGATGCCGCTTTGCTCGGCGTGGCTGAGGGCCTGGGCCCGGATTTCCTCTTCGTTGACCAGTTTGGCGGCCTCTTCGTCGACCAATTGGCGCAGCGCATCGGCGATTCGCAGCTTGCGTGTCTTGCGCTTGCCCTGCCCCATCTGGCTGAACATGCCACGCAGTTGCTCGGTCATTTCCTCCATGCCGGCCGGCCCCATGATCTCCAGGGGCTGCTTGTTGTCGGCCAGGTCGATCTCGATCTCGCGGTCGTCCAGCTGGCCTTCGCGCAACTTCTTGCGGAAGGCCTGGCGCGCCGCGCCATCCGGAGCGGGCTCGGCCGGCTCGCTGCCGAAGACCGGGCGGGCTGGCGGGATCAGGATGTCAAGGATGCGGTCTTCTGCCGCGTCTTCAGCCCGGGTGCGTACCTGGCGCTTGGCGGTTTCCCGGGCCTGCTTGACGGCCACCTCGGCCAGGTCACGGATGATGGAGTCCACGTCCTTGCCGACATAGCCCACCTCGGTGAACTTGGTGGCCTCGACCTTGATGAAGGGGGCGTCGGCCAGACGGGCCAGCCGGCGTGCGATCTCGGTCTTGCCGACCCCGGTGGGGCCGATCATGAGGATGTTCTTGGGGGTGATCTCGGGGCGCAGCTTGGCATCCACCTGCTGGCGGCGCCAGCGGTTGCGCAGCGCAATCGCGACGGCGCGCTTGGCACTGGCCTGGCCGACGATGTGGTTGTCCAGTTCGGACACGATTTCCTGGGGGGTCATGGAAGACATGGGCAGATCCTGGGGTGCCCGCCAGCGCCTGTGGCCGGCCGGGCTGGAACGGGCAAATCAGTCGAGGGTTTCGATCGTGTGATGCATGTTGGTGTAGATGCACAGCTCGCCGGCAATCGCCAGCGACTTGCGCACCACCTGTTCGGGCGGCAGGTCGGTGTTCTCGATCAGGGCCTTGGCGGCGGAGTGCGCATAGGATCCCCCCGAGCCGATGGCCACGATGCCCTGCTCAGGCTCCAGCACGTCGCCATTGCCGGTGATGATCAGCGAGGCCTCCCGGTCGGCCACGGCCAGCATGGCCTCCAGGCGCCGCAGCACGCGGTCGGTGCGCCATTCCTTGGTGAGTTCGATGGCCGAACGCACCAGGTGCCCCTGGTGCTTTTCCAGCTTGGCCTCGAAGCGCTCGAACAGGGTGAAGGCGTCGGCGGTGGCGCCAGCAAAACCGGCCAGCACGCGGCCATGGTGCAGTTTGCGCACTTTGCGGGCCGTGCCTTTGACAACGATGTTGCCCAGGGTCACCTGGCCATCGCCACCGATGGCCACCAGCACGCCAGAGGGGGTTTGTCGACGCACGCTGAGGATGGTCGTTCCGTGAAATTGTTCCATAGGGTTTTGAAATAAGGGCGCGGCGCCGGATTGCAACGGGTCAACAAGCGATCGACAACCGTTCATCTTGCCGCCGCTCCGCCCGACCACGCTGGGTGACGGGATGGGGGGTCAATCCTGCCGGGGAATCACCCTGGCGTGCTCGTTGATGCCGATCACATTGAAGAACACGGCCACCAGCCGGTTCAGGTGCTGGAACTGAACCTGGGTGCCCTCGGCCTGGCGGGCTGCGGCCCAATTGAGCACCGAGCCTGCCGCCAGAAAGTCGATGCGCACCAGGCGGGCGCAATCGACCACCAACACCCGGGGAATCTGGTACCCGGGCAAAGGCACAGGCAGCGTGCCTTCGACGTCCGTGGTCACCTCCCCCGACAGCGTGACCGAGATCGGCGCAGGTGCGCCCATGCTGGTGTCCATCTGGGACATCTCGCCGACCAGCGCTGTCGAAGCGAACTCGGTCTGGAAACGCGAGGCCGCGCCTGCAGAACCCGCGCCCGCAGCCGGATGACCATCCAACGCAGAGCCATCGCCGGACACCACCAGGCACTCGCAGTACGGCGCCTGCCAGGACGGAGGCGAGAGCTCATAGGTCACGCAGTAATCCAGCGCCACCAGCTCGAACTCCTCGGCGCGAGCCAGCAGGCGCAATGTCTCCATGCGCAGACGCCACCAGGACTGAGGGATGTCGGGCCGCCCCGAAGGGGTCTGCTCCCGCAGCAGGTCGTCCAGCACGGCCAGCCCCTGCCAGCGCAGGCGCACGCGCGAGCTGGCCCAGTCGGCCACCAGATCCGCCAGCGGGTCCACCGCCTCGGGCTCGATGCGGCTCAGGCGCGTCCAGTCGATCAACCAGGGCGAGGCGGCACGCTCCAGGGCGACCTGGAGGGCCGACAGCACCGCGGGGGTGAGCATCGGTGGGGCGATCCACTGGTAGCCCGGCGCCTGGTCGGCGATGTCAAAGCTGTGCTGGCGCGCCCGTCCGCCCTCGTCCGACCAATGCCCCCACAAGGGGCCGGACTTGCCGAAGATACCGGCAAAGTCGATGGCTGAGCTGTCGAAACGATCCTGCTGACCGGTGGATCGGTACAGATCGAACAAGGCCATCCACAGGGGCTCGCGCCGGATCAGACTGGGCTGGCGCAGCAATTCCAGCAGGGCCGACTCGGCCGCCTCGAAATCGCCATTGGCGTACCGGATGGCGGCCTCTTCGAGCTCGGGCAGGTGCACGAAGACCAGCGACTCGGGCAGCAAGGGCTGTGTCGCGCTGAAATCGATGGGCCCGGAAGGGCCCTGGGCCTGCACCGCCGTGGGGGCAAAGGCCGGGAAATGGGTGCCGGGCTGGGTGGCATCCCAGCGCGTGGCCACCGACACGGTGCCGGGCAACAGGCTGCCCGGCTGGGTGGTGAGGTTGCGCAGCATCGAGGTGCTGACCGTCGAGCTGGGCATGCTCAAGGGCATGGCATCGGAGGGGGCCACCTGCGGCTTGCCACGCGGGGCTGCAGGGGTGGGCGTGGGCGAGCCCTCGGCGGCCAGGGGCGCAGCGGCCGAATCCATGCCCAAGGGGCGGGTGGGCGCAAACGCATTGGGGGACACGGCAGCAGCCGCACCAGGTGGCGGCTGCCCCTGCTTGGCGCGCCACCACTGCATCGACATCTGGGCCTCGATCTCGTCGATCTTCTTGAGGGTGCCCGCACGGTCTTCGATGCGCGAGGCCAGGCTGCTCTGGAAGAAGGAGGGGCGGGCCGGATCGACCGGGGGGTTGAGCGCTTCGCGCTTGCGCAGCTTGCGCAACTGGTCGAACTCGCGGCGACGCACAAAGTCGTTGCGCCGCTTGCGCTCGATCATTTCCTTGAGTGCCTGCTTGTTGTACAGGCTGTCACGGTCTTCCTCCGGCTGGTTCAGGTCGCCCCAGTTGGTGGTCGGGCTCGTGACGAAGCGCACCACCTTGGACAAGAGGCCGGAAGGATCTTCTTTGGTCATCGGGACGCCAGCTGACAAGCCAGGGCGAACGCAGGATCAGTCGCCAAACATCTTTTGCTTGAGCTCGCGGCGCTGTTGCGCTTCGAGCGACAGGGTGGCCGTCGGGCGGGCCAACAGACGGCCGACACCGATCGGCTCGCCGGTTTCATCGCAGTAGCCATAGTCGCCGGCATCGATGCGGACAATCGACTGCTCGATCTTTTTGAGCAGCTTGCGTTCGCGATCGCGGGTGCGCAGCTCCAGGGCGTGCTCTTCTTCGATGGTGGCGCGGTCGGCCGGATCGGGCACCACCACGGTGTCTTCGCGCAGGTGCTCGGTGGTTTCACCGGCGTTGTTCAGCATGTCCTGCTTGAGACGGGTCAGCTTGAGACGGAAGAAAGCCGTCTGCTTTTCATTCATGTACTCGCTGTCGGGCATGGCGAGCACTTCTTCGTCCGTCAGCTGGTCAACGGACTTGGTCTTCCAGTTGTTGGCCAGCTTGGGGTCTTTCTTGATCGCCGAAAGGGCGGGCGAAGCGTTCATTGTCGTAGGCATGGTGTTGAGAAAGCTGGCTTTGGCGGCGGTAGACGCCACGGCTGAGGCCGTGGCCATGGATGGTACGGTTAATTGGGTCAGTCTGGAAGATGGGCGCGCACTGCGCTGCGGAGACCCATCTTCGGCGGGGGCAGGAACTTCGTTCCCGGCACGCGCGGCTGACGCTGGGGTGGCCGGCTTGCGAGTCACCGTCTTGGCCGCTTCCGGGGGTGCCGGAGGGGCCGCCGCCTTCACCGCCGCGCTGGCCGTCTTGGCCACAGCGGGTGCCGCCGGCTTGGTTTTGCTGGCAGGGGCTTTCAAAGACTGTCTCCTCGCAAGGCCGGCGCCATCGCCTCAAGCCAGCGTGCCGGCTTGAAAGAGCCGGTTCGCAGGACCGCTCTTTGACCGGGGCGCGATTGTATAGGGATGCGCCGGTGCGCCGTCAACCGTTGCAGAATCGAGACATTCATGAGCCACCGCCCCCGCAAAAAGACGCAAGTCTAGGGCTTTTGCCCGCTCAGGCAAGCCCATCTGCTGCATTTTTGATACGGAATGACGATCGAGTCACGAACTCAGACGAGGCACTGCTCCAGCCCTTGCAAGAAGATGTCGCGCGGCAGGTCGATGCCGATGAACACCATTTTGCTGATGCGGGCCTCATCCGGACCCCACTGCGGACCCAGGTCGCTGCCCATCAACTGGTGAACCCCCTGGAAAATCACCTTGCGCTCGGTGCCCTGCATGTTGAGCACGCCCTTGTAGCGCAGCATGCGCGGGCCATAGATGTTGACGATGGCGCCCAGAAAATCTTCCAGCTTGGCCGGGTCGAACGGACGCTCGGCCTTGTAGGCGAAGCTCTTCACGTCGTCATCGTGGTGGTGGTGGTGGCCATGGCCGCCGTGCTGATGCGAGGGGTGGTTGCAGGCCTCCCCCGGGGCATGGTCGTGGTGATCATGGTGATGGTCGTGATCGTCTTCCTTCAGGAAGTCGGGGTCGATGTCGAGCTTGGCGTTCAGGTTGAAGCCACGCAGGTCGAACACCTCGCTGAGCGCCACCTCGCCGAAATGCACGGCCTTCTGGGCCGCACGCGGGTTCATGTGGGACAGGCGATGCTTCAGGGCCTCGACCTCTTCGGGCGCCACCAGATCGGTCTTGCTGATGAAGATCTGGTCGGCAAAGCCCACCTGGCGACGGGCTTCCTGGCGGTCGTTGAGCTGCTGGGCGGCGTGCTTGGCGTCCACCAGGGTCAGGATGGAGTCGAGCAGGTAGGTTTCGGCGATCTCTTCGTCCATGAAGAAGGTCTGCGCCACCGGGCCGGGGTCGGCCAGGCCGGTGGTCTCGATCACGATGCGCTCGAAATCAAGCATGCCCTTGCGGCGCTTGGCGGCCAGCAGTTGCAGGGTCTCGCGCAGGTCTTCGCGGATGGTGCAGCAGATGCAGCCATTGCTCATCTGGATGATCTGCTCTTCGGTGTTGCTGACCAGGATGTCGTTGTCGATGTTCTCTTCACCGAACTCGTTCTCGATCACGGCGATCTTCTGGCCGTGCGCCTCGGTGAGCACACGCTTGAGCAGGGTGGTTTTACCGGAACCCAGAAAACCGGTGAGGATGGTGACGGGAATGAGGGCCATGACAGGACTTTCAGCAAATGAGAGACGGCACAAATGAGGCGGCAGCAGCGGCAGGCGCAGGGCCTTGGGACGGGCGCGGCGGGGGCATGCAACACCCGCGCCAAGCCCTTGATTTGGGGAGTTTAGCCCCGGTTTTCAAGCCCTGCCGGAGAAGGGGCAGGCTCAGCGCCGCACCACCACCAGGCCCTTGAGGTACTCGCCCTCGGGGAAGGCGATGGTCATCGGGTGGTCCGGGGCGCCACCCAGGCGTTCGGTGATGTAGCCGTCCACCCCGGCGTCGCTGCCGGCCGAGGCCACGATCTTGTGGAACAGATCGGCACTGATGCCGCCCGAACACGAGTAGGTGAACAGCACGCCCCCGGGCGCCAGCAGCTTGAAGGCCAGGCGGTTGATGTCCTTGTAGGCGCGGGCGGCCCGGTCGGCATGGGCCGCGGTGGGGGCGAACTTGGGCGGATCCAGGATGATCGCGTCGAAGGTGCGCCCTTCGGCACCGAAACGGCGCAGCGACGCATTCACGTCGGCATCCAGAAAATCGGCGCGCTCGGCAGCGAAGCCGTTCAGCGCCACATGGGCCCGGGCCCGCTCCAGGGCCGGGGCCGAGGAATCGATCGACGTGACATGGCCCGCGCCACCGGCCAGGGCCGCCACAGTGAAGCCGCCGGTGTAGCAGTAGCAATTGAGCACGCTGCCAAACTGGCGCTGGCGGGTGACCTCGGCAAAGCGCTGGCGGCTGTCGCGCTGGTCCAGGTAGAAGCCGGTCTTGTGCCCCTCGGCCACGTCCAGCGTCAGTTGCCAGTCGTGCTCGCGCAGGGTGATGCCGGTGGGCGCCGGCTGGCCATCGGGCAGGGTGCCGCCGCGCAGCCAGCCGGTGGCCTCGGGCAGGCCTTCCAGCGCGCGCGAACTCGCGTCCGAGCGCTCGTACAGCTTGCTCAGGCCGGTTTCACGCAGCAGGGCGTCGGCCAGCACGTCTTTCCAGCGCTCCATGCCGGCGGTGCCGAACTGGGCCACCAGGGTGTCGTCGTAGCGGTCCACCACCAGGCCGGGCAGGCCGTCCGACTCGCCGTGCACCAGGCGGATGCCATTGCTCTGCACATCGAACCAGGCGCGCGCCGCGATGGAGCGCTTCACCGCCGCGCCCATGAAGGCGGCATCGATGCGCTGGGTTTCGTCAAAGCTCCAGACCCGCGCCTTGATCTTGGAAGCCGGGCTGAAGGCGGCCCAGGCCAGGAAGCGCCCGTCCGAGGCCTCGACGCGCACGGTCTCACCCGCGTCGCCACCGCCTTTGGCAATGGCCGAGTCAAAAATCCAGGGGTGGCGGCGCAGCAGCGAGCGCTCCTTGCCTTCGCGCAGTCGAATCGTTTTCATGGGGCGGAATTGTCCGTCCTTTTGCCGCCCGGTCTAAAAATTCGACCGCTCAACCACCTTCACCCCCCCCGGAGGGGCTGTCAGAGGCGTTGACCAAAGCGCTCAAAGCGCGGCATCCAATGCCCCAGGATGTCGGCCGACACCAGCACGCCCCGGGCCTGGCCGATCAGCAAGGCCCGCGGCACGAAGCCGATGTAGCGCGAATCGGCGCTGTTGTCGCGGTTGTCGCCCAGCATCAGGTACTGCCCCTCGGGCACGGTGACCGGGCCGAAGCTGGAGCGCGCCGACACGCCCTGCAGCCACTGCACCCGGCGCTGGTGGCCCTGGATGGACTCGGTCAGCCGGGTGGCGGGCCGCTGCACGCCGGGTTGCACGGGCTCGCTCAAGGCCTCGGCCTGTTCGTAGCGGGCCTGCTCGCCATTGATGAAGAGCACCTCATCGCGCATCTCGACCACATCGCCGGGCAGGGCCACCAGGCGCTTGATCAAGCGGGTGCCGTCCTGGGGGGACGAGAAGGTGACCACATCGCCGCGACGCGGCTCGCCCAGGTGGGCCAGCACCACGTCCGTCAACGGCAGCTTGAGGTCGTAGGCCAGCCGGTTGACCAGCACCACATCGCCTTCCAGCAAGCTCGGACGCATGGAGCCCGAGGGAATGGGGTTCCAGTCGGCCACGGCGGTGCGGAACAGGCCGAAGCCGATCAGCAGCAACAGGAAGGAACGGTTGGAACGGAGCCAATGCCACATGGTGTTTCTTGCCTTTCTCGGCAGACCGCCCCACGGTGAGGCCATTCGTCTGCTCGGCCGCAGTATGGGGCCGCTGCAGACCGCCCGGAAGCCCGGCGCTGCGCACTTAAGTTTGGGCTAAGCCTGGGCCCCCGTTGCGCTTGACATGAATCAAGCCAACAGCCCACGGGGCCGACCAGAATGCCCCATGCCCGCCCCTGCCCCGACCTTCAGACAACCCGCCTGGCGCCGCCCCCGGCTGCCGGGTCTGGCCTTGCCTTTGTGCCTGCTGACGCTCCTGAGCGCCTGCCAGCCCGCGCCCGAAGCGGCCTGGTCGGGCTACGCGGAGGGCGACTATGTCTACATTGCGGCCCCCGTGGCCGGCACGCTGCGCTCGCTACCGGTGCAAAAAGGCCAGACGGTGGCGGCCCAGGCCCTGCTGTTCAGCCTGGACGACCAGCCAGCCCAGGCCGCCCGCGCCGAGGCCGATGCACGCCTGGACACGGCGCGCCACCAGGTCGACGACAGTGCCAAGGGCCGGCGGCGTGACGAGATCGCGGTCACCGAAGCCCAACTGGCCCAGGCCCGCGCCCAGGCCGAGCGGGCACAGACCGAATGGCAACGCAACCAGCAGCTGGTGAACCAGTCCTTTGTCTCCCGCTCGCGACTGGACGACGCGGCCACGGCCGCCCGCCAGGCCCAGGACCGGGTGGATGAACTGCAGGCCGCGCTGCGCGTGGCCCGGCTGCCGGCCCGCAGCGACGAACAGGCGGCCGCCCAGGCCAGCCGCCGTGCTGCCGCACAGGCCCGCGAACAGGCCCTGTGGCGCGAGCAGCAGGCCCGCCAATACGCCCCGGCGGCCGGCCTGGTGGCCGACACCTTCTTCCGCGTGGGCGAGTACGTGAACGCCGGGCAGCCCGTGCTGGCCCTGCTGCCCCCCGAGCGGCGCAAGGCCCGTTTCTATGTGCCCGAGGACCAGCGCGGCGCGCTGGCACCGGGGCAGGCCGTGAGCCTGCACTGCGACGGCTGCGGCGCGCCCATGGCGGCCCGCATCAGCTACATCTCGCCCCAGGCCGAGTACACGCCGCCGGTGATCTACTCCAACAGCCAGCGCGCGCGCCTGGTGTTTCTGGTCGAGGCCCTGCCCTCCCCCGCCGATGCCCTGCGCCTGCCGCCGGGCCAGCCGCTGGACGTGCGCGCCGAGGCCAGGCCATGAGTGCGGCGCTGGACGGGCCGGACGCCCCCCGCTGGGCCATCGATGTGCGCGGCCTGACCAAACGCTACAACGGTCGCGAGGTGGTGCGCCAGGTGAGCCTGCAGGTGGCGCCTGGGCGCATCTGCGGCTTTCTGGGGCCGAACGGCAGTGGCAAGACCACCACCATCCGCATGTTGTGCGGCCTGCTCACGCCCGACGCCGGCGAGGGCCAGTGCCTGGGGCTGGACATCCGGCAGCAGGCCGCAGCCATCAAGCGGCAGGTCGGCTACATGACGCAGAAGTTCGGGCTGTACGAAGACCTGTCGATCCGCGAGAACCTCGACTTCGTGGCCCGGCTGTTCGAGCTGGACCAGCGCCGCCAACGGGTCGATCAGGCCCTGGAACGCCTGGGCCTGGCCAGCCGGCACAAGCAACTGGCCGGGGCCCTGTCGGGTGGCTGGAAGCAACGTCTGGCACTGGCGGCCTGCCTGCTGCACGAGCCCCGCCTGCTGTTGCTGGACGAGCCCACGGCCGGCGTCGACCCCAAGGCCCGACGCGACTTCTGGGACGAGATCCACCGCCTGGCGGCCGAGGGCATCACCGTGCTGGTGTCCACCCACTACATGGACGAGGCCGAGCGCTGCCACGAGTTGGTCTACATCGCCTATGGCGAGGTGCTGGCGCGCGGCACCGCCCCTCGGATCGTGGCCGATTCGGGACTGTGCGTGTGGTCGGTGCAGGCGCTCGCGGCTGGGGCCGACCTCACGGCCCTGGTCTCGCCCCTGAAAGCCGCCGATGGGGTGCTCAGTGTGGCGGCCTTTGGCCAGTCGGTGCATGTGGCGGGCCGCGACCCGGCCCGACTGCAGGCCGCCATCGCGCCCTGGCGGCAGCGCGCCGACCTGCGCTGGACACCCGCCGAGCCGGATCTGGAAGATGTGTTCATCAGCCTGATCGGGCGGGCAGCCGACAACTTTGGCCCCAGCGGCCCCCAGGGGGCCGCATGAACCGCGCCCACGGTGAACGCCGCTTCAGCCTGGCGCGCATGCTGGCCATCTTCATCAAGGAATGCCAGCAGATGCTGCGCGACCGGCCCACCTTTGCCATGGCCGTGGGCGTGCCGATTCTGCAACTGGTGCTGTTCGGCTATGCCATCAACACCGACCCCAAGGGCCTGCCCACGGCCCTGGTGAGCACCGATGCCAGCCCCATCGCCCGCAGCCTGGTGGCGGCGATGCAGAACACGGGCTACTTCCACATCACCCGCCAGCCCGCCAGTGAGGCCGAGGGCGATCGACTGATCGAGGACGGCGAGGTGCAGTTCCTGATCGTGATCCCGCCGGATTTCTCGCGCCGCCTGGTGCGGGGCGAACACCCGGCCCTGCTGGTGAGCGTGGACGCCACCGACCCTTCAGCGGCCAGCAACGCCGTGGCGGCCCTGGGCCAGTTGGCGCCCACGGCCCTGCAGCATGAACTGGTGGGGCCACTGCAGTCCCTGCGGCCGGGGGCGGCCCCGTTCGAGCTGCGCATCCACAAACGCTACAACCCTGAAGGCCTGTCGCGCTACAACATCGTGCCGGGCCTGATCGGCACCATCCTGACCATGACCATGGTGATGCTGACCGGCCTGGCCATGACCCGCGAGCGAGAACGCGGCACCATGGAGAACCTGCTGGCCACCCCGGTGCGCCCGCTGGAGGTGATGGTGGGCAAGATCCTGCCCTACGTGGTGCTGGGCTATGTGCAGCTGAGCGTGATCCTGGCCGCCGCCTGGGCCTTGTTCGAGGTGCCCATGGTGGGCAGCTTTGCGCTGCTGATGGGCATGATCGGCCTGTTCATGCTGGCCAACCTGGCCGTGGGCTTCACCTTTTCGACGCTGGCGCGCAACCAGTTGCAGGCGCTGCAGGCGACCTTCTTTTTCTTCCTGCCCTCGATGTTGTTGTCGGGCTTCATGTTCCCGTTCCGGGGCATGCCGGTGTGGGCCCAGCGGGTGGGCGAGGTGCTGCCGCTGACGCACTTCCTGCGCATCGTGCGCGGCATCCTGCTCAAGGGCAATGGGATGGCCCAGCTCTGGCCCGACGTGTGGCCACTGCTGGCCTTTTTAGGCGCGGCAGGCGCCCTGGCGCTGCTGCGCTATCGGCAGACGCTGGACTGAGCCGCACCCGGCCTCAGTGGTCGGGCTTGCGCCCAGGCCCGGCAGGCCCCTCCGCCCCCTTTTTGGCGGGGCCGCCCTTGCGGGCCCGCGGGTGCGCCGCGTCATACGCCTTGGCCAGGTGCTGGAAGTCAAGCCGGGTGTAGACCTGGGTGGTGCTGATGTTGGCGTGGCCCAGCAGCTCCTGCACCGCACGCAGATCCCCGCTGGACTGCAGCACATGGCTGGCAAACGAATGGCGCAGCATGTGCGGGTGCACGGCGGCCGGCAGCCCGGCCTGCAGGCTGCGCCGGCGCAGCCGCTGCCAGACCGACTGCGGGGTCAGCCGGGTGCCGTGGCGCCCCATGAACAGGGCTGGCTGCGTGGTGGCGGCACCGGCGCCCTCGCCGCCGCGCAGCGTCAGCCAGCGCTGCAGCGCCTGCAGGGCAGCACGGCCCAGCGGCACGCTGCGCCGCTTGCTGCCCTTGCCCATGACGTGCACCTCGGCCTCGTGCAGATCGACCCAGCCGCGCCCCTGCTGGTGCGCCTCGGCGCTGGCCTGCAGGTCCAGCCCCACCAGCTCGCTGACACGCAGGCCGCAGCCATACAGCAGCTCGACCATGGCGGCATCGCGCGCCTCCAGCCAGGGGTCGTCGTCGGGGTTGTCGTGTTCGGCCAGTTGCACCGCAGCGTCCACCCCCAGGGCCTTGGGCAGGGGTTTGGGCGATCTGGGCGCGCGCACGTCGGCCACGGGGTTGCTGGTGATCAGGCCCTCGCGCCCCAGCCAGGCGTAGAAACCACGCCAGCACGAGAGCACCAGCGCAATGCTGCGCCCCCCGAGGCCGGCCCCATGCAGCTGGGCGGCCCAGCGGCGCACCTGGGCCGGGGGCACGGCCGGCAGGGCCAGGCCTGCAGTGTCGGCCAGGCCTTGCAGGCGCGTCAGGTGCTCGGTGTAGAGGGCCAGGGTGCGGGTGGCCAGGCGCTTTTCGTAGCGCACGTGGTCCAGGTAGCGTTGGACCAGGGGCTGGACCAGAGGCTGTTGGACAGGCGCCGCTGCGTCCACGGGGCCACTCAGTCGCGCAGGCGTGTCAGGGCGGCGCTGGCCAGTTCGGACATGCGCTCCAGGAAGTCGGTGCCCATGCCGCTGTGGAAACGCTGCGGGTCGGGCGAGGCCAGCACCAGCATGCCGAAGGCCGGCGAGGCGCTGCCGATCGCGCCCACGCGCAGCGGCAGCAGGGCCAGCGAGACCACGGCCGCAGGTTCGGCCAGCCACTGCACCGCCTCGAAGCCCGGGTTGGCGCCGCAGAACGGAGCGGTCAGCGACGAGGCGAAGGTCTTGGCGTCGTCGCTCACGCCCAGAGCAAAGGGCTGCTCGGCGTGCGCGGCGGACACCCCCCACACCTTGATGGCCACCTGGGGCACCTGGAACTGGCTGCGCACATCGGCCGCGATGCGCTCGGGCAGCTCCAGCGGGTTTTCGGTGCGCAGCAGGCCCAGGGCCCAGCGCTGCAGCTTGTCGGCAATGATGGCGTTCTCGTTGCTGTGCCGGATCATGTCCATGATGCGGCCTTCGAGGGTCTTGATCTTGTCACGCAGCATCTCGGCCTGGCGCTCTTGCAGGCTGACGGCCCGGTTGCCATGCGGGCTGGTCATCTGCACGCTGGCCAGCACCTCGGCGTGGCGCTCGAAGAAATCGGGCGAGTTGGCCAGGTAATTGGCAATGTCGTCTTCGGTGATCGGGTTCATGCCAGGGGTTTGGATTGCGGTCATGGGGAGGGCGGGCTCAAGAAGACGGTCAGGAAGAATCAGAGGTTGTCGGGCACATCGATCTGGCCCTCGAACACGGTCACGGCGGGGCCGGTCATGCGCACGGGCTGGCCCAGGCCGGCCCATTCGATGGTGAGTTGCCCGCCACGGGTCTGCACGTCGACACGGGCGTCAAGCAGGCCCAGGCGGATGCCGGCCACCACGGCGGCGCAGGCGCCGGTGCCGCAGGCCAGGGTTTCGCCCGTGCCACGCTCGAACACGCGCAGGCGCACCTGGCTGCGCGACACCACCTGCAAGAAGCCCACGTTGACCCGGCGCGGAAAGCGCGGGTGGCTTTCCACCAGCGGGCCGACAGTGGCCACCGGGGCGGTGTCCACATCGGCCACCAGGGTCACGGCGTGGGGGTTGCCCATGGAGACCACGGCCGCAGCCACCGCCTCCAGCGCCGGCTGGCCCGCCTGGGCCAGGGGCCACAGCTGCCACGTGCCCTCGGGGCGCGCCTGCAGGCCGGTGGCGTCAAAGGGGATGTCGGCCAGTTCGAACACCGGCGCCCCCATGTCGACGGTGACACGGCCATCGGGGTTGAGCACGGGCTCGATGACTCCGGCACGGGTGTGCACGCGGATCGCGTCCTTGGTGGTCAGGCCCTTGTCGCGCACATAGCGGGCAAAACAGCGCGAACCATTGCCGCACTGCTCGACCTCGCCGCCGTCGGCGTTGTGGATGATGTATTCGAAATCGATGCCGGGCGCGGGGCCGGGACGCACCGTGAGGATCTGGTCGGCGCCGACGCCGAAATGGCGGTCGGCCAGGTAGCGGTAGTGCGCCGGGCTCAGGGGCAGGCGGGCGGCGGTCTCGTCGAGCACGACGAAATCATTGCCGGCGCCCTGCATCTTGGTGAAGCGGATCTGCATGCCCCGATTATCGGGGCTTCCGGCGCCGCAGCGGAAGCCGGGGCACCGGTTCGGGGCTCACTCCAGGGTGATGTTGGCGGCTTTCACCACCTCGGCCCACTTGTGGCGGTTGGCCTTGACGGTGGCCTTGAACTGCTCGGGGTTCTCCAGGCGCACGCTGTTGCCCGCACTTTCGAGCTTGGCCTTGACCTCGGGGTTCTCCAGCACCGCCTGCACCGCGCTGTTGAGGCGCTGCACGATGCGCGCATCCGTGCCCTTGGGCGCAAAGATACCGAACCAGATCGAGCTGTCGAAGCCCTTGGTGCCGGGCAGGCCGCTTTCGGCGATGGTGGGCACCTCGGACACCGCGCCCACGCGCTTGGCGGTGGTCACGCCCAGCAGGCGCACCTTGCCGGCCTTGTACTGGTTCAGCACGGTCTGCACCTGGTTCATGATGCAGCAGGTCTCGCCGCGCAGCACCGCGGTCATGGCCTCGGGGCCGCCCTTGTAGGGCACATGGATCATGTCCAGCCCGACGCGCGAGTTGAATTCGGCAAAGGCCATGTGGGTGCCGGTGCCGTTGCCGGTCGACGCAAAGTTGTACTTGCCGGGGTTGGCCTTGACCTGGTCGACAAACTCCTTGAGCGTCTTCACGTTGATCACATCGGGGTTGATGGTGAGCACATTGGACACGTCCAGCACCGGGGCCACCGGCACGAAGTCGTTCTCGACGTCGAACGACAGCTTCTTGTACAGCGCCGCATTGCTGCCATGGGTGGCTGCGGTGCCGAACACCAGGGTGTAGCCGTCGGGCTTGGCCCGGGCCACGTACTCGCTGGCGATGTTGCCGGCCGCACCGGCCTTGTAGTCGATCACCACCGGCTGGCCCAGTTGCTTGCCCAGGGGCTCCTGGATGTGGCGAGCCACCACATCGACGCCCGAACCGGCCGGAAAGGTCATGACCAGGGTCAGCGGGTGTTGCGGCCAGTCGCCGCCCTGGGCCAGCGCCGACCCGGCCACACCGAGCAGGCCGGCGGCCAGCCAGCTCAGGCCGTGCCGCCACAGGGATGGGCGAAAGGTTGTTGTCATGAAGGCTCTCCCGAAATATCAGCTAGGGGGTGAAAAGGAACTGCAGCATTGTGACCATCTGCTCATGCCGCACAGGTCTTTGCTTATGCCCCTGCGAGCTGCTCGCAAGCGCCGTGCCGGGCCCGACGGCCTGGGGGAAACCCCAGTCCTGAAGGTGTCAGCGCCCGCCGCACCGCTGCCGATAATGGCCCGCATGACCCGTTCAAGCCAGCTTTTGCACCCTTCACGCGAACCCGCCCCCCTGCGCCAGGCCGCCACCGTGCTGCTGCTGCGCGATGCCACCGGCCCCGATGGCCGGCCCGGCATCGAGGTGCTGATGACCCGGCGCTCGATGAGCGCCAGCTTTGCCCCGGGGGCCTATGTGTTTCCAGGCGGGGGCATCGATGCGCTGGACGCGGCCTCGCACGCGCAGGCCCGGCGCCGCCCGGGCCAGAGCGATCTGAACCTGACACGCGCGATCGCCGCCATCCGCGAGAGTTTCGAGGAGCTGGGCGTGCTGCTGGCCTGGCAGGCCGACGGCCGCGCGGCCGATGCCGCCACCATTGCCCAACTGGACCGCAGCCAGCCCTTTGCCGCCCAATGCCAGGCCCTGGGCCTGCAGATGGCGGCCGATCAGGTGTTTGTGCTGGCGCACTGGATCACCGACCGCGACCTGCCGCGGCGCTTTGACGTGCCCTTTCTGGTGGCCCGCATGCCGGCCGACCAGACCCCGGTGGCCGACGAGGCCGAGCAGTTCGAGCCGGTGTGGGTCAGCCCGGCCGAGGCCCTGGCCCGGCATGCCGCCGGCCAGTTCTTCATCATCTTCCCGACCATCCGCACCCTGGAGCGGCTGCAGGGCTACACCTCGGTCGAGGCGGTGCTGGCCGCCTGCGCCAGCGAGCAGCCGCTGTGGACCAGCTGCCCACGCGCCGGCCTGCTCAATGGCCACGAAGCCCGCTACATGGAGCACGAGCAACCCTACGGTGAATTGGCCCTGGTCTGCCCCGACGGTCAGATCGTGCACGAACTGGAATGGCAGACCGAGCGCCCGGTGCCACTGTTGAAGAACGTGCAGCGCCTGACCGCCCCCAACCCGGGCGTGATGACGGGCCCGGGCACCAACAGCTACCTGGTGGGTGACCCCGACACCGGCTACATCGCCATCGACCCCGGCCCGGCCGATGCCGAGCACCTGGAAAAACTCTGGCGCGCCGCCGGTGGTGACATCCGCCACATCGTGTGCACGCACTCGCACCCCGACCACTCGCCCGGCGCCGCGCCGCTGCAGGCCCTGTGCCGGCGCCACGGCCGCCCGGCGCCCGACATCCTGGGCCTGGCCTCGGCCCCCACGGCCCGCGCCGCCAGCGAATTCAGCCCCGAGCGGGCGCTGGCGCATGGCGAACGCCTGGTGCTGCAGGCCCCAGGCGATACCAGCCCTCGCCATACCCTGGAGGTGCTGCACACCCCAGGGCATGCGGCCAACCACCTGTGCCTGCTGCTGCCCGAAGACGGCCTGCTGTTCTCGGGCGACCACATCCTCAATGGCAGCACCACCGTGGTCGACCCACCCGACGGCAACATGGCCGACTACATCAACTCGCTCGATCTGCTGGACCAGGCCTGCGAGCGCGCGGGCGTGGACTTCATCCTGCCCGCCCACGGCTACGTGCTGGGCCAGGCGCGGGCCGCCATCGCCCAGCTCAAGGCGCACCGGCTGCAACGCGAGGCCAAGGTGCTGGCCGCCATGCGCGAACGCCCCGAAGGCACGCCCGAACAATGGGTCGAACTGGCCTACGCCGACGTACCGACCCGCCTGTGGCCGGTGGCCAAGCGCTCGCTGCTGGCCCATGTGGAGCGCCTGCGCAGCCTGCAAGGCCAACAGGGCTGAAGCTCAAGAATCCGGCTTTTTTCCAACCCACTGGAAGGGAGCCGCGGCTTTCTTCCCGCTCGCCGGGGAACCCGGGCGCGTAAACTCGGCGCCCTGTCCGCCTCCCCCCTGCCCGCCCATGACCGATCCCATCCGACTCTCCAAACACGTGGCCGACCAGGCCGCCTGCTCACGCCGCGAGGCCGAATTGCTGATCGAGGGGGGTTGGGTGAAGGTCAATGGACAGATCGTGGAAGAGCCGCAGCACCGCGTGACCCCTGGCGCCGACGAGGTGCTGGTCGACCCGCAGGCCCGACCCGAGACCGTGCCGCCCGCCACCCTGCTGTGGTACCGGCCCGACCCCCAAACCCCCTGCGATGCGCAGGCCTTGCAAGGCAGCGCCCCGATCAGCCGGTTTCCGGTGCGGGTGCTGAAGCGTCACTTCACCCAGCAGCAGGCCATTGCCGGGCTGGATGGACTGGCCACCGGCCTGGTGGTGTTCACGCAGGATGGCCGCATGCGGCGCCGCCTGCTGGAGGACGAAGCCGAGATCGAACAGGAGTTCATGCTGGAGCTGCCGGGCCAGTTGACCAACGAGGCCATCGACCAGTTGGCGGCCCGCCTGCAGCAGGCCCGACTGTGGCCCCTGGTGCCGGTGGTGGGCAAGGTGAGTCTGAATGCACGCGGGCCGCAGGGCACGCGGCTGCGCTTTGCCCTGAAAGCCAGCAGCGCCCAAGGGGTGCTGGCCTTGTGCGCCCAGGCCGGCCTGCGGCCCCAGGCGCTGCGCCGCACCCGACTGGGCCGGGTGGGGCTGACCGGGCTGGAGCCCGGCCAGTGGCGCTTCATGGGCCCGCACGAGAAGTTCTGAGCGGGCCCACCGCCTGCGCCAGGCGCGCTTACTCGCTGAGGCGAGCCGCGCGGAGCTGGATCGAGGCCGGGTCCACCGACAGGGCCTGGGCGATGGCCCGGCCGTAGTCGGCGTCGGCCTTGTAGAAGAAGGCCAGAACCGTGTCACGGGTTTCAGCGTTCTTCACCTGGCCCAGATCACCGGCCAGGTTGGACACCAGGTTCTTGCGTTCGGCAGGGCTGAGGCTGCGGTAGAACTCGCCGGCCTGGCGGAAGTTCAGGGTCTTGCTGATGGCCGCCTGCTGCGTGCTGCCGGCCAGAGGCAGGGCGCTGGACTTGAACTGGGCATCGTCCTTCACGTCCACCCGGCGACTCGGCTCGTAATTGACCGAACCACTGCGATGGCCGCTGTTCATGGCGCCATCCTGGTTGTTCGAGACCACCTCGTTGCGCGGGCGGTTCACCGGCAGTTGCAGCGCATTCACCCCCACACGGTGCATCTGGGTGTCGGCGTACGAGAACACACGGCCCTGCAGCAGGCGGTCTTCCGAGGGCTCGATGCCCGGCACCAGGTTGGAGGGCGCAAACGCGGCCTGCTCGGTCTCCTGGAACACGTTGGCCGGGTTGCGGTTCAGCGTCATGGTGCCCAGCTTGCGCTCCGGCACACCGGTCCAGATCTTGGTCGGGTCCAGCGGGTTGAAGTCAAAGCTGTTGAGCTGCTCGGGGCGCAGCACCTGCACGTACAGATCCCACTGCGGGTAGTGACCCTGTTCGATCACCTTCATCAAGGCACGCGTGGCGTGGTTGAAATCCTGGGCCTGCAGGGCGCTGGCTTCGGCCGCACTCAGGTTGTGCTCGCCCTGCACCGACGCCCAGTGGAATTTGACATACACATACTGACCCTTGGCATTGACCATTTTGTAGGCATGCACACTGTTGCCATCCATCAAATGGTAAGCCTTGGGGGTTCCATAATCAGAATACAGCCGCGTCAGCATGTGGGTGGCCTCGGGCACATGCGAGAAGAAATCAAAAAACCGGTTCGGATCCTGCAAATTCGTGTCGGGTGCCGGCTTCAGAGAATGCACCATGTCCGGAAACTTGATGGCATCGCGAATGAAGAAAACCGGCAGGTTATTTCCGACCAGATCCCAGTTGCCTTCGCTGGTATAGAACTTGGTGGCGAAGCCGCGCGGATCACGCAGGGTTTCGGGCGAATGCTGGCCATGCACCACGGTCGAGAAACGCACGAAGACCGGGGTTTCGAGCCCAGCCGTGAACACCTTGGCACGGGTCAGCTCGGAGGCATCGGCCGTGGCCTTGAACACGCCGTAGGCGCCGGCGCCGCGCGCATGCACCACGCGCTCGGGCACCCGTTCACGGTCAAAGCGTTGCAGCTTCTGGATCAGGTGAACGTCTTGCAGCAAGGTGGGGCCGGCGGCACCCGCAGTCTGTGAGTTTTGATTATCCCCCACCGGGGCACCATTATCACGCGTCAAAACATCCGCTGAAACAGAACCCGCCACAAAAGCAGAAACCATTACAGCACTTACAGAACGAAGCACAAAATTTCTCATGAGAATCAAAATCCAATCAATGAAGGGAAAATGATTCTAGGAGAGGGGTATTCAGCCCCCGATCATGACCCAGGCATCGCCGGGATAATCAAAATCAATCCGGAAAATGCCATTTCAGCCCCATGCCACGACTGGCGAACAAAAATGGCAAAAACGGAAGTCGAGAAAGAAAAAAACAGCCCGAAACAGGCCGGATGGCCCGCCCGTCCTCGGGTTTCGAGGTATTCCAGCGGCGTGGAAACGAATGAAATAAAGTGTGAAGTCAGCCGATAAGCCGGATTCTGTGCACCGTGCTTGCGCACGGCGTGACCGCCATTACTCTGGGCCGAGGGTCACCCACCCGGCTCGATGCTACCTACCCGCCAACTCTGCGGAACCACATCAACGTTGGCCTACTTGGTATTGCTGCGCGTAGAGATTGCCCGTTTCACCTTGGTCGGGCACCGACCAAGGTGGCTGTGGGGATCATGCTCGCGCATGATGGGATGGGCTTTCGCCCCTCCCTACGCGGCTTTCGCCGCTACCCCACAGAACACCCTGATTGGGCCGGATCGACCAAACTCGTCTCTGTTGCTCTGATCCTCACCTCACGGTGGAGAGCCGTTAGCTCCTACGCTGTCCTGTGCAGTCCGGACGTTCCTCCAGTGCGGTGTTTCCACACGGCGACTTGCGTCGCCGCCCTTTCGGCTAGCACCAGCGGCGGTCTGGCTGACTTCACGGGCGCCATTATGACGGCAAGACATGAGCTTAGTCGGACAATGCACCATCAAGCACGGCAGAATGTGCGGGTCACGGGCCGCTGGCGGCCCCCTCCCCCGCGTCTTGCAACCTCTCTACCTTGGAGTCCGCATGAAAGCCGACAACATCCTCCAGACCATTGGCAACACCCCCCATGTGCGCATCAACCGCCTGTTCGGCCCCTCGGCCCAGGTGTGGATCAAGTCCGAGCGCGGCAACCCGGGGGGCTCGATCAAGGACCGCATTGCGCTGGCCATGATCGAAGACGCCGAGAAATCGGGCCGCCTGCAGCCCGGTGGCACCATCATCGAGCCCACCTCGGGCAACACCGGTGTGGGCCTGGCCATGGTGGCGGCCGTCAAGGGCTACAAGCTGATCCTGGTGATGCCCGACAGCATGTCGATCGAGCGCCGCCGCCTGATGCTGGCGTACGGCGCCAGCTTCGACCTGACCCCGCGCGAAAAAGGCATGAAGGGCGCGATCGCCCGCGCCGAAGAGCTGGCCGCCCAGACCCCGGGCGCCTGGATTCCGCAGCAGTTCGAGAACCCGGCCAACATCGAGGTGCACGTGCGCACCACGGCGCAGGAAATCCTGGCCGACTTCCCTGACGGTCTGGATGTGCTGATCACCGGCGTGGGCACCGGCGGCCACATCACCGGCACGGCCCGGGTGCTGAAGGCCAAGTTCCCCCAGCTCAAGGTGTTTGCGGTCGAGCCCACGGCCTCGCCCGTGATCTCGGGCGGCGCACCGGCACCGCACCCGATCCAGGGCATCGGTGCGGGCTTCATCCCGAAGAACCTCGACACCAGCCTGCTGGACGGCGTGATCCAGGTCGAAGCCGAGGCCGCCCGCGAATACGCACGCCGCTCGGCCCGTGAAGAAGGCATTCTGGTGGGCATCTCTTCGGGCGCCACCCTGGCGGCCATCGCCCAGAAGCTGCCCGAACTGCCGGCCGGCGCCAAGGTGCTGGGCTTCAACTACGACACCGGTGAGCGCTACCTGTCGGTGGACGGCTTCCTCCCCGCGTAAATTCCCCGGATCGAATCCTGCAACAGCAGCGCCGTGGCCGTGAGGCCCGGCGCTTTTTTTGCGGCTGCCGGGGCGGCCCCTTAAAATCCGGGCCCCGCATTGCCTTTTGCTTGATCAACACAAGCCGGCCCGACCATGATCCGAATCTCCGAACTCAAGCTGCCCCTGTCCACCCTGCCCGAGGACAGCAGCACCCAGCCCGTGGAGGCGCTGCGCGCCCAGGCCGCCCAGATGCTGGGCATCGCCCCCACCGACATTGCCACGCTGCACGTGCACAAGCGCAGCTTCGATGCCCGCAAGCCCGAGCTGCTGACGGTGTACATCGTCGACCTGACGCTGCAAGACGCCAGCGCCGAGGCCGCCCTGCTGGCCCGGCATGCCCAGCACCCGCACATCCTGCCCACGCCGGACATGGTCTGGCACCCGCCTGGCCATGCGCCAGAAGGCTTCCCCAGCCAGGCCAATGAGCGCCCGGTGGTGGTGGGCTTTGGGCCCTGCGGCATTTTTGCGGCCCTGGTGCTGGCCCAGATGGGCTTCAAGCCCATCGTGCTGGAACGCGGCAAGACAGTGCGCGAACGCACCAAGGACACCTGGGGCCTGTGGCGCAAGAAAGTGCTCAACCCCGAATCGAACGTGCAGTTCGGCGAAGGCGGTGCCGGCACCTTTTCGGACGGCAAGCTGTACAGCCAGATCAAGGACCCACGCCACCTGGGCCGCAAGGTGATGGAAGAGTTTGTGCAAGCCGGCGCCCCGGAAGAGATCCTGTATGTGGCGCGCCCGCACATCGGCACCTTCAAGCTGGTGAAGGTGGTCGAGACCTTGCGCGAACAGATCATCGCCCTGGGCGGCGAAATCCGCTTCGAACAACGCGTGGTCGATGTGTCGGTGGACGAGGGCCCGGAGGGCCGGCGCCTGCAGGCGCTCAAGGTGCTGGACGTGGCCAGCGGCCAGACCTACGAGCTGCCCACCCGGCACGCGGTGCTGGCCCTGGGCCACAGCTCACGCGACACCTTTGCCATGCTGCACCAGCGGGGCGTCTACATGGAGGCCAAGCCCTTCTCGATCGGCTTCCGGGTCGAGCACCCGCAAAGCCTGATCGACCGGGCCCGCTGGGGACGCCACGCCGGCCACCCGCTGCTGGGCGCGGCCGATTACAAGCTGGTGCACCACGCCAGCAATGGCCGGGCGGTGTACAGCTTCTGCATGTGCCCTGGTGGCACCGTGGTGGCAGCCACCTCGGAGCCGGGGCGCGTGGTCACCAACGGCATGAGCCAGTACTCGCGCAACGAGCGCAATGCGAACGCCGGCATCGTGGTGGGCATCGACCCGGTCGACTACCCCAGCGATGCAGCGGCCTTCGAATGGGCCCTGGGCGATCAGCAGCGCTGGCAAGCGCCGGCCGACGGCAGCGTGCACCCGCTGGCGGGGGTGGTGCTGCAGCGGCAGCTCGAATCCCGGGCCTACGAGCTGGGGGGCAGCAATTACGAAGCCCCCGGCCAGCTGGTGGGCGACCTGGTGGCCGGGCGCCCCTCCACGGCCCTGGGTTCGGTGGAGCCCTCGTACAAGCCGGGGGTGAAGATGGGCGATCTGTCGCTGGCCTTGCCCGAGTACGCCATCACGGCCATGCGTGAAGCGTTTCCGGCCTTCGGCCGCAAGATCAAGGGCTTTGACCTGCACGACGCGGTGTTGACCGGGGTCGAGACCCGCACCTCGTCGCCGCTCAAGATGACGCGCAACGAGCACTACCAGAGCCTGAACACGCGCGGCCTGTTCCCGGCCGGCGAAGGCGCCAGCTACGCCGGTGGCATCCTGTCGGCCGGGGTGGATGGCATCAAGGTGGGTGAGGCGGTGGCCAAAAGCCTGCTGGGCGCGCCGCAGCCCTGAAGCCCGGCCCAGCCTGCTGCGTCTCAGCCCAGCCGGAGCTGGGGCGACGCTCCCGCCGAGCCCGGCAGGCGGAAGGTCTCCACCAGATCCGCCAGTTGCTGGGCCTGGCTGCGCAGGCCTTGTGCGGCCGCAGCCGATTCTTCCACCAGCGCGGCATTCTGCTGCGTGATCTGATCCAGGCGCACCACCGCTTCGTTGACCTGGCTCAGCCCGGTGCTCTGCTCGCGTGCCGAATGGCTGAGTTCGGCCACGATGGTGCCCACCCGGGCCACCGAATCCACGATGTCGCCCATGGTGGTGCCCGCCTGCTGGACCAGTTGGGCGCCGGTGCCCACCTCGCTGACGCTGCTGGCGATCAGGTCGCGGATCTCCTTGGCGGCGGTGGCGGCGCGCTGGGCCAGCACGCGCACCTCGCCAGCCACCACGGCAAAGCCGCGGCCCTGCTCGCCGGCACGGGCAGCCTCCACGGCAGCATTCAAGGCCAGGATGTTGGTCTGGAAGGCGATGCCATCGATCACGCTGGTGATGTCGGCAATGCGGCGCGACGAGCCTGAGATCGCGTCCATGGTGGCCACCACACGCTGCACCACCTCGCGCCCCTGCACCGCCACCTGGCTGGCCGAGGCCGCCAGGCCTTCGGCCTGCTGGGCCGAATCGGCGCTGTGCTGCACCAAGCCCAACAGTTCCTGCATGCTGGCGGCCACCTCTTCGAGGTTGGCGGCCGTCTGCTCGGTGCGGGCGGAAAAGTCGTTGTTGCCCGCCGCGATCTCGCGGCTGGCATTGGCCACCTGGGCGCTGGCGCTGCGCATGCCGGCCACCAGGTCCACCAGACGTGACTGCATGTGGCCCAGGCGGGCCAGCAGGGCCAGCACCTCGTCGCGCTGGCCGGCCTGCTCGGCCGGCACGGGCAGGGTCAGGTCACCCTGGGCGATGCGGGCCGCCAGGCCCGAGGCCTGGTCGACCGGGCGCAGGATCGAGCGGGCCAGCCACAGGGCGCTGACCACGCTCAGCAGCAAGCCCACCACCGAGCCCGTCACCAGCAAGCTGATGCCCTGGCGCTGGCTGCTCAGCGCCGCAGCCCGGGCCTCGGCCACGCGCTGGCGCTGGTGCTCGGCCAGTTGGTCCACGGCCGCGGCATAGCGCTCGGCAGCGGGTCGCAGCAGGGTGCGGATCGCGTCTTCGGCAATGGTTTCACCGGCGGCTCTTTGCTTGACGAGCTTGTCGCGGGCTTCGCGAAAGACATTGCCGGCCTGGTCAATGGCGGTGAACAGATCGCGCGAAGCCGCATCGGTGGCCAATGCATCCAGGCGTTTGCGCACCTCTGCTGACCGCGCCGAGGTGGCCTTGCGGTCGGCATCGATGCGGGCCGCGAAAGCCGGGTTGTCGATCAGCAACAGGGTCTCGGCCCGGCTGGAGCTGATGACCACGATGGCGTGCAACTCGCGCGCCAGCAGGGCGCGCTCGGAGGAGTCACCGCCCAGATCATCCGCAATGCCTTGCAACTGGACCAGGCGCCACACCCCGATGGCCGCCGCCAGCGACATCACCAGGCACACCACGCCAAAGGCCAGCGCCAGGCGTGGGGCCAGGCGGATTTGTGACGAAGCCAGCAAAGCCATACCGAAGCTCCAAGTTGGTGACAAAAGGAGCACCAGAATAGTTCAGCGGTATGACACTGCCAAGTGGATTTTCGCGCCCGGCGGCAGCGATTCAACTGCGGTTGAGGAAATCCAGCGCCAGCACGCTCAGGGAACGCACCCCCATGGGCAGCGCCTCTTCGTTGAAGTCAAAGCGTGGCGAATGGTTGGACGGGGCCGTGGCGGCCTGCTGCCCCTTGGGGGTGGCGCCCAGGAAATAGAAGAAGCCCGGCACCACCTTCTGGAATTCGGAGAAGTCCTCCGAGGCACTGACCTTGGGCACCACCACGGCCTGACCGTTCATGGCCTGCTTCAGGGCCGGCACCGAGGCCTGGGTCAGCGCTGGCGAGTTCACGGTGACCGGGTAGGACACCGGGCCGAAGCGCACCTCGGCCTTGGCACCGCTGCTCTCGGCAATGTGCTGGGCCGTGTTGCGGATGCGCTTCTGGGCGTCGCCGCGCATGCCCTCGTCGAAGGTGCGCAGGGTGCCCAGCATCTCGACCTTGTCCGGGATGATGTTGAAGCGGGTGCCACCGTTGATGGCGCCGATGGTCACCACGGCGGGTTCTTCGCTGATGTTGAGCTGACGGCTCACCACGGTCTGCAGGCCCAGCACCACCTGGCTGGCCGCCACGATGGGGTCGACCCCGGCCCAGGGGGCCGAACCGTGCGCCCCCCGGCCCTGCACATCGATGTGGATGTCGTCGGCACTGGCCATCAGAGGCCCGCTGCGGTAACCCGCCACACCGAGCGGGATGTTGGCCGTGAGGTGCAGGCCGTAGATGGCCTGCACGTCCTTGAGCACGCCCTGCTCGATCATGGCCTTGGCGCCGAAGCTGGGGGCCACGCCATTGGCGTCGGGCTCGCTTGGGGCGCCTTCCTCGGCGGGCTGGAAGATGAAGCGCACCGAACCGTGGATCTGGTCTTTCATGCCCACCAGGGCCTGGGCCACGCCCATCAGGATGGCGGTGTGGCCGTCGTGCCCGCAGGCATGCATCACCGGCACCTCCTTGCCCAGGTAGTTGGTCTTGACCTTGGAGGCGAAGGGCAGGCCGGTGCCTTCAGGCACCGGCAGCGCGTCCATGTCGGCGCGCAAGGCCACCAGTTTGCCCGGGTGGGCCCCCTGCAGGGTGGCCACCACGCCGGTGCCGCCGACCCCGGTCTGCACGCTCAGGCCCAGGCGCCGCAGGTGATCGGCCACCAGGGCCGCCGTGCGCAGCTCCTGCCCCGACAACTCGGGGTGGGCATGGATGTCGCGCCGCCAGGCCACCAGCTGGGGCGACACCTTGGCGATCTGCGCGTCCAGCGCCTGCAGGGTGGGCGCATCCACCCCCTGGGCCTGTGCGGCCGAGGCCAGAACCAGCAAGGCACTGGAGGCAGCCGCCAGGGCGGCACGACGGGACAAAGACGGTGGACGCAGTTTCATGGGGGTTTCGCCTTGGGCTGTTGGAAACCATCCATGCTAGGGCGGCTTGTGTCACGCAGAGGGCGCTGGAATCGCCATTGCTACAGCCAAAATAGCCAGCTACCAAGCAGCCACCACAGCCCTCACCGTCTCTTCACGAAACCATGCTGCCCACCCCCGCCGCCATTCCCGCCGCCACCCCGGCCGCCATTCCCGCCTCTGCCCCGCCCAGCGCCCTGTCGCCTCGCCAAGGCCTGCACGTGGACATTCCACTGCTGCCCCGGGCCACGCTGGGCAGCGCCC